>Ga0209195_1000126_pt1 | contig 56950 bp, 55 predicted proteins | sample COGITO_mtgs_1004_3_FD_184788 | JGI IMG/M metagenome (GOLD analysis project Ga0209195, IMG submission 184788) | Pelagic marine microbial communities from North Sea - COGITO_mtgs_100420 (SPAdes) (version 2) | ecosystem: Environmental > Aquatic > Marine > Epipelagic ...
GTTCTTGGTTGTGTTTCGATGACCCGCGCTTACATAAATTAACAATCTTTCAACGCAGGATGCCCCTTTGACCGATCTTACACCCAGAGAAATTGTTTCAGAACTTGATCGCTTTATCATCGGTCAAAACGACGCCAAACGCGCTGTTGCTGTTGCATTGCGCAATCGCTGGCGTCGCAAGCAGTTGCCAGATGACTTGCGTGATGAAGTCTATCCAAAAAACATCCTAATGATTGGACCCACTGGCGTAGGTAAAACGGAAATCAGCCGTCGTTTGGCCAAACTGGCAAAAGCACCCTTTCTAAAGGTCGAAGCGACGAAGTTTACTGAAGTCGGTTACGTTGGTCGCGACGTTGAACAGATCATCCGCGACCTGATGGAAAGCGCGATCACAATGACGCGCGATCACATGCGCGACGATGTAAAAGCCAAAGCACACCAAGCCGCCGAAGACCGCGTGATTGATGCAATCGCAGGCACTGATGCCCGCGAAGGCACACGCGACATGTTCCGCAAAAAACTAAAGTCGGGCGTTCTGGATGACACGGTTATCGAACTTGAGGTCGCAGACACATCTAGCCCTTTTCCATCCATGGAAATCCCGGGTCAACCTGGATCAAACATGGGTATGATGAACCTTGGTGAAATGTTTGGAAAAGCCATGGGTGGGCGCACCACCCGCCGCAAATTAAAAGTTTCAGAATGCTACGAAGTTCTGATTGGCGAAGAGGCCGACAAACTTCTGGACGACGAAACCATCACACGCGCTGCCCTTGAAGCTGTTGAGCAAAATGGCATCATATTTCTGGACGAGATCGACAAGGTTTGCACCCGCGCAGATGCCCGTGGTGGCGATGTGAGCCGTGAAGGTGTGCAGCGCGATCTGTTGCCGCTTATCGAGGGTACCAATGTCAGCACCAAGCATGGCACGGTTAAAACTGATCATATCCTGTTCATTGCATCTGGCGCTTTTCACATCGCCAAGCCATCGGATTTATTGCCTGAACTTCAAGGTCGCCTACCGATCCGCGTTGAATTGCAGCCACTCACAGAGAGCGATTTCGTTCGTATCTTAACCGAAACAGAGAATGCCCTTACACTTCAATATTCTGCCTTGATGGGAACTGAAGAAGTGACCGTAACATTTGAAGAAGATGGCATCAAAGCGCTGGCAAAAATTGCAGCTGACGTGAACCAAAGCGTTGAGAACATTGGCGCCCGTCGTCTTTATACGGTGATGGAACGCGTGTTTGAGGAACTGTCCTTTGGCGCCCCTGATCGCGCAGGTGATGAGGTCGTCGTGGATGCTGCATTTGTTGAAAAGAACCTAGGCGAGTTGACCAAGTCCACAGACCTAAGCCGCTACGTGCTCTAGTCAGGGCCAGATTGCTGGGATAGGGCTGTTCCAATCCCAACCTTAAGGTCAGTTCATGCGCGATACATTTCTATTTAAGAACGCCCCTTGGTTGGCGGCGGGTGCGCTTTTAACGTTACTGTCGTCTTTTGGGCAAACGTTTTTCATATCCATCTTTGCTGCGGAAATTCAGTCTGAATTTGGCCTAAGCCACGGTGCATGGGGCGGCATATATGCGTTGGGAACAACTGCGTCCGCTATTGTGATGGTATGGGCCGGTGGTCTAACGGATAAGTTTCGCGTTCGCACACTGGGCCCCGCTGTTTTGTTGCTGCTTGCACTAGCTTGTTTGTTCATGGCCTTTAACCCATTTGCCGTATTACTACCTCTAGTGATCTTTGCGCTTCGCCTTTTCGGGCAGGGCATGACCAGCCACATTGCTGTCGTTGCAATGGCCCGATGGTTTTCTGCAGCACGTGGTCGTGCGCTTTCAGTTTCTGCCCTTGGTTTTTCCGCAGGCCAGGCCGTTTTACCTATTATTTTTGTTATGCTGTTGGGCGTCATGGACTGGCGCTTATTATGGGTCGTGGCTGCTGTAATTGCAGTTGCAGGTATCCCTATTTTACAAAGGTTGCTGCGCAAGGAGCGCACGCCACAATCAATGGCAAACGAAAACCCATCATTGGGTATGGAAGGGCGATATTGGAAACGATTTGAAGCACTGCGCCATCCGTTGTTCTGGTGCATGGTTCCGACGGTCCTTGGACCTTCTGCTTTCAACACCGCGTTCTTTTTTCATCAGGTCCACTTTGCTGAATTGAAGCAAATCACGCACATCGCATTAGTCGCACAATTCCCACTTTATACAGCGGTTTCCGTTGGTGCGATGCTGCTGTCTGGTTGGGGATTAGATAAAATTGGAACACCGCATCTGTTGCCATTCATCCAAGTGCCCATGATCGCAGCCTTTATAATTTTTGCACTCGCGCAGAGCACGCTTATGATCACCCTTGGCTTTATCATGTTGGGTATAACAGCAGGTGCAGGTGCAACTTTACCCGGCGCTTTCTGGGCTGAATTCTATGGCACCAAATTCATCGGATCGATCAAGGCACTTGCCACTGCTGTCATGGTGCTTGGCTCAGCAATCGGGCCTGGGATTACTGGCGTAATGATCGATTATGGTATGGGACTTGAGACCCAATTCTATTGGATCGCAGGATATTTCGCATTGGCGACAATTGTCTTGTGGATTGGCGTCCGCAAGTACGCACCCAGCCTCAAAGCCTAACGGGGTTTGCGCAGATATACGTAGTAGGCACCCCCACCACCGTGACGATCGTGGGCTTGGGTCACTTGTAACACTGCTGAGGACAAAGGTGCCAAAGCCAACCACTGAGGGACCTGATGGCGCAAAACGCCAAAACGCACAGGGATCGGCCCACCGTCATCACGTGATTTACCTTTACCCGTGATCACCAGAACCAGACGCTTCCCGTTGCCATAGGCCGAGAGGATGAACTGCGTCAAAAGTGGGTGTGCACGATCCAACGTCAAACCGTGTAAGTCCAAGCGCCCTTCTGGTTTGAGCTTGCCACGCTTCATCTGATCAAAGGCTTTGCGATCCATCGTGATCTTTGCATTGCGGACTTGCTCTGCAATTGGTGCAACACGATCAACTCGGGTCAACGATTTGGATTTCTGACCTACTTTGGGGCCTGATGGCTTAACCAATGTGTCGATCAACTTGCGCCGTTTCGGCATCGGCAAGATCTGTGGTTCCATATTCAACATGGCATCAAAGTCGACAGGCTTACGTCCCTGCTCTAACCGTTCTGTTCGGTCAGTAACTTGCTTCCATAGCTCAACCTCCTCAGGCCTTAACTTCCGACCCATCAGGTGTCCTCCGGCAACAGGGCATAGGCGCGTTGAATTGGCATAAGAACCATCATCCGGCCAGGATCACGTAAGCGCCCTGCTACGCGTCCCGCCTCGTCTCCTGTTCCAACAAACACGTCAGCACGCTGGGCACCCTTGATCGCCGACCCTGTATCTTGGGCTGTCATCAATCGGCGTATTGGGTTTTTGCCATCTTTTTCCAACCACACAGGAGAGCCCAGTTTCACAAACTTAGGGTCCACAGCAACACTGCGCATTTGCGTGATTGATTTATTCATCGCCCCAAGCGAGCGATACAAATGACCATTGGCACCAGAATACCCAACACGGATAAAATTACCGTTGGGCAATCGAATACGACCTGACCCTTGGATTTGCAAAAAGAACAATTCGACAGGGTCATCCACCCATGCGATTTTTAGACTGCGTCCATTCATAACGCCCGTGCTTAGAATATCACGGCGTGTTAGCCATGGACGAATGCGACGTGCTTCAGGTGGCATGGCATAAACTGGATACCGATAGCGGCTGGTCTTTTGACGCGAGCCACTAAGTTCAGGTTCAAAATATCCCGTGAACAATGCTTTGTTCCCATCCTCAATCAGGACAGGGCGAAACAGCAATTCAAAGAAAGCACGCGCGTCTGGTTGGACCGTTGCGTAGGCACAAAACGCCGTCCAATCCGGGTCATCCATATCGCGACAGGTGTTTTGGAATACGGTTAGGGCAGCGGAATGATCATCCTCTGCCCAGCCTTCTAAATCGTCAAATGATAAGACCTTGTAAGTCACTTCTGCTGTGGCAGGTTCCGCCGCTAAGGCAAAACCTGCTGCACAAGCAATCGCGACCGCGTGGCTTAAACGTCTGTAGAAACAAGTAACCAATTTGGATCATCCGCACCCATAGTACGCGCAAACGCCCATGTGTCTTTTTGTTTCTTAACTTCGGTTGTGCTGCCTTCAACGATATCACCACCGCGATCACGAACGGCAGATGTCAGTTCAGCAACAAAGCGGATCGAAATTTCGGCTTCATTGGTGTTCGGGTTCAAAGTTGCGTCAACTAATTTCATTTCACGCACACCAAAGAAGTTTGCATCGATTGTCAAACCTTGGTCTTCGCGCGCGGCAACTCCGTCTACAAAGCTCTCGTAGATTTCTTCGGACATAAACGGCTGAATTTCGGCCAGTTCGCCTGTCTCGTAACCCATCACGATCATCTCATATGCGCCACGCGCACCACCGATGAAATCGCCAACGTTAAACGATGGCTCAAGGCGCTTCATGCCAGACAATGCTGCTGCTTGTGTGGTGTCCGCCTCAACATGATCGGTGATGTCTAAATCTGGACCACCCTCAATCACTTCGAGATCGGGGCGACCACGGCGTTCGTTCACTGGAGCTGCGGCTGGACCATCTTCAAATCCCTCACGGGTACCCAATACGTTTTTCAAACGCAGGATAAGGAAAACGGCGATGCCGGCCAATACCAACAGTTGGATCAGGGGCTGATTCATAATTACCTCTATTAATGTAATACCATGGAAACATTAGGCTGTTGACCTTATGTAGGGGCTGACCCCCTGCAAGTCCACTGCAGGGAACATGAAAGGATTGCTCGATATGTGGCTTTTTGTAGCCTTTTTGGCCGTACCGCTCATTGAAATCGGTTTGTTTATTCAAATCGGGGGCGTCATTGGGCTTTGGCCAACGCTTTTGGTTGTTGTTTTGACCGCTATTTTGGGCACTTATTTGGTGCGCAACCAAGGGTTGATGGCAATTGGTAAGCTCCAATCATCATTTTCACAACTTCAGGACCCAACTGAACCGTTGGCACACGGGGCTATGATCTTGTTCGCGGGTGCATTGCTACTGACACCCGGCTTTTTCACTGATGGTGTTGGGTTTGCACTGTGCGTGCCGTTCATTAGAACATGGGTTTTCAATAGCCTGCGCCAAAAGGTAAAAATGCAGTCCTTCAGCATGGGATCAACTGGGCATCAGCCGCATCAATCATATGACCCAAATGTGATTGATGGAGATTTTGAAGAGGTCGAAATCGACCCAAATAAACCTTCTGATCCTTCTGGTTGGACCGAGCATTGAGACCCATGAACCAAACTGATACAGACTAAAAAAATTCGGAACATCCGCAGGAGAAAACAATGGCCGAGAACGAAACACCAACAGCTGCAGAAGCGGCTCCACAACAACCACAAATGCGCATCTTGGGTCAGTTCATCCGCGATATGTCTTTTGAAAACATCATTGCACAAAAAGGCGCGCCATCTGATGCGCAACCTGATGTGCAAGTTCAGGTAAACTTGGACGCGAAAAAGCGCGAGCCAGCAAACCAATATGAATCAGCGATCAAATTGACTGTCACGTCGAAAGACAAAGGCAGCGACACAACAATCTTCGTCTTGGAAATCGACTATGTCGGGATCTTCCACGTTGAAGGCGTACCAGAAGATCAAATGCACCCGTTCTTGTTGATCGAATGTCCACGCATGATTTTCCCATTCTTGCGCCGCATCGTCAGCGACATCACACGCGACGGTGGCTTCCCGCCATTGAACTTGGAAAACATCGACTTCATCGCACTATACCGCGGTGAAATTGCACGTCGCCAGGCAGAAACACCTGCACCTGAAAACGCGTAGAACTTAAGACTTTAGCCAAAGGGCGGCATCGCCCAGCTCTTTGGCTACATAGGCTTTGTGGGTTTCGGCCTCTGCCTGAGACAATCTTGATGATAGTGGGTTTGGGCGCGGTTGAGGCTTCCATTCCCCGCCATCGGCCTCTCCCTTAGAAAACGATGAAGTAGCCAACCCAAAATCAGGCTGACGACCACCGATCAGTTCCAAATACACTTCAGCCAAAATTTCACTATCGAGCAAGGCGCCGTGCAAATCGCGTTCAAAGTTCGTGATCCCAAAACGTCGGCACAAAGCATCCAAAGATGCGGGTGAACCTGGAAACTTTTTGCGCGCCATTGGCAAAGTATCAAGCGCACGGTTCATAGGGATTTCAGGCAGACCAATCCATTTCAATTCAGCGTTCAAGAACTTCATATCAAACGCGGCATTGTGAATGATCAAAGTTGAGTCCTGAATAAAATCAAGAAACTTCTGGCCCACTTGCGCAAATTTTGGTTTGTCGCGCAGGAAATCATCACCCAAACCGTGAACCTTAAATGCTTCATCCGGCATTCCGCGTTCGGGGTTGATGTATTCATGAAACTGGACACCAGTGGGTACGTGACCTTCCAATTCAAGCGCACCAATTTCTACAATGCGGTCACCAGTGAACGGGTCAAAACCTGTGGTTTCAGTATCAAGTACGATCTCACGCATCTGTCATCCTTTGACGAATTTGGGTTAGTACATTTTGCACCTGTGCGCGTGCATGTTCAATCGTATCTGTAATGATAACAAAATCAGATCTGTCCCGTTTTTCATCTGCGGGCAGTTGTTTTGAACGGATCACTTCGAATTGATCCATGCTCATTGTGCCACGCTCCATGACGCGTTGTTTTTGAACTTCGGCCGTTGTCCAAACGCAGGCAACGCCGTCCATGTTCGCGTCGCCACCTGTTTCAAACAGCAACGGAATATCAAACACCAAGATATCACTTTGAGAAATTGCGACAAAATCTGCACGATCCTGAACCAGCAAGGGATGCACGATTTTTTCAATGGTTTTTAGTACCGACGGATCAGCAGATATAAGTTTGCGCAGTTGCGCGCGTGAAACTGCACCTGCCTCTATCACTTGTGGGAATGCTTCAGATATTGGCGCAACAGCGGCGCCATCCTTGTCGTAAAGGCGATGCACTGCCGCGTCCGCATCCCAAACGTCACAGCCAAATTCACTGAATATAGACGCAGTTGAAGATTTGCCCATTCCGATAGAACCGGTAAGGCCCAATTTAAACATCAGCGAAGCGCCGCAGCACGTGTTGCGCTGTCAACTTCGGGGCGATGACCAAACCAACGTTCAAATCCAGGGGCCGCTTGATACAGCAACATTCCCAAACCATCGACGGTAATACAGCCTTGTGCTTCTGCCTCACGAAGGAAATTGGTCTGTAATGGTGTGTAGACCAAATCGGTGACAATTGAACCTTTGCGTAAACCATCAAGTGGGACGCGCAGTTCTGGATGTCCAACCATACCCAAGGATGTGGTGTTTACGGTTAGTGTTGCCTCTTCCAAAACGTTTCCTGCTTGAACCCAATCAACAACCTGCAACCGTTTTCCAAAGTCTTTCGCCAATTTTTCCGCCCGGATACGCGTACGGTTTGAAATTAGAATTTCAGGTACTCCAGCATCCAGTAGCGAGGCGACTACGGCCCTTGATGCGCCGCCAGCGCCTAAAACAACAGCTGGACCTGATTTTGGGTTCCAAGTCGGAGCGCCCGCTTTGAGGTTTTCAAGAAACCCATAGCCGTCTGTATTGTCCGCGTGGATTTTACCGTCTTTGCGGAAAATCAGAGTGTTCGCGGCGCCTATAAGTGTTGCGCGATCGGTAACCAGATCAGCAATCTGCAAAACAGCTTCTTTATGAGGGATCGTTATATTAACGCCAACAAAACCCATTTTTGGCAAGTTCGTCAAAACCTCACGCAAATTCTCTGGTGACACGTCCATAGGAATGTAGAACCCTTGCAAGCCGTAGGTCTTTAGCCAATGACGATGAAGCTGTGGCGATTTTGAATGCGCAATAGGTGATCCGATGACGCCAGCCAGTGGAATTTTAGGTAGGCTCATTGTTCGATCACTCCACGAAGGGTTAAAAATGCCAGAAGTTGTAAAAGTGGCATACCAAGAACGTTAAAGTAATCCCCTTCAACACTGTGAAACAACCGTACGCCTTCTTCTTCTAATTTATATCCACCAACGCTGTGCTGAATGCTATCCCAATTGCGCTCAACATAGCCCGATATATAGGCGTCCGTTGCATCCCGCATTCTTAGACGAACTTGTCCAACATGGCGCCAGATTGGCTTGCCTTCATAATAGATGACTGCGGCGGAAAGTAATGTATGTCGCTCTCCGCGCATGGCGGTGATCTGTTCGATCGCTTCATCCGGGCTTTTGGGTTTGGACAATAGGTTTCCGTTGAATTCCAGAACCTGATCGCAACCGATGACAAACGCATCATAGTGCATTTGGGCGACCTTGCGCGCCTTTGATTCTGCCAAAGCATCGGCAATATCACGAGGCAGGGCACCATCAGCAACAAGAGCTTCTTTTATCATCTGCTCATCCACACGAGCGATTTGAATATAAAAATCCACACCCGCTTGACGCAGCATTTGGGCACGGATCTCAGAACCAGAAGCGAGGATAACGGGCATAACCATGTGGATAACCTATGTCTTAAGTTAAGAGTTTATTCATGAAGTCTTCTGAATAATGGTGAGTAACTGCGCAATAGGGGATAACACATCTTTCTCGCATCGTTTTCACGTATTTCATCCCCTTGGGGTATGAATAACATCTGCTGTGTTGATGAAAAGGTTATCCAAACAATATCCACAGGGTTTAAGGATAAGTCAGTCTAATCTGAGAAACAAAAGTCTTATTTTTAAATGCTCGTTTTATGGTCAAGCAATCCATCCACAAAATGTGATTAATTTCTGTCCCTCCTGTATAACAATTTGGATAACTAATTAATCCACAGAAAATGGCTTCCCTACTTAATCATCATCTTTCTCTTTATATATATATTATATTAAGTAAGGCTAAGATGGAGAGTGATATGACGGACGTTCTTGCCCAAGCCTATCCATGGATTTTATCGATCCATATTATTTCCGTCATTTCATGGATGGCCGGTATTTTCTATTTGCCACGATTGTTTGTTCATCATTCTGAGAAAGTAAAGCTCAGTGGCGAAACCCATGACCTGTTTTGCATGATGGAAAGCAAGTTGTTTAAAGTGATCATGACGCCTGCGATGACAAGCACATGGATTTTTGGGCTTTTGCTTGTTGCCACACCTGGCATTGTTGATTGGTCCGAATACTGGCCTTGGGTAAAAGCAGCTTGTGTGATCTCAATGTCAGCTTTTCATTCTTGGTTGGGGAAACAGCAAAAGAACTTTTTTGCAGGCGAGGGTGTATTAAACGGGCGGCGCTACCGGATCATGAACGAAGTACCAACAGTATTGATGATCGCAATTGTAATTTCTGTGGTTGTTAAATTCTGAGAAACCCGTGCCTGATTGACTCGACCCCCCAAAAAACATAGATGATTTGCAACGCCCCATTCGGGGATCGTGTAAAACCAACATTTTTTACTCAACGCCAACGTATGCTTTCATACGATTTGGTTGGATATACCCATGACTGATACGACCTTTGACGCCCCACAAGAAACGCTAGACCTTGCAGACCTGAAACGCCAAACGCCAAAAGACTTGCTGTCTATGGCCGAAGAGCTTGAGATCGAAAATGCATCGACGATGCGCAAAGGTGAGATGATGTTCCAAATTCTGCGTGAACGCGCAGATGAAGGTTGGGAAATCTCTGGCGATGGTGTTTTGGAAGTCCTGCAAGATGGATTTGGTTTCCTGCGCTCGCCTGAAGCTAACTATTTGGCTGGCCCAGATGACATTTACGTATCACCTGAAATGATCCGCCAACACTCGTTGCGCACCGGTGATACAATTCATGGTTTGATCAAAGCCCCTGAAGAAGCAGAGCGTTATTTTGCTTTGACCGAAACACGAAAGATCAACTTTGAAGCCCCAGAAAAGGCTAAACATAAGATTGCATTTGATAATTTGACGCCTCTCTACCCTGATGAGCGTCTGAAAATGGAAGTTGAAGACCCAACAGTTAAGGATCGCTCTGCGCGTATTATCGATCTGGTTGCCCCAATCGGCAAAGGCCAGCGTTCCCTAATTGTGGCACCGCCGCGTACTGGTAAAACTGTTTTGCTACAGAATATTGCCAACAGCATCGAAAAGAACCATCCTGAGTGCTATCTGATCGTTTTGCTGATCGATGAGCGCCCAGAGGAAGTTACTGACATGCAGCGGTCCGTAAAAGGGGAGGTTGTGTCCTCGACCTTTGACGAACCAGCAACGCGTCACGTGGCCGTATCCGAAATGGTCATTGAAAAAGCCAAACGTTTGGTTGAGCACAAGCGCGACGTTGTCATCTTGCTCGATTCTATTACGCGTTTGGGTCGTGCGTTTAACACTGTGGTTCCATCATCCGGTAAAGTTTTGACCGGTGGTGTGGACGCAAACGCGCTTCAACGTCCAAAACGCTTCTTTGGTGCGGCACGTAATATAGAAGAGGGTGGATCGCTTACCATTATCGCAACTGCTTTGATCGATACAGGTAGTCGCATGGATGAGGTTATCTTTGAAGAATTCAAAGGGACGGGTAATTCTGAAATTGTCTTGGATCGTAAGATCTCTGATAAACGCGTGTTCCCAGCGATCGACATCCAAAAATCAGGTACACGTAAGGAAGAGCTGTTGGTTGATAAAATCGATCTGCAGAAAACCTTCGTTCTGCGCCGCATCCTGAACCCAATGGGTACAACAGATGCTGTTGAGTTCCTAATTTCGAAGCTGAAACAAACAAAATCCAATGCGGACTTCTTTGATTCAATGAACACGTAACTTATTGTTCATTAACAATGGGTTAGATAGATGAATACGATTTTTGCCCTCGCCAGCGCTCAAGGTCGCGCTGGGGTTTCCGTCATCCGCCTTTCTGGGCCGGATGCTAAGGAAGTTGTGGGAAAATTCGTCTCTAACTTGCCCAAGAACCGCGTTGCAGGCCTTCGTGTCCTAATCGATGACACAGGGGAACCGCTCGATCATGCGCTTGTTCTTTGTTTTGATTGTCCGCGTAGCTTCACGGGCGATGATGTTGTCGAGCTGCACCTGCACGGTAGTATTGCTGTAGTCCAGTCTGTGTTACGCGTTTTGGGAGACAGTGGACTGGCGCGTTTGGCTGAGCCGGGTGAGTTCACGCGGCGCGCGCTGGAAAACGGGCGAATGGATCTAGCCCAGGTTGAGGGTCTAGCTGACCTAATCGAATCTGAAACTGAGGCGCAGCGCAAACAAGCCCTGCGCGTAGTGACGGGCCACCTAGGCGCTTTGGTTGAAAAATGGCGTTCGTCTCTAATCCGCGCAGCAGCGCTTATTGAGGCCACGATTGATTTTGTTGACGAGGACGTTCCTGTCGATGTGACCCCAGAAGTTCGTGAACTTCTAAGAGGTGTGAAATCGGACCTGCTAAAGGAAATCGCTGGCAGTAAAATTGCTGAACGTATTCGCGTTGGTTTCGAAGTTGCAATTGTGGGTGCCCCAAATGCGGGCAAATCGACGCTTCTGAATGCAATGGCTGGTCGTGAAGCTGCAATTACGTCTGACATTGCCGGCACAACGCGCGATGTGATCGAAGTCCGAATGGACTTAAAGGGGTTGCCAGTAACAATTCTGGACACCGCAGGTTTGCGTGATGGCCAAGATGCGGTTGAAGTGATTGGTATCAAACGTGCTTTGGAGCGGGCAGGGGATGCGGACCTTCGTGTATTCTTGGCTGGCGATAATGAAGTGTTGCCACTTATCCAGCAACCTGATGATATTCGTGTGACTCCAAAGGCCGACCTTACGGGCGTCGGTGTCTCAGGCGTAACGGGGCAGGGTGTTTCTGAGCTTTTGGACGAAATTCAGCAAATCTTGGAACAGCGCTCATCACAAGCTGGTCTTGCTACGCATGAGCGTCACCGAATTGCGATGCAATCAACATTGACCGCACTTGAAGTGGTGCTACCTCTCGTTGACCTAGGTCCTGAACATTATGATATAGCTGCGGAAGAATTGCGTACTGCGATCCGTTCGCTCGAAGCGCTAGTAGGCCGAATCGACGTAGAAAACCTACTTGATGAAATTTTCTCCAGCTTTTGTCTGGGCAAGTGATGGAGTGTTTCACGTGAAACATTTTGATGTACTCGTAATTGGCGGCGGTCATGCTGGATCAGAAGCCGCACATGCAGCAGCACGGCTTGGCGCGCAAACCGCATTGGTGACGATGACACGTGATGGCATTGGCGTGATGTCTTGCAACCCCGCCATCGGTGGTTTGGGGAAAGGTCACTTGGTACGTGAAATTGATGCCCTTGATGGTGTTATGGGCCGTGTTTCTGATCTTGCTGGGATTCAGTTCCGTTTGCTAAATCGGAAAAAAGGTCCGGCAGTGCAGGGGCCGCGAACTCAAGCAGATCGCAAAATTTATCAGCAGTCGATGCTTACTGAAACTGAAAAACGCGAGAACCTTTCGATTGTTATTGGAGAGGTGACCGATTTCTTGATGTCCGGCGATACCGTCACTGGCGTTCAGCTGGCTGATGGATCTGAAATCAAATCAAAGCGTGTTATTCTCACGACGGGAACTTTTCTTCGTGGCGTCATCCATATCGGTGACGTTTCATATTCCGGCGGGCGTATGGGCGATAAGGCCTCGGTTAAGTTGGCTGAGCGAATAGATTCATTTGAATTGCCTTTGGGCCGCTTGAAAACTGGCACCCCACCACGCCTAGATGGGCGCACGATCAAGTGGGATCTGCTGGAATCCCAAGCAGGGGATGACGATCCTGCGCTGTTTTCCTTCATGTCTCACAAGGTTTCTGCCCGCCAAATCTCGTGTGGGATGACCTACACGAACGAGAAAACCCACGACATTATTCGCGAGAACCTTACGAAATCCGCTATGTATGGCGGTCACATTGATGGCGTCGGGCCGCGTTATTGCCCGTCTATAGAAGATAAGATCGTCCGCTTTGGTGAAAAGGACAGCCATTTGGTATTCCTTGAACCGGAAGGATTGGACGATCATACTGTTTATCCAAATGGAATTTCGACATCCCTTCCTGAATCGGTCCAAGAAGATTATGTGAAGTCGATCTTTGGGCTGGAAGATGTAAAAATTCTACAACCAGGATATGCAATCGAATATGACTATGTCGACCCGCGTGTTCTTGATGACACTCTCGCGTTACCCACGGTCCACGGTCTATATTTTGCGGGGCAGATCAACGGAACCACAGGATATGAGGAAGCGGCGGCACAAGGCATGGTCGCTGGCTTCAATGCGGCGCTTTCAGCGCTTGGGCGTGATCCTGTCCACTTTAGCCGCAGTGAAAGCTATATCGGCGTAATGATTGACGATCTTACAACGCGAGGCGTGACAGAGCCGTACCGGATGTTTACGTCTCGTGCGGAGTTCCGTCTATCGCTTCGTGCAGATAATGCTGATCAGCGTCTGACACCACTGGCAAAAGAGCTCGGTGCGGCTTCCGACGAAAGGATCGCATTTTTTGACGCCAAGATGGAACGCTTAGCTAAGGGATACGAAGTTATTAAAGGCGAGACGTTCACTCCGAAACAAGCGCAGGCGGTTGGGATCGATGTAAGCCAAGACGGCTCGCGCCGCACAGCCTATCAAATTTTGGCATTTCCAAGCGTAAATTTTGAGAACCTGCTACCATTGATGCCAGAGCTGGCTGAACTGGATTTAGAAACGCAAAAGCAGCTAGAGCGTGAAGCAACCTATGCGAGCTTTCTGTCAAGGCAGCAACGTGACATAGATCGTATTGCGAAGGATGAAGCTCATAAGATTCCCGAGGCATTTGATTATCAGCCTATTGATGGGCTTTCTAACGAATTGAAGGGAAAGCTATCGTTGGTGCGCCCATCTACGCTGGCCCAAGCGGGGCGTGTTGATGGGATGACGCCCGCGGCGTTAGCATTGTTATTGGCGAAAATTAAGCAATTTGAAAAGAAATCTGCATGAACGTTCCGAGCTGGTTAAAGACTAATGTTTCACGTGAAACATTAGATCGGTTGGAAGCCTACGTGGCTTTGATTGAAAAGTGGAACCCGAAGATAAACTTGGTTTCTAAGTCGAGCCTGCCATATATCTGGGATCGCCATATTTGGGACTCGGCCCAGATATTTGATATTGATGTTGAAGGCTCAATTTGGGCTGACTTTGGTAGTGGCGGAGGGTTGCCAGGAATCGTTTTGGCCATCTTCGCAAAGGAACTACGGCCAGAAATGCAATTTCATCTTGTCGAAAGTGATCAACGTAAGTGTGCCTTTCTTCGTAACGCTGTCCGTGAGATTGGCTTGAACGTCAAAGTGTATGCGGAAAGAATAGAAGTACTTGATCCAATAGTGGCCGATATCATTTCGGCACGCGCTCTTACTGACTTGAATGGCTTGCTTGAGTTTGTGGACCGCCATTCCGCAGTCGATGGAGTGGCCATTTTGCCAAAAGGCGAGACTTGGGCAAAAGAAATTTCTCAAGCTCAAGAAAACTGGTCATTTGAGTACGAAGAAATTACAAGTAATACTAATAGTAACGCCGCCATCATAGTGATTAAGGAATTTGCCCGTGTCTGACCCGACGCGCCCAGAAGGGCCTAAAATTATTGCTGTGGCGAACCAAAAGGGTGGTGTGGGGAAGACGACAACGACGATTAATTTGTCTGCTGCACTCGCAGAGGCTGGCTACCGTGTTTTGGTGGTTGATTTAGATCCGCAAGGGAATGCTTCCACTGGTCTGGGAATTGAACAAAGCGAGCGAGAGCTAACAACATACGAACTTCTGCTTGAGGATATCGCACTTAAGGAGGTCATCCAGGCAACTTCGATTGAAGATTTGGCGATCATCCCTGCGACAGTGGATCTAAGTTCGGCCGACCTTGAGTTGGTTTCAAATGAAAAGCGTAGTTTTTTGTTGCACGACGCGTTACGTCAAACGCAGATGGACGAGTTTGAATTTGACTTCATTCTCATCGATTGCCCGCCGTCTTTGAACCTTTTGACCGTTAACGCTATGATTGCGGCTCATACGGTTTTGGTTCCACTTCAAAGCGAGTTCTTTGCACTGGAAGGACTGTCTCAATTGATGCTGACGATCCGCGAAGTTCGCCAATCCGGCAATACGGAACTTCGAATTGAGGGTGTTGTTTTGACTATGTACGATAAGCGGAACAATCTCTCGCAACAGGTTGAACAGGATGCGCGCGATAACTTGGGTGAGCTGGTTTTTGAAACGGTCATCCCGCGTAACGTTCGGTTGAGCGAGGCACCGTCGTTTGCAATGCCGGTCCTGACTTATGATCCGACATCAAAAGGTGCGATTGCATATCGTGCATTGGCTCAAGAATTGATCGAAAAGAACAAATTGTAATCTAGGATAGGGGTGCAACATGGCTTCAGGTAGAGACAACAAACGCGGACTTGGTCGTGGGCTTTCGGCTTTGATGGCTGATGTGACAGAGGCTGAAAAGCCAGTACAAGGTGGTCCCGCTGCTGAACTATTTGTTCCGATTGAACAGATTGAAGCCAATCCTGATCAACCACGCAAACAATTTGTTCAAGGCGATTTGGATGATTTGGCTGCGTCCATCAAAGAAAAGGGTGTTATCCAACCGTTGATCGTGCGGGTTCTAGATAGTGGTCGTTACCAGATTGTTGCGGGTGAACGCCGTTGGCGCGCATCGCAGATGGCAAAATTGCATGACCTTCCGGTTGTGGTGCGTCAGTTTTCTGATGCAGAGGTTCTAGAAGTTGCGATCATTGAAAACATTCAGCGCGCGGATCTAAACCCAATGGAAGAAGCCGTTGGGTATCGTCAGTTGATGGATCGATTTGGTCATACTCAGGAAAAGATGGCAGAGGCTTTGGGCAAAAGCCGTAGCCACATCGCTAACTTACTTCGTCTACTGAACCTGCCAGCCGATGTAATTGAACTTGTTCGAAGTGGTGAATTGTCTTCTGGTCACGCGCGCGCGTTGGTCCCAGCAGAGAATGCATCTGAATTGGCAAAGCTTGTTATTAAGGGTGGTCTGAGCGTTCGCGCGACAGAAGCACTTGTGAAGTCGTCTGCAGCCAAGGGTGGATCAAAGACTGAGGAAAACATCTTTGGTGCCAAGCCGGAAAAGGATGCTGATACGAAAGCGCTTGAAGGTGACCTGTCGGCTGGTCTTAAAATGAAGGTTCTGTTGAATCATAAACCGGGGTCGCAGAAGGGCCAGATGGTCATCAATTACGGCTCTCTCGACGATCTCGATGAACTTTGTCGTAGGCTGGGTGGGGCTTAAGCCTCTAAGAGACATCTTAAAACAGCGTTTAAAATCATAAACCCTTGATTTGAAACTATAATTCGGTCTTTTTGGACGTGAAGTAAATTTAAATCAATCAGCTCATTGATGGCGGATTGATCGATATTATGGCCTGATAGGTCAAAAAACCGGTTTGGGTCGATGCCTTCCCTCAATCGAAGTCCCATTAGTAAAAGTTCACTTGCTTGATCCTCGCGCGCCAATGGCTCGCGAGGTTTTTCTGTATCTCCAGTCAATGCGGCGTCGAGCCAGCGTTTTGGGTTGCTGAAACATTCAGTCGCTGTGCGTTGACCGTTGATGGTCAGGCGACCATGCGCACCAGGGCCGATGCCGACGTAATCACCATAGCGCCAGTATACGAGGTTGTGGCGCGACTGGGCACCGTCACGCGCGTGGTTGGACACCTCATAAGATGGCATGCCGGCTTCGCCACACAAGTCTTGGGTCAATTCATACATATCTGCGCCAAGGTCGTCGTTCGGGAGGCCCGCAAGTCTGCCCGCATTGTAGCGATCGCCGAATGCGGTGCCCTGTTCGATTGTGAGCTGGTAAAGTGAAAGGTGATCAATCGCCATATTCAGAGCCTGTTTTAGCTCTGACTTCCAATCATCCAGCGTTTGTTTCTGGCGGCCATAGATCAGGTCAAAGCTGACGCGATCAAATGTGGTGCGAGCGATGTCAAATGCGGTGCGCGCCTCATCCACGGTGTGGATACGGCCTAAACGGCGCAGGTCTTCGTCATTCAGTGCTTGCACCCCCATGGAGATGCGATTGATGCCGGCCTGACGGAAGGCGGCAAAGCGGCCAGCTTCTACCGAGCCGGGATTGGCTTCGAGTGTGGTTTCCAGATCGTTGGCGGTTGGCCAGAGGCGATAAATTTCTGACATGATGTCTGCCACCACGTCTGGGTCCATCAGACTGGGTGTCCCGCCACCGAAAAACACGCTGCGCAACACGCGGCCTTTGGTTTCATGGGCTGCACGGCGCAGTTCGGCTAGATAGCCGTCCCGCCATGCGGAATGGTCGATGCTGCGTGAAACATGGCTGTTGAAATCGCAATAAGGGCATTTGGCGGCGCAAAATGGCCAGTGGATATAGAGGCCAAAGCCGCCCTGTTCCCAATCTTCAGCCAAAACAACCAGCGATCAGTTTCTCAAATGCATTGGCGCGGTGGCTGATCAGGTTCTTTGCGTCATGGTCCATTTCAGCAAAGGTGATGTCGTGCCCAACGGGCATAAACATCGGGTCATATCCGTGACCTTGCTTGCCGCGCATGGGCCAAACGAGGGTGCCCTCAACGGTGCCTTCAAACACTTCGTCATGTCCATCAGGCCAGGCCAAAACGAGGGTGGAACAGAAGCGTGCAGTGCGTGGATGCGGGGCGTGTCGTTCTTCCAGAAGGTTGTGAGTTTTGGTCATCGCCATAATAAAATCACGGCCAATTGGCGTCTCTGCCCAATCGGCGGTGTAAACACCCGGCGCACCATCGAGACCATCAACTTGGATGCCTGAATCGTCAGAAAGCGCAGGAAGCCCAGTAGCCTTAACGGCGGCGTGGGCTTTGATCCGTGCGTTTCCAACAAAGGTGTTTTCCGTCTCTTCCGGTTCTGCCAAGTTCATTTCGGCAGCACCGGTGATAGCCACCCCAAGAGGTTGAAATAGCTGATGCATTTCTTCCAACTTGCCTGCGTTATGTGTTGCCACCAACAGACGATCTAGGGTGAATTTACGGCTCATGCGGTTGCTGCCTTCGCGGCATTAACCAACTCGCCTACACCTTTTTCGGCTAGATCCATCAGTTCGTTTAGTTGTGTACGTGAGAAGAGGGAGCCTTCGGCGCTCATCTGTACTTCGATCAGTTTCTTGGAACCGGTCATGATGAAGTTGCCATCAACGCCAGCTTCAGAATCCTCTGGGTAATCTAGATCAAGAACTGGTTGGCCCGCGTAGATACCACAGCTTACCGCGGCAACTGGATCAACCAATGGATCGCTGACCACATCGCCGGCTTTCATTAGTTTGTTCACAGCCAAACGCAATGCGATCCAACCACCTGTGATGGATGCACAACGCGTGCCGCCGTCGGCTTGCAATACGTCACAGTCGATTGTAATTTGGCGTTCGCCCAAGGCGACGCGGTCAACGCCTGCGCGCAATGAACGGCCAATGAGGCGTTGGATTTCAACGGTGCGACCACCTTGCTTGCCAAAAGCAGCTTCACGGCGCATCCGTGTGTTGGTCGCGCGTGGCAACATGCCGTATTCTGCGGTGACCCAGCCAAGGCCAGAGCCCTTGATAAAGGATGGCACGCGGGGTTCAATGGATGCGGTGCACAACACGTGTGTGTCGCCCATTTTGATCAGGGCGGACCCTTCTGCGTGTTTGGTAAAGCCAGTTTCGATAGAAACTTCGCGCATTTGGTCGAGGGCACGTCCTGAAGGTCGCATGTTATATCCTTTTGAAGTTGCTTGTTGGATACCGCCCTGCGCCCCCTTTGTGCAACCCTGATTGACCTTTGTTCACCGAGCTCTTTAATGGTGCGGTGCTATCGGTGCTGCGTTAAAGGTATATGATGACAGAGAAACCACAGATGCTTGATGATATGAACGAGCGCTCCCGCGAGGTGTTTCGACGCGTGGTTGAGGGGTATTTGCACAATGGTGATCCAGTGGGATCACGGACGCTTACTCGTGATTTCAGCGAAAAGGTCAGTGCAGCCACTATTCGCAATGTTATGCAGGATCTTGAGTACATGGGGTTGCTGGACAGTCCTCACGTTAGTGCAGGACGTATTCCGACCCAAGCAGGGCTTCGGATGTTCGTGGATGGCTTGATGGAGGTTGGTATTCCAGATGAAACCGACCGCGAAAAGATCGATGCAACTATGGGGCGAAACGAAAGCGATGCAGGTGGATTACTTGACCGCGTGGGTGCCGCACTGTCTGGTGTGACGCAAGGTGCATCGCTGGTTTTAACACCAAAACACGAAGCCCCGATTAAACATATCGAATTTGTATCGCTGGCGATTGACCGCGCCTTGGTCGTTTTGGTTTTTGCCGACGGTCACGTTGAAAACCGCCTGTTTACACCGCCTCCGGGCCTTACACCCAGTTCCATGCGTGAGGCGGCTAATTTCTTGAACTCACTGGTAGAGGGGCGAACCCTTAGTGATGTACGCGGCGTCATTCAAAAAGAGATATCAAATCGACGCCAGGAAATTGATGTCCTAGCCCGCAGTTTAGTCGACAGTGGGTTGGCTGTTTGGGAGGCTGAAGGAGAGCGCAGCGAGCGTTTGATCGTACGTGGTCGTTCGAACTTGCTCGAATCCAGTGCTGAGGAACATGATCTTGAACGCATTCGAAACCTTTTTGATGACCTTGAACGCAAGCGCGATATCTCTGAGTTCCTTGAATTAACCGACGATGGCGATGGTGTTCGCATTTTTATTGGCTCTGAGAACAAACTTTTTTCACTTTCGGGTTCCTCTTTGGTGGTTTCCCCTTATATGAACGCTGATCGTAAGATTATTGGTGCCGTCGGCGTCATTGGTCCGACGAGACTGAATTATGGACGTATCGTGCCGATTGTAGATTACACGGCGCAACTGGTTGGGAAATTACTTTCAGACCGGAGCTAGAGGTGGATTATGGCTGAGCCAACGAATAACGATTTTCTCGATGATATCGAGGACATGGAAGCGGAAGAATTCGCTGATGAAATGGAAGAAATCACAGATGAAGCCCTGGAGCTAGATGAGCTTCGCGCGGAACGTGATGATTACAAAAACCGCTTTATGCGTGCTTTGGCAGATGCCGAAAATGCGCGCAAACGTTCGGATAAAGATCGTCGTGAGGCAGAGAATTATGGTGGCTCAAAATTGGCTCGCGATATGCTGCCGGTTTATGACAACATGAAACGTGCGCTTGATACGATCACCGATGAGCAACGCGAAGTTGCGGGCCCGTTGTTGGAAGGTATTGAGCTGACAATGCGCGAGCTTCTGAGCGTGTTCAAAAAGCATGGTATCGAAGTTATTACGCCAGCTGTGGGCGACAAGTTTGATCCGCAGGTTCACCAAGCGATGTTTGAAGCACCTGTGCCAGCAACAGTTGCTGGTGACATCATTCAGGTCGCCGCTGAGGGCTTTATGCTGCACGATCGTTTGTTGCGTCCTGCACAGGTTGGCGTGTCGTCTACAACCGCTGGCTAAATTAGTTAGCGACTACAAATTCCAAAGGGGGTGGTCATTTTTTGGCCGCCTCTTTCAGTTTGTAGATCAGGTCGAGCGCTTGTTTTGGTGACAACTCGTCTGGAAGAATATCGCCTAGTAAATCTAACGCCGGGGAGGCCTCAACCTTAACCGGTGCAGGGGGTGGCGTGCTGGCGAAAAGGGGCAGATCGTCGATCAGTGTCTTTTGTGTTGCCCCACCTTCACGCTCACCTTTTTCCAAGGCTTCCAGCACCACACGTGCGCGCGCGATTACGGCATCTGGCAGGCCAGCCAGCTTTGCCACCTGAACACCATAAGACCGATCGGCAGCGCCTTTTTTGACTTCGTGCAAGAACACAACGTCACCATCAAATTCTTTGACTGCAACAGTAGCGTTATCTACTCCATCCAACTTGCCCGAAAGCGCAGTCATTTCGTGATAGTGCGTAGCGAACAAGGCGCGTGATTGGTTAACGTCGTGCAGGTGCTCTAGCGTGGCCCATGCGATTGATAGACCGTCATAGGTCGCAGTACCGCGTCCAATTTCATCCAAGATCACCAATGCATGGTCGTCTGCTTGATTAAGGATTGCTGCAGTTTCCACCATTTCAACCATAAATGTCGAACGGCCACGGGCCAAATCATCAGATGCACCTACGCGGCTGAACAATTGGCTGATCATGCCAATATGCGCAGAAGAGGCGGGCACATAGCTGCCCATTTGCGCCAGAAGGGCAATCAGTGCGTTTTGACGCAAGAAAGTCGATTTACCAGCCATGTTGGGACCGGTGAGCAGCCAGATGTTGGCGGTATCCGTGGCGGACAGGTCACAGTCATTAGCGATGAAAGGTTGACCCGATTGATCGCGCAAAGCCTTTTCAACAACAGGATGGCGCCCACCGATGATGTTGAACGCGCGAGATGTGTCGACAGTTGGCTTGCACCAGTCTTGGGCACGGGCGAGGTGGGCTAAACTGGTGGTCAAATCGATCTCTGCCAAGCCACGTGCTGTTTGCGTAATCAGGGCGGCACTGTCCAAGATTGCGGACTTTAGCGTTTCATAGAGACGCTTTTCGATCTCAAGTGCGCGGTTGCCAGCGTTGAGGATCTTCGTCTCCATCTCGGACAACTCAACAGTGGTAAAGCGCACTTGATTGGCAGTGGTTTGACGGTGAATGAAGATTTCATTCAGCGGTGGCGATAGCATTTTATCGGCATGGGTCGCCGTGGTTTCGATGAAATAGCCCAAGACGTTGTTGTGTTTGATCTTCAGCGTCGAAATGCCTGTTTGCGTCGCAAATTCCTTTTGCAGCTGCGCGATGACACTACGCCCCTCATCACGTAGTTTGCGGGCCTCATCGAGGTCTTCGTCATATTCGGGGGCGATGAAGCCGCCATCACGGGCCAAAAGTGGCGGCTCTACGATCAATGCTTGATCCAGTAGATCAATTAAATCGTCATGCCCTGTGAGGTTTTGTAAGGCGCTAGACAATAGTTTTGGCGCGTCGCCAAGACCGTTGGATGCAATCAAACCCGCCTCAGCCAACCCATTGCGGATGGCGGTCAGATCACGGGGGCCGCCGCGGTCCAAGGATAGACGCGACAGGGCGCGGTCAAGATCAGGAACTTGGCGCAGTTTCTCGCGTACATCTTCGGTAATCCGTGTGTTTTCTAGAACGTGAGAAACTGCGTTCAATCTATTTGAAACGGTCTCTAACACTCGCGAAGGTGCGGAAAGCCTTCGCTCAAGAAGGCGTGCGCCGCCAGCGGTGACGGTGGTGTCAATCACAGCTAGTAATGATCCGGCACGTCCACCTGACAACGCTTGGGTTAGTTCCAAATTGCGGCGCGTCGCGGCGTCGATTTGAACGGTTTTATTATGCTGTTCCTGCTGTGGGGGCTGCAATAGAGGCAATTTACCCTTTTGAGTAATATTTAGGTAATCAACGATGGCACCCATCGCGGCAATTTCGGCCCGATCGAAGTTACCATATGCGTCCAAAGTGCTGACGCCGAACAGATCACAAAGGCGCTTTTCTCCAGACGTGCTGTCAAAGGAAGATCCCGACAATCCCGTCAATGAAATTCCAAATTCAGTCACTAACTGGTGTAAATCGTTCTCTAGTGGCTGTGGGACTATCAACTCGGACGGGGACAAGCGGGCGAGTTCAGGACCCAACCGCGTTTGGTTCGCCTTCATTGCGATGAACATACCGGTGGAAATATCGACCCATGCGATAGCAGCTTGATCGCGGACCTCAACAAACGCTGCGAGATAATTGTGACTGCGTGCGTTCAGCAAGCTGTCTTCTGTCAAAGTGCCTGGAGTGACAAGGCGCACAACATCGCGTTTTACGATCGATTTATAGCCACGTTTCTTTGCTTCAGCAGGACTTTCCAGCTGCTCGCAAACGCCAACGCGATATCCTTTGCGGATGAGGGTCAGCAGATACCCTTCGGCCGCATGCACAGGCACGCCGCACATGGGAATGTCATTGCCCTCATGTTTGCCGCGTTTGGTCAGAGCGATGTCTAAGCTTTCAGCTGCGGAAACGGCATCATCAAAGAACATTTCATAAAAATCGCCCATACGATAAAACAGCAAAGCATCAGGATGCGCGGCTTTGATCTCTAGATACTGGGCCATCATTGGTGTGACGGTCATATTTTGTCCCCCGACAAGTGTTGGTTGACCTTACAAAGACGGAGGAGGTGGGAAAACCCGTAAAGTGCGTAACCATTGAGGGTTTCAGATCTCTCGTTTACTGTAAAATTACGCATGGGAGGAAAATGCATAATGTCTAAGACCAAAGTCACCGATGAAGAGGCGTTGGCCTTTCACTTAGAACCAACACCTGGAAAATTTGAAATCATGGCTACTGTGCCGATGACCACGCAACGGGACCTGTCTTTGGCCTATTCTCCTGGCGTTGCGGTGCCTTGCTTGGCGATCGCCGAGAACCCAGGTTTAGCCTATGATTATACGAACAAAGGGAACCTTGTCGCGGTGATTTCCAATGGTACTGCGGTGCTCGGTTTGGGTAATTTGGGCGCATTAGGATCGAAGCCTGTGATGGAAGGCAAAGCGGTTCTATTTAAACGCTTTGCAGACGTGAACAGCATCGACATCGAATTGGATACCGAAGATCCAGATGAATTCTGTAAAGCTGTAAGACTGATGGGGCCCACCTTTGGCGGCATCAACCTTGAGGACATCAAGGCACCAGAGTGTTTTATTATCGAACAACGCTTGAAAGAGGAAATGGACATTCCTGTTTTTCACGATGATCAACATGGTACAGCAGTTATCTGTGCAGCGGGTCTAATCAATGCGCTTCATTTGTCCGGTAAAAAAATAGAAGACGTTAAAATCGTTCTGAATGGTGCTGGGGCTGCTGGGATTGCATGTCTTGAGTTGTTGAAGTGCATGGGTGCGAGAAACGAAAATTGCATCATGTGCGATACCAAGGGTGTGATCTATCAAGGTCGCACAGAGGGTATGAACCAATGGAAGTCAGCGCATGCGGTGATCACAGACGCACGCACATTGGATGAGGCAATGAAAGGTTGTGATGTTTTCCTGGGCGTTTCGGCTAAAGGTGCCGTAACCCCGTCGATGGTCGCCAGCATGGCGGACAACCCAGTTATCTTTGCAATGGCGAACCCTGATCCAGAGATCACACCAGAAGAGGCACACGAAGTACGTGTTGATGCCATCGTCGCCACAGGACGCAGTGATTATCCAAACCAGGTGAACAATGTTTTGGGCTTTCCATATTTGTTCCGCGGCGCATTGGACATTCACGCCCGTGCAATCAACGATGAGATGAAAATTGCTTGCGCTCACGCCCTTGCCCAACTGGCCCGCGAGGAGGTGCCGGATGAAGTTGCATTGGCTTATGGGAAAAACCTTACGTTTGGCCGTGACTATATCATCCCAACACCGTTTGATCCGAGATTGATCCACCGTATTCCACCAGCTGTTGCGAAGGCCGGAATGGACACTGGTGTGGCCCGTCGCCCGATTATTGATATCGAGGCATACGAAGTTTCGCTAAAATCGCGGATGGATCCAACGGCAAGCATCTTGCGGGGCCTAAACATTCGTGCGCGTACGGCTCAAGCGCGGATGATTTTTGCCGAAGGTGATGATCCGCGTGCGTTGCGCGCAGCAGTGAATTACCAGCGTTCTGGTCTAGGCAAGGCATTGGTTGTTGGACGGGCTTCTGATGTAAAAGCCAAGCTTGAAGAAGCTGGGCTCGCAGATGCTGTGCGTGAATTAGAAGTGGTCAATGCAGCCAACACACCCCATTTAGAGACTTATAAAAGCTTCTTGTATGATCGCTTGCAGCGCAAAGGTTTTGACCGCGCAGATATTCACCGCTTGGCTTCACGTGATCGCCACGTTTTCTCGGCATTGATGCTGGCGCATGGGCATGGCGATGGATTGGTTACGGGTGTGACGCGCAAATCTGCGCATATTTTGGAACGCATCAATCACGTGTTTGATGCGGATGCAGCTCATGGTGCTGCGGGCATTACCGCGATCCTGCACAAGGGAAAGATTGTGTTCATTGCGGACACCTTGGTTCATGAATGGCCTGACGAAAATGATCTGGCAACAATTGCAGAACGCGCCGCAATTGTTGCGCGTGATATGGGCCTTGAGCCGCGTGTGGCTTTTGTCAGCTTCTCAACCTTTGGATATCCTATTTCTGAAAGGGCAGAGAAGATGCACCTCGCGCCAAAGGTACTGGACAAGCGGGGTGTTGATTTTGAATACGAGGGTGAAATGACGGTGGATGTGGCGCTTAATGCGGAGTCGCAAAAGCAGTATCCATTTTCACGCCTGACTGGTCCTGCAAACATTCTAGTCGTTCCTGCACGTCACTCTGCCAGCATTTCCGTTAAATTGATGCAAGAAATGGGCGATGCGACTGTGATTGGGCCAATCCTTGCCGGTGTCGATGAATCCATTCAGGTTTGTTCAACGTCAGCGACAGCTAATGATATTTTGAACATGGCAATTTTGGCCGCATGTAAGGTTGGCTAATGACGATCTACAATCTTGGCTCAATCAACATCGACATGGTTTATCAGGTGCCGCATTTGCCGGCACCTGGCGAAACTTTGGCTGCAAAATCCTATTCTCAGGGCTTGGGTGGGAAGGGCGCAAATATGTCCGTGGCAGCCGCCCGGGCAGGTGCACGTACACGTCACATTGGGGCAGTTGGAACCGATGGGCGCTGGGCGGTTGAACGCCTACTAGAATATGGCGTTGATGTGGGACACATCACCGAGGTTTCAGAGGTGACAGGTCACGCGATTATCAGTGTTGATGACAGTGCTGAAAACTCGATCGTGTTGTGGCCCGGTGCAAACTACCGACTTGAAGTGGATCAAATCGGTGCCGCATTGGCTGAAGCTGATACTGGCGACACCTTGTTGATGCAGAACGAAACGACCGGTCAATTGGTTGCTGCGCAAATAGCCAAGGACTTGGGGTTTAGGATCGTCTATGCCGCTGCGCCGTTTGAAGCGGATGCGGTCAAGATGTTGCTCCCATATATCGATTTGTTATTCCTGAACGAAATCGAGGCGGGACAGCTTGAAACAGCGATTGGGAAGCCAATAAATGCGCTGGACGTTGAAAATGTCATTGTAACCTTGGGCGCTGATGGATGTCGTTGGTATTCGAATTCCGCAGGATTAGAGAATGATTTTGACGCAATTAAAGTCGAACCAATTGATACCACTGGGGCTGGTGATACGTTCACCGGTTATGTGGTTGCTGGATTGGATCGCGGTATGCCAATGGCGCAGGCGATCAAATTGGCGACCCAAGCCAGTGCTTTAATGGTTACACGGCTTGGGACGGCAGACGTTATTCCTGATCTCAAAGATGTTCAGGATGCGAAGTTCGGTTAGTGACCAACAAACGGAGCTGCGGTGCCCCACAGTTTTTCAACACGTTGATCGCGGCCGCATGCATCGCGGTAGGCCTTATATGCTTTTGACTGCTTTTTCGGGCCAAAGCGTGTCAGCACAATTTTGCTACCCTTGTAATAGTCCTGATGTGAGGCATCGGCTGCGTAAAAGGGGAATGAACCCAGGATAGGTGTTACTACTTTTTGCCCAAGATCGCTGGCAGCCTGTGCTTTGGCCTTTTCAGCAGCGGCTTTTTGATCGGGGCTCTCTGCAAAGATTGCTGTCGCATAGCTTTGGCCGCGATCACAGAACTGACCGCCTGCATCGGTTGGATCCACCGAACGGAAGAACTTGCTTAGTATGTCGTCGCGCGAAACGATGTCTGGGTCAAAGATGATTTGAACAGCCTCATAATGGCCAGTTCCGCCACGTACGACTTGTTTGTATGTAGGGTTGGCCACTTTGCCGCCAGCAAAACCTGAAATGGCTTCTTTTACACCGTCGACGCTTTCGAAATCGGATTCGACACACCAAAAGCATCCCCCGGCAACGGTAAGTGTTTCTGTGTCTGCCTGAGCGGTTTGTACCTGTGCAAAAAGTCCCGCTGTGGCGACCAGTGCAAGGGCCGTTGATTTAGCTGAGCGTGTAAATATCATTTCAGTCTCCTTTGCATTCTAGTTCACCATTTGGAGCGGTTTACGCAAGTGTCGAGCATACGATGTAACGCATAGGTGAGAGAGGTTTCATATTGGCACCGTAAATTTGCAGGCCTAAGGTGCCTCAAACTGGGGAGAGTTATGGATCAAACGAAGCGCATCGCGATGTGGTCTGGGCCGCGCAATTTATCGACTGCCATGATGTATAGTTTTGGTGGCCGCAAGGATTCTACAGTTGTGGATGAACCGTTTTATGCCGCTTATTTGGCCAAAACCGGAATCGTTCACCCAATGCAAAATGAAATATTGGCATCCCAATTCCAAGACCCTGATATGGTTGCCCGCCAACTTCTGGCACCAACTGACCGCCCTATTTTTTATCAAAAGCATATGACCCAGCATATGGTTGATGGTGTTCCACGTGCGTGGATGGCTCACGTCACCAACGTGTTTTTAATCCGTCATCCTGCACGGGTTGTTGCCAGCTATGCAAAGAAACGTGAAGGGCCGCAGTTGGACGACATCGGGTTCCGCCAACAGGCTGAACTGTTTGATCACGTAACCGCGCTGGGCCAAACGCCGATTGTGGTCGATTCACATGACATTCGCGACGACCCAGAGGGCATGATGCGCAAGCTGTGTGATGCGGTTGGTCTGGAGTGGGATGCAGGAATGTTGAGCTGGGAAAGTGGCGGCCACGCCAGTGATGGCGTCTGGGCGTCGCACTGGTATGGGGCTGTTCATCGCTCGACCGGCTTTGCGGATGCAGAGGGTGATTTGCCTGCGTTAGAGACAGATTATGCAGAGGTAGCGGCGCAAGCCATGCCGTATTACGACAGGCTTGCGGCTGTAAAGTTGTAGTTACTTTTTAAGGCGGCGATCACGTGCTGCCAAAAGTTTCAGGCGCAGCGCGTTCAATTGAATGAAGCCTGCTGCGTCTTTTTGATCGTATGCGCCTGCATCATCTTCAAACGTCACGTGTGCTTCTGAATAAAGCGAGTGATCAGACCAGCGGCCCACAGTGCGTGACAGACCTTTGTACAGTTTCACGCGAACGGTGCCGGTGACGTGCTCTTGGCTTTTGTCGATCATCGCTTGCATCATTTCACGCTCTGGGCTGAACCAGAAACCGTTGTAGATCAGCTCTGCGTATTTTGGCATCAGCTCATCCTTAAGGTGCGCCGCGCCGCGATCCAATGTGATGGATTCGATACCACGGTGCGCTTCGAGCAGGATCGTGCCGCCGGGCGTTTCGTAGATGCCGCGTGATTTCATGCCAACGAAACGGCCTTCAACCAGATCAAGACGGCCAATGCCGTGCTTGCCGCCAAGGCGGTTCAGTTCGGTCAGAACGGTTGCTGGTGACATTGCCACGCCGTTGATGGAAACTGCGTCGCCTTTTTCAAAGCCGATTTCGATGTATTCAGCTTCGTTCGGTGCATCCTCTGGGGATACCGTTCGCTGGTACACGTATTCTGGTGCATCAACTGCTGGATCTTCGAGGACTTTGCCCTCTGAAGATGTGTGCAACAGGTTCGCGTCAACGCTAAACGGTGCTTCGCCGCGTTTGTCTGTGGCGATTGGGATTTGGTTTTTCTCAGCAAAGTCGATCAGTTTGGTACGGCTGGACAGGTCCCACTCGCGCCAAGGTGCGATCACTTTGATGTCTGGGTTCAACGCGTATGCGGCCAGTTCGAAACGAACCTGATCGTTGCCTTTGCCTGTCGCGCCGTGTGCAATTGCGTCAGCGCCGGTTTCTTCGGCGATTTCCACCAAACGTTTTGAAATCAATGGACGCGCGATGGATGTGCCCAGAAGGTACAGACCTTCATAAACCGCATTGGCGCGGAACATTGGGAATACAAAGTCACGTATGAACTCTTCGCGGACGTCTTCGATGTAGATGGACGAGGCACCCATCATCTCTGCTTTGGCGCGTGCTGGTTCGAGTTCTTCACCTTGGCCAAGGTCGGCGGTGAAGGTGACAACTTCGCAACCATATTCGGTTTGCAGCCATTTTAGGATAATTGAGGTATCAAGGCCACCGGAGTAGGCTAGGACAACTTTTTTAGGCGCGGACATCTTTTATTTCCTTTGACAGGTTCGCCGTGGGCGATAACCTGATTTACGTCTAGAGGCAAGGACAGCAAGGCCGTTGACCCTTTGCTGGCCTGTCCTTAGTTCTGACGTATCGCATTATTCAGGATTTTTATGGCCCTCGACCCGTTTGTTGCTTCTGCCCGCGCTGCCACTGCTGAGATGCGCAAGGTTTTTGCAGCGACTCCATTGATGCATAGCGATCTTCTGTCTCAACGTTTTGGGGCAGATATTTGGCTTAAGCGTGAAGACTTAAGCCCTGTTAGATCCTACAAATTGCGTGGTGCGTTTAATGCGATGCGTAAGGTAATCTCCACACACGATATTTTTGTCTGCGCCAGTGCTGGAAATCACGCTCAGGGCGTTGCCTTTATGTGTCGTCACTTTGGAGTGAAGGGCGTGGTGTTTATGCCAGTCACAACACCAGAGCAGAAGGTGATGAAAACACAGATGTTTGGTGGCACCCATGTTGAGATCCGGATGGTTGGTGACTACTTTGACGAGACGCTTAAAGCATCTCAAAAATATTGTTCTGAACAAGGTGCTTACTTCCTTTCGCCTTTTGACGACGAGGATGTGATTGAAGGGCAGGCTAGTGTTGCGGTTGAGATTGAAGAGCAGTTAGGACGTGTTCCAGACCACATTGTTCTTCCAGTTGGTGGTGGCGGTTTGTCTGCGGGGACGTTTAGTTATTTTGGCGCTGATTGCGCCTATACCTTTGTTGAACCCACAGGTGCTCAAAGTCTGAAGGTGGCTGTTGATGCCGGTGAACCAATGACCGTATCTAAGGTGGATACGTTTGTTGATGGTGCTGCGGTTGCGCGGATTGGAGAGCGTACATTTGCAAGGTTGAAGGGCATCAATGGATCAACTGTTTTACATCTGGATGAGGACCGTATTTGTACTACGATACTAGAGATGTTGAATGTTGAAGGGATTGTCCTTGAGCCAGCTGGAGCAATGTCGATTGAGGTACTAAGTGAGATCTCAGATCAGATTAAAGGTAAATCAGTTGTCTGCGTTGCCTCAGGTGGAAACTTTGACTTTGAGCGATTACCAGAGGTTAAAGAAAGAGCGCAGCGATATTCGGGATTAAAAAAGTATTTCATTTTGCGCCTTCCGCAACGCCCGGGTGCACTAAAAGACTTCCTGAATATTTTGGGCCCAGACGACAATATCGCACGCTTTGAGTACATGAAAAAATCTGCACGAAATTTTGGGTCTGTTTTGATTGGGATCGAAACTTCTGACTCAAAGAATTTTGATGTTATGTGCAAGCTAATTGCCGAGGCTGGATTTACTTTGACAGACATAACCAATGACGAGGCTTTAACTCAGTTCGTCGTTTAGCATTCGCCCATGATTGCGTTTGGTAATTCAGTGGTGAATTTAGACTTGTATATCTGAAAACAACTATCGATTTCTGATAAGTTGATGGCTTTTGGGTTGCCGTCGGCTGACAGCTTTTCGCCCTTCTTGCAGAGTTCAGAAAGCGCCTCTTAATTAGCTAGTAAAGCCTGCTGAACCTCATCAGTCCAACCTAAATAGTAGTGGTCCCCGTCTTGAATGACGGGGCGTGCCATTACCTTCGGTTTGGAAGAGATCTGTGCATCTGCTTCAGAGTTCTTCAACCAAGTGCTCAATGCCCTATAGTCATTAGTGGTGTGATCCACCAAGCAATCACCAAACTCAATTAATAGTTCTTCAAGCTCCTCCTCAGTCAAAGGTTCTGCGCGCACATCCCGAAACGTGATTGTGTTACCTGCGGCCTCCAATGCTTTTTGCGCTTTCTGGCAATCTGAGCATGTGCTTAATCCGTAAATGATCATGTTGGAGCCTTTTGCTTTTCCACGTTAATCTATGTTTGGCCGTTTAGGTGATTAATGTACACAAGCCAACCATTGCTGAGGTGAGTGCAAAACAAACCCAGCATCAACATCATATAAATAGTGCGTTAATTATCCTAGCTGCTGCGGGCCGATTACTCGAGCCCAAGCAGCTGCATGGCATTGCCTTTGATGATGCCCTCGCGCAGCTCGTCTTTGATTGCGATTTTTTCGAAATCAGCCAACCACCTCTCTGGTGTAATCATTGGCCAATCTGAACCGAACAACATCTTCTTCTTCAAGATCGAATTGCAGTACTTCACCAGAATGTCTGGGAAGTATTTGGGGGACCATCCTGAAAGGTCAATGTAGACATTCGGCTTGTGCTGGGCCACGGCCAGCGCTTCTTCCTGCCAAGGGAATGATGGGTGGGCAAGGATGATTTTCATCTCCGGAAAATCCACGGCGACGTCATCCATGTACATAGGATTTGAGTATTTCAAACGCATCCCATTGCCGCCTGGCATGCCTGATCCAACACCAGTTTGACCTGTGTGGAATAGTGCGATGCCACCCTCTTCGGCGATTGCTTCGTACAAGCCATATGCCATGCGATCGTTTGGGTAAAACCCTTGCATGGTTGGGTGAAATTTGAACCCTTTGATACCATAGTCACGGATTAAACGACGTGCTTCCCGCTGGCCCATTTTACCTTTGTGAGGGTCGATACTGGCGAACGGAATCAACACATCGTCGTTTTCAGCGGCCAGCTCGGCGACCTCTTCATTCTTATAACGGCGGTAGCCCGTTTCGCGTTCTGAATCGACGGGGAAGATGACTGCTGCAATGTTTTGGTCACGGTAATGCTGTGCTGTTTCTGGGATGGTTGGAGGGTGTTTCCAAGGGGCACGAAAATAGCTAGCCATCGTTGCTTGCAGATCGTCGTAGCCGTCATCGGCATGACAGCCGCAGGGTTCTTCTGCGTGGGTGTGAAAATCAATCGCCCGGACTTTGGAAAAATCTACCATCTGTTTTCTTTCTTCAGAGTTTCGCAATGCCGGTGGCATCATTGTTATACAGTCGCGTCACCAAGTCGGCCCGACGGGTCAGGACCGTACGGAAGTTCAGGTTGCCCTTGGCTGTTATTTCCCCGTCCACAAGGGACTGCGGTTCTGCCAATACAATGGCACGGGTCACACGGGTTGAGGAGCCAGAGGTCCCAGCCGCGCGTTCCTTTAAGCGGTGTTCAAGAACGGCTCGTAATTTGGGGCAAACATAGGCACCATTGTCGTCATCTAGCGTGTAACCAGCTGCTTGAATTGCCTCACGATTTGGGAAAATCATGAGGCCGATTTCATTGCGATCCTGCCCTGTTACGACCAGATCGGCGGCAAATGGTGCGAGGGTTGATAGCAATTCAAGGCGCAAGCCGGCGGCACGTACCCATGTACCTGACTGCAATTTGAAATCTTCAGACAGTCGTCCATCAAACCGCATTCCACGGTTCGCGTCATTTGGATCAACAAACGCCATTGCATCACCGGTGATAAAATAACCCTCATCATCAAAGGCTGCTGCCGTTTTTTCTGGGTCCTCAAAATATCCATCCATGATGTTTGGTCCTTTAGCGCGGACCTCACAGCGCATATCACTGTCGGGGATCAATTTCAGCGTCACGCCTGTCATCGGCACTCCAATGACGCCGGAACTTTCGGTTGGTTCCTGTTGGATCATCGTTGCCGGTGCTGTTTCGGTCAGGCCCCATGATGAAGTCATAAGGGGTACTTCCCCCTTAATTTCCATCGCAAGGGTTTCAAAACCTTCCCAAACATCTTGTGGAAGGGACGCACCCGCATAAAACACCATGTCTAGGTTTTCAAAAAACCGTTGGCGCAAGGCTGCATCTTTGCGCAAACCTTCCAGCAACATTGAAAAACCCATTGGCACGTTGAAAACAATATTGCCCGTTATCAGCGCATGGTTTTCGAGGGTACGATCAAACAATCCCTTAACGGGTTTACCATCATCGATGTATAAACTACCACCATTCGCAAGTATCATGTTGAAATTGTGGGACCCGCCAAAAACGTGATTCCATGGCAGCCAATCCACAATGCGCGGCGGACGGGCGCGTAGAAACGGTAATGAATCCGCCAATTGCGCTTGATTCACGCACATCATTTTTTGGGTGGTCAGCACGCCTTTTGGCAAGGATGTGGAACCACTGGTCATCAAAATTTTAGAAACGGTATCTGGTGTGACAGATGCAAAGGCGGCATCAACATCAACGCTGTTGTCACCAGCCAGAAGGCTGTCAAATAACGTGACATTACCCACCTGCCCTGTTCTGGTTGCAACGATTTCCACATCTTTCAAGGCAGGATGGACGATAGCGGCGGCGTACTGTTCGGCATCAATGACATATGCCATCTTGGGGCGCACCAGCTCTACGGCATGTTGTAATCGCCCATGTGCACCACTGATCAGTGAATACTGTTCCGCCACGGGAACTGTCGGAACGCCAACATAATGCGCGGCCAATGTGAGCAAGCCGTGATCAACCCCGTTACCTGACATAATCAAAATCGGGGTTTCTGGCCCCATTCCACGTGCAAGCAATGACGCAGCAATCGCACGTATCTTTTGCAAGGTAGCTATGTAGCTTTCTTCCCGCCAACCGGCACCGCTGCGTTCAGCTATGAACACGCGATCACCAGCCTTGTCGGCCCAATTGTGCAGCCAGTCACCAGTGCGATCCGTCACAGGCCCCATTGTATAATCTGAGGTGAGGAGAATTGTACTATCATCACGGTCGGTGCGTGTTACGGCGTGTTTCAAAAATTCAGTTGTACGTTTCATGTGTGCGCAACTCCCCCGATTTTCAGGATCAATTTCATAGCTTCAATAACTTTGTCACGGGTCTGTGCATCAAGTTGGCGCGTTAGGCGCTCTTCGTGTCCGCGCACCGCAACGGTTGCTTTTTCATACAAGCTTCGCCCAGCCAGCGTAATGTTCAAAGCATAGGCGCGGCGGTCAGTTTCAAGGCGTTGGCGGCTGATTAGTTCACGGCCTTCCAGCGCATCAACAATCACAACCATATTCGGGCGTTCAACATCCATCGCCGCCGCCAATTGCGACATTCTAATGCGCGGGTTATCAACGATCAAAACCAGGGCCGTGTAGGATAAGAGGCGCAATTCAAACGGTTTCAACGTTGCGTTCAAATCCGACATCATCAGGTTCGTAGCCCGTTTCAGATGATAGCCCGTGAAGCCATTTAGAGTCTCAAAGTTTGTCTTATCGACACTGGGCTGTTCACCCTTTTTGGAGACCGCTTTGCCCATCACATCACCGGAACTTTGGGGCACGTTTTTCAAGAAAGGCCTTTAGCCCCTCTTCGGCGTCCGGTGTTGTTTGGGACATCGCCGCAACCAAGGATTCTGTGAACAAACCATCGCTTTGAGACATGTCGTTGATCCGTGAAATCGATTGGATCATCATGTAATTTGACACGGGCGCATTGCGAGAAACCTTGCCAGCCAATTGCTGTGCTAGTTCTAATGCTTCACCTTCACCAACTGAGTAATGAGTGAGGCCCAAGGCCAACCCCTCATCTGCATTATATTTGCGACCAGTCAGCATCATCTCGGTCATACGGTCGGCGCCAATCAGGCGTCCAACGCGAGCGGTGGCACCACCACCAACAAAGATACCGCGGCGCCCTTCTGGCAGCTGAAAGATAGTCGAAGGTTCTGCAATGCGCACATGGGTGGCCGCTGCTATCTCGAGCCCACCACCGATGACGGCACCGAACATCGCTGAGACAACTGCCAAGCCACCAAACTGTATTTTCTCCATCACGCCATGCCATGCACGGGAGTGATATAGATTTTCTTCGGCTGAACGATGCACGTGTTCAGACAGATCTAGACCTGAACAATAGTGGCCAGCGGTACCTGTTATAATAACAACGCGCACCTCTTTTGGTGGGTTGGAAAAGAAGGTGTCCAAGTCGCCCAAAAGCGCTTCACACATTGCGTTACGTTTGTCGGGTCGGTTCATCGTTAGGGTTGCGATGTTGCCTTCGACAGAAATTTTCAGCATCGGTTTGGACATAACGTTCCCTTAACGCGGTGGTAGGCGCACAGCGCCGTCCAACCTGATTGTGGTGCCATTGAGGAACCTATTATTTACGATCTGTGCGGCCAACAACGCGTATTCCTCGGGCGCACCCAAACGGGCAGGAAAAGGAATGTTTGCTGTAATCTTTGATGTTACTTCTGGGGGCAGCCCTTCCATCATTGGGGTCTGGAACAGCCCAGGTGCGATAGCCATGACACGGACACCCGATTGGGCCAGCTCACGCGCGGCTGGCAAACACATTGATGCAATTGCACCTTTGGATGCGGCATAGGCTGCTTGGCCCAACTGGCCATCTTCAAAGGCAACGGAAGCGGTATTGATGATCACGCCGCGCTCGCTGTCATCAAGCGGCTCAAGTTCGGCCATACGCCGTGCGGCATGGCTCATTACATTATAAGTCCCAAATAGGTTGACGCGCAGGGTCTTTTCGAAAACGTCAAAGGACAGCTTACCTTCGCGTCCAACAATGCGGGCTGCTAAACCAACGCCTGCGCAGTTTATTGCGATCCGCGCAACGTTGCCAAGTTGCTCAGACGCGCTTTCCATAGCCACATTCACAGCTGTTTCATCCCCAACATCGGCTTGAACAGCCACGCCACCAATTTCTTCAGCAACCGCTTGTGCACGGGTAATATCAAAATCAAGGATTGCCACTTTGGCGCCCAAGTTGGCGAGATGGCGTGCAGTCGCCGCTCCCAGTCCGCTGCCGCCACCACTGACCAATGCCATTTGTCCTGAAATTTCCATACCGCGCTCCCTAGATAATTAGTTATGATTGATAACCAATATTTATGGATTGTATAGCCTTCTTTTTACCCATCGTTTCGATAGTTTGATTATCAAATCCACACGAACAGTGCCTTCGTTCGATTGCGGGTGGATATTATGCGGACAGCGCCCCTACATAGAACAACACAAATTGAGGTTTTTCATGTCGCCAAAGTATTACGCACCCAAAGGGGGCCACCCAGGCCAAGATCAACTGCTGACCGATCGCGCAGTTTTCACCGATGCCTACGCTGTCATCCCCAAAGGCACTATGCGCGACATTGTCACCAGTTTCTTGCCATTCTGGGAAGACACACGCCTTTGGGTAATTGCCCGCCCCCTAAGCGGTTTTGCCGAAACATTTTCGCAGTATATCATGGAGGTTTCACCCGGAGGAGGGTCTGACCGTCCTGAGTTAGATGAAGGGGCAGAGGGTGTATTGTTTGTTGTCGAGGGAAGTGCCAGCCTAACCGTTGATGGCAAAATGCATACGCTTACCGAAGGTGGGTACGCATTTTTACCCCCCGCCACGGATTGGACGCTGCACAATACGACCGATGAAATGTTGCGTTTCCACTGGATTCGCAAAGCGTACGAGCCAGTTGAGGGCCTGCCCTACCCCGAGGTTATTATCACCAACGAACAGGATGTCGCCCCAAACGTCATGCCAGATACCGAAGGTCGTTGGGCGACTACGCGGTTTGTGGAACCAACCGATCTGCGCCACGACATGCACGTCAACATCGTGACCTTTGAACCAGGTGGTGTGATCCCGTTCCTAGAAACCCATGTGATGGAACACGGGCTTTATGTGCTTGAAGGTAAAGCAGCCTATCGCCTGAACAGTGACTGGGTTGAGGTCGAAGCAGGCGATTACATGTGGCTGCGCGCCTTCTGCCCACAAGCCTGTTATGCGGGTGGTCCAGGACGGTTCCGCTATCTTTTGTACAAAGACGTGAACCGCCACATGAAGCTTCGTTAAGCCTTAGCCTTCGATCAGAAACGGGGTTTCAAACCAGTGCTCTTGCAGGTTTGGCCCCTCCCCTATTCGATCTATAACCGCAAACAGGCCCGGGTCGTGTAACGGGGTTAGGACTCCGTGCCACGTGTTTTTCGCATAGTTCACGCCCTGCCCCACGGTCGTAATAAACGCCCTTGGCTGACCAGGTTTTCCGTTGTCATCAGGGGCGACCACCACGACGAAAGGGTCCATACTCATCGGTAGGAACGCTTGGCTTCCTTCAGGGTGCCGTTCCATCATATCCAGGGTAATAGGCAAACTGCGGGCCTGTGATTTAAACAGGCTGATCCCAGCGGCACCACCATCACATTCGATATTTGCGCGATCGTGATAACGGCCACACATGCCGGCGTTGATGACTTTATCAGGGTCACCCGCGACCTCTAAAACATCTCCAAAGGGAGCGAACTCTGCACATGTAAGCGGCTCTAACTTCAATGCAACACTCATGCTTCAAACTTTTCGATCAGGCGCAGCTCTGCGATGCGTTCGACCTGTTTGCATGCCTCAGAAAACTCCACATCACGGTCATTGCTAATCCGACGCTTAAAGGCGGCCATGATGGAGGCCTTGGTATTGTCGCGCACAGCAATGATGAACGGGAAACCAAATTTGGTGGTGTAGGCATTGTTCAAATTGGTAAAGCTGGCGTGCTCTTCAGCGGTCAGCGCATCCAAACCAGCGGCGGCCTGTTCAGCTGTGGATTCAGCGGTCAAACGTTTCGCTGCAGCCAGTTTACCAGCCAAATCAGGGTGCGCAGTTAGAACGCCCAAACGCTGTTCTTCTGTAGCAGACCGGAATATACGTGCCAGCGCCTGATGAACCCCTTGGGCATTATCGTGCGTTGGGCCCAGTTCCAGATCAAACGCACCCTCAGCAATCCACGCGCTGTGTTCAAAGATGCCACCAAATTCAGATACGAACGTTTCGCGGGTCATTTGAGACGCGGGGGCGGTGGTCATGGCTGGATTTTCCTTTGCCCAATGTTGCGCAATTTCAAGGCGCGTGGCGAACCATACATCCTTATGTGATTTCATATATTCGATGACGCGACGCAATGCAGCTGCGCGTCCCGGACGGCCCATGATGCGACAATGCAATCCAATTGATAACATCTTTGGTGCGCCAGCTTCACCCTCTTCATACAGAAAATCAAAACTATCCTTAAGATAGGATTCAAACTGATCGCCGTTGGTAAAACCTGCTTGGATGCCAAAGCGCATGTCGTTGCAATCCATAGTGTAGGGAACGATCAATTGATCGACGCCGCCCTCTTTCGACCAGTACGGCAGATCATCGCCGTAGCTGTCCGCGACATATGCGAACTCGCCCGTTTCCGCTGTCAGGCGCACAGTGTTGTTGGAACAACGCCCTGTGTACCAACCTTGTGGAGCTTCCCCAACAACTTCGGTGTGTAGGCGAATAGCTTCAGCGATTTGGGCGCGCTCTTCTTCTTCGCCCATGTCTTTATGTTCGACCCATTTAAGGCCGTGGCTGGCGATTTCCCAACCTGAGGATTTCATAGCCGCAACTTGCTGCGGGGCGCGGGCCAATGCGGTTGCCACCCCGTAGACTGTAATTGGTAAGCCGCTGAGCATCCTGTGGAGGCGCCAGAACCCTGCGCGAGAACCGTATTCGTACAGAGTTTCCATGTTCCAGTGACGCTGACCAAACCACGGCTGAGCACCTGTGATCTCTGACAAGAAAGCCTCAGAGGCGGCATCGCCGTGAAGGATGTTGTTTTCACCGCCTTCTTCGTAATTCAGCACAATCTGTACTGCGATCTTTGCGCCGTTTGGCCAATTTGCAGCGGGTGGATTGGCACCATGGCCACTCATGTCACGGGGATAGCGGTTCACTCAATTCATCCTCTCAGGGTTTGGGTATCCATATTCCAATATAATTGTCCTGTTTTTCAATAAAAACAATAAGCAGTCTTTTGACTGGGTTGTTGCACCATAGGTTTCCATGCGGTGCGCGGTCTGTCTATATACTAGATGAAAATGAGGAATTGCACCAATGGCTGGATATTTGACGACGCATGTTTTGGACACGGCACGTGGCTGCCCTGCACAGGGTTTAAAAATTGAACTTTTCAAAATCGATGGTGAGACGCGCAAGCACCTCAAAACTTTAGTAACAAATGATGACGGTCGCACTGACGGGCAAATTTTACCTACTGAGGAATTCGAAATAGGGACATACGAGTTGGTATTTCACGCTGGCGCGTATCTCGACGCGATCGGCACACCACCCGAAGAACCACGTTTTCTAGACGTTGTTCCAATTCGTTTTGGCATGTCTGAAGCGGCACATTATCACGTGCCTTTGTTGCTTTCGCCGTTTGGGTATTCAACCTACCGCGGTAGTTAAGAACCGCTGGTGCGATCGCGCACTGCTTTTGAAATCCGTTCAATCACAAAATCCATAAACAATCTGGTTTTAGGATCTTGCCGTTTGCGATGTGTAAACAGACAGGCCATTTGAATAGGTGTTGGCGGTGTTTGGATGGCAACTGGGATAAGACGCCCCGCTTTCAAATGTTCCGCAACTTCAAAGATTGGCTTCATCACAATGCCATTCCCGCCCAAGGCCCACTCCGTCAGAACATCCCCATCATCTGATTCATAACGGCCAGTAACACGAAACTTTTTTGCACCCTCATCGGTTTGAAGACGCCATTCAAATTCTGTTGCACCTGGAAAACGCAAATTCAAACATTCATGTTTATCAGCGACCAATTCCGTTCCCGACGCCGGATTTCCGCGTGCTGCGATGTATTCTGGGGATGCACATAAAACGCGTTCAACATCAGAAATTTTGCGAATACGAAGGTTGCTGTCCTCTGGTTGTCCAAGGAAGAAGGCAAGATCCAGCCCTTCAGTTGTCAAATCAACTTTACGATCCGTAAGGCGAAGGCGAATTTTCACCTCAGGATATTCAGCGATAAATGCAGGTACTTGCGGTGCGATCAGGCGGCGCCCCACGCCAAAGGGGGCTGCGACATAAAGCGACCCTTTAGGATTATCGGTGATGTTGACCACCTGCGCCTCTGCACTACCTACGGATTCTAAAATTTCACAGGCACCACTGTAAAACGCCTTGCCCTGCTCTGTCGGTGTTAAACTGCGTGTTGTGCGTTGGAACAAGCGAACGCTAAGATGCTCTTCAAGCTGCGATATGCGCGATGACGTGACAGCGGGCGAAATGCGTAAATCGCGGCCGGCCGCAGACATGCTTCCAAGCTCGTAAACCCTTACAAAGGTGCGTATGTTATTCAAATAAGACATTGACTTGTTTTTCTTGATACTGCTTTTCATTTTGGACAATATCGGAACAATGGATCCTCGGCTAGTGTGCCAAAGAATTTGAATTTGAAGGAGAGCGATCATGTATGATCTGGCAATTTTGTGGGACTGGATCGCCTTTGTCGTGCGCTGGCTGCATGTCATCACAGCGATGGCTTGGATTGGTGCATCGTTCTTCTTTATCGCGCTTGATTTAGGACTGAAAAAGGTCCCTGAAATGCCTGATGGCGTTAGTGGCGAAGAATGGCAGGTTCATGGTGGTGGGTTTTACCATATCCAGAAATACATGGTCGCCCCAAACAATATGCCACAGCATTTGATCTGGCATAAATGGCAAAGCTATTTCACATGGTTGTCAGGCGCTGCTTTGTTGATGATCGTCTATTGGGCGGGTGGTGAGCTGTTCTTGCTGGATCCGACCAAAGCTGATTTGACCCTATTTCAGGGCATTTTAATCTCTGCCGGTTCATTGACCATTGGCTGGATTTGCTATGACTTCATGTGCAAATCCAAACTAGGCGAACGTCCAACGCTTCTAATGCTTTTGCTCTTTGTGATCCTTATCGCGATGTCTTGGGGATACAACGAAATCTTCACGGGCCGTGCAGCATTGCTGCACTTGGGTGCATTTACTGCCACCATTATGACGGCCAATGTCTTTTTTATCATTATGCCGAACCAGCGGATTGTGGTGAAAGATTTACAAGAAGGGCGCACGCCTGACGCCAAATACGGCAAGATCGCAAAGCTACGTTCAACCCATAACAACTATCTCACATTGCCTGTCATCTTCCTGATGCTTAGCAATCACTATCCGCTGTCTTTTGGAACTGAATACAGCTGGGTTATCGCAAGCCTCGTGTTCCTAACGGGTGTAACAATCCGCCACTACTTCAACACCATGCACGCGACCGGCAAAGGCCCGCATTGGACATGGGGCGTCACGATCATGTTGATGTTGATCATTGCGTGGCTTTCAACCGTTGGCCCGACTGAAACCGCAGAAGAGGCAAAGTTGCGCCCACTCACCGCTGTGGAACAACAATACGCGTCCGCGGATGGGTTTGAGGCGGCATACGATACCGTCCTTGGCAACTGCTCCATGTGCCACGCCCGCGAACCGTTTTGGAACAACATGCAATGGGCACCCAAAGGCGTCTATCTTGAGACCCAGGCAGACGTGGCGCGTTATGCTGACCAAATCTATTTGCACGCGGGCCTAAGCCGCGCAATGCCACCACCAAACGCAATTCAAATGTCTGATGAAGCACGCGCCACAATCGTGGCATGGATACGCGAAGTTCGCACAGGAAGCTGACCCAAGCCGCAAGCGCGACTCAGGTCCACTTATTTAGCCCACGACGTTGAAGTCAGGCCCATACGGATAACCCGTAATGTTGTCGTTTCCGTCCTCGGTGATCACCAAGATATCATGCTCACGATACCCCCCTGCCCCCGGTTGCCCATCGGCAATCGTCAACATCGGCTCCATGGAAATGACCATGCCGGCCTCTAGAACCGTGTCTACATCTTCACGAAGCTCCAACCCTGCTTCACGTCCATAGTAGTGGGACAAAACACCAAACGAGTGACCGTAACCAAAGGTGCGATACTGCAATAGATCGCGTTCTGCGAAGAACGTGTTGATTTTATCCGTCACCTCGGCACAACTCACACCCGGTTTCAGCAGGCTCATCCCATACTCATGGGCCGCGACATTTGCTTCCCAAATCTTGAGCGACGCAGGATCAACTTCTTGCACGAACAACGTCCGTTCAAGGGCTGTATAATAGCCTGAAATCATCGGGAATGTGTTCAAGCTTAGGATGTCCCCACGCTCCAATGCGCGACTTGTGACCGGATTGTGGGCACCGTCTGTGTTGATCCCTGATTGGAACCAAACCCACGTGTCGCGGTATTCTGCGTCGGGGAACCGCTTGGCAATTTCCAGCTCCATTGCATCACGTCCAGCCATTGCAACATCAATCTCGCGCACGCCCGCTTTGATCGCATCACGGATTGCATATCCGCCAACATCAGCCGTTTGTGCACCTGCACGGATCAGTTCAATCTCGGCCGTGGATTTATGCATACGGTGCAGCATCGTTGTGGGGGCAATATCGATCTTTGTTTTCGGGGCAAGGAACTCGTCCATCAGGCCAATTTGATAGATCGTAAGATGATCAGCTTCATACCCAATCGTTTTGCCGGAACCGGTTACGGATAGAACCGCGCGCCAGTAGTTGTTGCGCTCCCAATCAGTGAACGTAATGTTATCACCGTGACTTCGCCGCCAAGGTTGCGCGGCATCAATGCCTGCACTGAATGTTACATTGTCTGTGGCTGTTACGACCAACCCATAAGGGCGGCCAAAGGCACAGTACAAAAACCCAGAATAATAAGCGACATTGTGCATCGAGGTTAGCACACAAGCATCAATACCCTTTTCAGCCATGCTCGCGCGCAATTTGGCCAAACGGGCCTCATACTCATCAGCAGTGAATGGGAGGGCCTTTTGTCCTTGGTGGAAACGGTAGTGTTGTGGACGTTCCATCAACATAACTCCTTCTTTACGGCTTGGCGCTGCAGACGAAGAAGGGGCGTGAACCATCCCTCACCGCGGCAACGGCAAAGCAAAGTCCCGGCGTTCAGGATGGTGAAACGGGAATACGCAAAACTGCGAGCGACGCCATCGCTAACCCGTTGCGTCTAATTGGCGTAAAACAACATCAGTTGGCAAGAAAAATCTCACCAACTGATGTGTAGGAATTAGGCGTCTTGATCGACGGTTTGTAGCTGTTGACCAAGACCATCAATAGTCAAGGACATCACATCCCCCTTCTTGAGGAAAATTGGCTCAGGCTTCATTCCCATCGCCACACCCGGAGGGGTGCCCGTTGTAATCACGTCACCTGGATGCAGGGTCATCAAGGAGGACAAATGCTCGATAATTTCAGCAACGGAAAAGATCATCGTACTGGTGTTACCCGTCTGCATCCGCTTGCCGTTCACGTCGAGAGACATATTTAGATTTTGAGGATCAGCTATCTCGTCACGCGTCACAAGCCATGGACCCGTTGGCCCAAATGTGTCGCAAGATTTCCCTTTCGTCCACTGCCCTGTCAATTTCGTTTGGAAGTGCCGTTCAGACACATCGTTAACGACACAATACCCCGCAACATAGTCTAACGCATCCGCTTTAGAGACGTATTTTGCCGTCTTGCCAATAATAACACCCAGCTCAACTTCCCAATCGGTGTGGGTTGATCCACGCGGCATAACCACGTCGTCATAGGCCCCAACAATGGCAGAGTTCGCTTTGAAAAAGAGAATAGGGTGTTCTGGAATGGCGGCACCGGTTTCAGCCGCATGATCAGAATAATTCAGCCCAATGCATAGAAATTTACCAATATTCCCTACGCAGGCACCAATGCGCGGCGACCCATCAACGATAGGCAAAGCGCTGTGATCAATCGCACTCAACGCAGCGATACTATCATCACCCAACATATCACCATTGATGTCAGCCACATGATCCGACAGATCGCGCAACAGGCCTGCATTATCAATCAATCCGGGTTTTTCTGCGCCGATCGCGCCGTAACGTACAAGTCTCATCTGGGTGCCATCCTTTGATCACAGCAATTTCTTGCCAGTTTATAGATCAATTTCAAACGCACCAGTGGCGATCACTGCAATATCGCCATTCCCTGTGCTGCAGAGTTCTGCCAAGTTGGTCAAAATCGAGTTAAAGGATCACTCATGAGCTACGTCATCCCCCCTGCCCCACAAGCCAGTCTAGCTGTTGCAAATTCATCTGATCGTTTCCCAGTGCGCCGCATTTTTTGTGTGGGCCGTAACTATGAGGAACACGTGGTAGAGATGGGAAATGACACCCGTGAGGCACCGTTCTTTTTCACAAAACCTGCAGATGCCGTGATGGATAGCCCCTGCACAATGCCCTATCCGACCCTCACCAATAATCTTCACCACGAAATCGAACTGGTGATTGCTATCGGCAAAGGCGGTTCAGACATTGCGCCCGAACACGTGCAGAACCACATTTGGGGCGCTGGCGTAGGCATCGACATGACACGCCGCGACGTTCAGCAACAAGCCAAAGACAAACGCCGCCCTTGGGATATGTCCAAAGGGTTCGACCATTCCGCACCCATCTCTGCATTGGTTCCTCTGGAGGATGTGCCCAGCTTAACAAAGGGTCGCATCTGGCTGTCTGTGAATGGTGAACCACGTCAAACAGGGGATATCGGTGATATGATATGGACCGTGGATGAGCACATCGCAGCCCTATCCCAAGCGGTTCGGCTTGAAGCTGGCGACATCATAATGACAGGCACACCCGCAGGTGTAGGCGCTGTTGTGCGTGGTGACGTGATGACCGGTGGCGTTGATGGTATTGGTGAAACTGAGGTAACGGTGGCCTAAACCATCATCGTTGCGTTCACGCAGCGTTCCCAGCGTGCATACAGACTAGACCGTTCATCCTCAGATAATGCAGGCATAAACTGCTTTTCGCAGGCCCATAGTTCAGCAAAACCTTTGGCATCAGGGTAAACGCCTGCACGCATTCCTGCCAACCATGCCACACCCAGCGCTGTTGTTTCGACCCCTGCTGGGCGATCAACAGGCGCGCCTAACATGTCAGACAGAAACTGCATCGCCCAATCATTTGCGCTAAGGCCCCCATCCACACGAAGGGTCGATTGATCTGCATTAGGCCAATCGGACAACATCGCCTCGGACAAATCACGTGTTTGAAAACCAATGCTTTCCAGCGCTGCACGCGCGAAGTCAGCGGGGCCACTGTCGCGCGCCAAACCATAAACGGCACCACGACATTCAGCGTTCCAATAGGGCGCGCCAAGGCCGGTAAAGGCTGGAACGATGGTTACATCCCCGCTGCCCTGCTCGGCCAGTTCTTGGGTCTCGCGCGCGTGTTCAATCATCTGCGCCCCGTCGCGGAGCCATTGCACCACAGCCCCCGCGATAAAGATCGATCCTTCAAGTGCATAGGTCGGCACGCCGTCCAGCTGATAGGCGATGGTGGTCAGCATCTTATTCTTAGATGGCACCGCATCGGCACCCGTGTTCAATAGCGCAAAGCAGCCGGTGCCGTAGGTGGACTTCATCATACCTGGCTCAAAGCACGCTTGCCCGATGGTTGCAGCCTGTTGATCGCCGGCAACGCCCAAGATTGGCACCGCAGCGCCCAGATGGGCCGCGTCCGCGATCCCAAAGTCCGCCGCGCAGTCCAACACCTGCGGAAGCATCGCAGAGGGCACATCAAGGATCGCGCACATGTCTGCGCTCCATTGCCCTGCATGGATGTCATACATCATCGTACGGGCCGCGTTTGTGGCGTCTGTGACGTGTGAGACCCCATTGGTAAGCCGCCAGATCAGGAAACTGTCCATGGTGCCAAACAGCAACTTACCGTTCGCCGCGAGTTCCCGCGATCCCTCGTGTTGGTCCAGCAGCCATTTTACCTTGGTTCCGCTGAAGTACGGGTCGGGCAAAAGGCCGGTGATCTTGGCGATGGTGTCGCCGTGACCCTGTGCCTTTAGCTCGTCAGAAAACGGGGCCGTACGACGGTCTTGCCAGACGATAGCCTTGTGCAGCGCCCTACCCGTCTCGGCGTCCCAGATCACGGTTGTTTCGCGTTGGTTGGTGATCCCGATCGCGGCCAAGTCACTTGCGGTGATCTGTGCCTTTTCCAATGCGGCGCGACAGGTCTTAAGGACGGATTCCCAAATTTCTTCAACGTCATGTTCAACCCAACCAGAGGCCGGAAAGAACTGTTCAAATTCTTGTTGGTCCGAGGCGACAGGCTGCATGTCAGCATTAAAGACAATCGCACGCGAAGATGTAGTGCCTTGATCAATTGCCAAAATATAGTTCATAATGGCTGTCCTTCTTTTGCCATCCATATGTCGATGGCTTTGATCTGTTTTGCGGTTAGGCGCAGGCCTAGCTTTGTACGGCGCCAAACAGCATCCTCAGCCGTTTGCGCGTACTCGCGCGTCATCATCCATGTTAATTCAGCCGCAGTTAAGGTAGCCCCAAAATCCTTACCCAAGTCCTTGGCCACCGCTGCATCGCCAAGCCATTCACGTGCCTCAGTGCCATAGGCCCGAACCAAACGGCTTGCCCATTTTGGATCCAAAAACGCATAATCTGTGAGTAAACCATCAATCAAATCCTGAACACCATCCACTGGAAAATCCCCACCGGGCAATGGAACTTCGGCCGTCCAATCCTCACCCAACTCAAGCTTTTCCAACGCCTTCTGCGCCAGCTTTCGATAGGTCGTGATTTTACCACCAAAGATGCTGAGCAATGGCGCGCCATTGGTATCCAGATCTAATACATAGTCACGGGTTGCAGCCGTTGCAGATGCAGCACCGTCATCATAAAGCGGACGCACGCCAGAGTAGGTCCAAACTACATCATCAGGCGTCACAGGTTTTTTGAAATACTCGGAAGCAAAGTTACACAAATAATCACGTTCAACATCTGAGATTGCAGGCTTCGTATCGGGGTCATGATGCTCTGCGTCTGTGGTGCCGATCAGCGTGTAATCCTGCTCATAGGGAATGGCGAAAGTGATCCGCCCATCGGTGCCTTGGAAAAAGTAGCATTTGTCATGGCCGTACAAGCGTTTGGTCACAATATGACTGCCACGCACCAACCGAATGCCCGCACTACTGTTTTGGCGCAAGACGCCTGAAAGAATATCAACAACCCATGGACCGCCAGCGTTGACCAGATTGCGGGCGGTGAAATCCCCCTGCTCTGTTTCGATATACCAAAGGTCGCCTTTGCGCTGTGCCGATGTTACTCGGCAACGGGGCAATATCTGTGCGCCACGTGCTTCCGCATCGCGCGCGTTCAGCATGACAAGGCGTGAATCTTCGACCCAACAATCTGAATATTCATAGGCCATTTCAAAGCGGTCTTGCAGTGGTGTACCTTCAGGGCCATCTCGAAGATCTAGGGTTTCGGTTGACGGCAAAATATCACGCCCGCCCAAATGGTCGTACATGAAAAGACCCAAGCGGATCAGCCATGCGGGCCGGCGTCCCTTCATCCATGGCATAACCCAGGTCAACAAACGCGAGGTCGGCGTTTCACTGTCGAACCGCATGTCTTCGCTATAGGGCAGTACAAAACGCATCGGCCAAGAAATATGCGGCATCGCTTTTAGCAGCACTTCGCGTTCTTTAAGCGCAGATTTAACCAACCCAAATTCAAAGAATTCTAGATAACGCAAGCCACCGTGAAACAACTTGGTTGAAGCAGAAGACGTTGCACCACCCAAGTCGCCCATTTCGGCTAGTGCAACATTTAGACCACGGCCCGCTGCATCACGTGCGATCCCGCAACCATTGATGCCACCACCAATGACAAATACGTCTAAAGGCTGATTTTCCATACGATCCACTATCTTTTTAAGGTCAGCGCAATCAACCAGTGGTCGCGCTAATTTGCAAGGGTAACACGAGTAAACCGTAGATCACGTTGTTCCAAAGCCGGCACCGAAAATGGTTTCGGCAAAATCAGCCATGTAAATACGCAACCAAGGCGTAAAGACATCTGGCGTATCCGTAATCCGCTTTTGCAAATCTGCGTACTCCACCCACTCGAAATCCATAACTTCTTTGGGATTTGGGGAAATCCGCAGATCGCTATCAGCCTGAGTAATAAATACATCCACAACTTCATATTCAGTCAAACTGTCGCCAACGTCAGCGCGGTACTCAAGAGTTTCGCGAAAATCGAGGTCTGTAATTTCAACACCCAATTCCTCGCCCAACCGACGAATGGCGCACTCGTCCGATGGCTCTTCCCACGCTGGATGTGTGCAACAGGAATTCGCCCACAATCCTGGTGTGTGATACTTTTCCAAGGCTCGACGTTGCAACAGAACTTCAGTGCCACGCAAAATAAAGACTGAAATTGCCTTGTGACGCAGGCCGCGCTTATGAACCTCCAACTTTTCAACGGGGGTCAGCACACCGTCAACCCAAGCTGGAATCATGATCTTCATTTACAATGCCCCGTTCGTCGGTTGGCTCAAATCAATAGCGTTCGCCCGACAAATAGCAGCCAAAGTGGCTGCAAGCAAACTGATCCGGGACCTTTAATCGCAACTTTGTGAATGTCCGTTATAGTCAAGTCGGGCTATTCTAGGAGAAATCATATTGGAGTTGAAAAAATGATACGTACACTTGCAGCAATTGCCGCTTTGAGCCTCAGTGCTCCTGCCTTCGCTGATGGTCACTCAGCAGGTGATGCACAAGCCGGCGCAAAACTATTCAAGAAATGTAAATCCTGCCATATGATTGCATCTGATGACGGTGAAGTCTTGGCAAAGGGCAGCAAATCAGGCCCAAACCTTTATGGCATGATTGGTCGTGCAGCTGGTTCTGTAGGGGGTTTCAAATACTCGAAAGACCTCGTCGCTGCAGGCGAAGCTGGGCTTGTGTGGGATGAAGTTCTTTTGGCTGAGTGGGTCAAAGACCCCAAGGCGTTCTTGCGTAATATCTTGGATGACCCAAAGGCAAAATCCAAAATGTCCTTTAAGTTGAAAAAAGGTGGCGATGATATTTCTGCCTACCTTGTATCGATGAGTCAATAACGCACGCTAAAAGTTGAAAATTTCGGAATGAGAAAAAGCGCGTCCAAATATGCTAGCTTGAACGGGCTTTTTTCTAGCTGGTCCTTGATTCACTCTGAAAGCTATTGAATTTTAGCCCACCCATCTGCTGTTGTCTTGGTGGGTAATGATACTGAAGAGCTAGTGCTACAAACGCACTAAAAGTTCAGTTGCTAAAAAGTTGCCCAAGGGCAACTTTTTAGAATTCAAGGTCAATAAGCTTTTGAAACAGCAAGGATGCGTCATTCTGGTTGCGACATTTACTTTGTCGAGGGTGAGTGGGCCGCAGACAAAGAGGCCCCGCGCGATCCAGACGGTGCGTTCTTGGCATTCTTCCAAAGCTTTGCTGAAAAAAACCCTTTAGACAAATAGACCGCCTTAGAGACCTACTTAGCTAAGGCTGCGCGGGATGCGTTCGCTCGTTTTTGCGCAACGAACGCCTGATCTGGCAGACCTGTTTTATGATAGGCATCAGCCAGTAACATGTTTAGCGGCACCCCGCCTGGATCGAAGGTACGGCGCATTTCGAGAACTTGTTGGGCCTTGGATGCTTGTCCTGACTGCATCAATGCATCGAGGTGGATTTGTTCAAACAGATCACGTTGCGCATGACTGCCACCACATTCGGCCATACGGGGCAGGGCCTTGCCCAGAAAGCGGATCGCGTCATCCCAATCGCCTGCCGCATGTGCCGCAATGCCATGTGCTGCCCAAATTGCGACGTCGCGCCAAACCAGGTGGTCAAATTGGCTTTCGTCTTCTGCGCGTTGTTCAATTGCTTCCAGTAAAACCTCGGCCTCCCCGCGATCAGTTCGGCCAAGGGCATAAAGGTATTGAAGGGTCAAAAATGGACTGACCGTGTCAGGGCCCCTTTTTGCAATATGGGACGCAACATCGGCCCAACGGTCACCAACGTTGATCCCCGCAAATTCCATTCGGGCCAAGAGTGAGGCAGCTCCAACTTGATCTTGGCTATAGTCCTTGGCCAATCCCCAAACGTGGGTGTCATAGGCGCTGACAACATCGGCTTCACGACCCGCGCTGATGTAAAACAGCGCCAAATGCCACCAGTTGTGGCTGTGCATGAAAGAGTTGAGGTTGCCCCATGTGTCGGCAACGCTTTCTAAGAAGGCGGCACCTTCAGCGGTTTGCCCACGCGTCAGAAAAATGTGTGCCAATGCATGGTGTGCCCATGGTTCATCGTGGCGCAATTCCATCGCACGTCGCGCCGATGTTTCGGCGTCATCCAACAGGTGGCATTCCTCGTAACCAAAGGCGACCATACCGTGTGCATAAGGAATATCATCAGCCGCCGGCATAACCTTGAGCGCAAGGCGCAGCATGCTGGGAAAATCACCTGCGTTAAAGGTGTGATACTGCCCTAGTTTTAAGGCAACCATGTCACGAGGGTGTTCGATAAGGATTTCTTCGCAGGTCGAGACACATGTTGGGACATCGCCATCGACCCATGCGCGTATTGCACGGGTCATCATTTGTTCACGCAAGGTCGAGGTAGCCATTGTGCTTTCTGCTTTGCGCAAAAACGGTAACGCTTTTTCTGGTGCGATAGGTGCCTCAAGTAACATCCACAACATCGCGGTGTAGGTATTGATCAAACAACAATCGGGGGCGTTTGCCGCTGCACCCATGACATTTGTGGCTTTGGGTTCAAAGGCGATGAAGCCATGGATGAAATCGTTGATACCTTGCATTGTAGCCTCAGAGGCGTTGGTAACGGGCAAGCCATACATATCTTCAGTCATGATGTGTCTTTCGCTGTGTTCAGGTCACGCCAACATGGCAGCAGGTCGTTTGGGGCAGGAGTTGCCTCAAAAATGGCACGGGCAATGGCGCGTGATAGGCATAGGGCCGCGGCATGTCCAATCATCATCAGATCAAAATCAGGGTTTTGCATCTCGATTTCGCCTGTGGATAGTGCAAAAACTGCATCTCCGTCGCCGGGCATGTGGGCAGGGACAATCGCGCGACCAATCCCGTCATGGCTGGCGATCGCAACGCGTTGGCATTGTGCTTTGTCCATAACCATGTCGGTAGCCACAATTGCGATGGTTGTATTGGCACGTTCTATAAATGCGGCCATCTTACGACTGTTAAGGTCACGGCCAAGGCCGCTTGCAGGGTCTGGTCCAACACCACCAAATTCGGCATCAATCTCGAAGGGGGCTGCCCAAAAGTGACGCTCATTCGGGGTTGTCACGTTGCCAATAGGGTTCGTCGCGACCAGTGCGGCAACTGTCGCACCATTGTCCAAAACCAGTGAAGCAGACCCTAAACCGCCCTTTAGCGAACTAGTCAAAGCGCCAGTACCCGCACCGATTGTGCCAAGGTTGAAATCAGTCGATGCACTTTGATATGCCATGTGGCCTAAATTGCGGTAAGGGTTTGTGTCCCATTCTTTGTCCCCACCGTTGAGCAGATCAAACAGAATTGCCCCGGGTACCAAGGGAATAATGGCATCTAAAACCTTGTATCCCCTCGCGTCGCTGCGCAATCCGTCCACCACGCCTGAACAGGCATCCAGACCAAACGCAGACCCGCCTGACAGAACCAACGCATCCACAGCGGCGACCGATTTATCGGGGGCCAACAGATCGGTTTCCCGCGTTCCCGGCGCACCGCCCATAACATGCACAGATGCAGTGAACGGCGTGTCTGTAGTCACAACGGTACAGCCAGATTTTAGCGCGTCGTCCTGGGCGTTGCCAACACGCAGGCCTTTGATGTCCGTGATCAGGTTCTTTGGGCCGGGCTGCATGGGCGTTCCTATCAGATGTACGGTTTAAGTGCTGCGGTTTCTGGGTCGCCAGAGTTTGGTTCGCCCACTGGTTCAATCAACAGAACTTTGCATTCGTTTTCTGCACGGGGGCGATGGGTTACGCCTTTTGGTACGATGAATAATTCGCCTGCTTTGACGGTATGGCTTTGACCCTCAAGGTCCATTTCCAATTCGCCCTCCAGCACTAAGAAAAAATCGTCAGTGTCAGGGTGAACATGGAACGGAAACTCGCCTTGAAATTTAACAACCATCACGTCGTTTCCATTGTAATCGGCGACTATATGCGGATCCCAGTGGCTCGAGAACGGTGCAAGCTTTTCGGCCAAATTAATGGTTTCCATCGGCTATCCCTTCATGTGTTGCAGATCAGGCAGGACAGGTGCTGCCGCGATCAATTCCTGAGTGTAGGGGTGATTTGGGGCCGTGAAAACCTGTTCGGTCTCGCCTTGTTCAACAATCTCGCCGCGCTGCATCACAAGAACCCTATCGGTGATCGTGCGCACGACGCTAAGGTCGTGACTGATGAACAGATAGGTTAGGTTATACTTGGCGCTAAGGTCTGCAAGCAGATCCAATATTTGAGCGCGCACAGAGACATCCAACGCGCTAACCGCTTCGTCAAATACGATCAGGTCTGGTTGGATAATCAGGGCACGCGCAATCGCGATCCGTTGACGTTGGCCACCCGAAAACTGGTGGATATATTTGTTGGCATCAGATGGGTCCAAGCCCACGGCAGTCAGCGTTTGGTTGATCAATCTCTGACGTTCTTCATGGGATGGGGGTGTTTCCAGCAGATGGAATGGTTCAGTGATCAATCGCGCAACTTTGTGGCGGGGATTGAAGCTGCCAAATGGGTCTTGGAACACTACCTGCATCTTACGCCGAACCGCAAGATTGGGTTTGCGGCCTGTAAATACGGGTGCTCCGTCTAAGGTAATGTCACCGTCTTGCACGTCTTCGAGCCCCAAAATAGCCCTGGTTAGGGTCGATTTACCACATCCGCTTTCGCCGACCAAACCCAGACGTTCCCCGCGTTTGATGTCAAAACTAACTTTGTTCAGAGCACGGAAAACCCCCTTTGAGCCAAACACCGCTTTGCGTGGTGTCGTGTAATCACGCACCACGTTTTTGACGCGTAACAAGACATCGGAGGCTGGAAGATCAGGCAAGTTGACTTGATGTCCAGAAGCCGCAAACAGCATCTTGGTATAATCGTGCTGCATGTTCGTGAGCAGTGTTCTGGTTTTGCCCTGTTCTAACACTTCGCCTAGACGCATCACCACGATTTTGTTGGCCATATCAGACACCACGGCAAGGTCGTGGGTGATCATCAGTAGGCCCATATCAAAGTCGTGCGCGAGGTCTTTGAGCAAATCCAAAATCTGCGCTTGCGTGGTGACGTCCAGCGCCGTTGTCGGTTCATCCGCGATCAGCAGTTTGGGGCGCAAGGCGATGGCCATTGCGATGACAACGCGCTGGCGTTGGCCACCCGATAATTCGTGTGGATAGCGCGACAACGGGAATTGTTCTTGGGGCAGGCCGACACGGGTCAGCACATCTGCGGCGCGGGCCATGGCATCGGATTTTCTCATGCTGCCGTGGATCAGGATGGTTTCGGCCACCTGTGCACCGATGGTTTGTACGGGGTTCAGCGCGGTCATTGGTTCTTGGAACACCATGCCGATCTTGTTGCCACGAATGTTGCATAGGTCTGCCTCTGACGTGGTCAGCAGGTTTTGGCCCTCAAGTGTAATCGTGCCTGTGGTTTGGGATCCTTTAGGTAGCAGTCCCATGGTCGCCAAAGCTGTCAGTGATTTCCCTGACCCGCTTTCGCCCGTGACCGCGACGATCTCGCCGGTGTTCACAGACAGGGACACGTCCCGCAGGATAGGCGTTCCGTTGATCGAAAGCGATAGGTTGGTGATGTCCAGCAAACTCATGTTCTGGCCACCCGTGTGCGCGGGTTTAGATAGTCGCGTAAACCGTCACCCATAAGGTTCAGGCCCATCACAGTGATGATGATCGCAAAGCCTGGGATCAGAGCCAAGTGTGGCGCGATACTGACCAGCGTTTGCGCGTCCGCCAACATGCGTCCCCAGCTGGGAGTCGGGGGTTGCGCGCCAAGGCCGACATAGCTAAGTGCGGCTTCGGCCAAGATGCCAAGGCTGAATTGAATGGTGGCTTGCACGATCAATAGGTTCAGCACGTTGGGTAGGATATGTTCCACAGAAATGCGGGCCGCGTTTTTGCCAGCGACACGCGCGGCTAGGATAAATTCACGCTCCCAGATTGGCATGGCAGCACCGCGTACTACGCGGGCGAAAACGGGGATGTTGAAGATACCAATGGCGATGATGGCGTTCACCGCACCTGCGCCAAAAATGGCGGTGATCAGGATGGCGATGACCAGTGAGGGGAAGGCGAATATAAGATCATTGGCCCGCATGATCAACTCGTCAATATACGACCCTTTGCGTGCAGCGGCCCATAGACCCAATGGAATGCCCAGCCCCATGCCTATACCAACAGCCACAAATGCCACGGCGATCGAGGTGCGCGCACCGACCATGATCATGCTGAAAATATCACGACCAAAGTGGTCAGTTCCAAACCAGTGGGTCAGGTTTGGGGTTTGAAGTTTCGCGGGGATGTTCATTGCGACGTGGTCGAATGGGGTCCAGATGAAGGACATCAAAGCCGCCAAAATCGCGATGGCTGAAAGGATCAGGCCAATGATAAGATTGCGGTTCATGTGCGTGCCCTTAATCGTGGGTCAACGGCGGCATAGGCCAGATCGACAGCGAAATTCACTACGATCACGGCAAAGACCAAAAGCATCACAACGGATTCAACCACGATCAAATCCCTCGCGCTGATTGCTTGGAACACAAGGCGTCCAAGGCCGGGCAGGTAGAACACTTGTTCAATGATGATCCCACCAGCAAGTAGGAATGAAAACTGTAAGCCTATGATGGTCAACACAGGGATCAGCGCATTACGCAACCCGTGTTTCCACAGGGTTTGCGTAGTGGTTAAACCCTTGGCGCGGGCTGTGCGCATGAAGTCCTCGTTCATCACATCCAGCAAGGCGGATCGCATGACGCGGGCCAGAATGGCGGCTTGGGGCAAGGCGAGTGAAATAGCGGGTAAAGTGAGCGACCACATGACTGCGCCCAGCCCTTTGTCCCAACCGGCAAAGCCACCGCCTGCGAACCAGCGCAGTTTGATGGCAAAGATTAGAACCAACATCATGGCGAACCAAAAGTTTGGGATGGCGACGCCAAGCTGGGTGGCGCTCATAACGGCAACGTCGCCCGTTTGGCCGCGACGAGCGGCTGCGTAGATGCCAGCGGGCAGGGCGATAAGGGTGGATAAGGCTAGTGCAAACAGGGCAAGGGGCAGGGAAACCCAAAGGCGATCCGCAACCATTTGTGAGACAGGCGTGCGATAGGTATAAGACATGCCAAAGTCGCCGGTTAGCATGCCTTGGGTCCATGCGAGATAGCGTTCTAATTTTGGTATATCTAGGCCCAGTTCAGCGCGCAAAGCGGCAACCGTATCAGGCTGTGCGTTGATCCCCAGCATAAAGGATGCGGGATCACCTGGTGCGATTTCGATCACGAAAAAGATCAGTAAAGAGGCCACAGCCAAACTGATGCACAGGGAAAGAAAACGCTTAAGGGTGTAACGGATCATGGACAGGGAAACTTATTGGGGCAGGGGCCGCAGATTGGCCCATCGGTTCGGGCCTGAAAGCCCGAACCGTTCTTGTGGAGTTAAAGGCGACGATCAGTCAGCCCAGCTAACAGCCGTTAGGTCGGTTGCTTGGGTTGGTGCGTTGGTCCAAAGACCTTGAACGCCAGCCTTTGCCACTGACAATTGCGCCAGCTGGAACAAGTAACCGTTCACAAAGTCGCTTGAAATCATGCGTTGTGCATCGCCCATCAGTGCAGTGCGCGCTTCAGGGTCTGTTGTCGCGTTAAGGTTCGTCATCAACTCTTGGAACGCAGGGTTGTCGTATTGGAAATAGTACTCTGGGTTCGCATAGATGCCGATGTCCATTGGTTCTGTGTGTGACACGATTGTCAGGCCAAAGTCCTTGCCGCGGAACACAGTTTCCAACCACTGCGCCCATTCAACATTCGTGATTTGCACTTTGATCCCAACTTGGGCCAATTGCGCTGCGATGATTTCACCACCACGACGGGCGTATGATGGGGGCGGTAGGTGCAATGTTGTTTCAAATCCATCAGCAAACCCTGCTTCGGCCAGCAGTTTTTTCGCTAACTCAGGATCATATGCGCTGCTGCCAGTCAGGTCGACATATGCCGGATTGTGCGGGGCAAAGTGTGTGCCGATTGGTGTGCCGTATCCAAACATTGCGCCGTCAACGATGGCCTGACGATCAATGGCGTGTGCCAAAGCTTCGCGTACCTTCACGTTGTCGAATGGTGGCATCTTGTTGTTGGTTGATAGGATGGTTTCACCTTCAGTTGAGCCAACCAATACTTGAAAGCGCGGGTCCGCTTCGAACTGTGGAAGATTCTCAGGGGCTGGGAAACCAACAAATGCGTCCACATCTTCAGCCATGACAGATGCAAATGCGGCTGTTGGGTCAGAGATGAATTTGAATGTTACATTTTCTAGGACAGCAGGTGTGCCCCAATATGCATCATTGCGGATCAGTTCGATTTTATCGCCCTGAACCCAGTTTGCAAATTTGAACGCACCGGTGCCGATTGGCGCTTGTTTGATGCCGTCAATGGATTCAGGTGCCACGATTATTGCGTCGCCCCATGCGAGGTTGAACAGGAAGTTGCCGTTTGGCGCGTCCAATGTGACAACGACGGTTGCTGTGTCCAATACGCTGATATTTGTGATGCCGGCAAACAGTGCTTTTTGCGCATTTGTGCTGTCGTCAGCACGGGCACGGTTCAGCGAGAATTGAACGTCTTCGGCGTCCATGGTGCTACCGTCATGGAACAAAACATTGTCATGCAAGATGAATGTGTAAACCAAACCATCATCTGAAATGTCCCAGCTTTTGGCCAAGCCCGCAACAACGGACCCATCACCCATAAAGCGGGTCAGGCCCTCAAAC
>Ga0209195_1000128_pt1 | contig 56615 bp, 54 predicted proteins | sample COGITO_mtgs_1004_3_FD_184788 | JGI IMG/M metagenome (GOLD analysis project Ga0209195, IMG submission 184788) | Pelagic marine microbial communities from North Sea - COGITO_mtgs_100420 (SPAdes) (version 2) | ecosystem: Environmental > Aquatic > Marine > Epipelagic ...
TACTGCAGGAACTCTTACTGACGGAGCTCTTAGTTCTACTTCTGGTACCGTAACTGGTGGTGTAGCTGCTACCTTTTCGGGTGCTGTTACTGCAGGAACTCTTACTGACGGAGCTCTTAGTTCTACTTCTGGTACAGTAACTGGTGGTGTAGCTGCTACCTTTTCGGGTGCTGTTACTGGTGGTTCCTTTACCGACGGAACTGCTACTCTAACTGCTGGCGCACTTAGTGGAGTAACCGATCTTACAACTACTGGAAACACTGTTCTAGGAAACGCAACTACTGACACTCTAGGATTCTACGGTGTTGGTCCTATAGCCCAAGGTGCTGCTGTAACTCCTGGTAGTGATGCAGCAACTACTCAGGCAGCTGTTAATGCTGTAATTACAAGACTTCAAGCTTACGGTCTTCTTGCATAAGCGCGGAGGGCCTAAAAGGTTTTACATTTCCTTCGGAAATCGGATCCAACGGATATGGTCTGAAAGGCTTTAAATGAAATGCCTTTAGTATTATTTGCAAAGCAAATTATATTAATAATTCCAATCTTGGTATAATTAATATACGTTTATTTAACAAATTAAATTTATTATAAGTTATTAAATGGATAAATTACCAGAAGAAGTAAAAAATAAATTATTAGGGTTAAAGACAGAAATAGATGTTTCTAGTCTATATGAGATGTGTCTATGTTTAGAAATTTGTACATCAAGAGGTGGTTTTAAAGCAAATGAATTAGAATTAGTAGGAAAATTATATAGTACTTTACTAAAAGAATTTAATAAATCTTACAACTCAGTAAAAGAAACAGAAACAATTAACAATTAATTGCTTTACAATTAAAATATAGGTTATATTAAATGCATATCAAGTTAGATGCCGATCCCGCTATGAAAAGAGATCTTGCTAGAACATTACAATCTAAATTGTCTGTTAAAAGTTCAAATAAATCAATGGGTTACAAGATAGTTGGAGGAACCCAAGTTAAATCTAATATTTATCCATGGTTTTGTTATCTTTTAATCAGATATGCAGATGGTGGTACGTTTGTATGTGGTGGTGCATTGTTAGAAAACGATACTTTAATCTCTGCTGCCCATTGTATATCAACTGGTTCTGAGGTTGCACAATATATTACCGTATTCCCCAATACATTAGACGTATCCGATATAAACAGTTTAGATTCAACCAGTGTTTCTGATCTATATGGTGATGGATACAATGCGAACAACAATGCGAATGATATCACCGTTATGAAAATAAGAAATAACCCGAAATTCGATTCCATCCCAAGACTTAAGCTCAATAATACAGCAATATCTGGAAAAGCCGGAGAGGAGTTAACTGTTATTGGTTTTGGTACAACTAGTTCAGGTGGAAACACTTCAGACCAATTACTAGAAACTAATGTATTCGTAAGTACAAAAAGTAAATGCGATATTAATGCAACCCAGGGAGGTACCGATTTAACTAATGCATTTTGTGCTTCTGCACCTGGTAAAGACGCTTGTCAGGGAGATTCAGGTGGTCCTATATTTAAAGATGGGGTATTGTATGGTGTTGTATCTTCTGGGATTGGGTGTGCTAGAGACGGTTATCCTGGTGTTTACACAGATGTTCAAAAATATAAATCGTTTATTAATTCCTCGATTGGAGCACAAAAATGGGTTAATACCGACGGTAACGACCCTATAATAAACAGTCCTACAAACAAACCATCAAACCAACAAACAAACCAACAAACAAACCAACAAACAAACAGTCCTACAAACAGTCCTACAAACAAACCAACAAACAGTCCTACAAACAAACCAACAAACAGTCCTACAAACAAACCAACAAACAGTCCTACAAACAAACCAATTAGTGGAGATGTTGTTGAAGCTGATGGTTTGACCACTGGTACTATAGTAGGGATAAGTGGAGGGGTGTTAACAGCAATTGTTGTTGCATTAGCTGTATATGTACTATTCGTCCACAAAGGTAGAAAAAATAGAACTTTATTCCAGTTTTAAGCCAAAATGGAAAAGCCCATAATCCTAACTCAGAACAGAATGACCGAAGCACGACTTAAGTTATTTATGGATATTAAGCAAATACATACTCTTATTTCACAAGGATTGTGAGAAATTTACAAATTAATAGATACCTTATGTTATCAACACTTATAAAGGCATAACAACACTATGAAATTATCAGCAAACGCTCAAAGTTGGGACCCGAATTCCTTTGGAATTATTACAAGCCAGGAATTATCGGCCTATGCTTCGATATGGGTTCCTGGTGTTGGTTTTGTTGATGAGATTCCAGGATGGTATGACGAATCTACCGAATTCAAACCATTGGATTTGGTAAATATGTCTAAACGATCAAAGGATTTTGACTTGGAAACAAGAATAGAATTGTATGTTACAGAGTTTTTTGAACTCAAGAAAAGAAGCCAACAGTTTCCAAATATTATTAAAATATTGGGTTACGAAACTTGTGAAATGGATTGTATAATGCATTGGATTGAAACGTATGACAATGTTATGGAAGAGATTTTGCAAAGCAAATTATAATGCGTATTAAATTTTAAACCTTTGGGTTTTATTCCTTCGGGTAAATGCCTTTAGCATTATTAACAAAGTCAATGAGGCGACCCTATACTAATACGAATAACGTGGCATATGAAATTAATAACAGTAGATATGAACCAGTTAAATCTTTTAGAAACGAAGCCTACAAAGCTTACGAAACAGCTTTAACTAGTCCATTCAAACGTTCCCGTCATTGTGCTATCGTGTTTGATAGTGAATTCAACCCAATTAGTATATCCGTAAACTATGGGGTTATACACGCTGAGGTTGCTGTAATTTCTGAATGTTCAGACATTCCAGAAGATGCTTGGATATTGGTTGTGTGTGGAAATATGTTGGGAAAAATGAAATTGTCCAAACCTTGTTTGAAGTGTTACAACCATATTAAGAAATCTGGAATCAAAAAGATAATATATTCAACTGGTCATATGGAATTTGACGTTGTGTATCTATGACCTTTACCGCTATGCGGTCAAATAACTTAAGCTTTCGAGTTACTTAAAAGTAAGTAAAGGAATTCAAAGGAATTCAAAGGAATTCAAAGGAATTATGGACATCTCTGAATCGACCAACGTTCCCAGTATCCAGTATACCGAGGAAACACTTTACCAATCGAAACTCGCGACCGAACAGGGGTTATTGGACATTGGTAGGGCTCAGTTGTTGAAGGAACAGGAAGTAGCCAATAAGGTAAATATTAAGGAAAACCTTTTGGTTCAGATTAGGGATTACAAAAGGAAGTCTATGTTGGTTAGTTCCAATGCTGTAGTAAACAAGATTGACAAGTATCTAGAAATTCTAAAAGAAGAAGAGGTTGAATATATCAAACAAATTAAGATGTTAAAGGAAGAGAGCGAATATAACATTGAACATATTGAGGATTGTATTCAAGAAATTGAAACTCTTGAAAACAGGGTTGAAGGGTATTGGGAACCGAGAGTTGAGAAATTGAGGAATAAGTGTATTGAGAAAAACAAAGAAATTTCAAATCTTAAGAAAGGTTTGAAGTTTATGTTTGTACTCTTTGTTGCTTTTGTAATTTGGAGTAATTATTCTATTGAAATTGTTTGGGGATTTGACACTATTTGGTATTACATTGATTTAGTTAAGACGTGTATCGTTCTTTTTCTTATTGGGTTTGGTTCAGTTGTTAATTGGATTATACAACTGGTTGTTGAACTAGCTGAACTTGTTGAACAGGGTTATTACATTTGGTAACAAAAGCTTCCATAGCTTTTTTAACTTGACCTTTCGAGGTTGCTGCATCCACACTTGTTATGGCTTCTGTTGCATTCCATCCATTGCATTTATTATCTTCGAATGTTTTTTGGATTGTGGCTTTAGCACCAGCTTTGTGTGCATCTAACGACATAAAAAACCCTTTGAAACTATCCCATGCATTACCAAAACTTCTTCGTCTCTTAATGCTTCGCTTTCTTGATTTACGAACGCTTCTTCTTTTGACGCTTCTTCTTTTGACGCTTCTTCTTTTGACGCTTCTTTTGACGCTTCTTTTTTTGACGCTTCTTTTGACGCTTCTTTTTTTGACGCTTCGCTTTCTTGGTTTACGAACGTTTCTGTGTTTAACCATTTTAGTATTACCCTTTATTTTATTTTTACCAAAATCAAAACCGTATTCTTCTTCAAACTCTTCTTCAAACTCTTCTTCTGGGTCATAATCACCTCTTAAATAATCAGGAACGTAAACTTGTACTGTTCTGTTTGTTTCGTTATTGGTATCTCTTAGTTTGCGTATGCAATATGATAATTGAGTTCCTTTAAACCCTCTGTCTCTGCAAGATTTTATGGCGTCTTTATAACTTATGTTTCTATAAGATGTTGTTTCTAAAACTCTCTGGATACACCGATCAATACTGTCTGGATCCTTTAATTTAAAATTGTCTACACAATGTTTACACACTTTTAGTTTATTTCCAGAATAACTTGTTTCACAATATCCTGGTCTTTTTAACCGTCTGGAAACATTACTTGCAACTCTTCTTCCTCCAGTATAAGTAGTTTGTACTAAATCTTGAGAAATATTTACAAAATTATTAACTGATGGAATAGCTTTCCAGGCTGTTTCGTATGCTCCACTTTTGATTGCTTTATAACCAGTAATGTTTGGATTATCTATTATTGCTTTACCAATATAAAATACAAATAGTGACATAAAATATACAAGAGCTGACGAAGTTAAAAACGAAATTAGTGAATTAGCATCTAATGCCGCCGCACTTCCAACTCTTCCTGCTACTCCCATCATAACCTGGAGTTTACTAAACATACTCCCATTCATACATCCTACTAGTGCATAAACATTTTTGGAATTTAGATAACCAGCAAATAAAGTCGAAGCTGTAAACAGAGCCTTTACTTTGAACCCAACAGTAAAATATTCTTGGATATCCAAGTACTTGGTCATAAACCCTTTTAAAATAACTCTGTCTTGACCTCCTGTCATAACTCCAGCTCCGTGTTCAACTCTACCCAACGCGGATCTAAGATAATATGAAGCTTGTGCTAAAACACCAGACCCAACTTGTTCTACTTGTTGTAGAGGCATTCTACCTACTTCTACAATCCCTCGAACATTGTTTTCCATAAAATCTATTTGTGATTCTGTTAATTGTGTTCCGGCAACTCCATCGTAAGACCCAACTGTTTGGTAATATAAAGCAAAGACGTTTGATTCTATACCAAACGATTCAGTGATAAAACTATAAACAGCTGAATTTAACTGTGTGTCTGACAATTCTCTTCCTTTGTTTAATATTCCTGTAATCCATCCATTATTTCCAACATATCTCAAAATATTTCGGTGTCCTTGAGCCAAGTTGGCTAAATAATAGGTTGCATAATAGGCTTGAAACGTATAATAATATGTAAAAGTAGAAACTAACCAAAATGAAGTTGTTAAAGAATGGTTTTTAAATTTGAGAATACTCTGAACTGTTTTAACCGCAGATGCTATAACCCCTTCTTTGTCAATATTCTCTTTACATTGGACTCTGCACCCAATATAAGCTTGCCCCAGTGTAATAGTCTCTTTTAACAATTCGTCTATCTCTCTTTTACTAACTCCATTTTTTGATATAGCATTTATTAATTCCATATTCTTTTCATAATACATAGTTTCCATATATTCACACTCCTTGATACATTCTGTATCTAACATCCACGGTTCTAATGCTTGACTTTTTTTAAATGTAAAAACATTATCCAATCTTTTGATTTTTCCCAACCATGCAGTAAACGGGTTCGCTATGGTGTACATATATTTTGCCAAATTAGCTTGAAGAGATGTATATTCTATCATGAGGATCCTATCAGCCATAGCTATGTTTGAAAAGTCTATCTTGGTTTTACTGTTCATTAATTTTTGAATAACTGTTGATTCGCGATTTGCTTCACCAAATATATCATTATAAAAATCTTTCAAATTCTCATCACTTTCAACATAATCCAATTTGATATCATCCATAATCGAATCCACCAACCTCTTATCTTCCAAACTACAACTATTGTTTTGTTTTACCATTGCTGTACTAGACCTGTCTTCGTAATCTATGTCGTCAAAAGACCTTTTACGTTCTCTACGAGGTGCTCTATTTGGTGGTGCTCTATTTGGTGGTGCTCTACGAGGTGGTGCTCTATTTGGTGCTCTATTTGGTTCTAAATCGAATAAACGGGGACTCCTTAGGACCGTACTTCTCATCTAAATAGTACGTAGATATTATTCAAAATTTTATTCAAATATTAAACAACCTTAATATTTTAATACTTATTTAACACAAAATAACCAAATTAACCAAATTAAGCAAATATGGAGAAATTGGTTGAATCGCTTACTAAACGCGTTGAGGCTTTGGAGACCCAGGTTGTTGAAATGGGTAAAACCCCTGTCAAACCAAAGTATGAGAAACCGGTTGATGACGGAAAGGTTGAAATGAACATTTACAAAAAGGGTATTTTGGTTACGGGTAGTACGTTTGCTATCAAGAACACTTTAAGTGAGAATGGTGGCAAGTGGAATAAGGCACTAGGTGGTTGGATGTTTACGAAGAGTCACCTTGACGAAGTTATTGAAGCTATCGAAGCTGATGGGGTCAATCTTGTTATTGGTGATGGTGTTAAGGAATCTGTATAAATTTGCTTTATGAATAATAAAAACCTTCGGGTGACCTAAGGGTCATTAAAAACAATCGAACAACATGCACCCAATACTCAAATATAACGGGTCGTACAAAAGAACGCAAAGAACGAATGAGACTAAATAGGATTGAAGAGATAAAGAAACAAATAAGAATAACTTTGATGCAAATTGGTGCAACATCTAATAAAGAAAGTGAGGAAGAGTTATTGAAAAAACTTGAAAAATTGGAAGCGTTTAAAAAAATTTTAAAATAGAAAATAGTCCTTTGGGATTTCCTTAATTGGGTAAAAATCTTACAGCGACGATGAATATTTTTATACTATCACTTTTAACTAAAAAATGTGCTAAACAACACATAGATGCTCATGTCAGAAAAATGATAATAGAATATGCACAATTGTTGTCTACAGCTCACAGAATAATAGATGGTCAAGAAATTGTAGAATTAAGTAAATCTGGCCGAAAAACAAAACGTTGGGTGTTGGATAACGACTTGAACGATGTTTTATATAAATCTACCCATGTTAATCATCCTTGTTCTATATGGCTTAGAGAGTCTATTGTAAATTATGCATGGCTTTATAACCTTTTTGTGGACTTGTGTAAAGAGTATACGTATCGTTTTAAGAAAATTCATTTGACCGACTCAAAACTGAGGGACGTATTGAAGAATTTTCCTAAAAATATACCTTTAAGATCTTTTACCCCATTCCCATTAGCTATGCCAGATAAATACAAAAGAGGTAATTGTACAACATCGTACAAGTTGTTTTACATTGGAGAAAAACAAAAAATGTCAAATGGGAAATTGATGAATTTTTGGACTAACCGAGATCAACCCAGATGGATAAGACCATTTATTATAAATTAAACAAAGGGTTGTATTTTGGCAAAGACCAACCTATTTATTATTAACTTATTAACACAATTTAATAAATTTTCAAAAATAAAAATACTTTACCGCATCAGCGGATTTAAAAGCAAGTAAAACAGAATAACTATTCAACCCTTTAAGCAAATTTCAAATATGGTTATAATTGACATCAACAACCCGATAGTGGAGATTATGAGTGAGTGGGAAGCATGTGATGATGATGATGAGGAGGATCCCGACTTTTATTACGAGTACACCTACGAGGATGACGACGAAGGGGTTGGAGAGACTGTTTGGGGTGAGTGGGAAGCATGTGATGATGATGATGAGGAGGATCCCGATTGTGAGTACCAATACATTTATGAAGATGACGACGAGGATGAGTCGGACCAAGCAAAGGGTGTAGAGATTAAGGCGCGACTATAAATTTTTTAATAATTATTAAGCCTTTGGGCTTCCCCCAAGTGGGTAAAGTAAAAATGGATCTGGACACCTCAATCGATCGTATACTAAAGGTAATAGATACCAAGATTAATAAACTTTATGACTATGACGAACCAAGTGTCTGTATAGTTGCTAAAACTTATATTAAAAAGTATATAAGCTTTGGAAACTATTCTAGATCTCAACTCAAGCTGCTTTGTGCAACATGTTATCTATTAGCAATGAAGTACCAATTGGATGATCAACCCTTAATAAAAGAGTATTCAGAGATAGTTAATGTTTCAACAAAAAACCTAGTTGATAAGGAAATGGACCTAGCTCTGAAATTCCTATTCAATTTTACTCCGCGATAATTTACAAAAACAAAAATACTTTAACCTTTCGAGGTTTTTAAAAGCAAGTAAAACCAAAGTATTCAGAATTCCAAAAGAAAATAAGAAAATAAGAAAATAAGAAAATAAGAAAATGGAAGCTCAACCTACTCAGATGTCCAAGGTCTTTGATTTCTGTACCAAGAACAACCTGTCCGAGGCTGATAAAACCGAGCTAATCGAATTGTTTAATGAGTGTATGGTTCATGTAGCTACCGGTATCCTAAACCTTCCGGGGGTTGGAGATGCCAAGGGTGCTAAGGGTGCTAAGGCAAAGGTTGTAAAAGCAAAGGCAGACAAGGATGAGCGTCCCAAGTGTGTTGGCCAAACAAAGGCAGGCAAGGATTGTAGGAACCGTGCTTTGGAAAACGAGAAGTTTTGCAAGACCCATCTTCCCAAGAAGGATGAAATCATTATTGAGCCGACTGAGGATACTGCAGAGTGTAATGCGGTGTGTGCCAACGGAGAGAATTGTAAACAAAAGGGAAGGATGATGCAACCTGATGGGGCTGAGTTCAAGTATTGTTTCAAACACAGCAAGCATTGGAAGAAGCATGAGGGTTCCGATGGTGCAAAGGTTGAGTCTGATACAGATTCCGACAAAGATTCTGTCAAAGATATCAAGCTTACCGATGATCAAGATGAGGAGCGGTTGGTTAATGGGCTGACCGAGGAGGAATACGTCGAGGCATCTGAGGATTATGACATTCGCGAGTCTATGGCCAAGAAGGGGATTGAGGAGAAGAATTTTACGGATGCCAAGAAGGACAAGAAGATGAAGGAATGGAAGGATGATAACCAGATTGTGGTCGACACATCTGAGGCGAAAGTAGATGTCAAACCAGTTGAGGAGATTCGGGTTAAGAAGACTAAGAGGCCTAGTGGGTGGATGAAGAAGGCTAAGGAGAATGAGGCAAAGAGGGCTTTGGCAGAAGAAAAGAGGAACAAGGAGATGTTGGCAGGACTGTGTGAAAGCGAGGATGAGTATGATGATTTGATGAAGTAATCCGATTGTCTTTCAGACCCGGGTGTATTAAATTTAAACCTTTGGGTTTTAACAATTAACATAATCAACGTAAATAATGAATTCTAGACAGTTAAAAAGATTTGAAAAGAGAGGGTGTTTTAAGAAACCTAATAAACAAAGTAAATATCCAATTAAAAAAAACAGGTTTGAAAAGAAATTAAGTGATTTGGACTTTGGGGACTTTGGTATTTGTGATAAATGTATAGATTGTAATAAATTTAAGACGGAAGTGACTTACGATTATGATGATAATTGTTACAATAAAGAGACTGTATGTTATGATTGTTTGGTAATGTGTTCTTATTGTAAGGTTAACAAAGGAACTATTATGTGTTCCGAGGGATCAATAAGTTACATTCGATGTGATAGAACTATTTGTGACGATTGTAAAATATATTCGAATTGTAATAAATGTGACAGTGTTTTTTGTAAGAAACATTCATTAAATAGTTCCTTTGTTATAAACGAATTTATAAATTATGATCTAGTAAAATATATAATTTCATTTATTAATCAACAATGTTATGCTTGTGATTATTATTTTCCTTTATAAAATCAGTGTAAACCTTCGGGTTTACTTCAAATCAATTTCATACAGGTAGGATTTTGAAGTGTATCTGTTAATGGGGGGCTCCCTGGTGTTATACAAAGTACACAAGTAGTATTATTAGTTATAACGAATTCATTTGTTGAATCATAACTAGATGTTCCGTTAATTTGAGGTGATATTGTAATATCGAAACTTGAGCTGTTTTTAACGAACCACCAACAAGGGGGAGAATTATTGATTTGTAATATTTGTGAAGTTGCTACCGAGGTGTCTATATCAATATAATTAAAAGGTGTATCATAATATTCAATAACATAATTTTCTAATAATACCTCCGAGTCCCCCAACTCCAAAGTATTACCTTTATTATATCGGATATTCCAGTCTAGCACTGGACTAGAACCTTTAAAATGTCCTGGTCCACTTATTTGTAACGAACCATAATTTGCTGTACTTGGTAACAAAGGTGGAACTGTATTTTTATGCATATTATTAATTGGTTATATTATTTTTAAAATAATAATATAACTATTTAACAGTAATGTCTAAGTCTAACACTGATAATTGGAATGATATGAACCCACCACCTGCTGGTCCACTAACAATCAGTTCTGTAAATCACAAAAATGCAGTTGTTAGTACTGGTTCTATTATGTCTGCTTGGCCTACAAGTGAATACAAAACAATTATTTCTGAATCTGTTACTATTCAGTTTTCTAGATCCCCCTTTAATTTTATAAAGACAGATACAACTGGTGGTGCTGTAACAATAACATTAACTGAAGTTTCTGTTGGTGCTATGTTTATGTTTCAGGTTTTAGGAACTAATGGACTAACTATTAATGTGGTGTTTAATACAGGAACAATAACAGTATCTGCACCAATAACTGTTGTTGGTACTTATATTGTTGTTATTTTCAGAGATTCTGTTAAATATAATACTTTGGAGAATCCTATTGCATCTTAATTTTAAGATGCTTTGCATCCAAACATGTTTGACTTTGAAAAAGTTTAGGTCATGGCTCTTGCAACGAATCCAGATTCGTCCCTACCTACTAAAAAATTGGTATAATTCGTTGGTGTTTCTGGTGTTCCTCTTGGTTCTATTTCTAAAATGGCATTCGGTAATGGATTACCGGAAGAATCAGTATCTTCTAAAATTAATTGACCTTTGGATGTTTCCCAGCTTACTGGTCCATTAATTATAAAGAATGTCCCAGTAGGTACGTGTTTTAATCGTACAGTTATTTTTGGTGAAGGATCTGTTGTAACATTACTAAAATTTAGGTATGTAAATGGTTCCAAAGAAAAATCAATACTAATTTCCTCTTGTGTTATTAAGCTAAAATTTAAAAATGAAGAAATGGTTACATATTGGATAGGTAATCCCATTATATGGGCGTGTGAAGGTGTAGATGCAACTAATGTAGAAATTTCAGCAGAAGCTACATTAATTGATATACTGTTAGCCGGTGGCGGTGGTGGTGGATTCAATTGATTGTATGCGAAAGAACTCATTTATAGTGTCCTTATATTTTAAAAACCAGTCTAACCCAATATCTTTTAATCTTTCTATATTCTTTTCAGACACATCATCCATACTAGAATTTTCAATACTTCCACAAACTCTAGTGTATTTGTGTTTGAATATTTTACAAGCCATATCGACCTTATTATTGACGACTTCTTGAGGACAATCTATTATTAAATCTAACAGTTCTCCGTTAAGCATCCACTGAAATCCTCCAATTTTTGTATAAGAATTTAAGTTTCTTGTAGGTACTATACTTTTTCCACACGAAATAGACAATATTCTTATATCTTCTTTAAGTCCGTATCTAGATAATGCTTCCATGTATGCAATGTCTGCTGGATTATTAGCAAATAATGAACCATCTATGCCACAATCTTTATCAGTCATTACGGCTGGAAAATAAGCTGGTGCAGCACTTGACATATCTATTATATCTTGAATATTCTGTTCTAGTGGATTGTCCCAGCTTTTAAATATAATTGGTTTTCTGGAAATTAACGAATAGTATGGAATTACTACATCTTTTTCAGTTTTTGTTTTTGTTATATATTTTTTAATATTTGCCGTCTTTCCTTTTCCATCATATTTTGGCACAAGACCAGATAATCCTACTATTTTATTTTTCCATGATTGTGGCATGGTTGTATTTGCATCTTCGTAGTTATATATAGAAGAACATTCATCTCCAGTAAATTGGCAATATCCTAACCCAGCAGCTATAAGAGAACCTGTTGATGTACCAACAAACATATCAAAATGTTCATATACCCTGATACAAAAGTGTTCTTCTAAATGCCTTAAAAATTCTGATACTACTACACCTCTTATACCACCTCCATCAATTGATAAGACAAACTTAACCATTAACATTACACAATTTTTAAATTTAACAATATTACCGTAATTAAAAAATTGCATAATGTTAATGGGCTGGGCTGGAGTTAGATTATTTAAGGCCGTAAAAACAAAACAAGAGGAAAGATTGCCCTCTAATATACTGTTACAGGGGTTTGATGGTGTTGTTTTAGGAGCAGTTATTCAAAGCGGGGGAACTGGGTATTCAGACTTGACCAATGTTTCTACTATTGGAGGAACTGGGCAACAATATGGTAAATTTAATTGTAAAGTAGATATAACAACTACTGATGGAGTAGTAACTGGTATAACTATTAATAGTGGAGGAATTGGGTACACTTTAAATGATACCTTAATAATTATTTCTGGTAATAAAGATTGTACTTTCAAAGCTAATCCTGTATCTACCTAAAATCGCTATGCGATCCAAAAAGATTTTAAATAACCAAAAAAGCCAGTTTGTTTCGCAATTGTTGGTTCTTGTTTAATTTTTTCTTCTTGTATTAAGAGATCTGGGTCCATTCTTACCTGTCCGTCAAATGTTTGAGGATCAAGTGTTGCTATTTCGTATAATAAATCCATTTTTTTCTTCTCTAACATATCATTCCTTTTTTCTTTTTTTCTTTCTGCTCTTCTAGTATTTCTTTTTCTTTTTGGGGACTGGACTGCTCCTTCGGGTCGAGTGTAGGGCTGTAAAGACATTGTATAGTACCAATATTTTTATTTATTCTTATATTTCTAATAAAATTTTTACCTTCGTTGATATCGTTACATATTATGTTAGGACTTACTGGTTTTTGTATACTAAAAACCCAGTTTAGTATAGAAATTATAGTATCATTCTTTAATATTATTGCTGAACCCATAAGTCTTTTTGGAATAATTGGATAATGTTTCTTCATCCATGCAATAATAAAATAACCAGCACTAAATGTTGGAAATTCTTCAACATCCCTCCCATCTAACAAAAATACGAACTGTTTATTTAAATCTAACAATTCAGATAATATTCTAAATAGTTCTTCTATATCCGCATATTCAATAATATTAGATAATTTAAAATATACATAAGATCCACCATAATAATAGTTCAATTCTATCCCCATTTAATATATATTTACACAATAAAAATATAATTAAATCGCATTATTTCTTATTGGAATATTTCTTTGCTAACTTAACTATAGTTGATTTATAATACTTTTGTGGATTCTTAGAACTCCAAGATCTTGTTAATGCTTTTCTCGAATCTTTATTTTTTAGGAATGTTTCCCATGTCATTTTAGAATTTGATTTACGTTTAACTTTACTTGATTTTCGCTTAATTTTGGTTTTAGAAGAATGTTTGCTGGACTTGTGTTTGCTGGATTTGCGTTTACTGGACTTGTGTTTCGAATTAGTCATTATTATTTATATAAAATAATTTTCTTTGAAAATAATTACGAAAGTAATTAATTAATTAATTTGTGAGAATTAAAACTCAAATAAATATCACAGAGTATATTATATTACATGGGATCATACAGACGCAAAACAAGTAGACGTAAAACAAGTAAACGCAAATCTTCTAAAAAGGTAACATTTACAACAGCAGACGGGAGAAGAGTGTCATTTACCCCTAAACGCAAATCTAAAGGACCCACACCTTCTCATCTAAAAGTTCACACTAACAAGATGAAATCATTGGGTGTTAAGTACAGAAACGGGGACTTTGGTAACATGAAGTGGAAATCTGTTGTAAAGAAACATATGTCTAAATCAAAATCTTCAAAACCTCGGAGAAGTAGTAGACGACGCAGATCTAGACGTTAAAGTTCGCGTGAATTTTTTAAAAAATAAAACAATAGTTGTAATTAATGGATATTGAAGTAAATAGATTTATCGGATTTACTATAATAGCAATTATAATACTAATGTTATTTGTTTATATTTATAAAAAATGGTGTTCTGGTTGTGAAATAAACCCAAAAGATATAGATTTATTTGAAGAAACTACTGCCAATAATGCCAATAATGCTAAAGGCATTGGCAAAGTAAATTGTGTTTGTGCATTTGATATAGATTATACAATTACTTGTGGTAATCCTAAACCATTCATAGACAAATGTATATCACATGGATGTAAATTAGCATTAAATACAGCAAGACCTGTAAAATACGTAGGTGACGTAAATCTTGACAACATTGGTTTGACAACACCCCATTATCACGAAGATGATTTCTATTACAACCCAAATTCTTATTCACAGACAGCCGAAAATACAGCAGAAGTTAAATCTACATTTCTAAATCTACTTAATGATAAATATGACATTAATAATAAAAAGTGTGTTGTGTTATTAGACGACCACAGGACAAATATTAAGGTTGCCCAAAACAACGGATTTGAAACTATTAAGGCCAAAGCAAGTAAGGGACTTGATTGTGGGTTGTCTACTTTTGATCTAGATTCACTTGATAATATTTTACAAAAATGCAATTAAAGCCGATTCCTGTGGAATCATTGGCAAAGCCAATTCCTGTGGAATCATTGGCAAAGCCAATTCCTGTGGAATCATTGGCAAAGCCAATTCGTAATTTACCTAGAGAAATCCAAATACTTATTTATTCTTTTACGTCAGAATTTGCTAGAAGATATGCTAGGCATCTTGGTTTTAAAAACTTTGGTTCTATAAACAATGAAGTTTTTACGGATAATTATTTTAAAGTTATTGAGACTTTAGATATTTATAGTGCACAACGTTTGTGGAAAATAGAATGTAAATTCCAAAAGATTATCCAAGACAAGCAAAAATTTTTCAAAAATAAGAAAAGATTGCCGTCTTTGCAACATTCTTATAACAGTAGTAGTGATTTTAAAGAGAAAGTGTATCCAGATTTCCACGAATCGGATAATAACCTATGGGCAGTAAATAGTTATAAAAAATTAGTATCTTATTGTCTAAGGGTTACAACATCTGGATATTACACTATATTGTTGATTAAGACAGGTCATATGGATATATTTAGAACCCTATTTACCAAACGTATAGTAGATCATCATATGAGAACACATATAGACAAGTATATAGTATACTATACACCTAACCTAAAAGAGTTTGATAGAAGAATTAAAAAATATACAACTCCTCGTATAATCTGCGTTCCTTATGATTATAAAAAAATTATACATGTAAAACAATATATGGAATTATTAAGAATTAATAATATAAAGAGCTACGTTATCTCCCCAGAATCAAGTAATTTAAATATTAACGGACTGTTGGAATATTATTCAAATGAGTATTCCAATGGATCAGGAACTTACAAAATACGTGCAGATACAGTGTAGAAGCAAAGAATTTAGAATTTCTAAAAGTAGTTTGGAAATGTTTCCAAATTCTATGTTGACCCGAAGGTTTTTAGGTTCGGGGTTTAATAATGATAATTATGTAGACAGAGATCCCGAACTATTCAAACTTGTTATGGATTATTATACAGACCAAAAATTGATAATCCCATTTAACATCCCTTATGATAGAGTTAAATTGGAGTTTGAATTTTTTTGTTTAGAACCTAATAATTTATGGATTCAAAACATGAATGATAATTGGAGACGCAATGATAAAATTAAGGAAATCGAAGCTGAATTAGATAAATTAATATTTAGTGAATCTCTTCAATTTAAAATTTTGAATACAGTAGGATTCTGTATAAATGTTCAAAAAACTGATACAGAGTTGTATAATATATTTAATGGAGACAGTACACACAAAATTGCAAAGGTGTATTTGAAAAGTAAATATAATCTAGAATGTACATGGAAATATAAAAATCAAAAAGCCATAACAATGGAATTTACTATGGATTACTTTTATGGTAATCGGGTCGTTCGTCCATCTTTTTAAACTATCGTAAACGTTAAAACTCCTGGAACACCATGTAATAATTCAGAATTTTCACATTTAATATTATTGGATGGTATACAATAATCTCTGTAATCTTTTACGATTATATCGAATTGTTTTGACAATTCATTGATATATTCATGTGGTATTTCTGTTTCCCAAAAACAAAATGATATTGTATTGGGTTTTGAAACTTTACTTTCCATCCTAGACGCCAAATTAACAGTTGTTCCAAAATAATCTCTTAATCTTTTACCTTGAAATCTAACACGATGTATGTTCATAGGACCTTGAGCCAATCCAATTCTAAGTATTATTTTAGAATCGGATTTTTTATCTACGATTATAGGTTTATTGTTTAATGAATATTGAATATCAAATGCAATTTTTATTCCTTTTTCATATCCGTGTTCTCCTTTTAAATAAATCATAAACGAATCACCCATTGTTTTAACAACACTACCTTTATACTTTTTAACTATTTTAGATATCATTTTGTCATGAGAATAAACAGCATTTTTCATATTTTTGGGGTGGTTTTTCCACAAAGTAGAAGAACCTACTATATCTGTAAACACTATAGCACCAACAATGAAAGTCATTTACTTAATATAAACATTTATATTAAAATTAAAATAATTTATCTAAATCCTGAAATACAGATTGGTATGTAGGTCCATATTCGACTGGTTTCTGTTTAACACTTCTACGACGACGTCTAGCACCCTTTTTAACAGATTTACGTTTTCTGGTTGGTTTACTTCTGCGCTTGACAATCTTTTTAGCTTTAATACTTCGGTGTCTTGTTCTTTTTGTTTCTATGTCTCCATTTTTAAAATCATCCCATGCATCCTGTAAGGAGTAATCTGGGTCTGTATTTTTAGTTTTATGGAAATGATTCATAACAAATTTAGCGTCTTGTTGATATTTTGTTAAATGTTTTGTATTATTTTTCCGAGATCTTCTTCTTTTACCATAACTACGTGTACTCGACTTGTCTTCGTAACTTCGTTGCGTACTCTTTCCACCACCGGGACCCAAATAATCCCTAGTAATATCTGCCAAACTAGGTTCATTATAAACGTTATGGTTATAGGGTTTGATACTGTTAATTCCGTACATCTTTGATTTGATGTTACCGAATTTTCTTCCAGAATAATAGTCCTTTTTCATTGCTTTGAATTCTTCAAGTATATCTTCTTTGGAAATATCTTCATCTATCTCTTTCCTAATGAGTTTACTGATTTTTTTAATACCAACTTTATCATCTACCAAATTCTGATATCCATAATCTCTCATGACATCTTGCCAAACGCGTCTATCAGACGCTTCGCTTTCGTTGTCACTGTCTTCTTCCTGTCTGACTTTAGCTCTGACACCTTTAATGTCTTCATCTACATCGTAATCATCAACTTCTTCTATTTCTTCTTCAACATCATCATTCTTATTAACATATCTCTGTAGTTCTTGTAATGCAGCTCTTCCTTCTGGACTTTTATCAAGATCGTTTTGTTTCTCCAAACAAGCTAACATTTCCGAAGGCAAAGATTGTTTGATTAAATATTTTGCTAATTCGTGGTTGTCCATTTTTTCTAAGTCTGCGTTATCGCTTATTGGGAAATCTCCAATTAATGCTTCTTCAACATCATCGAAGTCTCCTTCATATTCGAATTCTGAATCTCCCATTACTTTACAAGATACAAAGATATTAATTTACTTGTATTTTTTATTTAATACTCTCAATTCTTCGATTGAATATTGGTCTAATTTTTCTACAATTTCTGGTTCTGCTTTATTTCTCAATCGTTTTTGTATTCCTAATTTCTCTTTTATAACCGTTAATTCTATATACGAATAATTGTTTAATTTTGTTCTTATTCCTTCAGGTACCAAACTGTATAAATTATTTATCAATTCCTGTTTATTTTTTAATGCTTCTTTTCTCAATAATAATGCTTCGAGTGTAGTAATATGTTTTTTCTTCTCCTGAGATGATAAAGAGTCAAACACACCATTTGAACTTGCATTCTGAACTAAACTGTATAGCTTATTTTGTAACGGTACTGGTGATCCAGCCGTAATTAAATTATATTTAACTGCTATTTTTCCAAACAATTCTGTTTTTCTAAACATATCATAACAATAAACCCATGCTTTGGGATCTTCACCCTGACTCACAGCATATTTATACATTTTTTTGAAATTCATATCTGAGACAGGACCACGAATATCACAACTATCAAATAACGTATTCTCTAGTAACGTAACCGATGTATTACCTGCAATGACCTTAATCTGCCAAGGCTCCAACTGTATCACATTTTTGGTTCTTTCAACTGATACGGGTGGCCAATTATGTACAGTCTTTTCCCCTCCTTTCCGGGATAATTTAGGAACACTTACTGCATTCTGTATATCTAAACCTACTAGGTAGAATTTATTGTTTTTGTTTTCAAGAAAGTAGTATTTGTTATTCGAACGATTATATAATGGCACAATTCCGTCAGTTTCAATAACCCCATTTGATTTAATAGACGGAATTAACATTTCCTCTAACCGAATGATGTTACCATCTTTATTAAGGATACAGTCAACCGCAGACTGTTTTAATGCTAGTTCGAATTGAACATTAATATTTTGTTTCTTCTCTGCAGCAATGTACATTTTCTGTTCAATAGTTGATCTAGATAAATCTTTGAAATATATCATTTTAGGGTCTATATCTCTTAAACCAGCTTGAACCTTTGAATCGTAGTTTGGGTATGAGTTAAGAATACTTGCATGATAATATACGTCCACATACTGTCTGTTTTCTTCTAAATGAGAGTGGGAACACAATCTAATTGCTCTCGCAATAATCTGTTCCATTTTGGACATATTCCACCATGGTTCACACACATGTACTTGATTTACACCTTTGAGAGATATACCCTCTACTACATTACTCAACAACACCTTAATTAATTTCCCGTCCTTGTTTTCTGGACTATTGAATATGCTTCTCATGTTTTTAATATACTTGTTTGCTAGTTTTTCTGGTCTAACTCCCTTATTTTCCAAACCACCTGGACTCCATATAGCATACCTGTTTACATCTTTTGATAAATCAAACTTGGGTCCAAGAAATTCCCACCCAAGTGCATCTAATATACTATATATTCCTACTATTCCGTGAGGAATCCATTTACTGTAAATGAACACTGGTCCGGGACTAGTTTCTACAATCTTGATAATATCTACAAATTTTTGAGAATATTGGGATGCTACCTTCATAACCTCCTTTGGACTTTTTTGTCTATTTAATTTTGACATAAATGATCCAATATCTTCCAAACTTGTTTTCAATTCTCCCTCTTTAACTGAATAAGCAATGTTACACTTTTGAATACTAATCGGATACATACCTTGTTGCATTCCATCGAAATCAATTCTATTTTTTTCTTTTGATATTTCAGCAATTAGGGATCTTGTGTATTCTTCCTGCTGAAAGTTTTGCATTTTGTGTAACTTTATATAATTTCGACGATAAGGATAACCCTGTGGATTACCTCCCTTGAAATAGCCAACATATCCAGATAATAAATACTTTAACAATAAAGGATTTTTCAATGTTTTTGTATGTGTGTTAGTATCCTTTATAAAATCAGTGTGGATGAATAGTTCTTGAAATTTTTCTCTACTTTGAGGGAAAGGAATTCTGGGACGAAGAAGATCTATCATCAATGCTGCTTCGTGAGGATTATCATATACAGGAGTTGCTGTTAATAATACTACTTTCATAGTAGGGGCACCAGTAGTTCTATTTCTTGCATAAATATTCAACATATTATACAACTTTTCATATTTACTCCCTTCTTCCCTCACTAATTTTTGAATTTCGTCAATTATTAATAAACTTTTGTTACTATGAAATATATTGTCGGTTAATAAAAAGTTTGTTGGGACTACTCTTTCGGTACCTCTTACTTTAACCATAATAGAGTTCAAGAATGTATCATGTGAAACTATGTGATATACTGTATCAACCTTTGTATGAAATAAGTCTCTTAGATCTTCCAAATCTTTGTTTAATCTCATTAGTTCAAGTTTAGTTTTCTTTTCCTTCAGTCTTTCTGGATCTTTGGATATCTTGTTAATCCGTTTTTCAAGTTTTCTCATATCATTCAATTCGGTGGTATCATATTGGTCGGTACTTTTATTGTATTCACCAACATAAAATTGTCTTTTTCCTTTGGAATCATCATTTTCTGTAATAACACAAGCTCCTGGACATGAAACTATTGTACCATCGCGAAGTCTACCAATAATCTCTTCATAATACTGTTCTTTTATAGCTTTGGGGACAACTATAAACACCCTGTATGGACCTCTCCCCTTTATTCTAGAATCTGGATTTTCTGTTGTTCGTGCTTTCATAGCTTCGCCTATTATAATACTGGTGCACGTATTATGACTTACCGTAAAGTCACCCAATAGGAAACGATGATTTCCGTCAAGAGTGAACCCGTAATAGTCATCTTCTGGTTTTTCTACAACCTTGAACCCAGTTACCAATACATCTTTTGGTTGCTCTCTTTGGGTTGCTTGTTTTCTCTTAATTTTTACGGGAATTTGTTCCAAATTTCCTGATATTGTGCATCTCCAAGCAGTTCCGTAATTTTTAACACCTTTATGAGTCCACGATGTCTTTTTCTTACTCTTGTAAGCAGCAAATCCCAATGATCTTGCAATATACAAAACATCGTCAAAAGTTCTTTCATTCTTTTGGCAAAATTCATAACAATTTTTGTTGTAATGACCGTCGGAATCTATCAACCCTGCCAGTACTCCCAATCTTACTTTCCTTGAATTCATTTTGTAAATATCCGGTACGTGTTTATTGTTTACTAGATTTAATGACTTTATTGTATTCCAGAAATAATTACCCTTAGGTTCGGTTGAATTGATTCTATATTGATATTTACTTTGATGTTGAAGATAACATTTATATTCTGGTAACTTATTAGCTAAATATTTTAGAACTGCTGAATCCTGACTAGTTATTTCTGACCTTGACGAAGTTCCGTCACCCAACCAAAACCCTATGAGATAGGGATCTATAGGAACCTCAGTTTCTTCAAAATTAATTGGTTTTCTATACAACTTTAATTGTGCTTTCATACTTTTCGATAATTTGAGGTATTCCTTTACAGATATATTAACCGTATTGTCTCTTTTGCAAATAAGTTTGAAAAATTCTTTAGCTTCCAATTCAGTCTCAAACCATTTACCAGTTTTTTTAAGAGTTTCAAGATTGGTGTAGTCAACAACCCATTTCTTCTTTTGATTCTTAACTGTTTTGTTTTCTTGGTAATAGTAACCAGACTGACTTGGTGTAACACACAACACGTGCTCTGAATTACACGTAAACGAATCACCCTTAACGGGGGTTATTTCATACATAGTATCTCTACCTCTTCCAAGACTTAATACATTACGAGGCTTCGAATCATCACCCATTAATTTATCACCAACTTTAACATTTTCAACTTTTATAATTTTACCATCACTTTTGATTAAAGGGGTACCTTTGCTTAGGCACTTCCCACTACCTAGTCCGTTGTATACGAGCATTCCGGGGAATGTTGTCTCGGTAGAAATGAATTTTCCTGCAAATTTTTGTTGAGGACTTAGTTTAAATTCAGTGGTGTCACAAATATCGCTAGTGCTCTTGTTCTTGTATTCAGGTTGGAATGTAAAGGGTGACTCACCATCAAAACGTTCGTTGCTAAAGTGTTTATCTATATAAGAATTCATTTGGATAGGTTTATAGACATCAACATCATTAAATGATTCAAGACTTGTTGAATTCCCTTGTTTCTCCCAAAACCTGTTAGTACACGGGAGATTTAGGTTGTCGAAATCTTCTTGGTTATCATAATAATATTTTAAACACTCTTTGGGTTCCTCTTCTTCGCCTTCTAAAAGTTTCCATTTTCTTTCGGATAGAATATTTTTAGGTGCTTTTTTAACTCTTCGTAGAGAACTCATAACTAATATATAATATATATATTATATTGAGTTAAAATGTCGAAAAAGAGAAAAAATTATTATGAAACAAATGATAAACTAAAATCACTAGTTAAAAACAGACATTATTCTAATAATTTTTTAAGAGAATTTGAATATTTGTTGAATTGTGGAGCACAACCACATAAGATATGTGGACTATTCTCTGAATTGATAGACCTAAGAGATATTCAAACAATCCATTTGTTAATGGAATATGGTTATAATCCAGATAGTTGGAATATTTGTTATCCATTTATAAAAGCAGTAGAATCTAATAATACAAAAATAGTTGAATTATTATACAATTACGGTGCTGATATTAATTTAAAAAACTTTAATGGGGATACAGCATTACATATTGCTGTTAAAATGGGTAATGATAACATGATAATGGACCTAATTAATTACAAATGTGATTTATATGAAACTAACAATAGAGGAGAAACACCGCTGCACATTTCTTGTATTAATCAAGATTTGGATACAATAAAAACACTATTACATTTTACCAATCCGAATACATCTACTATTGTATATAATAGGTCGAGAGGCAAAAAGGTTAATGTTGTTCAGGATGTTTACATCCATGGGAGTGTAGAAATATTCAGACTTTTATTACCCAAGTCAAGTTTGGAAACTTTATACCCATTAACAAAGTACAGTTACTCTACATCGAGTTCAAGTACATTGACACAGTCAATTAGTCCTAGTCATACAAAACATAGATTAGTTTGGTCAAAAATTATTGAAATTGTATACTTTATAGATAAAATTATTAAACTACATGTTAAAAATGATATTGGGTGGTTAACCAAAAGTGTTATTGGGTTTTTGATCCCAATTCAATAATCCCAAAACTATCATCTTGAAATTCATAATCCCATGAATAACATGTTATATCCTTTTCCAAATCACAATCAAGATTCAAGGTTGTAAAGTCTAATTCAAAATTAACGTTGTCGTCTATGTATATTTTTCTGAAATTTTTAGACACATTAATAGTCTTCCGTGTTGTATCCAACCTTACAACATAACTTCCATCGCCAACTAAATGTTCCATGTTATCTTTTAATTTCTTATACTCTTTGAAATAATAATCAGCCAAAGATGTTTGTGTTAAAAAATATAAACAAAATCTAAGCTGTCTCTTATTTAAACGGTCATAAAGGTAATCGTAAACCTGTTCACTAGAGTCGTTGCATAATTTTTCATTTAGGTATAACGTCAACCTCGGCAAATCTATTATAAACTGAGAATATAAATTTCTGTCCGAAATAGCTGTACTCGACTTGTCTTCGTAATCCGAAGGATGCGTACTCGACTTGTCTTCGTAATCCGAAGGATGCGTACTCGACTTGTCTTCGTAATCCGAAGGATGCGTACTCGACTTGTCTTCGTAATCCGAAGGATGCGTACTCGACTTGTCTTCGTAATCCGAAAGATGCGTACTCGACTTGTCTTCGTAATCCGAAGGATGCGTACCCATTTAATAATACTATCATTTAAATATCAATTATTAAACATAGACTCTTTTAGTTTTTGTAATTCCGTCGACCGTCACCCTTTTGTTGTAATATTCACCCTTGGAAGAGGTGTAAAGTTTTAGTGCTTTTTTACTACGTAATCTAGCCCTACTCACTTTACGTGAATTACGACGTCTCGGTGTTTTGCGTACGCTTCTTCGCGCGCTTCTTCGTGGGCTTCTTCGTGCGCTTCTTCGGCGTTTTTCACTTCGGCGTTTAGATTGTATTTTTCTTGCTAATTTAGCATTGGATCTTCTTCTATCCTTAATGTTACGCATAGATCTAGCTCTAGTTCTTTTGACACTACGGCGTTTGGAAATTCTGAGGGGTTTGGGGTCTACCTTGCGTCTGCTTCGGACACGAACGACTCTTCTGGAACTTCTTACTGGTTTGGCTGCAGCTGCAACCTTGCGTCTGCTTCGGACACGAACGACTCTTCTGGAACTTCTTACTGGTTTGGCTGCAGCTGCAACCTTGCGTCTGCTTCGGGCACGAACGATTTTTTTGGGTGCATCGCTATCGCTATCGCTATCGCTATTGCTTATTTCGGCTAATTTTTCCAACAAATATTCTTTAAAATCGGATTTATCAATATCTTTGCCTACTTTCTTTTCAATGTCGCGTCTAACGTCAACAACCCTTAGTTTATAAAGATCCATGTCTTCAAGTCCATAATTATCCAATTCCTTTTTCCAGTTTTTCGGTTTGGCTGCAGCTTTGCGTCTGCTTCGGACACGAACAACCTTTTTGGATTTTTTTCTTGCGATAGGTCTAAAATCAAAGTTTTCACTTTCGTTATCACTGTCGCTATCTTTGTCGCTATCACCACCTTTTGTTTTTCTGAATCTTTTTGGTTTTAAATGATATTTTGGATTATTGATCCATTTTTTTATTTTAGGTAACTTGGCTTTCTTCTTTGAACTTTTTTTGGATCGTTTTATACGTTTAACAGATTTTACAACCTTACGGTCGTCGTCACTGTCCAGATCAACTAACGGAGTATCACTGTCACTGTCACTGTCCATATCATCTAACGGAGTATCACTGTCACTGTCACTGTCCATATCAGCTAATGGAACATCACTGTCTTCGTTGTCAGACGCTTCGCTTTCGTTGTCACTGTCCATATCAGCTAACGGAACATCACTGTCACTGTCACTGTCACTGTCATCTTTAGCTGCTGCTCTGTGTTTATTACCATGGGGATCTTTTCGAGGAATTTTATTTTTCACACACAAACCTTTTTCATTACAATATTCTTTTGGAGAACAATCATATGAAGTTAAACAAGTTTTGTCATCTTCATCAGAAACTTCCCTTAATCCTTTGTAAACATCTTTGTCATCATCGTCTAGATCCCAATCCCCAATCCCCCCGTCTCCATCCAGATTATCATTGGCAATATTTCCAAAAACATCTTCGAGGTCTAATCTTTCAGATTCTTTCTTTTTCTTAGCTCCAAAATTACTGTTTAGTGTTGTATTATACTGTTTAATTGGGCTGTCGTTATTCCCAGTTAAACATGGTTTGACAAACGCACCAGGAGGACTTAGTCCAGTTCCAAACGTACTTCTTACACAATCTGCTGACATTAATTAATACATAGATTTTAATATATTTTTTATTAGTAAATAAAATCAGCTGTGCTCAACAATCCTCTGTACTGTCTATAATCAATTTGGATAGGTTCATCATTTCGGGATGCTTCATTAATTCTATTATCAGAAACCGAAACTTCATATTTATTACCTTGATTTATAAATGTTACAACTTGGTTACCCCTGTTCTCCAATATTTCGTCAATTCTTTCTTCCAACATTCTTTCCATTTGGTTTTGAATACTATCAAAATCGTACACTGTTCTATTAGGATTGTAAGGTTCTTCATCCTCCTCCTCTGATTCTGATTCTTCTTCGCTTTCAACTTCATACATTTCTCTTTCTCTAGCATTACGCATAGGAGTTCTACACGACGGACAACCTTCATGATCACGCAACCATGGTCCAATACATCCTTTATGAAATCTATGACCATGCCTACATTTTCTGTACCCTCTGGTACCAGTTTTAGTCATACATACAGAACAATCTCTGTCAACACCGAATCTATACATTTATAATATACAAAATATTAAAAAAATGAATTAATAAAAGACCGAAGTCTTATTTTTTATTTTTATTTCTTATTTCTATTTTCTAATATCTCCCAGCAAAGATGTATTTTCATTAACGTTTATAAGTTTTAGGATATCATCAATCTTCATGATCTTAACTTCTGATTTAATGGGACCATTTTCTAACTCATCCAACACAATCAATTTTTCTTTCTGTTTAACAAACAATGCTTTTTCAATACCAGTGTTGGCGGTAAAGAAATAAATATTAACTACATTCGATTTCTGTCCATAACGATTCACTCGGGCAATAGCCTGACAAGTCTTTCCCGAATTCCACCAAAAATCTATAATCAAAACAGTGTGGGCACACTGTAAATTCAAACCTTCTGCCCCCAATTCATAAGTTAAGAACAGAATAGTATCTTTATTCTCTGGGTTATTAAACTCTTTGATAACTTCTCCACGCTTGGTAATCGACATTGACGATGTAAGCATTAACACTTTACGGTCTCTTTGTGCCTTTATGTAATAATTAATCATATTTACTGATGTTCTGAAACATGTGAACAAAACCAATTTTTCATCTTTGTGATTATCAATAACTTTTAAAACTTCTTTGATTCTGGTGGATTTTACAGACTCTACGTCATCCAACCAATCTTTGATCCCAATCTTGTCAAACTCTGCGTGAAGAATTTTCGAAAGATCAGACTTTTGGGAATAGTCGCTCATATCTAGCGCAATGTTGGCTACTGGAATCAATGGACAGACAATACCTTGACGAAGATAAGTAACCATAGCCATCAAGTACGACGAAAATCTTTTAACATTATCTGTATCTTTGTTCATCCTGTATTCTCTAACTTTCTTTTTGAGTGTCTCTAGGGTTTTTTTCATTGCCAAATACAATAGTCCTTCTTCATTGCTCAGACTATGAGAAATAACAACGTTGTTAAGTTCTGGTTTTACAAACACAGCGTTTTGTGTTCTCTTAACCAAAGTTTCCTTCAATCCACCAAATCTTACATTTCGAATTTTTGTTGAAGCGTCTTGTAAATTTCTAGGAAAAGTAGGATGATCCAAAATAACATAATAACCCAAGATGCGTTCTAACTTTGGTTCGTCAAACATCGTTCCGGACAATACCCAACGTTTTTTAGCACAGATAGCACCCAATGCTTGACATCTCGTTGTTGAAATATTTGTAAATTTCTGAACTTCGTCAACAATGAAACAACTAAACCGAGTTGAATAGATAAAGGAAAGACCCGGACCCTGAACCTCAATAAAAGGTTTAGATGGCTTGGCATACGAATCTGTAGATACTGTTCTGTGATAATAATTAAACGCCGCAACTTCGTAGTCGTGCTTTTCAACAAACTTGGTTGATAAATTATTGTGCTTGTAACATTTTGAAAGCATATCTACCGTGGTTAACACAACCATGGTATCCTTTTTTAATACAAACTTGTTGGGATTCTTGTGAAAAACTTGATATTTCAATGTATCACCAAAAAACTTCTTAATCTCAAACTCCCAACTAACAATCAAACTCTTTGACGCTACAACCAAAATAGGTTGTTTTTGGACAGAACCCTTTGATTGGGTCAATGCCAATACCAAAGATATAAGAGTTTTTCCCGAACCCATAGGCAAGGAAAGACCCCCACTTCCCTTAGTTACACATTCTTTTAGGACTTCCTTTTGGAAATCATTTAAGTGTCCGGTACCTTTATCGAGGGGAATTTGTTTGGCTGCCATCTTATTCCTAATTTAGTAATCTTATTCTTTTTACTCGTTTGGTTTTTTTAAAGTATTGTTGTTTTTGTCAAAATTATAATTACACTAAAAAACCCAAGTTGATAAAAAGAACAAGATTATTAGAATAGAATGTCTATTTGTTTGATTTGTTTGAGTGATGTTGGTCAGTACATTTCTTGTCACGATCCAAAATGCAAAAGTATTGTGTGTCACGATTGTGCCAAAGATTATGTAACTCATTCTGCAAATGAAAATCGCCTTCCTCAATGCCCTGGTGATGAGTGTAAGAATTTATTTCTGTTAAGTTCTATTAGAAAACTGGGTGACAAAAAAATTGAAAAACTTTATGAGAAAGCTTGTTATGGTTATTTTATGAATAAATCTAAAGAAGAGATTGATGATTATGTTATTTATCAAAACATGATAGACAAGATTAGAAAAGAAAGGAAAGATTTTATTAGGGGAGAATTTTCGGCAGCAATTTCATTGGTTATAGATGTTGCTTTGGGAACAAAGTTAAACAAGATTAATAAAAACAACAAATCGTTTGGTGTTATCAAAGAAAGTAAAAGAACTTGTATGGTTTCTTATTGTAATGGAAAATTAGATGAAAACATGGAATGTATCAAATGTGAAAATAAATTTTGCAAAGATTGTGAAAAAAGTCTAAATCGCAATGGGGATCATGTTTGTAAACCAGAAGATATTGAAAGTGTAAAATCCATCAATGCATTTGTAAGATGTCCGACATGTAATATTCCTGTTCAAAAAAGTCAAGGATGTAATGCAATTACTTGTGCTGTATGTAATACAAATTTTGATTATATAAGTGGTGAAAAATGTAGTGCTGGAAATCATGGAGCATCTGTTATGTTTGAACTCAATGATTATAACATCCTTAGTAACATTTACAAAGATGTTTACACCAAGTATTGTATTGGGATTTTACAAGCAATAGAAAATGAGAAACCTTCTGATCCAAATGAAAAAATTGTAATAAATATGCTAAAAAGAATTTATATTCGAAACAACGATGGATTAGATTCAGAAATTGATTATCACAACTTGGCAAAAGTTTTTGAAAAGTATGTTATGTGTAAATTTAAATACACAGAATATATGAAAATTTATAATTCTATTGAGGAACATCACGACAAAGGCATACTGAATAGTAGAAAATTGAAAGAAATATTGTTGTTGGTTGAATAAATTCAATAATCACAAAGCGATTGCGTTCATTTTTAACCCTTCGGGGTTCTAATTCACACGTTTGCTCCATAGCTTGCATAATTTTATAATATTAGTTATTTATAGATATAAAATGTTTATAAATATAAATATAAATAGCTATCTTTGTAAATCAAATGAGTTTAATTTATTTACGAAGGATATTAAAAAATCCTAATCTGTTTAAGCCTTCAGGCCCGTTTCAAAGAAACGGATTGCAAAGCAATTTTAAGCAAAGCAATTTTAAGCCTTTCAGGTCAGTTAATTTAAACCGGATTGTAGTCATTGATCATACCAAACATCAAAAATGTATAAGATGCACAAACCAAAGCAATTGCCAAGTAGTTAATAAGTTTGAAAAGATTTTTAGAGGCATCGGGAATTGCACCAACAAATAACACAATAGACATTATAACAGTAATTAATTGTAATCCTAGAAAAGAGAATAAGATATTCATAAAACTACCAACCTTTTGGTTGAAAATTTTACCAAAACTACTATTCCATCCAACTCCAAGCATTAGCAATATTATTAGGAATGAACTTATACCAAATCCCATAGTAATTGTATCTTTGGTTGTTTCTATCTCTTCAGGTGTGGTTTGTTCTTCTGGAACATACATCATTGTAACAACTGTCATTAATCCATACATTAATATTGCAATCCCCATTAAATAGATAGGAATCATAGATTTAAAATACTTGGTTTCTGGACTTCCTGGTATAAATCCGGACACTTTTGGTCTTACAGGAACAGTACCCATAGTACCCATAGCAGCCATAGTATCCATATTATAAATACTTTATATAATTATTTTGATTTAAAAATTTAATTTTACCTAATATTAAAGTATCTTCTGTAATTATATTAAGAAATCAATTAAATTATAATTAAATTATAATTAAAATAGTTACTATGAATAATTACAATGAAAAAGGAGGCTAGAAATACTATTATATTGATTGTGAGTTTACTATGTTTAGTACTTCTTTTTTCTGTAATGAATTACGCTCGTTTACAGGATGTTTGTAAAACTGACACTAGGACCGAATCCCAGAGCAACCTATCTAGATGGTTTTGGAGTCGTCCCCCTCCTCCTAAAAATAACTACCCTATAGTGTTAGTTCACGGATTGTTTGGTTATGGTCAGAAAGAAAAAGTATTTGGTATTGACTACTGGTTTGGTCCTTTAGGTATGGATTACCAATTTAGAAAATACGGATTTAATACACCCGATAATAACATTATTAGATTAGATGTAGGACCGATTAGTTCGTTTCATGACAGAGCTTGTGAAGCGTATGCCCAATTAAAGGGTGTTAGAACAGATTATGGTGCAGCTCATTCTACTAAGTGTGGTCATAATAGATATGGTAAAGATTACAGTAATGAACCTAAATATAGTAATTGGTCGGCCAGTAATCCTATTCATATGGTTGGTCATAGTGCTGGAGGATTTACTATATTAAAACTTATAGAATTATTAGATAATGATTTTTGGGGACATGGTACATCAGCAAGTTGGGTAAAATCATCTTCTGGTATTAGTGCTGTTTACAACGGTTCTACTGCTGTTTATCAACTTGGTGCAGATAAGAAGACCGGTGAATTTAAAACCGATGGTGCTATAGCTGGTCTTATAACATTAATAGATGCTATATTAGAAACCGCTAATATATTGTATCCAAAATTATTCGATTTTCAACTTGAACATTGGAGTGATTATAATAGATGGACAGAATCAAATAGTCTAAAAGATTTCTTATTGAATGCAGATTTTATTAGAAGTCAAGACAATTTAGCTTATGATTTATCATTACAAGGAACTGCTGAAATTACAAAAACATACAAAACTCACCCAAATATTTATTATTTTACTTACCAGACAGACGAAACTTATAGGAAACCATTTAGTAATGACTGGGCTCCAGATTTAACAATGAATCCTTTATTTAGGCCATTTTCTAGTTATGTTGGAAAGTTTGATATGGGGGTTTTGGAAGGAGTTCCTGGGATAGGTACTGAATCCATAATGGAATCTAAGAATTGGAGAGAAAACGATGGATTAGTTCCAAAGATTTCTATGAACCAACCTTTTTTGAATAATTCATCAACAGTAGGAGAATATTCTTTACCATCAAAGGTATCAGATTCTCATTCTCCCGGAAGATGGTATGTTGAATCAGTCCCCGATGTAGATCATTTGGAAGTTATATTTTTAGGCGCAGGAAAATATTCACATACTAAATTTTACTACGAGTTATTTGAGAGATTAGCATATTTACAATAACACGGATCTAACAATCTTCTTCGATTAATATTAATGATGGAACACTCGAACTGTCATTACATTTACACTTATTTATTATAAGTCCGACTATTGCTAAAGAACCCACAACACTTGCTATTATCACAATCATTTATTTAACTAAATTATTTTAATGATTGTTTATAAACTCGGGATTTTGATGCAAAGCATCTTAAACTTTTTCAAAGTCAAATCCTACGGATTTTGATGCAAAGCATCTTAAAGTACTTGAAAAAATATATAATTATCTGGGGTGCCATCTTTCGCCTCTATTCTACTTCCAGTAGGATTCCCTAAAACAATATCAAAACTACCACTTTGTACATTAAATACACAAGCCGTTGTAAAAGAGTTAGACTTATTCAGAGGGTCAACAGCTGTACTAGTTAACTGGATAATAGAATTAGCTACAACATTACTATTATTTACAGTAAATTTTTTAAATTTATGCGAATCTATTTTAAATGCTTTAATTAACGTAATTCTACCAATTTTTGCATTTACGGTTACGGCTGTAGTAATACTACCAGTCTGAGTTACATAACCTTTATCAATAGCTAACCCATCAGCATCAATTGTACCAGCTACGGTCAAAATTTTAGAAGTATCGTCCCAAGATAAACTAGAACTTGCTCCAAAACTACCACCATTATTAAATTGGATTTGTTTATCAGCACCAGCCGGTGTAGCAACATTAGAATCTACATAAGCCTTATTAGCAGCATCATTTGCACTAGTAGGTGCACTTAAATTACTTAATTTTCCACCACTTAAACTAGCGGTTCCGTCAGTAACCGTAACTCCTTGAATAGTTCCGGTAGCAGTAATATTAGCAGCTCCGGTAATACTTCCTCCCGATATACTCAAAGATCCATTAACTATTGAGCTTCCACTAAGACTTCCTCCAGTAGACAAACTTCCTCCAACTGTCATACTTCCTCCAACTGTCGCAGCTCCTCCTATAGCCATACTTCCAGTATTTAACGATGTTAATCCAGTAATGTTACCACCAGTTATACTTACTATTCCATCTGTTAATGTATTACCCTCTATAACCCCATTAACATCCAATGCTGTCAAACCAGTTAATGAACCACCTGTTAAACTAGCCGTTCCGTCGGTAAGCGTACCCCCAGTAACTGTACCTGAAGCTGTAAGATTAGTTGCACCCGTTAAAGCGCCTGAATTCAAAGAAGCGGTTCCGTCGGTAAGCGTACCACCGGTTACAGTTCCAGAAGCTGTAAGATTAGTTGCACCAGTTAAAGCACCTGAAGTTAAACTTGCTGTTCCATCAGTAACAGTTCCAGCCTGTACAGTTCCAGAAAATACAGCACCATTACCACCAGTTATACTTCCTCCTATTATATTAAGAGGTCCGTTTATAAATCTGTTTGCACTCACAACACCAGAAGCCGTAATATTGGTTACTCCGGTTAATGCACCTGAATTTAAACTTACAGTTCCGTCGGTTAACGTACCACCAGTTACAGTCCCAGAAGCAGTAAGATTGGTTACTCCGGTTAAAGCACCCGAAGTCAAAGAAGCTGTACCGTCGGTTAACGTACCACCAGTTACAGTTCCAGAAGCAGTAAGGTTTGTAACACCAATATTTGTTATCCCGGTAATTGCTCCAGAATTAATAGAAATCGTTCCATCGGTAAGCGTACCACCCTGAATAGTACCAGAAGCAACAAGACTAGTTGCTCCAGTAAGTGCTCCACCATTTAGAACAGCTACTCCATCTGTTATTATGTTACCTTCTACTGTATCATCACTTGTTATGTTTTTAGCTACACCCAATCCTCCAGATAATACTAAACAACCTGTAGTACTTGATGTAGATTCAGTTGTATTGGTTAAACTAAATATTCCTGATTTACTTTGATTACCTGTTGTTCTTAATACAGTAGAATCAATGTTTATAGTACTCGAAGCACCTAAAGTTATAGCACCTCCTCCACTTAATCCATCACCAGCTGTTACAGTAAGACTTGAATTCGCTAACTTTACATTAGTAACATGGGCGTCTGTTATTTTACTTGTAGTTACCGAATTTGTAGCTAATTTAGAATCTGTTATTCCTAAATCTTTAACTTCCAAATTGTTAGAATCTATTTGTATACTACTATTATCTGTATTAACAGAAAGAGTATCACCAGTCAATGTTAAGCCAGCACCAGCAACAACCGGAGTACTAGAATTAAATTTAACAAAAGTTAAACTATTAGTTCCCACAACTCCTGGATTACTGGTACATATATATGCTCCATTATTACTAGTACCTCCACATAAAGCTGCTGCACCAGAAACATTTGTACCATTTGAAAAATCAGAACTTCTTGTCCAAGCTCCCCCATCTACAACATTGTATATTCCATTATCAACACCACTACTTTGTCCTTGAACTAATACTCTATTACCTGCTGCCAAACTAACACCATCAATGGTTTGTAAATTAGCAAGTGTAATATTGGTTAATGAAGTAGCAGAACAAGGATTTTTCCACGATACTCCAGTACTGACAACATTATCTACGTAATTTTTAGTAGCTGCTTGACTACTTAACGTAGGATTGTTTAATCCAGTAATTGTTCCTCCTGACATACTAGCCGTTCCGTCAGTTAGTGTAGTTGCTGAGACAGTTCCAGAATTTATAGTAGTAGTTCCGTCAGTAAATGTACCACCAGTAACAGTTCCAGAAGCAGTAATATTGGTTGCACCAGTTAAAGAACCTGAATTCAAAGAAGCGGTTCCGTCGGTAACAGTCCCACCCGTAACAGTTCCAGAAGCAGTAATATTGGTTGCACCAGTTAATGCACCTGAAGTTAGCGTAGCAGTTCCGTCGGTAACAGTCCCACCCGTAACAGTTCCAGAAGTTGTAAGATTTCCAGAAGTTAAAGAAGCTGTTCCGTCGGTTAACGTACCACCCGTAACAGTTCCAGAAGCAGTAAGATTTGTAACACCAAGATTTGTTATACCAGTAACTGCTCCAGCATTAATAGAAATTGTACCATCGGTTAATGTTCCAGCCTGTACAGTTCCGGAAGTTGTAAGATTTCCTGAAGTTAAAGATGCTGTTCCATCGGTTAGCGTATCGCCCTGTACAGTTCCCGAAGCCGTAATATTGGTCGCTCCAGTTAATGCTCCTGAAGTTAAAGAAGCTGTTCCATCTGTAACAGTTCCAGCCTGTACAGTTCCCGAAGCAGTAAGATTTGTAACGCCCGTTAATGCTCCTGAAGTTAAAGAAGCAGTTCCGTCGGTAACTGTACCACCTTGAACAGTTCCAGAAGCAGTAATGTTGGTCGCTCCAGTTAATGCTCCTGAAGTTAAACTCGCTGTTCCATCGGTAATAGTTCCTCCTTGTACAGTTCCAGAAGCAGTAACATTTGTTAAACTAGCACTAGTTAAACCTGTAACAATTCCTCCACTAATATTTATTATTCCGTCAGTAAGAGTGTCAGCCTGTACAGTTCCAGAAGTTGTAAGATTTCCGGAAGTTAAACTTGCAGTTCCGTCGGTAAGTGTACCACCCGTAACTGTTCCCGAAGAAGTAATATTAGTTGCTCCAGTTAATGCTCCTGAAGTTAAACTTGCAGTTCCGTCGGTTAGCGTACCACCCGTAACTGTTCCCGAAGCCGTAACATTGGTTGCACCAGTTAATGCTCCTGAAGTTAAAGAAGCTGTTCCATCGGTAACAGTTCCAGCCTGTACAGTTCCCGAAGCAGTAACATTTGTAGCACCGCTTAATGCTCCTGAAGTTAAAGTAGCGGTCCCGTCAGTTAGTGTCCCCCCGGTTATTACACCAGAAGCCGTAACATTAGTTAATCCTGATAAAGTACCTCCACCAATACTTATTGTTCCGTCTGTTAAAATGTTACCTGTTACAGTACCACTACTTGTAATATTTCCACTACTCGTTATATTACCTGAACTAAATGTATTGGATTGTATTCCAAGTCCTCCCGAAAGAACGAGACAACCTGTGCTACTTGATGTGGAATTTGTTGTATTTGTAACACTAAATATTCCATCTTTACTTTGGTTTCCGGTTGTTCTTAATACTGTTGAGTTTACGCTCAATTCGTCACCAGTTTTATCTAATCCATCACCAGCTATTATATTATTTCCCAAACCATCCGCATAACCTTTTGTGCAAGCGTCTGTATTTAATGTTGGTTCAGATAAATTTTTTATTTGACTATTATTCATAAACATATCTTCTTTGCAATTTACTGTTCCAATTGTTTGGTTTTCTATATTTAAACTTGGGGGTATAGTAGGGGGGGTTGCTAAACTCATAAGTACATTAGAGTTACTCATATAATATACACAAATATTTTAAATTTATATTATATTAGTACACGTTCTTTCAAAACCAAAAATCAAACTTTTAAAATTTAAATTTTATTACTCTATTTTTTTTACTTAACATACCACCTCCATAATTAAAAACTATAAATAATATAAAAAAAGTAACTAAAGAAGCTAATAATGTACCTAAAATACCTATAATCCATTTACTACTATGATCTAAATCTTTGTGATCTTTTAAATAAAATTTTAATTCTATAGAAAATAGGGTGATAATTGTAGTTGCTATTGCATTTAATAAAAAAGCTTTACCTATAGTAGTAGCCCTAAAATGTTTGTAAAATGGTACCGCAACCATTAAATGTCATAAACATTACAAATATTTTAATTTTTTATATAATCATATATCCAATATTCAATACACCGTTCAATGCACTATTGTCGTTATTTACAACAACTATTTTAAACGAACCATTTGCAACATCATCCACAACAGTATCAGGATGACCATTAGTATCATAAGTCCCACTGTAACCAAGTACATTAGTTAATATTATACTAGTACTGGTACAAACACTACAATTAACTGTAAATATTTCACTAGCCTGACCTGAATTAGTTGCCGTAACTGTTGTAATAACACCACTTAGTGTGTTACTGGTTACTGCTGTACTAATATTGGTCAATTGTGTTACTGTAGTTTTACCCGAAGTTGTGATACCAGGGGTTGATATAACACCAGTAGTCGTTACTGCACCCGATCCATCAACAGTAAACAAGGCAGCTTCACTATTGTTCTGGACTTGAAAATCGGTTGCTGAAGTATCGGTCCCCAATCGGTTGATGGTTGAACCAGTAGCCAATGTGTTATCGATAATTAAGTCCCCGGTAGTTGATGTAACGATTGTATTGGTTGCATTATGTGTGATACTAAAGTCATTCCCAGTTCCTATATTTAACACAGCATTATCTGCACCATTTAATGTTGTTGATCCATTTGATGTCCAAGAACTCGTCCCGTCCACGGTTCCGCTATTATTATATAAAAGTTCAGTATCAGAAGAAGTTCCTATACCATCGGGTATTAAATCTCCTTGATCATAAATAGTTACAGCTTCGGTTCCTCCTGCAACATTGTTACACACAACCAAAAATCTACGCCCATCATTTTGTGGTATAATCATAGCACCACTTAATGTAACACCTGTACCAGCTGTAACAGTTATAGCTTCTGCAGCATCTGCAGTATTATCTACAAAAAATTCGAAACTAGAACCAATTTCAGCATCCTGGATTGCAGCTACTAAATTTGCTGCTGTATCAGTTACATCCGATCTATCAGCTCCAGCTGGATCCCTACTAATAAATCCACCCCACATTTGTGCAGCTGTGTATGTAGCAACACCAGCGGTAGTAATGGTTGTAACAGTTGTAGTTTTAGAAAAGTTACCTTGTACTATTAAATCATCTGCCATTACTGTGTCACCAGACCCATAAACAGTAACCAAGGCAGCTCCACTGTTATTCTGAACTTGAAAATCGGTTGCTGAAGTATCAGTTCCCAATCGGTTAATAGTCGACCCAGTAGCCAAAGTGTTATCAATAATAAGATCACCAGTAGCAGACGTCATAGTTGTATTGGTTGCATCATGACTAATACTAAAGTCCGTTCCAGCACCAACCGTTAAAGCTACATTGTCCGCATCAATATCTACACCACCTGTAGCATCCACGTTACCACTAAAGTCCGCCTGTCCAGAAGCATCAACAGTGAATAAAGCCGAAGCACTGTTATTTTGTACTTGAAAATCAGTTGCTGAAGTATCAGTTCCCAATCGGTTGATTGTCGATCCAGTAGCCAACGTGTTATCGATGATTAAATCACCGGTACCAGAACTTATTAAACTGTTAGTTCCATCATGTGTAAAACCTAAATCACTAGCACCTCCAGCACCTATAGTCAATGTTTTACTATCTGCTGCCAATGCTATATTACCTACAGCCGTTACTGCACCCGACCCATCAACAGTAAACAAGGCAGCTTCACTATTGTTCTGGACTTGAAAATCGGTTGCTGTTGTATCAGTTCCCAATCGGTTTATGGTTGATCCAGTAGCCAAGGTATTATCGATGATTAAATCACCAGTAGCAGACGTCATAGTTGTATTGGTTGCATCATGTGTGATACTAAAATCATTACTAGTTCCTATATTCAAAACAGCATTATCTGCACCATTAAATTGTGTAGATCCGTTTGTTGTCCATGAACTAATACCATTTAAATCTCCATTATCATTAAACTGAAGTTGGGTATTTGCACCACCCGGTTCCCCGGTAGCAGATACAGAACCTTTATCATAAACAGTAACTGCTTCAGAACCTCCTGCAACGTTAGTAAACACAGCTAAAAAGTTACGTCCATCATCACGACCTATAGTCATAGTACCACTTAATGTAACACCAGGACCAGGAGAAAGTGTTATAACTTCTTCAGCATCTGCAGTATTATCAATAAAAAATTCAAAACTAGAACCAACCTCAGCATCCTGAACAACAGCTACCAAATTTGCTGCTGTATCTGTCGTATCGGACCTACTAGCTCCAGCTGGATCTCTACTAATAAATCCACCCCACACTTGGGCAGCTGTGTATGTAACAGCACCAGCAGTAGCAACGGTTGTAACAGTTGTAGTTTTAGAGATTCTACCTTTCACATTTAAACTGTCTTTCGTAACCATATTTCCTGTACCATAAACAGTGAGTAATGCTACTTCACTATTATTTTGTATTTGGTAATCAGTTGCTACAGTATCTGTTCCTAGTCTCATTATTGTTGATCCAGTAGCCAATGTATTATCAACAATAAGATCACCAGTAGTTGAAGTAACAGTTGTATTGGTTGCGTCGTGAGTAATACTAAAATCACCTCCAGCACCAACACTTAAAGCTACATTGTCTGCATTTACATCCAAACCACCAGTGGCATCTACATTACCACTAAAGGAACCAGTGGTTGCACCACTTAGGGCTCCTGAACTTAGTGTAGCAGTTCCGTCTGTTAAACTACCACCCGTAACAGCACCAGAAGCAGTAACGGTTGTAGCACTACTTAGAGCTCCAGAACTTAGTGTAGCAGTTCCGTCTGTTAAACTACCACCCGTAATAGCTCCAGAAGCAGTAACGGTTGTAGCACTACTTAGGGCTCCTGAACTTAGTGTAGCAGTTCCGTCGGTTAAACTACCACCCGTAACAGCACCAGAAGCAGTAACGGTTGTAGCACTACTTAGGGCTCCTGAACTTAGTGTAGCAGTTCCATCGGTTAAACTACCACCCGTAACAGCCCCCGAAAAAGTAGCAGCAACACCACCAGTTAGATTTCCTGAAGATAGTGTAGCAGTTCCATCGGTTAAACTACCACCCGTAACAGCACCAGAAGCAGTAACGGCAACCGCACCAGTTAGATTTCCTGAACTTAGTGTAGCAGTTCCATCGGTTAAACTACCACCAGTAACAGCCCCCGAAAAAGTAGCAGCAACACCACCAGTTAGATTTCCTGAAGATAGTGTAGCAGTTCCATCGGTTAATACAGTAGCAGTAAGGGTTCCAGAACCAGAAACATATGTTAATCCAGTATCTCCAGCAAGTGCTCCCGAACTATTAAATTGAACTTGAGTATCAGACCCAGCCGCACCAATTACAGACGTAATCGTAGCAAAAGTAAGAGCATCAGTTCCTACAACCGCGTTTCCTTCATCATCAGTACATACCCAAATGGTATCACCGTTAGTTGTACCTTCGTTTACAAAAACTGCAGCACCGGCAGCATTAGATCCTTCAATCATACTTTCATCTCGAGTCCAAGTAGTATCGTTTACATACCAAATTCCATTTTGAGAACCATCTGTTTGGTTTTTTAATAAAACTGTGTTTCCTGTTACTAAAGTTACACCATCCACAACTACACTTCCACTTAAAGTCGTTACATTACTAGTACTACCAGCTCTTACGGAACCTTTCCAACTATTTAGCCCAGATAAAGCCGCGCCCTCCAAGTTTTCAATTTTAGCTGTATCTATTTGCGCTGTTTTTACATTTATACTTCCAGTAATAGAAGGAGGTCTTGCTTGTCTTAAAGTCCACTTACCAGACATTATTATTATTAACAAATATTTTTTTTAAAGTTTAAATTATATTTAAATGAATTGCTTTAAAGCTATATAAAGCTATAGTTTGAAATAGATATTAGAATTATTACTATGAGGTTGGATATACACGTATACGACGATTCTGAATGCCCCAATGCAGTTATAGAATCTAGATTCAGTTGTGATGGGTCCCAAACAATCCAGGAATTGTTTATGAAACCATTCAATAACAATAGTATTATGGTCTCTGTTCAAGACTTGATGGTCGCACTTATTAATGCAAATATGCTTGATAAATACACACCTAATCGTAAATTATTGATTAGGTTTGTTACAAACTGTATTAATATATTGGTTAACAAACCATTTGACTGTTCAGATGATCAAGTTAGAACCGATACGTCAGATTTTGAAACACTTCGTATTATTTTAGAAATTTAAGGATATAAATTATTAAACAATTAAACAATGATTGGGATTGTAGCAACCGATAAGAATGGTGGAATTGGGAAGGATGGAAAAATTCCATGGTTTGGATCTGGTTGTTTTGATCCAAAAGAAGATTTAAAAAGATTCAAGGTTATTACTTCTGATTGTGACTACGACGATAAGAAAAATGTTGTTATTATGGGCAGAAAGACTTGGGAATCTATTGGGAAAGTACTTCCAGGTAGAATTAACATCGTGTTGTCAAAGACCGAAGGGTCTATTAACGAATCATATTTTAATGGTGATTATTTGGCCAGATCAAAACAGGATGTCATTGATTATTTGTTGAATAATTACACTTTGGTGGATAAAATATTCGTAATTGGTGGTAAAGAGATATATTCCCTCTTCTATGATGAAATAGAGACATTTGAATTAACTATTGTAAATAATAAATTCGAATGCGATACAAGTATCGATTTAAAAAAGATTTATAATGATTTCAAGTTGGAAAAAGTAGACCAAAGAATAGGGTGTGTTAATTTAACCATGACTCGGTATTTCTGTTAAAAAGTCAATCCGTTGAAACGTATTACTAATCGCTTTGCTATCGGGTTTATACCAAATACTCCAAACATCATATCCATTTTTATCACCCCACCTAGATACATCACCATTAATAATTTTTACAATATTTTTAGTTCTTGGAATTTCTTTATCAGTAAAAGGAAATTTCAAATATTCTTCAGCTTGTTTGGTGTTAATGTTATAAACCTTTTTAAGTTTGAATTCTATTACATCCTTAGTTGATTCAAAATAAGTAATGTTAAATACAGGCCCATGACCATTCCCTCCTTCTGCTATAGCTAGATACATCTTTTACATTCTTTTATAATCATATTCTTAAAGTTGTTTGTTTAACAACTTATTTAAATATCAGTGTTCCCAAACTCAAAAATAATAGGTTAGCTTTATAATAGTATAGTATTACTTCGGAAACAAGTACATAAATTAATGAATATTTATCCGTCTTGATTCCAATGTAATAACCAAGGGTTGCCATAAAAATATCTCCCAATATATTTACTATACTATCTCCATTGTAATAACTAAACTCCGTACAAATATATTTTTTATGATTTAGGTGATATAAGTCTTGGAAGTGCAATACCCAATAAGCATCCTATAATTATACCAACAACTTCACTCAATAACGAAACGTTTGAAATTCCTGTCATATTAAGTATAAGAACACCTACAAAGGTTGAAAGGAAACTTCCCAAAAAATCGCTGTAGGTATTTCCAATACCAGCCTGTGTCAACTTTCCGGGGGCCCACCCGGACATCCAACCTTGTGCAAGTTTTTTGTTATTACCTGGCCATACTTGAAGTTCTTTGATCTGTTCTTTTAGTTTCTTAACTTTATTTTTATACTTTTGTGTTGGAAATCCCAAATTCTTAAATCTCAAACCCTCAAGATTCCTCAATTCATATTTAAGTTTCAGTTTCTCTGTTTTTTGAGCCTTTGTTAACATACCTTGTTCTCTGGCTTTTTTGGCATTGGTTGGTAGGTTCCTATTGTTCAAATAGTCTCTGTAATTATCAACCCTATCGGAATAATTAGTTTCATTTATCTTGAACTGTACAAAATTCTTGAAAAAATCATTCTTCGTCATGTTAGCTCCCAAAAACAATGGACTGTTGGGGTCTGCAAAGGCAGCTTCATTAGTTCTTACTGCTTGACGTTGTTTAAAACTTTCATAGCTTGATTGATCTCTTTCGTCAATTGTATAACTAGCTTTGTCATAATCGTTTTGGATTTTTTTGCATATTTCGTAAGGGTGTCTCGACCCTATCTTGTCCCCCCTCTCCAATATCCCATCCTTGAATTTAACGCCATAATACACAGAATCCTCATCAGCCATCATTCCCGAATACGCCCTTTTACCTCCGTACCCGTAAATCCAAGGTACAGTTGCTGGTTCGAAAACCGGATCAAGAGCGTCCATACCGAACCAGAGGCCTCCGTTATCAATCAATCCGAACACTATACCAGCACCCATCCCAACCATCAACGAATTAAAATCTATAAGCTTTTCCAACCCGAGAAAATACCCTAGTGAAAAGTGTTCAGGAAGTTCTTCGGGTTCCTCGCTAGATTTTGGTGATTCGAACGAACTCTTACTAGAATAATAAGTTATGGCTCCGAATATTAGTATTAGTACTAAACTTACGATAAATAGTATAAATAATTGTTTTTGTTCTCCTTTTCGCAAACTAGGGTTTACGAACGGTCCCCATTCTCCCCCAATTAATGGGATTGATTTGGGTATCCTAAATGATGGTTCTATAAGGGGCATCTATATCTAACTAGTATTTATATAATTAAATAGTATTATTTCTAATAAATGTACGATTTATTTCCATTTATTATAAATAATATTATTTTTGTGACGTTTCTCTCTCTTTTACATGTATCTTTTGTATGAATATTCATAGTTTTTTTTGGTGTTTACACATACTGCAATAAAGTGACCCACCTGGTTCACAAGCATTATATTGTTGTTTTGCGACTACGACGTTTGACGCTTCGCTTTCTTGACTTACCCTTCTTTTTCATTAAACTCTTAGCTTTTTTGGCAACATCTGTGTAACCCCATTGTTTAGCCCGTTTGTAAGCAGCTTCAAGTCCTGCTGAATTATAACTACAATCTGGGTTACATACTGGAAAATTTAGTTCATCTGGATGTAAAAAACAACTAGCTCCACAACGACCCATCATCGCTTTCCTTTGCTTACGGGAAGGGTTCTTCCACTTTTTAGTAGGTCTCGGACCAGATTTACGTTTGCTTCTACGTTTGCTTCTACGTTTGCGACGTTTACTCTTTTTCTTACTTTTACGTCTTTTTTTTCCGTAGCTAAATTTTTTAAACGAAGGACTACTTACTGCGGCATTTGCATCATATGCTGTATTATAAATACCAGTTGTTGTGTTATAGATTAGAGGAGAAGCTCCCATTGAGTAAATAGCTCCAGTTGTTCCATTTATTTTCGGCCAAAGCGCTTCAGTTTTTGGACCCATTGCTCCAGTAAGTTTTGAAACCCCAGTTTTATATTTCATATTAATATTATTAAACATATTTATTTTAAAATAATTACAGTAATTGTTTAAAGATTCAGGTAGTCAACCCGATTCGATAACAAATTAAATGCCGAAAAACATCTTTTTGGATTATTAAAAAATTATAGACTAAAATCCAACAGAGAATTTTTTCAATTACCACTTGACGAAATCATCAAAACTATAAAAACAATTGAAGATTATAAAGAATAATTAAAAATTGTGAACAATATAACTCGGTATTTTTAACTGTGTAAAATCGCTCGTGTTTTTTTGTGTGGTTTTATTAGGGGTTTTTGAACAATTATTTTTTGTGAGCAATTTCTCTTAGGAGAGATAAAAAAGAGGGGGGGGGGAGCACCTATCTTTTAAAAACTAGTCTAAAATGAGATATTGCGTGTTGAATAATATGGTCTATATTTTCCAGTGTGTCAATAAAATGAAGTACTGGAAAAATTATATTGTATGCTATCTCATTTGAAAGTAACATTATCACATCGTAACACTATATCTATTATACCTATAATTTCGGAAAGATAGTGTGTGAAAAAAAGTTTTATGAGTTTCTTAAAATTAATAGGATTTACACACCAATTTTATTTTTGTTATTGGCTAGTAATGTTCTTATTAGGTAAAAGTTTACACAATCCCTATTTTATTAAATTTATGCGCCTATAATATTCACACGCTTTTGTACACCATTTGAATGTTTATGTGTAATTGTGTATATTTACTCACAAAATCTCAACAAGTGTGCGTATTTGCTTAAAGAAATAATATGTTTATGTATTATAAGATGGTTAGATACGATTGCCCAAGATGTGGATACACAACTGATAGAAAAGGTAATATTGATAGACACATAGATTCAAAAAAATTATGCAAACCTTTATTGTCAGAAGTTAATCCAAATGATTTCAGAAGTATTATATTAAGGGAGGATAATACCAACGATATTATAAAGAGACTAATGGATGACAGTAATAATATTAGTCAAACTGTTAGTAAAACTGTTAGCAATAGTGAAAATAGTAAGAGTGTTAGCAATAGTATTGATAATAGTATCAACAATTCAACAATTAATATGAATACTCACATTACTAACAACATCACTATAACCCTTACTTCTTGTGACGAACCAGAATTGAATTACATAACTGAAGAGGATGCAAACAAGTGTCTCAAATCTTTGAAAACAAGTATGTTGGAGATGGCCAAGAAGATTTATTTTAACCCAAATCATCCAGAAAATCACAATGTTTACAAGACGAATATGAAGAACAAGATAATAAAGTATTTCAAGGATAACAAGTGGAATGTTGGTGATCAGGATGTAGTTATTAATACAATGGTGGAGAACATACGTGATGCATTGGAGAATGGAGAAAAGGATATGGTTGATGATTTGAGTCATAAGTATGACAATGATGAGGATTTCAAGAATAGGATAGATAGATCATTGTTAATAGAATGTTATAACAACAAACCAAAGGGTCAATTGCTTTCTGGTTCCCTAAATAATTTGGGTTCTTCATGATGACATCTATATGCATATATTAGTATTACTGCTAACAACACCAATGCTACATAGAACCATGTTTTTCCAATTACAATTTTTTCTGGTGTTTCGTAACCATAACTATCACTGTATTCCATTACCCCAACAGAACATATTAATATCGTTAATTATACTAATAAAAAATAATATTATATAATTAAATAATTAAAGATGGCTAATAGTAATGAAATATATCTCAATTTAGCAAATATAGTTAATCAGATTACAAATGAAGTTATCGACAGATCAAATTTATTGAGGGTAAATAACAGTGATAGTGTAGTTTTGGACATTTTATCTGAGGAATTTTTAAATAATGTATCATCATCTGATTATTTAAATGGTTCGTTTTTCTTTCCGCCTATGATGGAATTTAATCCTAGTACATTTTATACTCAAGAAGAAAAGGTAAAAACTATTTCTCCAACAAGATTCTCTGAATTTTGTAGGGGTTATAGTGACAAAGATTGTAGTATTTGTTTCGAAACAAATAAAGATTCTTTAAAGCTTCCTTGTGGTCATTGTTTCCACGAAGAATGTATATCAAAATGGTTGTTGGAAAAGTCTGTTCATTGTCCAATGTGTAAAGCAGATTGTTCAGTTGATAAGGTCTATAAATAGAGTTTCTGTAATATCCTTCAATATTTCTTCCCTTGATTTGTTTAATCTTGGGTGTTGTGGTTTATCTTTATTTTTCTCTCTTTCTAGTTTGGTTAATGGTCTATTTGGAACATATTCGCTTAATGGGCTGTAACTATCTTGTATACATTTAATATAAGCGTGTTTTAATTTTTCAATATCCCAATTCCTAATCGTATTTCTAGACCAAATATTTCTAGCAGCAAGTAACCTAATTAAATCAGTTCTAGAACCTTTTTCACAAGGTTGAAGATCACTTTTAAGATATTCCAACACATAGAGTTTTTGTTTTTTTAGAAATTTCTCTTCATATTTATAATCTGTTAAATAATTAATTAATTTGGTTTTTTGTATTTCTTTTTGATAGTCTCTCAATTGTAATTTTAAAAGTATTATATCTGTTGTCATAATATTTTTATAGATGGGTCTTTTACCTATTTTTTTAAGAATCTGTGAGATTTTTCTAGATAATTCGAATCTATCTTCACTATCATTCATATTCCCATTAATAACTAAATAGTTATATCTTTGTCTTTGAATATAAGTTGGTGTTGAAATTTTGGTAACACCATCACCATATTCTTTCAACTTATTCATAATATCTTCTTTTTGTTCTCGTAAATTAATACTAGCTAATTTCTCCTTCAATCTTTTAGTACTCCATTTCATCAACCTCTCTTTGGCTATAGTAGATTTTTCTGAAATCTCGGTGATTATTTCTATTCTCACATTTTTGTTTAGTACAAAATCTGAATAAAATTCCTTAATTTTTGAAAAATCATAATTTTCTAACATCGTATCATTAAATCTTTCCGGGTCAAATTCATTTAATTTTTGTTTGTAATCAGCTCGTTGTTTTATTTGCTTATTTATTAATTTACTAAACCTAAGTCTAAAAAGTTCTTCGTTTGACTTGGATTCTAAAACTCCTAGTTCAAAATATTTAACATTTAGTATTTCCTTAATGACAGTATCCTTATCAAGTAAATCCATATTATTACTTAATAATGATATTATTTCTTTAAATATTTTAGCAACAATAATTGTTTGATTCGGTATTGTCTATAAGTACACTTTTTTCCATACCTTCTAAAATTTTGTTTTTAATGTTATTATCGTATATATCATGTACTAATTTTGTAAATATGTCCTCAATGTTTAGGTTGTTTTTAGCACTTGTTTCTAAGAAAGATAACCCTAGTGAATTACTGTAATCCAAGGCTTCTTCGTACGAAACTACTCTTTTGTTTGGTAAATCTGTTTTATTCCCTATTAATATTAGTCTAGGATTTTTAGAATAACGTTCTATATTATCCACCCAGTTAACAATATTATCGAATGATTCCCTATTGGTTACATCATACACTAGTATTATTCCGTGTGCTCCTCTATAATAATTAGTAGTAATAGTTCTAAATCTTTCTTGGCCTGCAGTATCCCATATTTGTAGTTTTGCTATTTTGTCACCAATGTTAACGTTTGTTATTTTAAAATCTACCCCAATAGTTGATATGTGTGAATTTATAAATGTTTGGTCAACATACTGTGACAAAACAGAAGATTTGCCAACCCCTGAATCTCCTATGATAATTAACTTGAAAAGATAATCGTATTCATTCATTCTTATTAATTCAAAATATAATATTTAATAGATTTCGCACGAGTTGGCAACCATAGAAGTAAACCAAGCGATAAATACAGCAATACTTATCCCCATAAATACAGAAATAGTAATATTCAGATTTTTAGCTGTTTCATTCGTTTTATAACACCATTCTCTTATTTTAGGGTCTGCATTACCATCATCGTTACCACCTTGACTCGAATTACCGATCACAGCAGAAAGTACAAAAGCTACAATACCTATTATACCAATTATTGTAGGGGTAACCCAATCTAAATTACTAACACTCCGTTTATATATATACCATATAGACATACCAACTAATACAACACACACCATTCCAAGAATCTGAAATGCTATAACCGCTGATTCATTATCATCCTCTAATTTATCTATACCAAAACTTTTACATAAGTCGTTAGTAAACCCTTTAGATGAACTATAACTTACCATACCTAGTATAGGTGAAATTAACATCAAAAATAATAATAGTGTCATACTCCCAAGTGATATCGTCTGTTCCATACTTTTCCAGAAAGGTCTACCTGTGTTTAAACAACTTATCGGCATTACTAGTTATAGTAAAGATTATTTTTCTAATTATTTAATTAGTTATTTGATAGTTATTTGATAGTTATTTAATATATTTTGTAAAGTTAATGGCAGGGTGTCAAAGTGGACAAGTATTTTATTTAGAAGGACAAGGTAATAAAGCGGGTAATCTATGTGATAGTTGTGGTGGTACAGGAACAAACAAATGGGAAAAACCTTGCGATGACGGATCCTGTAGTGATGGGTTTGTTCCCTATGCACAATTTGAAGGAGGTCATAATCTTAAAGATTATGAAACTTGTAGAAAATGTGGTGGTACTGTAACTAATGAAGTAGATGGAGGTAATAAAATAGAAAAACCCTGTAGTAATGGAGAATGTAATGATGGTTTTAGTATATATCAACCAGGTGAAGGTTCTGTACCACAACCTTATCCAAGTTGTAAAACTACTGGTGGTTATGTAAATAATAATGGTGTTTATGTAGGATGGCAAAAACCCAATCCAGATGGTATGTGTAATTCTGGTTTTGTAACCTATGAACCAGGCTATGGTGGAACATCTAAAAATTATGTAACATGTAAAAAAAGTGGTGGTTTTATAAGATCTAATGGAGGTTATGAAAATTGGCAAAAACCAAATCCTGATGGATCTTGTGATGAGAGTTTTGTAGCTTATGAAATAGGAGAAGGAAATAACCCAAATGATTATAAAACTTGTAAAATATCAGGTGGTCATAATAACAGTAAATGGGAAAAACCTAACCCTGATGGAACCTGTAACGCAACCTTTGTAACCTATCAACCTGGAGAAGGACCAGCTTGGGCGAAAAAAAGTTATATATCTTGCAAACCAGCTGGTGGTACAATGAATGATGACAATGGAGTTGGTAATAAATGGGAAAAACCTTATGGTGATGGAACTTGTAATGATGGATTTATTACCTACCAACCTAATCAAGGATCTGAACCAAATAATTATATAAGTTGTAAAGAAAGTGGAGGTCACTTTAGTTCTAATGGAGTTGGTAATAAATGGGAAAAACCCAATGATGATGGAACCTGTAATATGAGCTTTGTAAGCTATTTACCAGGAGAAGGAAATAATCCTAAAGATTATGAATCTTGTAAACCAAGTGGAGGTCACGGTATTTCTCTAAAAGAAAAACCTAATGCTGATGGAACTTGTAACACTGGATTTGACGGTTATTACCCAGGAGAAGGATCTGAACCTGTAGACTATATATCTTGTAAACCAACTGGTGGACGTTTTAGTGCTAACGGAACAGGAAATAATTGGGAAAAACCTAACCCTGATGGAACTTGTAATCCTGGATTTAGTCCATTCCCACCTGGCACTGGAACAAACCCAAAAGACTATATATCATGTAAACAAGGATCCCCTCCTACTAACGCACCAACAAATGCACCAACAAATGCACCAACAAATGCACCTACGTTTGCACCAACAAATGCACCAACAAATGCACCAACAAATGCACCTACGTTTGCACCAACAAATGCACCTACGTTTGCACCAACAAATGCACCTACGTTTGCACCAACAAATGCACCTACGTTCGCACCTACGGCAGCACCTACGTTCGCACCTACGGCAGCACCTACGTTTGCTCCTACGGCAGCACCTACGTTTGCTCCTACGGCAGCACCTACGGCAGCACCTACGGCAGCACCTACGTTTGCTCCTACGGCAGCACCTACGTTCGCACCTACGTTCGCACCTACGTTAGCACCAACATTAGCACCAACATTAGCACCTACGTTAGCACCTACGTTTGCACCCACCTTAGCACCCACCTTAGCACCAACATTAGCACCAACATTAGCACCAACATTAGCACCTACGTTAGCACCTACGTTAGCACCTACGGCAGCACCCACCTTCTCACCTACGATAGGTCCTTGTACTAATTGTACTTATACAGAAACAGAAGATTCGCAATGTTATTCTAACGTAGATGGTGTTCAATTAGGACTAGTAGATCCAGGAACATACGAAAATCCTGCTTTGTTACAAAGTAATGGGAAATATGCAAGAGCAAAAATGTCAGTAGAGGAAGCACAAAATTTATGTAATAGTACTCCAGAATGCAAAACTATTTCATACGTAACATTTGGTGAGCCTAGTGCTACATTTTATAACACACCTGAGAATGAACTTGAATCGTTTAATTTTGCTGGATCATCTTGTTATGAAAGAAGTGCATTTCAAACGGCAGCACCTACTTTAGCACCAACATTAGCACCTACTGTAGCACCAACCGTAGCAGCACCTACGGTAGCACCTTGTACTTATTGTACTTATACAGAAACAAAAAATGTTAGTTGTTATTCTAGCTCAGGTGATGGTACGTTAGGGCTAGTAGATCCAGGAACATACGGAAATCCTGATTTTTTACAAAGTAATGGGAAATATGCAAGAGCGGAAATGTCATTAGAGGAAGCACAAAATTTATGTACTAATAGTCCAGAATGCAAAACTTTCTCTTTCGTAAGATTTGATGGTAAAGATACTGCTACATTTTATAACAAACCTGAGAATGAACTTGAATCGTTGACTTTTGTTGGATCATCTTGTTATGAAAAAGGTGCAGCTCCTACCACAGCACCTATTAGTCCTTTAGATCCTGAATTTGGGGTTTTTGAATATTATAGTATTTTTAATTATAATACAATACCGGATAAGAAATTAAAGGAGTCATCTACTTGTACTATAAATGACGGAGTGATAAGTTCTAATTATAAGTGGGATAGTTGGACAGAAAAATATGGTGATCTTTTTAACGAATCTTATGACTATTTAGATAGAGCTGTTCAATACGCTAATTCGACCAACGGTACACCACTTACTAATGGTAATTTAAATATAGAGTGTGGTAATGGAACAGAAGATGAAGCAAAAAATAAATGTATAGCTAATAGAGCATGTGCAGGAGTAGAATATGATAGGAGTAATAACAGCTATTGTTTAAAATATAATAGTATAGGTTCTTTATACACTAGTATATTAGAAGATTTAGATCCTAATGATCCTGAAATACCTTTAACACAAAATTGTGACGGAAGTTATAATTACAGTCAACCTTTATATAACTCTACAGGAAATAAACTTAATTGTTATGCTAATATGAATGATGCAACTAATGATTGTAATACAAATAATAATTGTAGAGGTGTTACACGTACTAATGTAGAAGGTGATGGCCCCGAATATTGTACTTTTAATGGAGATGTGCAATATGATGATTTTTTGGGTAATAGAGTATTTATGAAAGGTAATACAGTAGGAACTAGCACTTATTTTAAAAATAATTATAAAAATGCTGTTGCTGGTTCTGGTACTATAAATGCCGCAAAATTAGCTTGTAGTTCTAAAGATAAAACAAATTTATTAGATGCAAAGATGGAATGTAGCTCTATTTCAAGTTGTAGAGGTGTATTAGATAGTTTTCTAGATAATGAAATTTGTTTGTATGAAAAAGATTATGATGGTAATACTCTACAGGTTGGTGGATCTACTATACATGAGAAAGATAGAAATATAGATAACTATACGGAGTATAAAAATAAGATTCTTAGAACAGGAACTAACAGTGGTGTTAAATTAAGAGGTATACTAAATGTTAGACCTAAAGAAGGGTATGGTGATAGTGATTATGGATTAGATCCTTTAAATATTAATGCTATTCCTGAGGGTGAAGGTGCGCAATGGCCATCTGATAGTGTAATTAAAGAATATACTGTTGAAAGTTTAGAAGAATGTGTAACAAAAATATCTAATGACCTTAAAAAAAGTCGTATAACAGGTACTTTTGATGATGGATCTCCAGCTTTTACTAATGGAGGAGAAATGTATTATGATCCTACCTCTTGTACTAATAATTGTAAATTAGGAATTTTCGTAAAAAATTCAGAATCATACCCTAAATTATATCAAGTAGATGAAAGATATTTAAAAAATACCGATGAAAATATAGATCAAAATCAATGTGATTATTATTCAAGTGTAAATGATATAAAAAATGTATGTAATAATAATTCAGATTGTGTATCATTTTCTTCTACTAATATAACTGATTCTAATGGAGATATAGTAAAATATTGGGGTTGTATTAATACCGATAAACAAACTAACAATTTTGTAAGTAATTCAAAACCTTTAACCGATGGAAATAAAACATATTATGGAAAATCTCCTTATAAAATAAATAGCGATACAAAATATACTGGTATTTCAACAGACTTATTTTGTATGGACACTATTGCTGGAAAAGATTCTTTTGCAGTACAAGATCATATAGATTTATGTAATATTATGGATGAATGTGTGGGTATTCAATATATTTCTAATAATATTGATGGTAATATTTTTATGGGTAATTCACAGTTCCCAGCTTTTTGGAAGAGTGGAAGCGTTTGTTTAAAGAAAAATGGAGGTACTAAAGAAGATTTTACAATAAATGATGAAACTACATGGTATCTTACTAATGGTCAAAAGAAATCTTATATTGATTATAAATACACATTTTTAGAAAAAGATGTGGGTGGAGACATACAAACACAATCAGAAGCCGAAACTAAATGTAATGATGATATAGAATGCCTTGGATATACTGAAAGTAAGACTGGTGGATTTCCTTATTGTCTAAATAATACAGATAGTTCAGATACAAATTTATATCCTTCTGCAAGCTATAATTATAAAGAAAAAGGTTCTGATACTTTTACTCCAACTATATATGACAATTTAATACCTAATGATACTGATTGTAGCCAAGATTTTACCTATGAAGATTGTGTATCTGATCCAAATTGTTTTGGTCTTTTTAGTCCTTTGGATAAGAAATGTAAAGTTACTACAAATACTAATTTTAGAATAGAAGTTGGACCGGATAATTATAAAAGAAAATTGAAGGTTGAAAACAAATTTACAAAATTAGAAAATAAAAAACCTACTGGATCGGTTAATTGTCAAGATTTAGAGGGAAATCCTTATACAGAAGAAAGCGTGATTGCTTTTTGTTCACAAGATTCTGCTTGTAACGGGTATACTTATGATAAAGTAAACGATCAATATTGTGATTATAGATTTAATATTAATAGTTTAGATGACAATACAGATTTTGAGTATAATAAACTTGATAGAAATATTAATTTTTATGATTCAACAAACTATTTAAATTATTCAGGAGATTATTTAGGTGGAGGAGAACCTATTTTGGTATCATTCTTTCTTCAAAATAAACTACAATTAAATAGTAACAGCATAGCACAACCATTAACATCTGTTTCACAATATAATGTAACTACCTTCGAAGAATGGAAAGATTTAATACAATACTTAGAAATACCTTCAAATAAAATACCTATACTAGAAATAAAAATTATTAATGATAGTTACTCAATAATTCAACGAGCTTATTTAGTATCACCAAATGAACAAATATTTAATCTTACTAACCAAACTAGTAACCAAAGTAATGAAAAAACTATATATGTATCTACTACAAATTATTTAAATACTATATCTAATGCACCAATTACCAGTGCACCTACTGGACCAGTTTGTCCATATAGAACTTATGAAACAGCAAATGTTATTCAAAGATGCAGGGAAAATATTGTGCAATCCATGCAAACTGTCCGGGATATCTCATATGATACACCAATAGTGTCACCATCAGGTATATGTCCATTCGCTATTGGGGGTGTTGCAGAACCAAGTATTGAGCTTGGTGGTCCAGTTCTTAGTAGCAATTATAGGTCTTTACCCTATATGATTATTCCTCTTTCTAGCGCCAACGACCCTGTTGCAAGTATAACAGTAACTGCCAATACTAGAAGAAATGGAGCAAGTGGTCTTTTCTTGGTTATTCGAAACCCAGATGGCTCATTTAGAACCAATCCTGATTATGTCAATCTTTGTCCACACGCTACCGGTACAATCTTACCTGGTGGTACATTAGATCCATCTGATTTTAAATCTTTTTCTCACACTTATAGTGGGGCTTTTGTAGAAGATCTCTCTTGTTGCACATTATTACTGGTTGTACAACTTTACAGATTTCCAAATCAAGCGCTCTATGTACAAGACGCCACAATCAAATTTAATAAAAAATGTGAGGCTATTCAGGATACTGTTTATACACAAAAAACAATGACTACTGCCAACTGGGAAACTAAGACTTATGTTAATGAATTTCTATTTGGATTTAATATAACATTACAAGCAGATTCATTTAACGGAAATAGAGCATTATTTGATTGTCTTAGAGGAAATCTCTCTTCAGACAGACCAGGTTTTGCTGTAATGAAACTGACTGATAATAGAATAAGACTTATTGTTACTAATGAAACTGGTAGTGTTCACACAAACGTTTACAGTACAATTACTTTACAAGCAGGAGTAAAATATAATATTAAATGTAAAATAGACTATGTGAATAATTCTATAAATGTTGCCGTAAATGACGTATACACTACTGCCGTTCAACAATCTGCATATAATTTTGCAAAACCTTATCAATGGTTACAAGGACCCGATAATGTTAGAATAGGTAGTTGGGGTTGTTGTCCAGATCGGAACTTAGTTGATAATAAATTTACTCTTGAAATAACTAAATGTCCTACAACAGATGGAGAATTATTTAGAAGCTTAGAAAATTTTGCTTCTTCTAATAACACCAATAAATGGTATATAATGCCTTTAGTAATAATATTTATATTACTTTCGTTATTAGCATTTTGTAATCTTTATCCTAAACTTTGTAAACGTAATAAATTTTTTAAATTTTTTATATTGAAAAAATGTTGATCGCGTTCTTTATATTTCTCATAGAATTTAGATGTAAAGTAAAATTAATACACCCTCAGCTAGAACCACGCCAATTATCCAGAATAGGAAACCTTGGAGGAGCGGAATGTAAAATGTGGTGTATTAATTTTAATTTAATTTATTTTGTTAAAGTAATGGAAATAACACAAACTCCCGTTGTAACAGAACTCCCGCCTATTGTAACATCTCAAGGAATATTAGAACCGTCTATAATGGACCAAAAGAAATTAGAGACCTTTGTAATAGAATTATCCAAATTTATTAATAATTTAATAAACAAATTTCAAGAAGAAGAAGAATTGGCCATAACCACAGAAATAAACAAAAAATTAGCTATATCAGCTGAAACTAATGAATACACATTAGAAAATATCCGAAAGAACATTAAAAATAATTTTTCAAAAACCATGAAGACAAGAATAACACCATTTAGTTACAATAACACAGTTTATAACATAAAATTTATAAATAGGGGTGTTTATGGTAGTGCTGTAGAAATATCTAAAAATGGGGTTTCATATATAGCAAAAGTGCAATATTGTAATAATGAATTTGATTTAGAATATAAGTATACTAGTTTAGCAAATAAGTATACTCAGTTAGGAGTACCTCATTTACCATTATTTTATGGTTCTTATATTCCTGGTAATAGAACATTTGAATCAAAATGTATATTTTTTACAAAAATGGCAAAAGGTTCTGTTGTTGATTTAATTGAACAAACTATTACTAAAAAAGTGAATGATAGAGAGACTATATTTAAATCTATAGTTCGTCAATCGTTGGTATCTTTGTATGTGTTTCATAACCTTATGGATAAATATAATTGTGATACACATTTTGGAAATTTTCTGTATTTTGATACACCTAATAAATGTGAGAGTATAAAATTTGATGATGGTAGTGTTGACATAAAAAATCAAGGATTTAATATTGTTACATATGATTATGGGTTATTATCGGACACTCCATATTTGTACGGTCATTCTAGTGCTAAAACATATTTTATGTGTAGTAAGATTGGAAGTATACATAGAGTACTTAATCAATTAGTGGATGGTTTCTCTGATGATAAAACATGGAGAAGTGAATCTGTTTATTTGAAAAAAGTTTGGGCTGAATTCATTAAATTAACAACTATTAATAAAAAAACTATACCAAATCTTTTAACAACTTTATTTAACAGTAATAAAAAAAATGGTTTACCAAATATGGCATTACCTCCTAAGTTATTAGAAATGGAAAATAATTTTAATAAAATAATATTTGATTTATTAAAAGTATCAAACAAAACATTTATAACCAAACCAAATGGTTGTGTTCAATATGATTTGACTACTAGCTATTTAGAAGGGTTAATTACATCATAGAACAAAAGCTATCTTCACCGTCACATACATGTTTGGCCTTAGAACCTATTTTATATCTATATTAATTAAAAGATAATTAATATATAAAGAGATAATAACAATGATTAAACTTAGAAGATCTACACATATATACTGTACTAAATGTGGAACTTCAGCAGAAACCTATAAGAATCCTGTATGTTGGAGGTGTGGTAACAAGGGGTTTGGTTCATCTTAAGATCTATCCCTATTAAAAAGTAAACATACATTCTTCACATTCAAATGAATCTACTAGATCTATACATCTATTACAACCAATACAACCACAAGTATTACATACTAGTTCACAATATTCACACACCCAAGTACAACAATATCGCCTTTTTAAACAATTTCTACTACACAATTTACATGATTTGTAATCTCCACTAATATACAATTCTTCCATAACCAAATCATAATTGGATTTACATTTTTGAATTTCCTTATATTCAAATTCTTTAAACTCATGAACCCATCCTAATATTATTTTTAAAACATCCTTGGATAAAGACTTCATTCCATTAATAATTAATGATATTATATATTTAAATTGATAATATTTGTTATAATTAGATGGAAGAAGTTGTAGTGAATCAATAGGAGGAAAAATAACCGAAATTATACCAAATAGTAACAAAATTACATAATATTAACAAGAAACGTAGACACAATCGTAACAGAATTCAAGCATACGTTACCGAGGAAAACGGGGTTTTTTGGTTTCCTAGGGT
>Ga0209195_1000129_pt1 | contig 56374 bp, 51 predicted proteins | sample COGITO_mtgs_1004_3_FD_184788 | JGI IMG/M metagenome (GOLD analysis project Ga0209195, IMG submission 184788) | Pelagic marine microbial communities from North Sea - COGITO_mtgs_100420 (SPAdes) (version 2) | ecosystem: Environmental > Aquatic > Marine > Epipelagic ...
CTCTGTCTTACCCAGTTGATTTAGCATCTCACTGGAGATTGTTTGCACCTGCTGAGGCAATGACTCCAATGGCACGTCACCTCTGTAGGGTTGCTTTTGGCCTAGCACCACAACTTCATCGAGATTTTGTTTACTGTCAGACTCTTGGGCTACGGCTGTTAATGTATTAATACTTAATAGGGCGCTCACCGATACGGCGACGCAAAAACGCGGGTTCATAGAACCTCCTGCAAAAAATAAATTTAACTGTTTAAAGATCGAATTAAATTTAAGTCCGAGGCGGAGCTCTGGAAATATAGGAAGAGAATCTTGATCTTAAACCTGCAGAAACAGGCTTTAGAGATGATTGGTCTGCGGTATAGAACGCAGTCGGCAATAGGCTGGATTGAGAAAGTAGGGTTCCCTTGGAAATATGACAGCTGTCACACTCGACCTGAACAGAAGTTGGGTTGGGTAGGATATGGTCAAAATCGTGAGCAATATTATTGCCTACGAAAAGCACGCTCACAAGAAGTAGGAGCGCAGAACATCTTTCCAACCTAGCTAGTGACAAAAAAACAGCCCTTGCAAATACTTTAATAGTTTTTAGGTTGGCGACTATAAGACATTTTTTAAAAATATCAAAGGACCACAGAACGATAATCGACCCAAAGCCCCTCAGCTCAGGGTCGATTCAAACGAATGCTGTATTAGTGTCTAGCCTGTTGAGCTAATCTGAGATTTAACAGCCAGCTATCCTGACGACGCTCTGCATCGTAGAAAACTGCCGCCGTAAAAGTCAGCATAAACAGAAGAAGGAAATGCGCTGCCAGACTGATGCCCATATAGATAACACTGCCGACATAGAGTCCAAACACAATCGACCACATCCAAGCCAAAACGGTCATTATCCACATTCTTGAGAGTGGGTCTGGTATATGTCTTAACGGATTTTTATTGTGGTTCATAACAGCATTGTAAGCGTCGTAGAACCAAAGGAATGCGAGTTTAGTTTTCATCTTATTACCCCTGTAGTACTTATTTATTGTGTATTTTTATTTCACTACATAGTTTTCTACGAACGATTATTTTGTTTGGATCAACAGACCATAACCCCGGGCTCTCTTGAACTAGAGAAAAAACATTAACTATCTACTGACAGATAAGAAGGCTACAGCCAATATCAGGGGCAAAAAAAGCCCGCCATGGACAACCATGGCGGGCTTTTGAATTAACGGCTGCTTAACTGGCAGCGTTTAATTACCAGTTACTTTTCGCTAGAACCGTTTAGTGCATACCAACCGATATAGATATAGCAAAGCATTGGCACAATAAAGCTCATCTGAATACCGATCATATCTGCAGCCACACCCTGAACCAGCGGTATTAATGCGCCACCAACAATCGCCTGACAGACCAGACCCGAACCTTTACTGGTCATTGAACCCAGACCTTTAACAGCCAGCGTAAAGATAGTTGGGAACATAATTGAGTTAAAGAAGCCAACCGCCAGAATCGACCACATAGCAACATCGCCTGTGGTGTTCATGCTGACAACGATCATAGCGATAGCGATTAGAGCATTTACAGCAAGATACTTAGTCGCTGCAATGTAGTTCATTAAAGCAGCACCAACCAAACGGCCAATCATCGCCGCGCCCCAGTAATAGGCAACCATCTTGCCAGCTTCTGCTGAACTCATTCCGGCAATAGACTCTTCCTTAAAGTAATCAACCAGGAAGCTACCAATAGCCACTTCACCGCCTACATAGAGGAAAATTGCCAGAGCGCCCAATACTAATGAGCGGCGACCCCAGACACTTTCGCCGGTATCTTCAGCGGCTTCAACATGCGCCAGTACCGGTAATTTAATATTTCTAAATACCAGTGCAGCGGTCACCAAAAGAGCACCTAGCAGCACATAGGGCATCTGCACGGCAGAGGCATCAGCAGCTACTGCACCAAAGATCAGTGCCGCGCCGACAATAGGACCTACGGTGGTACCCAGAGAGTTGGCTGCCTGCGCCAGATTTAGGCGGCTGGCTGCAGTCTTTTCAGGCCCAAGTGCTGCTACATAGGGATTAGCCGCAACCTGTAAAATAGTGATACCGCTGGCCAGTACAAAGAAAGAAAACAGGAACAGTCCATAGATATGAACTTCCGCAGAGGGGTAAAACAACAAGCAACCCGCCGCTGTGGTTAAGAGTCCGAGAACAATACCCTGCTGATAGCCAACCTTATCAATTAACTTGCCGGCAAAAGGCGAGACAATAAAGTAGGCGCCAAAGAAACAGAACTGCACCAGCATCGCCTGGGTGTAGTTAAGATCAAAAGACTCTCTTAAAAACGGGATTAAAATATCATTTAGAACAGTAATAAAGCCCCAGAAGAAAAACAGACAGGTCATTGCGATAAACGCAAATGTCTGTGTGCCCTGTTCCTGACCATCGGCCGCTGTTGCTGTTGAAGTTCCTGCAGTTGAACCTGCCATGCTTGCCCCCAAAAATTAGTATTAATTTATAATTGTTTTAGTAGCCACCAAGATTAGTTGGGCTGTGCTGGCCATGCAAGCGGTGTTTGCTATAGGCAGGCTATTTTGTCGCAAGATAGGGGTACTTTATCGACTTTGGGGGATTTGGGGGGATTTCAGAGTATCTTATGAAGCCTAAACAGCCAGCATGGCAGCCATCACCTGCTTAAGGCCATTGTGCAGCGAACGCATCTCATCGAGATTATCGGGATCACTCATCCAATGGTAGACAATTCCGCTGACTGAAGCGGTAAAGTGATCGGCAATCAGTTCGACATTAATAGTGGGCGCTACCGATCCTTCTTTAATACCCTGCTCTATCCAGCCAATCACATCGGCACGGCGGCGTTTGTGAATGCCCAAAATAACCGTTTTAAGCTGTGATTCAGGCGCTGGTGATTCAAACCAGAGCCGGTAAAAGGCTTCTACGTGTCTGGGGGCATCTTCGCAAAACTGAATATGGGCATCCAGTGCAGCGGCGATTGCCTGATAACCGCACTTGCCCGCGGTGACATTAGTCAGTTCGGCCAGCCATTCATCCCCTACAGATCTGAGCACAAAATCAAACAGGCCGGCTTTGTTTCCAAATCGATAGCCGGCAAGCCCTCTTGAGTACCCAGCTCGTTCGCCGACATCTTTTAGGGTTGCCTGCCCGGCACCGCGCTCGACAATTAAATCCACCGCCGCTTCGAGCATTTTTGCATCGGAGATTTCTTTGCGTTCAATCTGCGTTAGACGTAGGGCTTTGGGCATTTTTAACTCTTTAATACTGATTTTTAAATTCTAATTACATATTTCTTCGATACTGACCGCCCACATCAAACAGCGCGTTGGTGATCTGTCCCAGTGAACAGCAGCGCACTGCTTCCATAAGCACTTCAAAACCATTATCACCCTGCCTGACCGCATCCTGCAGCTTCTTCAGCATAGCCGCAGACTCAGAACTGTTCAATTGCTGAAAATCTTTTAGGCGTTCTATCTGACTGTGCTTTTCTGCATCGGTTGAACGGGCCAGTTCAATTTCGACGGGCTCTTCATCGGAATCATTAAGGAAGGTATTCACCCCCACAATCGGAAGTGAGCCATCGTGTTTTTTATGCTCATAGTAGAGTGACTCTTCCTGAATCTTACCACGCTGATAGCCGGTTTCCATGGCTCCCAACACGCCACCGCGGTCGGATATTTTTTCAAACTCCTGCAACACCGCCTCTTCAACCAAATCGGTTAGCTCATCAATAATAAAGGCACCCTGACTGGGGTTTTCATTTTTTGCCAGCCCCCACTCCTGATTAATAATTAACTGAATAGCCAGCGCTCTGCGCACGGACTCTTCGGTTGGGGTGGTGATTGCCTCATCATAAGCGTTGGTATGCAGACTATTACAGTTATCGTAGATAGCGATTAACGCTTGCAGGGTAGTGCGAATATCATTGAAGTTCATTTCCTGAGCGTGCAGTGAGCGACCGGAGGTTTGAATATGGTATTTAAGTTTCTGGCTGCGGGCATTGGCGCCATAGCGGTCGCGCATGGATATTGACCAGATACGTCGCGCCACTCGACCCATCACTGTGTACTCCGGGTCCATACCATTGGAAAAGAAGAATGACAGATTCGGAGCGAAATCATCGATCTTCATGCCCCGCGCCAGATAGGCTTCGACAAAGGTAAACCCATTCGACAGGGTAAAGGCCAGCTGCGAGATCGGGTTGGCTCCGGCTTCGGCAATATGGTATCCAGAGATAGAGACGGAATAGAAATTGCGAATCTGCTGATCGATAAAATACTGCTGCATATCGCCCATCATGCGCAGGCTAAATTCGGTGGAGAAAATACAGGTGTTTTGACCCTGATCTTCTTTGAGAATATCTGCCTGCACTGTACCGCGCACTCGCTTTAAGGTCTCGGCACGCAAACTCTGGTATTCGCTATCTTCAGGCTGGCGCTTATGCTCGGCGACAAATTGATCGACCTGCTGGTCGATGGCGGTATTTAGGAACATGGCCAAAATAGTCGGAGCCGGACCATTGATGGTCATAGAGACCGAGGTAGTGGGATTGCACAGATCAAACCCATCATAGAGCGCTTTCATATCGTCGAGGGTACAGATCGAAACACCTGCATTGCCAACCTTGCCGTAAATATCCGGCCGTTCATCGGGGTCCCAACCATACAGTGTGACCGAATCAAAGGCTGTAGACAGTCGCTTGGCATCGGCGTGCTCAGAGAGGACTTTAAATCGCTGATTGGTTCTAAACGCATCCCCTTCACCGGCAAACATCCGCGCCGGATCTTCGCCTTCGCGCTTAAATGGAAATACCCCTGCGGTATAGGGAAATTCACCGGGGAGATTTTCCAACATCAACCATTTAAGCAGTTCACCGTGATCCTTATAGCGCGGCAGTGAAACTCGCGGAATCTTATTGCCGGATAGTGACAGAGTATTTAATTGTGTGGTGATCTGTTTGCCATTGCTTAGGCTGTCGACCTTCTGATCCCCAGAGTAGGCTTTTACCTGATCCGGCCAGCCCTCCAACAGCTGGCTTGCGCGCCCATCCATTGCCTGCAGACGCTCAGCGGCCAGTCGATCAATAGTCGAACCGACTGGCTGGCCATTTTTAATACTGTCGCTACTAATCAGCATATCCTTTGCCGCAAGTAACTGCTGTTGCTCGCGAGCTAAGTTGGCCTGCAAAGCAACATGCCTGTGGTAACTGCGAACAGCGGCGGCAATCTCAGCCAGATAGCGCTGGCGATCTGCCGGCACCACCACGGTTTTTTCTGAAGGTGTCTTACAGTCGACAACAGCCAGATGCTGCTCGAAATTGCGCAGGCCGCGGGCTTGCAACAATTTCACCAGCTTCTGATAAGCCGCCGTCACCCCATCATCATTAAAGCGCGAGGCAATGGTGCCAAATACCGGCATCTGCTCTGGCAGTTGATCAAAGGCTTCGCGGTTGCGCTGAATCTGTTTGCATACATCACGGTAAGCGTCATCACTACCCTTGCGATCAAACTTATTAATAATTGCCAGCTCGGCGTAGTCGAGCATATCGATTTTTTCCAACTGACTCTGAGCACCAAACTCCGGTGTCATCACATAAATTGGAATATCCACATAGGGCACAATGCCGGCATCACCCTGACCTATGCCCGGGGTTTCAACCACTACCAGATCAAAACCACCGAGCCGCAGTGCACTGATAATATCGGTCAGTGACTCCGGCACCTCGCCACTGGCACCGCGAGTTCCGATTGAGCGCATAAAGATATTGGGGTGATAGATCGCATTCATTCGGATACGGTCACCCAACAGTGCGCCACCGGTTTTTCGGCGGGTGGGATCAATGGCTAAAACCGCGATTTTTAACTGATCGTCGGCATCCTGGCGAAAGCGGCGGATCAATTCATCGGTCAGTGATGACTTTCCGGCACCGCCGGTTCCGGTAATCCCCAGTACCGGTACTGACTTGCTTAAAAACTGTGCCTGTTCACGAAGTGATTTTTGTTGCTCTTCCGAGAGCTCACCACGCTCAATAGCGGTTATTAAACGGGATAAATTAGGGCGGTTATCAGCATCGCTCAACTGCTTGGAGTCAACAGTAATATCCTGATAATTTCCCATTGAACAGCGCTTGATCATATCGTCGATCATGCCGGCCAGACCCATATCCTGACCGTCGTAGGGGGAGTAAATTCGCTCTACACCATAGGCTTCAAGTTCCTTAATTTCAGCCGGAACTATCACCCCACCGCCGCCGCCAAACAGTCGAATATGTTCAGCACCAGCCTCTTTAAGCAGGTCTACGGCATATTTAAAGTACTCCACATGGCCGCCCTGATAGGAACTGATGGCGATACCCTGAGCATCTTCCTGCAAGGCGGTTTCAACCACCTCTGCCACCGAGCGATTATGGGCCAGATGAATAACCTCAACGCCGGCACCCTGAAGTATCCGCCGTATAATATTGATCGCCGCATCATGGCCATCAAATAGACTCGCGGCGGTGACAAACCTAAGGGGAATAGCGGGTTTTTGCTGATAATTAGCGGCGGAAGAATTGCTCTGCTTGCTGGCAGGTGTTTTAACTGGTGTTGAAACTGGGTGACCAGTTTTAGTGGCTGATGTGCTCATATCGACTCCATTGAATGCCCAATACTGTTCAGCACTTTGATGAGTGCGAGCTAGTATTGGGCAGATTTCATTCCATTGAGTTCTAGCTTAGCCAACTTGCTTGTTCTGTGCAAGTATCTTGACAAAGACCGAGATATAAGACAATCGAGAAAATCAGAGCCTTGCGGTAATAAATCTATAGAGAGGGTTGATCACCATAACCATAGTAATCGGCAATCGCCAGACCAGCGGCGACACTGGTAAAAGGATCGTGCTCAACGACTTTTCCAGAAAATTGATTATCTAAGATATCCTTTACTGCAGGTATTAATGAAGAACCTCCGGTGCGCAGGACCAGATCTATATCCGAGGCTCTGATGTTGGCGTTGTTGAGTATCAGGGTAATCGCCTGCTCGAGCTCGAAGAGCAGATCGGAAATCATCAACTCGAACTCCCAGCGCTCCAGGGTTACTTCAATATCAATTTCAGGAATATCCAATACTGCAGAATCATGCACTGACAACTCAGCCTTAAAGACCTTGATCGCTTCAAAAACCTGATAGCTGTAATTCTGTTTAATCAGATCATAGAGTCGCTTGAATTTAATCGCCCCCGCATCATCCTCAACCATCCGCTGCATTACCGAGGCGGTGTATTTATTCTGATTGAGCATATAGCTGACCGGCCAGTTAATCAGAAGATCTTCGAAGTCGCCAAAGGGAAACAGCGTATCCACTTCGGAACCATCTAGCACACGACTCCAGCGCTCGCCCTTGCCGAGCAGAGGAAAAATCAATTCGCGGAAAATAGTCTGGTCGATCTTGTCACCACCCAGCGCAATACCGTGGGTTGCCTCTACCTTAAAAGACGAACCCATACGACGCAGTATGCAGAAGTCCAATGTTCCGCCGCCAAAATCTACCGTCAGTATTAATTCATCATGACTGCCCGGATGATTATGTAAGTAGCTAATCGCCGCCGCCGTGGGCTCGGGACAGAATGTCTGCTCGGTTATGCCGGCATGACCATAGGATTCACTGAGCCGTTCCAGCGCGACATTATTGCGGCCCTGCTCTAGCCCCTCAAAATTAACCGGGTGGCCAATACAGGCATGAGTGGTATTTTCCACATTGCGCTGCAGCGCTTTGCGAATACCGACCAAAATAGGTGTAACCAAGGCAACCAACCGGAAGGGGCGATTAAAGATTACCGTGCGCCCACCGGAGGCGTTACCCAGTAAACGTTTAGTGCCGCGAAATAAGCGCCCGGGCAAGCCAGCATCAGTGAATGCCTGACCAAAGACCTTGCTAGTTTCAGACTCACTGGCAGGGCCACTGGTGCTGCCGGTGCTGGTGCGCGCCTCACCTAAAAGTTCGGCGCTAAGCTCTACCTTTCGGCCCTGATTACCACTGATATAGTCATCAATCGCCTTCTGACCGATAGTGGTTGTATAGTCTTTATCAACATAATTAGCCGAGGGCATAATCGAGTTTTGTTTGGACAGCTGAACCAGATAGACCTGCTCACCATCAAAAACCGCCGCCGCACTGTTGCTAGTACCAAAATCAATACCGATGCCGAATTTTGGGTTATCTGAATGATCAGTGGAACCTGAGGGAGAAGAACTGTTGCTTTGCATGAAATGAGGGTCGCTGGGAAAGATTAAAATAATGCCTGTATTTTAGACTAATTTAGCTAACAAATAATAGAAAGCTGCCTCTAAAACAACAGTAATCATCAACATGGCTTAGAAAGCAGAGGCCGCAAATGCATCCCGGGTGAGGTTTTCCAAACGGCCATCCCCATGCACAACAATATTGTCTTCGATACGAATTCCTCCATAGGGAATAAACTTATCCACCCGCGACCAATTGAATTTGGCGGCGTGCTTCCCAGCGCGTAATTTTTCTAACAGTGCGGGAATAAAATACAGCCCTGGTTCTACGGTGTGAATCTGGTTGGCCACCATCGGCGCAGAACTGCGCAGCTTGGGATATTTCTCTGATGCCGGTACTTTATCTCCCTGGGCATTGGCCAGGTTACTGCCTCTGTCGTGGACATTACTGCCCAGGTGATGACCCAAACCGTGGGGGTAGAATGCCGCGGAAAGATCGGCATCAAAGGCTTCCTCTGCGGATACTTTGAGGACATCAAATTGACGCAGTACCTCAGCCACTTTTAACTGAGATAAAACATTTAACTCTATCGGGCATTTACCTATACCACCGGCAGCCACCAATTCCAGCTGGACTGTATCCATCATCCGAATCATCTCGGCAAACTCGCTGCCCGGCTCAAAGGCATAGGTGCGGGTAATATCCGAGGCATAGCCATTGACGGCAACCCCAGCATCAATCAGAAAACTGCGCGGAGTCTGGGGCTGTTTAAACAGATTGTGATGGTGCAATACCGCTGCATGTTCATTGACCCCGGCAATAATAGCGTAGGGCATTTCATTTTCGCTCTGGTTGCAGGCGGCCAGATAAGCGGCGGCGATTTCCAATTCTGAAGCGCCAGCCATAAACGCCTGATAAGCGGCGCGGTGGGCTGGCACTGCCTGCCGGTTGGCTTCGCGCACGCACTCCTGCTCATAGGGGGTTTTAGCTCGACGCTGAAAATCAATCTGGTCGGTCACCGCTTTAGAATTCCAACAGTCCGCTGCCAGACCCAGTTCATTGGTTTCATTAATAAAGGCTATGCCGCCTTCGGTTTTACTGAGGTGAGTCTTTAATTCTTTAATAGAAGCGTATTCAACAATCTCCAGCCCCTGATCAAAACCTGCGGGCAATGCCTCGGGGGCGGTATGCCAGATATCTTCGACATTGAGCAGAAATAGTCTCGGCACAGCTGCGGCGGCACTGATCTGCAGATAACAGCCAGCGCGCTTGGCCAGCGGCAACCACTCTCTAAAGTAGGGATTGGCTTTAAACGGATAAGCCATATCATCGGCGAACTGCATTTTGCTCTCACCCGAGCCAATTACAATTTCATCAAACCCGGTCTCTTCGAGAATACTCTGAAATCTGGAAAATTTCTCTCCGAGATGCTGTGTATAAAGTTTGGCTATGCTCACTGCTTTTTTCTCAGGTGTTTCGTATTGATTCATTGGCTGGATATCCATTTCGTAAATTTCAGGTGTTGAAATTATAGGCTAAAGCTCTAGAGACACTTCTTTTCTAAGATTCTCGATTAAAGTGCGCCCTCTTAACCACCAGAGATGCATATAAGACTCTTCTAAGTGGGAACCCCCCCACTCTTATAAGCTCTTTTAACTTACTGTGCTAGCTGTTATTGCCGATTGCTTAAAGCGCTTAAGGTCATGAACCACCAGATAGAGGCAGGGAACCAGAATCAGGGTAATTGCGGTAGCAGAGACAATTCCAAAACTCAGCGAGAGCGCCATTGGAATCACAAACTGAGCCTGCATACTAGTTTCAAACAGCATTGGCAGCAGCCCGACAAAAGTTGTGGTGGTGGTTAAAAAGATTGCTCTAAAACGCCGCGTACCAGCTACCATAAGCGCATCCTCGTCGGATTTTTCATCGGCTCGGGCGCGGTTGGCAAATTCCACGAGAATCAAACTGTCATTGACCACTACCCCGGCCAGGGCAATCAGGCCAAATACCGATAACATGCTCATAGTCATATCAAAGACAATATGCCCGACAACTGCGCCAATAAAACCGAAGGGAATAACCGACATAATCACCAGCGGCTGTACATAAGAGCGCAGTGGCACGGCAAGCAGGCCGTAAATTAAAAACAGCGCCGCGATCAATCCCACAAACATTCGGCTAATTAGTTCGGACTGTTCTTCACTGGCTCCGCCCAAACCAAAACCTACTCCCGGATACCGCTCGAGAAGCTGGGGAATAAAATTATTCGTAACATCTGCTATTACAGTGCCGCTCTGGGTCTTCGATGCATCCACATCTGCAGTGATGGTAATCGTACGTTTGCGATCAGTGCGCTTAATGCTGGTCAGTCCAAGTCCGAGACGAATATCTGCAACTTCACCGATGGCGACAACCTGGCCATTGGCGGTGCGGATATGCATCTCTTCCAATGTGGCAATTGAACGGCGTTCTTCGAGAGGATAGCGCACCATAACCTTAAGGGTATCTGCTCCGCGCTGCAGCCTCTGAACCTCTTCACCATAAAATGCCTGACGAACCTGACGCGCCACATCGCCCAACTTTATATCCAGCTGGCTGGCATAGGGCTTAAGGCTTATCAGTATCTCCCTGGCACCAACGCCCTGAGAATTGTAGATATCAAATACGCCATTGAACTCGCCGAGCTTTTCCTGCAGCTCTACACTGGCCAGACTGAGTTGATCGGGATCTTCACCATAGAGGGATAAATTGATCTTCGCCCCACCACCGGCATTGGTGCTGGCATAGTAATTTTGCTTGCGCACATTGGGCAGGTTGCCGACCTCACTGCGCCACAGTTTTTCAAACTCTGTTGCACTGATAGCCCTTTCCTCGGAATGCACCAAGGAGACAATAAACACTCCCTCCACATCGGACTGGGTGTAGAACAGCACATGCTCCAACAGACCTTTTGTCTCAGGGTTTGCTCGACGGTAATCAGCATCGACTTTAAAGGCGGCGGCTTCGACCGCTTGCAGCGCCTCAGTCAGACTCTCACTGGAGACACCATCCTGCATAATAATAGAGGCTTGAATATCATCCCCGGGAACATTGGGGAAAAATTCAAAGCGGGCAATACCACTGCCCAGCGCAGCACCGGCAACGATAAGCACAGCGACAAACGATGCCAGGGTGACATAGCGATGTTGCATACATCTAGCCAAAAAAGGCTGGTACCTGTGCTTGATAAACTGCGACATAGACTGGTCGATAGACTTCTGCCAGCGCTTGATAAAATTCCACTTCGACGGCTTGGGCTTAGCAAAGCGCAGGCCTACCAGATGCGCAGGCAGAATCAATTTTGATTCAATCAGAGAGAATATCAAGCAGAGAATCACCACCACCGCAATCGCTTCCAGGAACCCAGCGGTATTACCGCCAATAAACAATATGGGTATAAAAGCAGCCATAGTTGTCAGCACGCCAATTGTCGATGGGGTTGCCACTCTTTTGGCACCGGCAACCACGGTGTCAACTGGCGCCACATAGACGAAGTCCTCTGGGGTCTCACCACCGTTTAGTTGTTTGGCTTTCTCCTCAGCTTTTTTTGCCTCACCTTTGGCCTCACTGAAAATACTCTCGCCGATAACGATGGCATCATCCACCACAATACCCAGCACCATAATAAAGGCGAACAGACTCAGGACATTGACAGTGACCGGGTAGGGATTCACCGGCATCAGCCAGATCGCTCCGAGGAAACTAACAGGAATACCCACCATTACCCATCGGGCAACCTGCAGATTAAGGAACAGGCCGAGCACTATAGCCACCAGCACCGAACCCATAGCCAGGTTGGAGAGCATCATATCGAGCCTGCCGCGCAGGTTATAGGAGCCATCAAAAACGTAATTAATGTTCAGTCCGTCGGGCAATTCACCGCGCTTTGCCTCAACATACTTTTTTACAGAATCACTGATGGTAATTAGATCCTGATCCTTCAGGGAAAATATCCCCACAGAAATAGACCTGTTGCGATCAAAACGCACCATGGCGTTGGTCTCGGCGAAACCATCTTTAACATCGGCAATATCAGAGACCAGCAATTGGGTTCCGTCGGGATGACTGCGCAACACAAGGTTGGCAAAGTCTTCACCGCGGTATGCTTTACCTTGGGTGCGCACCAACACATTGCCATTCTCAGCCCGGATCATTCCCGCCGGCAGGTCAATGGATGAATCTCTAAGTACCCGGGCAACTTCATCCAGAGTCAGATTCAGTTCTCTGAGTCGGTCTTCCTTTACCTCAATGGATATCTCATAGTCATCCGTGCCCCAGAGTATTGCTCTTTTGACCTCTGGAAGATCGAGCAACTCGTCACGAATTTCCTGGCCCAGCTCTTTTCTAATCCGTTCATTCATAGCACCAGAGACGTTGACGTTAATTACCCAGCCAAAGTTTTCGGCTCTGCTGACATTGGGTTTTTCAAGGTCTTGGGGAAAGTTAACAATGCTGTCGATACGGTTCTCGACCTGGGCCATCACTTCATTGATATCTTCATTGGCCTCTATTTCAAGACTGAGGCTGGCAGAATCGCGGCTTGCGGTGGCATTGATTTTCTTGATCCCTTTAAGCCCTTTAAGCGCGGCTTCAATGGGCAAAATAACGCCTTTTTCAACTTCCACTGGCGCGGCACCGGGATAGGGAACATTGATCTGTATTCGATCAATATCTGAGCGCGGGAACATGTCCTTGCTGATACTCATTGCCGAGATAAGACCGGCGGCAATAATCAGCAACATGGCGAGGTTGGCCGCCACAGGATTTTTGGCAAACCAACTAATAAGTCCCTTGCTGTGCATTATGGATTACCTACAGGCTTAACACGCATCCCATCAATGGCAATCCCCACGGCGCTGACAATAATCTCAACGCCCTCTTCAAGACCGTTGGTAATGTAGTAAAACTGGTCATCAGCAAAAACTTTTTCGACCTTTTTCAGTCGCAGCCTGTTGTCGGCATCCACCGCCGCTATATTGTCTCCCTCGAGAAGCGCATGGCGGGGAACAGCAAATATTTTGTCGAGTTTTTTACCGGCGATTGAGGCGCGAACAAAGCTGCCCATCAGTAGTGGCGGGTTTTCACTGCGCTGTTGAATATTGTAGGGATCGTCCACTTGGGCTACCAGGTACTGGGCGCGGTTGCGCTGATCAACAACGCCTTAACGAACCAGCAGTGCTTTCCACCACTCAACATCCGCACCACCCACAGAGGCCCTCAGGGTTACTGCAGGCCGGGATTGACCATCGGCCATAGCGGCGATATCCAGTTTTGAAAGATCTCTTTTGGTCATTGGCAGCCGAACTTCCGCATAGTCGATAGCAAAAATTTCGCCCAATCTTGAACCTAGCGCAACAAACTGACCAACATCGGCACCCTTCTCAGATACCATGCCTGCGTAGGGAGCACGAATAGTTGTTTTATTCAGTTTTTGCTGTGCCTGTTTTACCTCGGCTTGCGCCTGTAAAACATTGGCCTGAGCTTCTGCCAGATAGGGCTTGCGCAGTGCCAACAGTGGTGCCTCTGCCGCCGGGCGACCAGTCATGGCCCACTCTTTTTCGGCCTGGGCAGAACGCGCCTGCTCAAAGCTCAGCTGTGCATTCATACTGATAAGTCTGGCCTCCGCGCGCTGCAACGCCACCTGGTAATCCGTGGGATCCAGTTGCATCAAAATATCACCTGCCTTGAAAACCCCGCCGACAACATACTCGGGAGAGACTTTTAATACCGCACCGGAGACCTCTGAGATAAGCGCCGTACGAGTTCGTGGCTGCACGGTTCCCTGAGACTGCACCATTAGCTGGGTCTGGGTTTTTCCCAGCACCAGGGTTTCAACAGCAACTGCGGTCTCTGGCGACTCCAGTTTTGCCGGCGCGGGCTTTAACGAGAACATAACCATGGAGAGCACAACTGCACCGGCGATAATGGCAAACGGCAAAACAATTTTTTTCAAGGGAATTACCTTTATTCTGTAGATAGCTAGCGACTTTATATTGTACGGAGTTTAGACGGTTTTAATAGCGATTACCTGAGCCCTTTTATAATGATCCAGAAACAATCAGCTAACGTAAAAAAGCTATTCCAGGCCAACGCAGTAGATTATGATTACTTCAAAAATACGCAAAACAAGTCAAAACCGACCAATGGAAGACCGCGTGACTACTTTGAATAATTCAGAGAAACGCTCAGACCAGTGGAGCCAACTGCTTATATCTGTGGGTGAAACCCGCGATCGCAAAGCGTTTGCCCAGCTGTTTGAGCATTTCGGCCCGCTGCTCAAGGGCTTTGCCCATGCCAGTCGCAATGAGGGCTGGTTCCCCGGACTGGGTGATGACTTGGTTCAAGAAGTGATGATCAAGGTCTGGAACAAAGCCGCTGGTTACAATGCCGAAAAAGCCTCTGCGACCACCTGGATTTACACTGTTGCCCGTAACTGTCGGATCGATATGCTGCGGCGCAAGAGCAATACCCAGCATCTGCCGCTAGAAAACGAAGACTTCTGGCATGAGCCGGATGAAGAGACGCCGATTTCACTGCTGCAACAAAAACGCAGTGAAGACAGAGTCCAGGCTTCTCTCGCTCAGCTTCCAAAAGAGCAGGATCAAATTTTACGCAAGGTCTATTTAGAAGGTAAATCCCATGCCGAGGCCTCTGCCGAGCTTGGACTGCCTCTGGGCACAGTTAAATCACGAGTCCGTTTGGCGCTCCAAAAAATGCAAGTAATTGTCTCCAAAGAGGCGCAAGAATGATTAATACCACTAACCATCACCCCGACGAAAATATGCTGATTGAATTTTCGGCCGGTACCTTAGAGACTGCAGCTTCTATCTGCGTCTCTGCTCATCTACACTTCTGCTCACGCTGCCGGACCAAGCTGCTGCGTTTGGATCAAGTTGGCTCGCAGATAATGAGTCAATCTGAGCCCATGGAAGTTGCAGATAATGCCTTTGATCAAGTAATGGAAAAAATAGATAGCGCTGATCTCGTCTCTTCATCGAAGACTTCATCTGCGACGTCCGCTTCAACGTCAATCAACACCAGCGATGAAGGTTTTCCGTACAGCGTTAAAAAGTTGATCAACACTTCACTTATCTCAAAAAACTGGAAGAGACTCTCCTCATCAGTGGATGTAGCGCGGTTTAAAACTGGCCAAGAGGATTTTGAAGTGGCTCTGCACAAGATCTGTGCTGGCGGCAAAACCCCAAAACATGGTCATGAAGGTCTCGAGTACACCGTGGTACTAAAAGGCAGCTTCTCCGATGAGAATGCCGTGTACCGTGAGGGTGATTTTTTGATGCGCCAGCCCGGCGATGTCCACCAGCCGATGGGCGCACAAAATGGCGAATGCATCTGCCTGTCTGCGCTCTCTGCACCGATTGTGCCGACCAGTCCACTTGGATTTTTGATGAAGCCTTGGCTGCGCATTAACCCCATGTAATTCCACCCGGTCAGTTAACCCTGACCGGGATTTTTTCATCCAGCTATTTATCGATTGGCATTTCTCACTAGCGCCTTATTCCGCTACACTGCGCAGCTCCTATAACTGCACACAGTCGACGATATCCAACAATGGCACAATACGTATACACAATGAATCGGGTGAGCAAAATTGTTCCCCCAAAACGCGAAATCCTCAAAGATATCTCTCTGTCTTTTTTCCCCGGCGCAAAAATTGGCGTACTCGGCCTCAATGGTTCGGGTAAGTCTACGCTGCTAAAAATTATGGCCGGCCTGGATACCGATATTCAGGGCGAAGCCCGTCCGATGCCAGATCTCAATGTTGGCTATCTGGCACAGGAACCTCAGCTAGATCCGAATAAGGATGTTCGCGGCAATGTTGAAGACGGTGTTCGCGAAGCGGTTGATGCACTAAAAGGACTGGATCAGGTTTATCTAGACTATGCAGAGCCCGATGCCGACTTCGATGCGCTGGCCAAGCGCCAGGGTGATCTAGAGGCGATTATTGAAGCCTGGGATGCCCATAATCTCGATCACGCTCTGGATGTAGCCGCCGATGCCCTGCGCCTGCCCCCATGGGATGCAGATGTCACCTCATTGTCCGGTGGTGAACGCCGTCGCGTCGCACTCTGTAGATTGCTGTTATCGCGCCCAGATATGTTGTTGCTTGATGAGCCGACTAACCACCTGGATGCAGAATCAGTTTTTTGGCTGGAGAAATTCCTTGAAGAATTTTCCGGTACCGTGGTTGCAGTGACTCACGATCGCTACTTCCTGGATAACGTCGCCGGCTGGATTCTCGAGCTGGATAGAGGCCATGGTATTCCCTATGAAGGCAACTACTCCACATGGCTTGAAGGTAAAGAGCGACGACTCAGAACCGAGTCGAAGCAAGAGGCCACGCGACAGCGCGCCCTTAAGCAAGAACTCGAATGGGTGCGTCAAAACACCAAGGGTCGTCAGGCTAAGAGCAAGGCTCGACTAGCACGGTTCGACGAACTGAACTCTCAGGAGTTTCAGGCGCGCAACGAAACCAATGAGATCTATATCGCACCGGGCGAACGCCTCGGCGATAAGGTTATTGTCCTAGATAATGTTTGCAAGGGCTTTGGTGGGCAGGCATTGATTGAAAATTTCTCGGTATCAATTCCCAAAGGTGCAGTGGTGGGCATTATCGGCGGTAACGGTGCGGGTAAATCGACACTGTTCCGGATGATTGCCGGCACCGAACAGCCCGATAGCGGCACGATTACTCTCGGCGAAACGGTCAAGGTTGCCTATGTAGAACAGAGCCGTGATTCCCTCGATGATAATCACAATGTCTGGGAAGCGATTTCCGGCGGCCACGATATGCTTAAAATTGGCAACTATGAAGTTTCATCGCGAGCCTATGCTGGGCGCTTTAACTTTAGAGGCTCCGACCAGCAGAAACGTGTAGGTGAACTATCCGGTGGTGAGCGCGGTCGCCTGCATCTGGCCAACACCTTAAAGCAAGGGGCTAATGTTCTGCTGCTCGATGAACCCTCTAACGATCTGGATATCGAAACCCTGCGCGCCCTCGAAGAAGCGGTACTCTCTTTCCCCGGCTGCGTGATGGTTATCTCTCACGATCGCTGGTTCCTCGACAGAATTGCCACCCATATTCTCGCCTATGAGGGAGACAGTGAAATTGAGTTCTTCGAAGGCGGCTACAGTGAATATCACGAAGACTTTATTCGTCGCAAGGGAACCGATGCTCAACCAACCCGCGTTAAATACAAGCGCCTAAAAGCTTAATATAATCAAGGCCTTAATATGGCTAGCATATGGCACCATCGTCCGAATATAGACGTGATCAATAACAGTATTAATCAGGGCACCATCTGCGAGCAGTTGGGTATTGTGATTACTGAAGTTGGCGATGACTTTATCAAGGGCACCATGCCCGCGGATGCGCGAACCTTCCAGCCCTTCGGCGTGGTTCACGGCGGTGCCAATGTGGTTCTGGCGGAGAGTCTTGGCAGTATTGCTGGTGCCCATGTTATCGACTTAAGCAGCGCCAAAGCTCTGGGTCAGGAAGTTAGCGCGACTCATCTGCGTCCGGTTTCCTCTGGACTGGTAACTGGCACAGCCAAACCTATTCATCTGGGTCGACGCTCTCAGGTCTGGGAAATTAGGCTTGAGGATGATCAGGGAAAATTAAGCTGTATATCCAAGTTAACGCTGGCGATTCTGCCGATTTAAACGTTCTATTTTTTATTAAGAGCTCACTTTATAAAGAGCTCATTACTACGATCTATCGCGCATAGATTTTATGCTTCGCACCCAGTATTCAAGCTGCGGGTTTAATACCCTTATACCCTCGGCAGCATCTTGAGCCTGCTGTTGAGTCTCATACTGGCCGTAAACAATCACAAAGCTGTGCCGCCCTGCCGCGATAATATTACGCACCCTCAACTCGCCCTGCAGGATAATGATTTTATCCGCGGATCTCTCTGCCATCGCCTGACTTAAGTAAGCCCCCAGCTGCACCGTATAACCATCGGCACTGATATCAAAGGCTATTTCGACTGGCTGCCGGGGTAATTGCTGTGCTGTTTTTTCGGCTTTATTTTCGGTTATTGGCTCTGCTTCATTCTCTACTTTATTTTGATTTTCGGATTCTAGCTGCGGCTCTGCATCAACTGGCACTGCATCCTCTATAGTTCCCCTAGTGCAATGCCATTGATCAGTGTCGCTAGAATCAGCCCTACAGTTCCAGACTTTATACTCGCCTCTTGAAGCTAAGCCTGAGGTGATATCAAAGGTAGTGCAGGCGCTGAGGAAAAACATAGCGGTGAATAGCGAAAATGTTTTTGTCCGTTTAAATTTCAACTTACAACTCCCTTTGCTTAGTGCTTTTTTCTGAAGAGCTTTTTATAAAGGCCTTTTGGCTTTTAACTGATTATCTGGCCAGCGACTAAATACCCATTCGGGTCAGAATATCTAGTACCTGCCGCATAGCAAAAGCCAGCTTGGGATATTGCGCCTCATAGGCTGAACTCTTCTCCTCAAGTATTTCACGCAGACGATGCTCCTCTGCCCCCCTCTCTTCATCAAGACCTAAAACGCCAACCACCATATTGCTGAGAATCTCTCTTTCACTGGTAGTAATTTCTGAGGCACTCTGGAGATCTGCATGCAGGCCTTCGAGCCTTATTCTCAATTCTTCGCGGTCATTTGCATCCCTGTCGCTCATACGCTTTATCTCCTTGTTGAGTATTTTTAAAGCTCTTTATACCTGCTTTCTATCGGCCTATTTTCACGGCATCTCCCCAAGAGTATAGACTGCCTGAAACACCCAGCCCTGCATCACTTTAGTGCAGCGATACATCTTTATGGCATAAAAATTGCTTTATATTGGGCAGATTCTGACTTTTAAGGTCAAAATGACCGATTTAGGCACAGTGATAGTGCATTTACAGAAACAAACACACATTTAAAGCACCTTTTTGGTGCCTTTGCAGGGGAAATTTATGTTGTCTCGCTTTAAAACTCTCGCCGTTAAGACTCTTGCGGTTCTTTTCGCCACGATTCCAGCTACGGCATTTGCCGATGATCTCAATGGCGCTAACACTGCGTGGATTCTTACCGCAACCGCACTGGTTCTGTTTATGACCATTCCCGGCCTATCGCTTTTTTACGGCGGTCTGGTTCGCTCAAAGAATGTTCTCTCGGTATTGATGCAGTGTTTTGCGGTTACCTGTCTCGCTTCAATCATCTGGTTTGCTGTAGGTTACAGCATGGCCTTTGGTGATGGCGGCGCAGCCAACTGGTTTGTCGGTGGACTGGACAACATATTCCTCGGCAATGTTCTTGAAGGTTCAATGGCTGGCGATATTCCTGAATCAGTATTTGCTATGTTCCAGATGACTTTCGCAATTATTACACCAGCACTGATTGTTGGTGCTTTCGCCGAGCGTATGCGCTTTAGCGCCATGCTGCTGTTTAGTGGCTTGTGGTTAATTGTTGTCTACGCACCTATTACTCACTGGGTATGGGGCGGCGGCTGGTTGGCTGAGATGGGTCTACTGGATTTTGCCGGTGGTACTGTTGTACATATCACTGCTGGTGTTGGCGCTCTGGTTGCCGCACTGGTACTGGGTAACCGCAAAGGCTTCCCTCAGCAGGCAATGCCTCCACACAACCTGACCATGACTGTTACTGGTGCCGGTATGCTGTGGGTTGGCTGGTTCGGCTTTAACGCCGGTTCTGCACTTGCTGCCAATGGCGATGCTGGTATGGCTATGCTGGTTACTCATATCTCTGCCGCTGCCGGCTCACTGGCGTGGATGACGATGGAATGGGTTAAGCACGGTAAGCCTTCTGTACTGGGTATTGTTACCGGTATGGTTGCTGGTCTGGGTACTATTACGCCAGCTTCTGGCTTTGTTGGTCCCGGTGGCGCACTGATTATCGGTCTTAGCGCCGGTGTTATCTGTTACTACGCAACTCAGGCGATCAAGCAGCGCTGGAAAATTGATGACTCTCTGGATGTATTCCCGGTTCACGGTGTGGGCGGTATTCTCGGTACGCTGTTCGCCGGTATCTTTGCCTCGGATGCTCTCGGCGTATTTAGCGGTCAGGGTTATAACGAAGGTATGAATATGGCCAGCCAGGTACAGGTTCAAATTGTGGGTATTGTCTCTACGTTCGTCTATACAGGTATAGTGACATTTATACTACTCAAACTGGTTGATAGCATGTTAGGATTGCGCATCAACGAAGAAGACGAAACAAAAGGTCTTGATCTCGCAGAACACGATGAGAGGGGGTATGACCTATAATAATAAAAAAATATAGGGGATAACCAAAAATAGCCCGAACGCCACCGCCGAACTTTTATAATGTTCTAAAATAAAAAAGTTTTGGCGGGGTGAACCAGAGGGGCATTATAAGCCGCTGATATTTATCAGCGGCTTTTTTATTGCTGGCGATTTTTTCTTAAACAGATTGTGGCTTAATAAGCGGATTAGAGCAGCAGGGTATAAAAGCAGTATGAAAATACCAAAACGAATCCAGCCGTTAATTGATGACGGCGTAGTCGATGAAGTTATCCGTCCGCTGATGAGCGGGAAGGAGGCGGCTGTCTATGTGGTTCGCTGTGGCTCGGAGATTCGCTGCGCCAAGGTCTACAAAGAAGCCAGAAAACGCAGCTTTAAGCAGGCCGTCACCTATCAAGAAGGCCGCAAGGTTCGCAATAGCCGCCGTCAGCGCGCCATGGAAAAGGGCTCGAGGTTTGGCCGCAAACAGCAGGAAGAGACCTGGCAGAATGCCGAGGTGGACGCGCTCTACCGTCTGGCCGACGCTGGGGTTAGAGTTCCGACACCCTACGGCTGCTTTGATGGTGTGCTGCTGATGGAGCTGGTTACCGATGATGATGGCAATGTGGCACCAAGACTCAACGATGTTGCCATGCCAGAGGAACAGGCGCTAGAAGACCACTATCTGGTCATGCAGTACGTTTTAAGAATGCTCTGCGCTGGATTGGTGCATGGCGATCTTTCAGAGTTTAATGTTCTGGTCGACGATTACGGTCCAGTGATTATCGATCTTCCTCAGGCAGTCGATGCCGCGGCCAATAACAATGCCGAAAAAATGTTTGCCCGCGACGTTAACAATATGACCACCTACTACGGGCAGTTCGCGCCCGAATTACTCGAGACTCAATATGCCAAAGAGATTTGGGCGCTATTTGAAGAGGGAAATTTAACCCCTGACACCGAACTTACCGGCTGCTTTACAGAGGACGCTGAACTGGCTGATGTGGATACGGTGATGGAAGAGATTAAGGCAGCATTCGCTGAAGAGCAGGAGCGTTTAGAGCGACTTCGCGAGGCTGATGCTTAAATTAAAAGACCTAAGTTCTGGCTCGATCAAAATAACCACACATCATTTCAGCACCATCGAGAATACGTACCGAATGGCGCTGCATTAAATCCGCGGGAATCAGATAGATCTGGCTTTTAATCACCGCCGAGATACCAGACCATTTCTGCCAGCTCTTAAACCAGTGCGGCTGCTCTTCCTGACTGCCACCGGCAATAATTACTTGGGGATCAGCGGCAACAATAGACTCAATATTGACATAGGGCACTAGCGGAATCGCCTCAGCAAAAATATTTACCCCGCCGCAGAGCTCAATCACACTGCTGACCATATGCTTGCCATTTAGGGTAATCAGCGGCTCATCCCAGATTTGATAGAAAGCCCTGACCGGTGTTTTTCCAAGATTGCTACTGCGCAGCTTTTTAAGTCGCTCGGTAAATTCCAATGCTCGCTGCTCGGCCGTATCAGTATGACCAGAGAGCTTGCCGAAACGCTTAAATAGATTTGGCACCTGATCGATCTCCCCGGTATCTATAACAAATACCGGAATCCCCAGCTTGCGCAGTGGATTGATAATCTTGTCGCCATTGCCCGATTGCCAGGCAATCACCAGATCGGGCTTTAGAGAGAGGATTAACTCATAGTTGGCCGCGGCATAGTTACTGACCCGCAGAATATCTTTGGCTTCCTCGGGATAGTTGCTGTATTCATCGGCACCGACTATCTGCTTCCCGGCACCTATATGAAAAAGCACCTCGGTAATATTCGGCGCCAGGCTGATAATCCGCTTGGCCGGCCTTTCGAGGCGAAGCTCTGCGCCATTATCATCAATCACCAGCAATTCTGATGCAGCTGCAAGCGCAGATACAAATATCGACAGAACTGTTAATAGCAGCTTGGGAAGAATTCTCATCAGGTAATCCTCATCAAGTAATCACCAGGGGTCTTTTGGTCACCGGATGGCTGGCGATAATTGACTTAACCCCAAACACCTTGTCGATTAACTGTTCGGTTAAAACCTCTTCCGGGGAACCCACGGCTTCAATAACACCGCCATTAAATACCACCAGATTATCCGCGCAGCGGGAGGCCAAATTTAGATCGTGAATTACCATCACCACGCCAACACCGCGGTCGGCCAAATTGCGAACAATATCCAGCGTCAATTTTTGGTGGGACAGATCAAAGGCCGAGGTCGGCTCATCCAGCACCAGAAACTGCTCACCCAATTCACAGGGCTGCCAGATCTGTGCCAGCACTCGAGCCAGCTGTACGCGCTGCTTTTCGCCGCCGGACATCTGCGTGTAAAAACGTTTTTGCAGATAGCTGGCATCGACCAGCTCAAGCGCCTCAGCGACAATCTGTGCATCCTTTACACTGCCGGTCTGGTGAGGAATTCGCCCCAGAGCAACCACCTCATCTGCGGTAAAGGGAAAGTTGAGCAAGGTATGCTGGGGTAGCACCGCGAGCATCTGGGCTTTTTGCTCGAGACTCCACTGACTTAAAGGTTGCTGATTAAAAGAGACTGTCCCTTTGCTGGGTTCCATCTCTCCGGTAATCACCTTGAGTAAACTGGATTTTCCCGCGCCATTGGGACCGACAATTGCCGTCACCTTGCCCGCCTCTACTTCAATGCTGACATTGCGCAGCAGATCAAAGCCTGAAAGGTGGAGGGAGATATTATCCGCGAGCATAGTCATCGGCTTATACCTGCTTGCGCTGCTGCAATAGCAGCGCGACAAAGAAAGGCGCACCGAGCAGCGCAGTGAGTATACCGGTGGGCAGCTCGGCGGGAACCACAACAACCCGCGCCAGACTGTCGGCAAATACCAATAGCGTTGCACCGGCCAGTGCCGAGGCAGGAATTAACCAGCGGTGATCCGGGCCAATGGCCAGACGCACTATATGGGGAATAATCAGACCGACAAAACCAACCAGACCAGCCAGTGCCACGCAGACACCCACCCCCAGCGCGGTCAAAATAATTAGCCTGCGTTTAACCGCCTGCACATCGACCCCTAGGTGACGGGCCTCTGATTCACCCAATAGCAGTGCGTTAAGCGCGTGACTATCTTTGGGAAACAGCGCCAGCAGCAACAGAGCCACTGTCGCCATAATCGAAACCTTTGTCCAGCTGGCACCACTGAGGTTACCCATCTGCCAGAGGCTGATCTGACGCAGCATATCGTTATCAGAGAAATATGTGAGCAGGCTGTTTAGGGCGCCAGCGATAGCGGCGATAGCAATACCGGCCAAGAGCATGGTAGTGACCGATGTGCCTATACCAGAAGTGGCTAATCTATAGACCAAGAGTGTGGCGACAAAGCCGCCGATAAAAGCACCCACAGCAACCAGCGAGAGTCCGAGCAGCGCGCCGCTGTGAATAAATCCGCCAGCCGCCACTATCATCAGGCTGGCGCCGACAGAAGCGCCACTGGAGACTCCAATTAATGAGGGGTCGGCCAGTGGGTTGCGAAACAGACCCTGCATAACCGCACCGGTACTGGCGAGCACAGCGCCAACACAGATTGCCAGTAAAATTCTTGGCAGGCGAATATCAAACAGGATGGTACTAACTTGATTATTGGCAGTCTGGCTGCTGTCAGCGGCAAATAGATCGCCAAACGAGATAGAAACCGTGCCCACAGTCATGGATAACAGGGAGACCACTGGCAATACAATTGCCAGTGCCCAGACTAATCCCGCTGCAGAAAATCGCCGCACTTAATAGTCCACGCCTTTGCGCGCCATAATGCCGGCGTTGTAGGCGTGTTTTATCTCCTTGATTTCAGAGACTGTATCGGCGAGATCGGATAGGGCTGAACCACCACCCCGCCCTGTCACGACCAGCGACTGATTCTGCGGACGATTTTTTAGCGCAGACAGCACTTTGTCCTGATCGAGATATTTAAAGCTGAGCATATAGGTGAGCTCGTCGAGCACCACTAGATGATAGCTGTTATCGGCGAGCATCTTTTCGGCAATCGCCCAGCTTTTTTCAGCGGCGGCAATATCCGCAGAGCGATCCTGAGTGTCCCAGGTAAATCCGGTACCCATTTGGTGGAATGTCACCTGCGGGCATTGATCGCGTATATACAGCTCTTCACCGGAGAGTTGCACGCCTTTAATAAACTGCACTACGCCGACTTTGTAACCATAACCCAACGCGCGCATAACCATGCCAAAGGCCGAGCTGGATTTGCCCTTGCCGTTACCAGTCAGCAAAATAAACACACCGCGCTCTGTATCTGCCGCTGCAATAGACGCGTCAACATTGTCTTTAAGCTTCTCCATCTTCTTTTGATGGCTCTGCTGTTTTTTATCCTTATCAGTCATAAAAATCTCTTCTGTCCTTGAACAGGATTAACCCTGCCACATAATTTTATCTTAGTCGGTCTGCTTTAAGGCGCTTTCCATGCCCTCTGGCAATGGGTGCAGATCGGGGTGTAATGCATTGGCCATAATTTCCAGTGCGTCTACCAGGCGCGGGCCGGGGCGACTAAAGTAGGCGTTGCCATCGACCAGATAGACCTGGGTTCCCACACGTCTCTGCAACTCGGCAAAGCGCTCGGCTTTTAAGAAAGTATCTACATCCTGTCTCGAGCGCTCGATATCAAAGCCACAGAGCGCAATAAAAATAATATCTGGCGCAGATTCAATCAGGTGATCCCAATTGCGTCGCTGCGAGGGCTGGCGCCTTTCGCCAAAACAGGGAATACCACCTGCCAGATCAATAATTTCCGGGCTCCAGTGTCCACCGTCAAACAGTGGGTCGAGCCAATCAAGTAGTGCTACGCGGGGCTTATCTGCACTATCAATAGTCGCCGAGCGCTGCGCGACTGCATCTATTCTGCCCTGCAGTTCAGCTTTGTAGGCTACGCCCTGCTCTACGCAGTCCGCCGCCTCGGCCAATAATGTCACGGTCTGCAAAACATCGTCGAGACAGATCGGTTCAAGATTTACTACCTTTGGGTCACCCGGCAAACTGTGAATCGCTCTGGCCACATCACTTCCAGAGACCGCACAGACATCACAGAGCGCCTGAGTGACAATCAGATCAGGTTCTAGATCCATCAACTGGCCCATCACCAGATCATAGAGCGCCTCATCATTTTGCAGCTGATCAGTGACCAGTCGATCGATCTCACCGCTATCTAATCCCGAAGGAATACGTGAGCTGGTTAAAATCGGCAAGCCCAATACTGAGGGCGGGTAATTACATTCATGGGAGACACCCACCAACTGATCCTGCAGTCCAAGACCGCAGACCAATTCAGTCGCACTGGGTAGTAGAGATACAATTTTCATTATTACGCCTCGGGTAAAAGGTCGGAGTAAACAAATCCATTGCGTGTAACTACTTCTCCAGCAACTACTGGAATAGGGTATTTAAACATAGGTCCGTCCCATGCAAAGGTATGGAACTCACCATTTTCTCCACAGGGGTCGACGGACTCTGGTAACTCTTCAAGCAATTTATTGGAAAACTGATCACCGGCAAAATGCTCAGGCATCACCCGAGGATCAAGACAGGTAATCGCCGCTTTAAGACCGCCAGCAATCATCTGCTGGGCCAATTCCGCGGTGGGAATTTGCCACAGTGGAAACAGCAGTTCCAGTCCAGTGCCCTGCATCTTGGCTTCGCGATAGTTGCGGATATCTTCCAGATACAGATCGCCAAAGGCGACAGCATCCATCTGCAACTGATTGCGCGCGGACTCCAGCGCCTCACCCATAATGGTTTCGTACTGCTCGTTGGAGCAGGGCCATGGCAGGGGAATTTCAATCAGTGGTAAGCCGGCCGCCTCAGCCTGCATACGCAACAACTGCTGGCGCACACCGTGAATGGCCGAGCGTTTAAACTCATCGTTAAAGGTGGTCAGCAAGCCAACCACCTCAACAGTGGGATCCCGTTGCAGCTGATAGAGAGTCCAGGCCGAGTCTTTACCACTGCTCCATGAGAGCAGTACTCGTTTGATTCCTGTATCAGCTGGTTGGGACATCTAAATACCTATAGGCTGTAGCGGAGTCCCAAGCTGGCACCAAAGCCGAGAGTCTGGTAGCCAAAAATTTCTTGGTAGTCTTCATCAAAGAGGTTATCCAATCGAAGATAGATATCCAGGTTATCCGTAGCATTCAGGTTGGCGTTTAGGTTAACCAACGTAAAAGCATCTAAAGTAACACCGCCGATATCAGTTTGTTTACCGTTATACTGGGTATTGGCATTGATAGTAAGGTTCTCTTGCACTCGCCAAAGCAGGTTTAAACTGCCAAGGTTTTGAGCACGACGGATCTCGTCAACGCCTTCCTGTGTAGAATCGGTGTAGGTGTAAGATGCATCCAACACAACAGATTCGCTTACAAGCCAGGATGAAGACAGCTCCAAACCCTGCTGCTTACTTATTCCATTAATATTTTCTGGCGTAGAAACCCAAACATCATCCATCCAGTCTGCATTATCACAGTTTTGGATACACTGGAATTTTGTAGCTATTTCATTCTCTAATCTTGCATTAAAGTATGTTGCCTTCAGCTCCAAACGATCATCTAACAACTCTTTATCAACGCCAATCTCCCAGCTCTGCGACTGTTCGGGAGTCAAATCTGAATTACTTAGAAATCCAGAGTAAATACCGTAAAGCTCACCGAAAGTTGGATTTTTAATTGCAGTTCCCGCAGCACCACGGAATCGAGTACTTTCATCTAGACGATATATTCCCTCAAATTTCCATGTCTCAGCATCGTCAAAGGCACTATTGTCATCATGTCGAGCGCCAATCGCTAAGGTAAGCTTATCGACGGGATCCACTCTATATTCGAAGGCAATACTATTTGTGTTGCGAGCCAAAAATTTATTTGCATCTCTACCATTTGCGAAACCGCCGAGCTGTTTAAACTCCTCATTTTCTTGCTCTAACAATAAGGAAATCTGCTGGTCTAAAGCTTCCCAAAGGCGGGATCCAACATATTGATAATCTTGCTTGTTTGATTCAGTAGCCCCGTTGGGAGCAACACTACCACCAGAAGTATATTTAAAGTTATTATTTTTAAAGCGAGATTCTGACAGGCTAGCCCTGTGATTCCATTTGCCATCAGCAGAAGTGAACTGAGCATTTACGCGAGAAGATAATCGGTCAAAGTCACTGTGCAACAGATCATTAAACTGATTGTGAAACTCTGTACCAATCTTGGCCGCATACTCATCATCATATTCACTTACACCATCACTGTGGCGTATGGATACTGCCAACCTCAACTCATCACTGACATCCACACCAGCTTTAAAATTTATGCTGGTATTTTCATATCCGTCATTATCATTAGTACCTGTGTTGGCAATAATATTATCGCCTTCAGATTCAAAGTCAGAAACACCTAAGCTGACATCATATCTTTCAGCCTTATGACCAATGCTAAAGCCAAGATTTTTAGCAGAAAAACTTCCAGCCTCGGCAAATACTTTCGCACTAAATGGCTGGTCGGCACTGCGGGTAACAATATTGACCACGCCGGCCATAGCATCGCTGCCGCGCATTGCGCTCTGAGGCCCACGGATCACTTCGATACGCTCAATATCAGAGGCAGTTAAAGTGCCCCAGTTAAGTTCATCACTCTGCGAGGGATCATTGGCTTCAACGCCATCGATCAGCACCAATAGATGGTTGGCTTCGGCACCGCGAACACGGATCTGGGTCTGGGAGCCCTGCACACCACTGCGGCTAACCGCAAGACCAGGAACATCACGCAGCAGGTCGCTAACGCTAAGTGCGGCACGGTTCTTTAGCTGTTCGCTATCAATAACAGTAATTGCATTGGCCGAACGAGTCGCAGCAATAGGAACGAGAGAAGCGCTAACCAGCACCTCTTCAACATGGTCATGTGCCTGTACGGCAAACGGTAAAGTAAATAGCAGCGATCCAGTGATTACTGTCGCTATTGTTTGAATTTTTTTCATTTTGGATTCTCTTACACTCACACCCGAGTGACTAAAAGTAATTTAAACGGGGGCGTGCAAGCGAACAGACAGAAACTGTCGATCAGCACAAGACCGCACCCCGCGGTTTGTCTGCGTAGCTATAGGCCGGTCTCCGGACTTATAAGTGAGCAGCTAATGAACAACTACTCTGTTTAGCTACCTTCCCATGCAAAAAATACACAGTGGTCATACAGCCAAACATTCTTATCTACCGTTGCGGGGGCAGTATCGGAGTTACAAAGTTTGCCAAATTTTGGCAATGCGCACCGATTTCCCGTTTCACTCTTCCTTTAATCAATCAACCGATTAAATTCGAGAACCTATTGCTGAAGCAAGAGAGCGCAATCTAATCCCTATAGGATTTGAAGTCAAACCGAATCCATTGAAAACACTATTTTTATCAGTGCCTGTGGCGTGTTAATCTACCCACCTAATAATAAGAGTCATCGAAATATGCTTGCTGTACTGATTAAAAGAGTTTTGGCCCCAGGAATGGAGTCCACTTACGAAGAGTTTTCGAGAAAGATTATCCAGGCAGCTATTCCAGCCCAGGGCTTTATTTCCAGCAAAGCCTTTAAGGATATTAACGATCCCTGTGTGCGCTTTGCCCTGATTCAAATGGAGACTCTTGCCGACTGGAAAGCTTGGCAAGAATCCCATGAACGCGCGGCAGCCCTCGGCCCCATTCAGCCACTGATGCTTGAGCCAGAAAGCATTTCTATTCTGACTACAGCCTAGACAGGTTGAGCGCTAAAGCGCATCCAGCGCCTCGGTAACCCGGCGCACTGGAATCACCGTCATACCCTTAATCGGCTGTTTCGGCACATTGCCCGCCGGCACAATCGCGCGGGTAAAACCATGCTTGGCCGCCTCGCGCAGACGCTCCTGACCATTGGCCACCGGACGAATCTCACCGGCCAGGCCAACCTCGCCAAACACCATTAAATCCTGCGGCAACACCTGATCGCGAAAGCTTGAGATCACCGCCAGTATCAACGCCAGATCAGCACTGGTTTCAAAAACCTTAACGCCGCCCACGACATTAACAAAAACATCCTGATCGCCAACCGCAATCCCGCCATGACGATGCAGCACCGCGAGCAACATAGACAGACGGTTGTGATCAAGGCCGACAGTCACGCGTCGCGGATTGCCCAGATGGCTATCATCAACCAGCGCCTGAAGCTCGACTAATAATGGTCGGGTACCCTCCCAGACAACCATCACTACGCTGCCTGAAGAGGCATCTTCACCGCGCTGCAAGAAAATTGCCGAGGGGTTGGGCACTTCACGAAGTCCCTTGTCGGTCATGGCAAATACACCTAGCTCATTGACCGCGCCAAAGCGATTTTTATTGCTGCGCAGCGTGCGGAAATGGCTGTCGCTGGAACCCTCGAGCATCAGCGAGCAGTCAATCATATGCTCCAATACCTTGGGACCAGCCAGGGAGCCATCTTTGGTGACATGACCAACCACAATCAATACGGTTCCAGTCTGCTTGGCAAAGCGCACCAGCATGGCGGCACTCTCGCGCACCTGGGAAACACTGCCCGGCGCTGAGGCCACCTCTTCCATATGCATCACTTGAATAGAGTCGACAACCAGAATTTTCGGACGCTTTTGCTCGGCGATAGCGACAACTGTTTCGGCCGATGTCTCGGCCATTATCTCCAGCTTATCGGCGGGCAATCCCAAGCGATTGGCGCGCATAGCGATCTGCTGAGGCGACTCCTCACCAGTCACATAGAGCGATGAATGATTTTCAGCCAGATTGCACAGGGTCTGTAATAACAATGTACTTTTACCGGCGCCGGGCTCACCGCCCAGCAGCACACAGGAGCCAGGCACCAACCCGCCGCCAAGCACCAAATCCAGCTCGCTAGTGCCGGTACTGATACGCGGAATTTCATCCAGGGCAATATCGGCGAGGGTTTTTACCGCACCATCAACGACTCCGGCAAAACCTGAGCGCAGCACTTTGCCGCCCCGCGAAGAACTGCCAAGACGAACCTCTGATAATGTGTTCCATGCACTGCACTCGCCGCACTGACCCTGCCACTTGCGGTAATCGGCACCGCAGTCATTGCAGACATAGGCTGATTTGGTTTTGGTGACCAAGCTGACTCTCCTGTTAATTGATGCTTATTTAAGCCTATTACTGTTGTTATGTACAGTAAATAAACTTATTCAAAATAGCGCTTCCGAGGGCCACTTATGACAGCTACTATGACTGTTCAAAATTATAAAAACAGAAAATCCCATGCAGCCGATAAACAAGAGTACGGATTTTATTATTTGCCCAGCAACCCGTGAAGATTGCCCGACTATTTTGGCATTTATCAAACAGCTGGCGGAGTATGAAAAGCTCGCCCACGAAGTGGTGGCCACTGAGGAGAAACTGCAGGCATCGCTGTTTGGTGAGCATCCCAGCGCCGAAGTTATTATCGCCGAATACCAGAACAGTCCGGTTGGCTTTGCTCTGTTCTTTACCAACTACTCAACCTTTTTGGCCAAACCCGGTATCTATCTTGAAGATCTCTACGTGCATGTAGACATGCGCGGCAGAGGTTTCGGAAAGAAGTTATTAGCTTATCTTGCCAGACTGGCTGTGGAGCGCGACTGTGGTCGACTGGAGTGGTCGGTACTCGACTGGAATCAACCGGCCAAGGACTTTTATCGGTCCCTTGATGCGGAGCCTATGGATGACTGGACGGTTAACCGACTGAGCGGTGATTCCCTGACCGCCCTGGCGGATCAGTGCTAATTCAATCTTCAGTTTGCCTCGTCGATTAGTTAGCTTTCTGATAAAGTATTGCCATGTCTTTAATACCCGAAAAACCTATAGTTATCTCTCCCACGCTGGCGGCTACCATTGGCTTGGAAGAGACCGTATTGCTGCAGTTATTGCAGGAGTGCCGCAGCCATGGTAGCGCCCAGCAGAGTCAGGGTTACGACTGGATAAATCTCAGCGGTGAAAAACTTCTCAGCCTGGCCCCCTTTTGGCGGGAAGATGATATTCGTCGACTGTCGATGGGCCTGCATGAGAAAGGCTTACTGCTAATTGGCGGCGCACCTTTCTCTGCTCAGCAGGATTTTCGCTTTGCCTTTAATGAGGCGGTTGCTGCGACTGCAGCTCCGAGTACTAGAGCGGCTAAACCCTCTAGTCAATCCTCGAGCCAAGCCCCTGTTCAGACGCCAAACACAGCACCAAATTCGGCCAAAACTATCGGCACTAGCTGGCAACCCAGCCAGGACGCGGTGCGTCAACTCAGTCAACTAGGCGTTACCCAGACGTTTGCCGAGCAGCAGATACCCCAATTTGTCGCCTACTGGCGCGATCGCAATGTGCCGCGACACAGCTGGGAGTCAAAATTTATTAAGGAAGTCTGGCGCCAGTGGCAGCAGGCTGAGGCGACGTCTCATCGCCGCCGTCAGGAGGTGGCTGTCTCAAGCGAATGGCGTCCCTCTAATGATGCAATGCAGATTCTGGTTCGTCAGGGTGGTATCAATGCCAACTTTGTCGAAGATGCGATCCCTGAGTTTATTCTCTACTGGCGTGATCGTGGCGACCTCTCCAGCACCTGGGATTCCAAGTTTATTCAGCATATTCGCCGCCAGTGGCAATTTTATAGCGGCATGATGGAACAGGATTCTATGCCTCGGGCTATTACGGCGAATTGGCAGCCGAAAGAATCTGTGTATGATGTACTGCAAATGGCGAATATTAATCGTCAGTTTGCGCAGCAAATAATTCCCGAATTTGTCCTCTATTGGCAAGAGAACGGTTCTCCCCAATGTTCCTGGACCACCAAGTTTTTACAGTATGTAAAACGTCAGTGGGCAAGACATAATCAAACTCAGTCAACGGATACAGCAGATGGCAAACAGCAAGGATCTAATCCAAAAGGTCGCATCAGAGATCGTAGCATCATCGACGCAGTCTCCGACCGCAGCTGGGCATCCTAAAGCGGAGCCAGCAAACCCGCAGCTGATTGATGCTATTAATCAGATCTTCGCGTTTTTTCGGATTAATTATCACAACCAGTATTACAGTGCTTTTGGCGACAATACTAAATCTGAAAATTTGGCTAAAAAACTCTGGCTGAGTAAGCTGAGTGATTTTTCCGCCGAGACGATTATCGCTGGTGCTGAAAAGGTGATTGCCGAGAGCGACTATCTTCCGACCCTGCATAAAATGCTAAACGCCTGCCGCGATGTAGGTATGCCTGCGGGCCTGCCATCGCCGCGCAAAGCCTATGAGGAAGTCTGCAATAAACCGAGCCCCAAAGCAGAACAGCAGTGGTCTCACCCGGCGGTGTATATCGCTGGCCGTGAATGTGGCTGGTACTTCCTTGCGAACACGGTTGAATCAAAAGCATTTCCCCCTTTTGCCGATATCTATCAGCAGTACTGCGAGCGTGTTGTGGCTGGCGAAGAATTTACTGTGGAAAAACCCGAGGCGCTTCCAGAGACTTCTCTAAAACCAGCAACTAAAAAACAGGCACTGGCGCAGTTGGATGATTTAAAAAATCTATTGGGTTAGTAACTCTTTTATAAAAACAGCTGTTTATAAAAAGTCCTTAATAAAAAGCAAGCCACGGAAACAGTTCTCGGAGACGATTGCTATATGGCGCAGACACCACTGATTCACAACTCGACCGCACGGCGTATGGCGAAGACCGTTCTAAATGGTTTTCGCAGCTATTTTGCCGACTATCTAAATTCCACGCTCAGCGCCAAAGCACGTTTCGAGAAAGCCGATTGGCACGGTGTGCAGCAGGCCAATGTCGATCGCCTCGAACTGTATAAAACCAAAATTGCCCAGACGGTTATGTATCTGGGCATGGTGACCAATAAAGATATTGCCAATCGGGAACTCTGGATCGAGGCGAAAAAAGCCTACACACAGCTGGTATTTAACTTTCCCAATTTTGAAATTGCCGAAACTTTTTTTAATTCAGTGTTCAGTGCGCTGCATGATCACGACAAGATCAATGACCATATTATCTACGTTCTATCCTCGCAATTAATTGAAGCGCCAAAAGCCGAGTACAGTATTTTTGTTCGCTACGAGGGCAGCGATTACCGAAATATTTTTCGGCGTATTCTCAAGGACTCTGAGTTCTCTCTGCCCGGCGAAGATATCGAACTAGACCTGGACTGTATTCTTAATGTCTTCCAGCAAGAGGTAGTGCCGAAACTTAGCGGCGCCCCAGAAAATCTTAAATTTGATTTGCTCGAGTCGATTTTTTACCGCGGCAAGGCGGCCTATATGGTTGGCCGCGTGATTGATGGCGAGCAGCGTTTCCCTATGGCGCTGGTTATTCTGAATAACGAGCAGGGTCAGCTGTATGTGGATACGGCGATCTTTAACTCCGATGAGTTAAGTGTGATTTTCAGTTTTACCCGCAACCATTTTATGGTCGATGCACCCCTGCCCTATCAGTATGCGCATTTTTTGAAAAAGCTGATGCCGAAAAAACTTGATTATGAAATTTATAATTCTCTGGGTTTTCCCAAGCACGCAAAGACAGAGTTCTACAGACAGTCGGTGCAACACCTGCGTAATTCCGACGATCAGTTTATTGTTGCCCCGGGCATCAAGGGCATGGTGATGACCGTGTTTACGCTGCCCTCTTACAATATTGTGTTTAAAATTATTAAAGATAAATTTGCCCCGCCTAAGGAAGTCACTCACCAGCAGGTGCGGGAAAAATATCGCTTTGTATCCAGACATGACCGCATTGGACGAATGGCGGATACTCAGGAATTTGATAATCTGGTTTTTCCGCTGGATCGCTTTTCAGATTCGCTGCTGGAAGAACTTCAGAAAGTCGCCGCCTCATCCATTGAAATTCGCGATAACAGATTAATTATCAAGCACCTCTATACCGAGCGCTATATGACTCCGCTCAATCTCTATTTAGAGAACGCCACTGATAATGAGATACACAATGCTATGGAGGAGTACGGCAACTGTATTAAGCAGCTGGCGGCGGCCAATATTTTTCCCGGCGATATGCCCTTAAAGAACTTTGGCGTTACCCGACACGGTCGCGTGGTGTTCTATGACTATGATGAAATTGCCAGCTTGATCGACTGCAACTTTAGACGCATTCCCAAACCGCGCACCGAACAGGAAGAAATGCAGGCGGGCACCTGGTACACCGTAGCGGCCAACGATATTTTTCCGGAGGAGTTTCGGTTATTTTTCTCTGGCAATACCAAGGCGCGAAAAATGTTTGAAGAGATGCACAGCGATCTCTATAAAGTGGAGTTCTGGCAGGATTTACAGCAAAAAATTCGCGATGGTTTTGTTTTGGATGTATTTCCTTACCGCCGCGCAAAACGCTTTGATCGGGGCAAGGACTCTGTATTGGAAGTGTTTTCAGACTAGCGAAGAGGAAGTTCTGAACTGAGAGCTCCGGAGCGAATACTCAGACTATCGAAGTTGATTGATTCAATCACCCAGTCGCCATCAATAGTGTCACCGACATAGTAGGTTTTATCAGCAATAAAAATTCGGTTTTTCGGTGAGCCACTGCGAATATAAATATGCCCGGCTATGGTGACTTCTGGCAATCGCAGCTCTTCACTTACAGGCTCCTCTTGCGGCAATTTTTCTACTTGCTTTACCGGCTGAGTTTCAAGGGGCTCTTCTTGATCGCGAACCGGCATCTCAATCGGATTTTCCAAAACCGACTCGATATCGCCTACCACCGACTTATTAGTCAGATTATAAAAGCCATAAAAAAGCAGCCCAGCTATAAGCATAATAATAGCTGCCACTCTGTAACTGGCATTGCTCTTTACCGGCTCTTGATAGGGATCCCATCCAGCACCGACCAAATCATCCAGATCCTCAGACTCATCGCGCTTGCGATCACGCTCGGCTTTTTTTAGAGCATTGAGAATATAAGACATTAATCAGTCCCCAACAGTTGCGGAATAGCTTCCCCGCCGAGATGATTTAAGCGCATCAATGTTTCGCGACCCAGTATTCCATCTGCGGCCAACCCCTGCTCACGCTGAAATACCAATACCTGCTGGGCAATGGCCGGCGTATAGCGACCCCCACTAATAACTCTTTCACTGTCCGGATTAATAGCCTGCAATTGACGCTGCCACCAGTCGATCACCGGAGGATTAACCTGCAGGCTGTTTGCACTATTGGCGCTTACGGCCAGGGGTGCGCTGTAACCCAGAGGTGGTTTCCAAAGATAGAGATATACGCCATTCCAGTTTTGGGTAAAGCTCTCTCTATCCATAGCCACTGCGCCCTGAGAATTTTGCAGAGTCACTGTTGCGGTATCCAAACCGGAGATTACATAGGTTTTAAGATAGCCATTTTCAGCGAGTAACCAGACGATGCCAGGGCGATTAACCTTTTCAATAAATTGCAGATTTACCGCGCTGCTTTTTTCCATTCGCAACTGTTGGATATCCGCTACAGAAGAGAGCTCTTCCTCACTGTAGACCTCAGCGGAATCAATTCCCCAAGTGGCTAGCAGGCCGGTAAATGGATTGGCTATAGCTGTTGGCTGAGAATCGATAACCGCGGTGGGCTCGGCTGCGGTTGGCTCAATGGGCTGTGGTGTAGCTTCTACTTCAGAGCCTTTTACTCCATCTACTTCCACTGCAGCTGGCTCAAGTATTTTAATTGGCTTAACGGGTTCAAGCTGAGCGACAGGCGCGCCTGAAGTTTCAGTCAGCACTGGTAATTGATCTTTAAATTTAACGGTAGCTGCAACAAGCCCCGCGCCAACAATCAATACCGCTGCGACTATCAGCCATATTTTTTTGTTCCCTGCGGTTTGCCTATCGCTAAGAATTTCTGCGGCTGCCTGACGTACCAGTTTTGCTGAAACGGTTTTATGTCCACTGGCATAGGCTGCAACCAGTGCCTGATGACAGACCAGATTAATTAATCGCGGCACACCTCCGGTCAGACGGAACAGTACCGCGATACTGGCGGGCTCAAAAATGGCTCGCTTGGCTCCGGCCTTATGCAGACGGTGATTGATATAGTTAGACAGATCATCTTTATCCAGCGGCGAAAGATGAAAGCGCGAGACGACTCGCTGATTGAGTTGGCGCAGTTCTTTCTGAGCGAGAATCTCAAGTAATTCCGGCTGGCCGACCAAGAGTATATGCAGCAGCTTCTGGGTGCTGGTTTCAAGATTACTTAACAGACGCAGCGTCTCTAAAACCTCTGGGGTTAGATTTTGCGCCTCTTCAATAACAATCAGTGTTTTTTTGCCCTCGGCATGGGCGGCGAGCAGATTCTGATTAAGCGCGTCGATACATTTTTTAGTAAATGACAGTTCGACATCTACAGGCAGCTGAATATGCAGCTCATCGCAGATACTGGCGAGTACATCGGTGGTATTAAGCTTGCTGTTAAGGATATAAGCGACCCGAACATGGGGCGGGATGCGCTTGATCATGGTGCGAGTAAGGGTGGTTTTACCTGTGCCTACCTCACCGGTTAGCAGGATAAAACCACCTTCGCGATCAAGGCCGTACTTTAAATGGGCTACGGCCTGTCGGTGGTAGATACTCGGGTAGAGAAACCCGGGATCAGGGACGATCGAGAATGGCTCTCGCTTAAGGGCAAAATATTGCAGATAAATGCTCATAGCGCCTCATTGTGCTACTTGGTTGACTGCCCCTCATTAACAAAATCTTCAAGCATTGGCTGTATCAATCCAGCTTCTTCGCTATCTAAATCGCGCTTGATCAGATGCCTGTATTTTGCCTCGGATAGATTTCGTGCGTCTTCGGCGGTACGAATAATTGTTGGTCGAATAAACATCATCAGCACCGATTGAGAATCATCTTTGCTTGTTGATCGGAATAGATGCCCCAAGATTGGAATATCGCCTAGCAGCGGAACCTTGCTGGAAGTGCCACCGGTCTGGTCTTCAATCAACCCGCCCAGTATTAATAATTCACCATCCTGAATCAGCACATTGGTTTTCATGGTACTTTTTGATGTTGTTTGCAGACCTGGCTCACCACCCGCTTTAACTTTGGATGATTCCTGTTCAATCTCCAGACGTACCGAATTGCCCTTGCTAATCTGCGGCTTAACCTTAAGTTTTACGCCCACCTCTTCACGATTAATCGTGGTGAAAGGGTTACTGCTGCCATTATTGCTGCTAGTAAAGCTACCGGATTGGAAGGGGACTTCTTCACCAACTGAAAGTGCAGCTTCTTCATTATCCAGAGTAACAACCGAAGGTGTTGAAAGAATCTTGGTGCTGCCATCAGTTTTTAAAGCCTGAATCAAAAGGCCAATTCCTTTGCCTGTATCAGAATCAAAACTACCAGCTATACCAATAGCGCCGGAGGTGTTCTCCAAAAGACCGCCGAGACGTGTTGCATCGGCATCACTGATATCGCCATCAGTACCAGTGCCAAGAACCGTGGCTAAGAGATTATCAAACTTGGTCAGATAACCACCGCGATTTTTACTGGTATACACTAACTGTGAATTAAGCTTCTCGGCCTGATCTTCCGATAACTCGGCAATAACCGCTTCAATCAATACCTGAGGTCTGGCGCGATCCAGCTTATCAACAACATTTCTAATTTCTCTAACTACGGCTGAAGGTGCCGCCACAACCAGAGCATTATTAAGTTCATCAATCTGAATCTGATAGGCAGTTTTCTTTTTGGTTTTACTATCCGCACCAGCTTCTCCGGCGAGACGCAGGAAGATATCCGACTGCAGCATACCCTCAACTATAGGCTTCATCTCTGCAGCACGGGCAAAGTTAAGGTAGATCACTTCAACACTACCGGTTTTGGCGGAGCGCTGATCCAGTGTTTTTAGCATCGCTTTAAAGGCGCGGCGAGCGGTGCTTGGGCCACTGACGATAATACGGTTGTTCATGCCGTCTTCGACCAGTGATAGCTCTTGCTTCTGCAACTGCTTTAGCTGTGTGGCGATATGGACCGCTTCACCGGCAGAGATATGTTTTAGAGTAACCACTTCAATAGCGGTCTGCTCTGGATCGTCCAGTTCAGCGACCAGCTCTTCGAGGCGGGCAATATTGGAGGTGATATCGGTAACCACTATGGCGTTGCTCTGGGCAAATGCCTGCAGGCGTGAACCAGAACTCATCACTGGCTTTAAGACTGGAACAAGAGTGGTCACCTGAGCGTGCTGAATTTTAATGACTTTGGTAATAAGCTTGTTATTGCCAGCGCTGCCACCAGAGAAAGTAAATGCCTGATTAAACGGCAAAATACGAGTTATTACGCCGTCGTCAACGGCCTGAAAACCCTGCACCTGTAGGGCAGAAAGTGCGGCGTTGTAAAGTAGGTCTGAATCGATCGCCTCTGGGGCGATAATAGTTACCTTGCCCTTGACTCGCGGATCGAGAACAAAGGATTTACCGGTAATCTCTGCGACACTTTCAATCACGCTGCGGATATCCGCATCGCGGAAATTAATTCTTACTTTTTCCGCTGCAGTTGCTTCGGCAACCATCGCTGCCACTAAGCTGAGCGCCCCCACAAAGCGCATAATTGTTTTGCCAAAACCTGTTTTTTGGTCAGTCATTATTTTTCTCATTTTATTTATTCAATCCGAATTTCGGTAACATTTTAGCCGATAGGCTGGCAGCATTCACGTACAACTCCACAGGCTGCCCATCGCGAATAACGGTTACGGGTAAACTGGTCTCAGTGCTGTATTTGATCCATTGCTTTGGATCTGCCATCAACTCCTGAACAGCCATGCCACCGACATTGACAACTATGTCGTTATTCTCGATATCGGCGAGCATTTTCATTTCTTTAGAGAGCTTGTTGAGTTTAAATCCATTGCCATACTGACCGGCTCTGACCGGAACGGCGCCAAACATATTGGCCATCGCAAAACCGCCATCGGCAGTCTGCCCATCCCCCGAATCTGTTGACTGTTCAGTCTCAATAACAGAATCAGACTTGGCCATCAGTATCTGTTTGTTGGTTCCATTTTCCTTGATGATTACCCGGTACGGCTCAATCTGCTCAATACTGACATTGGACGCAAGGTTATCGCCAACCTGGTAAACCTTTTCCGGTTTGCCATTAAAAGCCAGAGTTGCCGCAGATCTATCCCCAGAGATAAGTACGCCGAGAAGCTTTAATTTTAAATTGGAATTTTCTAACTCACCCACCAATTCAACCTGCTCAACTGGCTGGCTGCCGCGAAACCAGTTCCAGCGCAGTGTGGTCGAATTTGTTTGTGCACGGGGTATCGGCTTTATCTCTTCATCATCGGCGGTATAGAGCGCAGCAAGCATACTTAAAAATACTACGCAGATTAGAACCAACAGCAAATTGCTCAATACAACAGCACGCTGAGCCAGTGACCCACTTTTTATCACTGCTAATAATCCGCTTATCTGAAATGCTTTAATTGACATAAGTAACCTCAATAGTAGCACTGTAACCAACCTTAGTATCGTCTGAAGACCTTACATCTAAAGACTCAAGAGACAGGCCCTGACAGGTCAACTGATGAATGGATTGCAGTATTCGATTGGGGCTCGCGCCGCTGACTTCGATCGAATAGAAAGAGGAATCATCCTGATCCAGACCAAGCAGTCTAAGCTGATTTCTTCTTACAATACGGCTTATAACTTCGAGCTTTTTGCCATTCTGAATTGCCTGTCCGGAACAGCTGTTGTTCAGACGGCTAACCACTTGGCTCTGCTCTCGCAGCCATTGCATATCTTCGCTGAGGTTCTGATAGCGCTGCTCAAGCTGAGCGTTCTTATGCATGGCCGGCAATAGGGCCATATAAATGGCGGCGACAACTAACAGCGCCGCACCAACTATCATAATCAGTCTCTCTCGCGGCTGTAAGCCTGCAAACCAGCCGCTGAGGTTATTTAATAGCTTCATGGTCTACTTAACCTCCAGCAGATTGATACTGGCAGTGTCGCCAGCTTTATTGGTGCTGACTTTAAAGCCAGAGACATTCAACCTGGTCAGCTGCAATTTGCTGGCATTTTTTAACTCTAATTGAACTGCCGAGTCGCTCGCTGTCAGTGATTCCAGATCACAGTTACAGGCTGTCATAGACTTCTCCAACCCGACCAGAGCTCTCATAAGCGGAGTGTTTGAGCTTTCATGCTGCTTAAATAAATTGCCCAGCAACAGCTCACCGCTAGCCCTGACTTTTTCCGGCTTGGCTTTTTTGCCTTTGAAGACCTTGCCAAATCCTGCGCTGACCTGCTTTTCAAGCCCCACAACTCTCTGCTCAAGAGCAGAGTTGGAGACCTGCAGATAGCCAAATACCAACACCACTGCCAACACTAACAGCGCTGCGGTGGCTAGCCAGGAGTTCGAACTCGCCGGTTTGGTTGATAAGGCGAATTCACCACTCAAGAGATTCGCTGAAATCGGTAATTCCGAAAGCTGCCAATCAATATCTGCAGCATTAATATCTGCATCCTCAAGCAAATCCTCGGGAACAAGTGTTTCATCTGGAATAGAGATCGACAGTCGCGGCGCTACTTCCGCCGCATCGATTAATCGACGCACCAGACTCCAAGCCAGCGCTGGTGCCGCAGAGAAACCATTTCCGGCACTATCGCGAACCAGTAAATGACCTTCGCGCCAGACTATGCTGATGCGGTCTTCTTCAGAGGGCAGTGCGAGATAATCGGGAACCATTGCGGTAGGGATAACGGAAGCGTTGTCGGCAATGCGTAACCATTCGCGCATATCCTGCTTGCTGACAACAGAAATATCTACCTGCTTGTTATCGCCCTCAGTGACAACTGAACCAATAACAAAGTGCATATCTTCCACAGGCTGTAAAAGACGATCTTCGAGAATCCAGGGTATTAACTCCGACCACTTTCTCTGCGGCGCAGTCGGCGCATCAATACGATGCACAGTGACGCGCTCCGATGGAACCCAGAGGGCCATGGATCTGTGCTCTTCACCCTCATTGACCAGATGACGGTCGAGGTGATGAATATGGTCAACAGATAATGTCATTTAGAACATTTCCTAATAATCGGCGTTAAAATTGTTGGGTACGGCTTCACAGAGAGGCTGCATATAATACTTTTTATTGTTATCAGCTTCAGTGTCGGAATCTTCTTCATCTTCATCATCTGAAACAGTTGCGAATAGTACCGCTGCAACCCCAGCAGGCACAACCGTTATCTCGCGGCTTATTACCGCCGGAGCGCCGCGCCCATCACGGTGCATTATACTTCTTACCTGCAGCTTTGACTGCCCCAATGTGACTTCAAGATTTAGCTGGAAAAATGATGTTTTTATACCGATAAGTGTTGCCGGCCAGCGCAGTTTAAGCTGAGGCTCACCGACCATTAAATACTGATCCATCACCTGATAAAAATCACTGAGGCTGCCGAAGGGCCGACCATTGACCACCAGATCGACAAACTCGATGCCCATGCCGTCACTTAGGGCCAGCAACATCTGCTCTGAGGCGGTATTAATATTAACGGTAGTTGCCGCTGGCAATGCGGTGATCCAGGGAGACAGTATCTGTACATCTCTTAAACTGTAACCGAGCATGGCGGCCAGTTCACCCGGATCTGAAATCAGGTTGTTATGGGGGAATCGCGGCGGATTATAAATACTGTATTCAGCCCGTTCAGCACCGGAGGGGGTAATCGCTGAGTCGTCTTTGTCGAGCCAGTCGATAATCACTGCAACACTGGAGCCATCAACCGGAATATCTACCGACTGCAACAGGCTTTGCCAGACTCGCGCATGACCAAAGACCGCGCCATTCATCTCTCTCTGCAGTGGCGAAATGGTATAACCACTGAGGCTATTGAGGTTGTAGCGCGACTGCAGATCGACGATACAGCCGGCGACTGTACCTCCATCTACAGGTAAAAACGGGATGGCCTGGGCCCAATCTTCCTCAAAGTGATCGGTTTTAACATTGTCATTGGTACTGGAAATTAAGTCTCTGGCCCAACTCTCGGCGCTGATCGCCAGCAATACGGCCTGATCACTGTGCAGAGAACCGGCCGCCTGAGAGACCTCAATTTGATGGCGATAAAAAATATTGCCGAGGATGATAGTCACTGCGAGGGTGAGAATCAGTGTCGCCAAAAGAGCGACTCCGCGCTGGCGGCGCGGCTGCTCTGCTGCGCTGCTCGCGGCAGGCCTATGACTATTCATCATCTTCATCGTAATCTTCATCTTCGAACTCATCGTCAAAGTCGTCGGAATCACCGGAGCCTGAACCTGAACCTGAACCTGAACCCAAATCTGAACCCGAGCCTGAACCGGAACCCGAACCTGAACTATTTCGTCCGGCTTTCGGGTCGAAGGCCAAACCGGGCATAAGACGTGTGGTTTCAGAACCGTCGAGGGAGATAATGGTTATGCGAATCATCCTTGGCAGACTCAGCGGACTATGGGTCTCATTAAGCGGCGGCCAATCGGGCACAAACAACCTTCCTCGCGAGAGCTGTTCGATTTCCACAGTATCAACATTATTCATCAGTATCAGTCGGTTGCCATCATTGTTGAGCGATGTTGCGGTAATCGGCCAAGAGCGCCTTTCCAACTGATCCTTTTGATTAAGACTGTATTCAATACGAGTGACACCAGTGGGATTGGAGCCGGTTAAAGGCCCACCCCCGCGGCTAAAGCGCACACCAAATTGATCGGGATTAGTCACATAGGCGGGCTCTTTTGAGCCCAGGCCATCGGCAAAGGTACGCGGCCGCAGATGGAATAGATCGCGATTAATAATCTGCCAGGCGCGATGTAGCTGCGCCTCATCGGAGAGATTGGTGCGGCTGCGCTCATTGGCACCGAGGATGACCTCTACGGCCTGATACGACATCACCGACATCACCGCCAACAACAGCAGCGAGACTACCGCCTCAACAAGAGTAAAACCGGACTGGTTGCTGTGTGTCGCTGTTTTCGTGGGAGGGCGCGCTATGCTTATCATCAGTTTTTCACAACCAGATAGACAAATAGTGCGGCACGATTGCGCTCGTTACCCGGCAGTCCAACTGCCACCTCATAGCGGTAGAGATCAGTGCCCATCGCTTCCTTGACCTCAAGCTCCCATCGCCAAGGCTGCTCACCCTGAGTATCGACGCCTTTAATAGCTCGCTTGGATTTCTTATTTTTTTCGGTCCATTTCTCCGCATCCTGATAATGCTCGATAAGATGGTTCCATGACACCTGTGCCGAGTAAAACTGCTCGCGAAGGCGCACGCGCTCATCGGCATACTGCTGCACCAAATACAGCGCACTGCCCATCACCCAGCCGAGAATACTCAGCGCAACAGCAACTTCAATAAGAGTAAAGCCCGCAGCGCGACGAAAACCTGGAGAGGATTTCATTGTGAAATTCTCAACATGGTCATTGCTGCGGTTTCATCATCCCAGCGGTATTTAAAAGTAATCGGGCTCGATTCAAAGGTCAGAATCATCTCAGCTCTTGGCTCCATATACCCATCGGGCATTAGAGCAATCACCGGAATCAAAGTGTCCTCATCATCCATATCTGAAGAGCCATAACTGTCGTCATAATCGGAACTTGCAGAGACAACCCACTCAACACGGGCGCCCTTTTCCATGGAAAAAGCTTCGGGATAGGTTACTGGAAACCAGTGCTGGCGATAGTAGGCAACGACCTGAAGAGATCGCACTACTCTTTCGGGGTCGTCCGGATTGCCCATCACACCGTAGGGAACTGCCTCGAGGGCAGCCTGATCTGAGAGTTGGTTGAGCCAGACCAGTAAATTATCGGCCTGACTCTTATAGCGGCGATCAAAGGCCTGATTGATCGCAAATAGACTCATCGCCGAGATCGTGGCCAAAATAATCACAACCACGCTGATCTCAATTAGGGTAAAACCGCCTTGACGGCTTCGCGACTGTGTCATTTTGCTTCAACCATTTTTGCAATTGTGGAGTAGCCTTAAGAAAAGCCTCAGCTCTACTTAATATTCCAATTGCCCCAATCTTTATTAGAGCCTTCGCCGCCGGCCTGGCCATCAACACCGAAGGTGTAGATATCCACTTCTTTACCGCGACGACCTGGGTTTTCGTAGCTGTAGGGTACGCCCCATGGATCTTCTGGCTCTTTTTCCAGATAGGGACCATTCCAGTTATCCAGACCACCGGGGTTACTTATTAGCGCATTCAATCCCTGACTGGACGTGGGGTAACGATAGTTATCCAGACGGTAAAACTTTAGCGCGCTTTCAATCACGCGAATGTCCTGTGCAACGCGGGTCTGTTCAGCCTGCTGTACCTTTTTAAACAGCGTCGGCCCGATCATTGCACCCAACAGGGCAATCACCACCACCACAACCATCATTTCGATCAGCGTAAAACCCGCCTGCTTTTTATTAACGATCATTTGTTACACCCTCAAAAATTAATTATTAAACTGTTGATCCCAAAGCCACAATAAAAACCTGCTCTTCAGTTAGATCATATTATTCATATCCATAATCGGCAGCATCACCGCTGCGACCACAGATAAAATTATCATTCCCATAAAAATAATCAATATAGGATTCATCAATTTCAGAAACACTTCTACTGCATTACTCAAACGCAGCGAATAGTATTCCGATACCCGCAAAAGCATCTTATCCAACTCACTAGAGGCTTCACCGCTACCGACCATATGCACAAGAAAACCACTGCCCACTGAACTGTCTTGCAGGGCTTTCTGCATGCTACTGCCCTGACGCATAGCCTCGGTAACCCCTTCCATCTTGCGACGCAGATGTAAGTTACTGACCACCGATGAGGAAATTTTTAACGCTGCAAGTGCTGGCACACCATTATTTAACAACACGCCGAGACTGCGAGACCAGTCGGCGATATTGGCCATGCGTATCCACCGGCCAATACCTGGCATAGACAGCATAAATGCGTGCCAGCGCTCTTTGCGCTCGGGATCTTTCATTGCTTGAACAAACAGCGCAAATAACCCAAATGCGGCAATCAGTACAAACAGACCATAGCTTTGGGTGAACTCGCTGACATTGATAACAATGCGTGTTACCAGCGGTAGCTCACGATTAGAGCTGGCAAAAATAGCGGTGATTTTGGGTACAACCCAAACCATCATAATGGCCACAACTATAATAGAGGTGCTGATCAGTGTTGCCGGATAGATCATCGCGCGGCTAATGGTCTTGCGATTTTCAGCACTGGTTTCAATATCTTCCGCGAGCCGCATCAGCACTTCATGCAAATGGCCGCTCTCTTCACCGACACTGATGCCGGCAATAATACTTTCAGGAATTTTGTAGGGTGAGCGACGCAGAGCTTCAGAAAAACTCCGACCCTCGACAATCTCACTGCGCCAACTCTGCAGCATACGGCGCTGCTTTTCAGTTTCCGCCTGCTCAATGGTCATGCGCAGAGCATCTTCGAGAGGCAGTCCAGACTGAATAAGAATCGCCTGCTGCTGAAGTAGCAGCGACAGATCAAAATTATTCACCCGTGCTTCGCGGCCACCACTGCTAACCGCTTTTGACTGGGTATTAACTTCCTTTACCGCTGAGGGCAGCAGGCTTTTCTCTTTTAATAAGCGCCTTGCATGACGTTCAGAGTCAGCGGTGATAACCCCACTGACTTTTTTGCCAGAGTGGTCATAGGCGGAATAGTCGTAAGCAGCCATGGTTATACGCTAGTCACGCGAAGAACTTCTTCGACGGTAGTGACGCCCTCACGGACCAGATCAAAACCGGCATCGCGAATACTCGGGATAGTGCGGCGAATCAATTGTTCAAGCTCCAGTTCACCAGCATTCTCATGGATCAGGGTTTGCAGCTCGGGAGTTACAGTAACCAGCTCGAAGAGCGCCTGACGACCGATAAATCCGGTGTTATTACAATCTGCACAGCCACAGGACTGATATACCTCTGCGCCCTCGGGCAACTTGAGGAGATTGCGGTTAAATTCATTGGGCTGAACCTTTTCACGACATTTAACGCAGAGCTTGCGCACCAGTCGCTGAGAGGCAATGCCACGCACAGTGGAAGCCAACAGGAAGCTGTCGACACCCAAATCCTGCAATCTGGTGATCGCACCAGCGGCGGTATTGGTGTGCAGTGTTGAGAGCACCAGGTGACCGGTCAAACTGGCTTGAGTAGCAATCTCAGCGGTTTCGCCATCACGAATCTCACCAATCAGAATTACATCGGGATCCTGACGCAATATAGCGCGTAGACCGCGGGCAAAGGTCATGCCGGCACGCAGATTGATCTGGGTCTGGCTGATACCGGGAAGATCATATTCCACCGGATCTTCGACAGTCATAATATTGCGCTGCTGACGGTCCATCTGCTGCAGAGCGGAATACAGCGTAGTGGTTTTACCCGAACCGGTAGGGCCGGTTACCAGAATAATACCGTGAGGACGGGAAATCAGGTCGAGCAGTTCTTCTTTAGTTTTCTGCGGCATACCCAGATCGCTGGTCTGCTGCTTGCCAGCATCTTTATCCAACAGTCGCATTACCACTCGCTCACCATGACTGGAGGGCATGGTAGAAACTCGCAGGTCAATACTGCGGCCACCAAGGCGCACAGCCATACGACCGTCTTGCGGCAGTCGACGCTCAGCAATATCCAGCTTGGACATCACTTTGATGCGGGAAATTAATAGCGGTGCGATTTGAATAGAGGGCGTCAGTACGGTGCGCAATACACCATCGAGACGGAAGCGAACCAGCGCTTCTTTTTCGTAGGGTTCAATATGGATATCCGAGGCGCTCTCTTTTAGCGACTCAGCGAGAATCGCATTTAACAGTCGTACTATAGGCGCATCGTCTTCAGCATCGAGCAGGTCGCCGGCTTCTTCAAGCTCTGCAGCCGCAGATTCGAGATCGACAAAATCCTGCATATTGGCCATAACCGCTTCAGAGGAATTCTGTCTGCCGCTGTAGAGTTTGCTGAGCATAGCATCGAAGTCTTCATCCGCCAGATTGTGAATAGTTAAGTCGCTGCCGGTTATTCTGCTGACTTCAGCAATTGCCCAATCCGGTGCATCTGGCCCCAACAGTAGGTCGCCATCGTCAACGCTAAGCAGCACACGATTAACACGAGCGTACTCGTACGGCAGCAAATCAAGCGTTTCCTGAGTCATACACACCTCTAACAATCATTACTTCAATACCCCAATGCCTTACAGGCTTATATTGGCAGCCTTACGAGACCGACCATTTTTATTATTTTATTCTACTGTTCTCTTTTACTGTTCTGCCCTTCTACTCTACTACCGGCTTGGTGCCGGCCATTGGCGGAAATGGAAACGGCCGAACATTGCCAACAGCGGCGGCGGACACTTCGGTAACCTTGGCGGCCCCCTCTTTATCAACCTCATCAATACGCACCACAGACTGCATGGGAATAAAGCTGCGCTTAACACCGGAGAATAGATTTTTTAATTTCTCTTCAGCAGGATCAACAATCATTTGCGAGCGCTCACCAAAGACAAATTCCTCAACCTCAAGAAAACCCCAGAGATCACTCTGAAAGACATGCTGAGCGTAAATCTCGAAGACCTCTTGCTGATTAAAAAAGGTGATTCTATAAATTGGCTGATTAGACATCAAAAACGCACACAACTACTGCTATTAAAGGCTAGCAATAATAGCACAACAACATTTTATAGCACGGCTTTATGTTGCGAATTGATGACGCACAGCTATAATGCGGAGCCTCAATATTTGATCAAAGATTAACCAATCCGATGACATCGAAATCTGTAAAAAAATTGCATATCGTTACCCATGGCTGCCAGATGAATGAGTACGATTCTGCGCGTATGCGCGATCTGCTCGGCGACAGTCATCAGATGGTTGCTACAGACGACCCCAAAGAGGCGGATGTTATTCTTCTCAACACCTGCTCGATACGCGAAAAGGCTCAGGAAAAAGTCTTTCACCAGCTCGGGCGCTGGAAGCATTTAAAAGACTCAAACCCAAATCTGGTGATTGGTGTCGGCGGCTGTGTCGCCAGCCAGGAAGGCGAGGCTATCGCCAAGCGCGCGCCCTTTGTCGACCTGGTATTTGGCCCGCAAACCCTGCATCGACTGCCGGAAATGATGGAAACCCGCAAGAGCGATGGCACGGTTGTGGTCGACATCAGCTTTCCGGAAATTGAAAAATTCGACAACCTGCCAACTCCTGAGGCGGACGGCGTATCCGCCTTTGTGTCGATTATGGAAGGCTGCTCAAAGTACTGTTCATTCTGCGTAGTTCCCTATACCAGAGGCGAAGAAGTCAGCCGTCCAGTGGCCGATGTGCTCGCGGAAATTAACGCGCTCGCCGAACAGGGTGTTCGCGAAGTTAATCTGCTCGGCCAGAATGTAAATGCCTTTCGCGGCGAAATGCCCGACGGCTCAGTCTGCGATTTTGCCGAGCTGCTGCCCTACGTGGCAGAGATTCAGGGTATCGACAGAATTCGTTACACCACCTCGCATCCGGTAGAGTTTTCCGACGGCCTTATCGAAGCCTATGCGCATATTCCAGAGCTGGTCAGCCATCTTCACCTGCCGGTACAGAGCGGCTCCGACCGGATACTGATGGCCATGAAGCGCGGCCATACCGCTATTGAATACAAATCAAAGATCCGCCGACTGCGCGAGATCAGACCGGATATCAGCATCTCTTCAGATTTTATTATCGGCTTTCCGAATGAGAGCGAAGATGACTTTGCGGCAACCATGAAGCTGATTAATGATATTGGCTTCGATACCTCGTTTAGCTTTATCTACAGCGCCAGACCCGGCACGCCGGCGGCCGACCTGCCGGACAACACTTCGGAAGCGGTGAAAAAACAGCGCCTTAAAATTCTTCAGGACCGCATTCTTCAAAATGCCGCTGAGATCAGCCGTCGCATGGTTGGTAATCAGGAGACACTGTTGGTAACCGGTATCTCAAAGAAAGATCCCGGGCAGCTACAGGGGCGCACTGAAAATAATCGCGTGGTGAATTTCCGCAGCAGCGACCACAGCCTGATCGGCCAGTTTGTTGAAGCCTCTATTACCGAGGCACTGCCCAACTCGCTGCGCGGTGATCTACTTTAGGCTACTTGCGTATAAGCTATCGTCTTAGAAGATAACGACTTAGAATTAATCATTTTAAGCAGCGCTTCTCTTATAATATCTGCTCGATAAAAAGAGCTTACGCTCTTCCATAGATCGCGCTATGCTTGTAGTAACCTAACTAAAAATGGATCAAAAGCACTCATTGAAAAGATTGGATAGCCAACCATCTGCCTCTAGCATTACTCTCGAGCCGAACGACGCTCGACGCCTTGCATCTCTCTGCGGTCAATTTGATGAACATCTTCGCCTAATCGAACAACGTCTCGGTGTTGAAATTCGCTCGCGGGATAATTTTTTTGCCGTTTATGGCGATGCCGAGGTAGCCCAACGCGCTAGTGAAGTGCTTTACAACCTCTATCAGGAGACCGCTCACTATGCCGAGCTATCCCCTGAGGAAGTCCACCTGAACTTACAACATTCAAGCCAATCTCTTAGCCCATCTAGCCCATCTAGCCCATCACTCAGAAAAGAGGCGCCTATGACGCAAACTACTTCCACCAGTAATGCGCAGCCCGTCGACAATGTCGAGAGCTTTACCGTTATCCGCACCAAGAAAGGCAATATCAAACCTCGCGGGTTAAATCAGCAGCGCTATGTGCGCGCGATTCAAACCCACGACGTCAACTTTGGTATTGGCCCGGCGGGCACCGGTAAAACCTATCTGGCGGTAGCCTGTGCGGTTGAAGCACTGTTGCGCGACGAGGTGGAACGCATACTGCTGGTGCGTCCGGCGGTGGAAGCCGGTGAGCGATTGGGTTTCTTACCCGGCGACCTGGCTCAAAAGGTCGATCCCTACCTGCGCCCGCTCTACGATGCACTGCACGAGATGCTCGGCTTTGAGACGGTCGCCAAACTTCAGGAACGCAACGTTATTGAGATTGCCCCGCTTGCCTATATGCGTGGCCGCACCTTAAATGGCGCCTTTATTCTGCTCGATGAAAGTCAAAACACCACCCGCGAGCAGATGAAAATGTTCCTTACCCGTATCGGCTTTGGCTCAACCGCAGTGATTACCGGCGATATGTCCCAGGTCGATCTGCCGCGCGGGGTCAAGTCTGGCCTGGTTCACGCCTGTGAAGTGCTAAAAGATGTTGAAGAAGTCAGCTTCACGCACTTTATTTCTCGCGATGTGGTTCGTCACCCTATTGTTCAAAGTATCGTAGATGCCTATGATACCCATGAAAAAGACGACCACTAAATAGACGGCTGCATAATTAACCAATGAATCTCTCTATCGACATTCAGATGGCCTGCCCATCCGAAGACGCTCCCGACGAGGACAGTATTAAGCGCTGGGCTAGCGCTGCTATTCGCGACGAACGCGAACAATCTGAACTCAGTCTGCGCATAGTCGACGAGCTGGAAAGTGCCGATTTTAATCAACAGTATCGCGGCAAAACCGGCCCCACCAATGTTCTCAGCTTCCCCTTTGATGCGGTTACTCCAGAGCCTCTGCCGATTCTTGGCGATCTGGTGATTTGCGCACCAGTGGTTAACCGCGAAGCCAGTGAACAACACAAATCCTCACAGGCACACTGGGCGCATATTATTGTCCACGGTGTGCTGCATCTTCTCGGCTATGATCATATTGAAGATACAGATGCCGAACAGATGGAAGCACTGGAAACAGCCATTATGTTGGGCTTGGAATTTCCACCCCCCTACGAATCCACAGATCGGCCTATAGACCGATCCATAACTCAGACCGGTTCATAAAGAGCCACTAGCGAGCAAAACCATGAGCGAAGAATCATCCAACAACACGTCAGAAAAATCTTTCCTAGCAAAGATTTGGCAGGTTTTTTCACCGAACCCGAAAAACTCTGACGATGTTGCCGATATGCTGCGCAGCGCCGAAAATGAATCGATTATCGATGCTAGTGTGCTGCAAATTATGGAGGGCGCACTTAAAGTCTCCGACCAGCAGGCGCGGGAAATTATGATCCCCCGCTCACAGATGGTGATTATTGAAGATGATTTTAGTCTCGAACAGGTTCTCGAAGTAGTGATCACCTCGCAGCACTCGCGCTTCCCGGTGGTTGGCGAATCCTCCGACGATGTTAAAGGCATTCTTTTAGCCAAAGAGATGCTGCCCCTGCTGCTCTCGGAAAAAGACTCATTTAACCTGCAGTCACTACTGCGCCCAGCAACCATTATTCCCGAGAGCAAACGGCTCAATGTCCTGCTCCAGGAATTCCGTGAACAGCGCTACCACATGGCGATTGTGGTCGATGAATACGGCGGCGTCTCCGGCCTGCTGACTATTGAAGATATTCTCGAAGAGATTGTCGGCGAGATCGAAGATGAAACCGACGAGCATGAACAGGCGCAGATTCAACACAAGATCGACGGTATATTTACTGTTGAAGCAATCACTGAAGTTGATGACTTTAATGAATTCTTTGATGTTGGCCTTGCCGACGACGAATTCGACACGGTCGGCGGACTGGTTCTTCACGCCTTTGGACGACTGCCCAACATTGATGAGACCATCTCTATTGGCGGCTTTGGATTTAAAGTAGTGGCTGGCGACAAGCGTAAAATCACTACCCTGGAAGTGAAAAAAATCACCCTATGATGCGCCTGGCCCGCGGGCAAAAGTTTCTCGCGCTATTTGTCTCTGGTGCCCTGCTACCGCTCTCGCTGGCGCCCTTCTATCTTTGGCCCGTGGCGATTCTCTCTATCGCGGTGCTATTTCGCACACTGCAGTATCAAACAGTAAAACAGGCGCTGGCAAAATCAGCCGTATTCGGCTTCGGGATGTTCTTCGCCGGGGTTAGTTGGGTTTATGTCAGCATCCATGAACACGGCTTTATCCCGGCACCGCTGGCACTGCTTGCAACCACATTATTCTGCCTGTTTATCGCGCTACTTTTCGCCCTACCTTTTGCCCTCAGTGCACTGATCCCCCAGAAACCCGCCTCCTGGCTTTTCGGGTTGCCGGCAATCTGGGTATTAAGTGAATGGTTTCGCAGCTGGATATTCACCGGCTTTCCCTGGCTCTACAGCGGCTATATCCACACCGAAACCTGGCTGAGTGGCTGGGCGCCAATTGGCGGTGTGTTGTGGCTGAGCTTTATCACCGCACTGGCCGCTGCACTATTAAGTCAGTTGAGCCAGCCCCAGAGAACTCAACGCAGTGTAAAACTGGCCTGTTTGGCAATTGCTGCAACTGTAGTGAGTGGTTACTTTCTACAGCAGGTAAACTGGACCCAAGCGACTGGCAAAAATCTCTCGGTAGTTCTGATTCAGCCCAATATTGATCAAAATAAAAAATGGAGCTTTGCTGAGCGTCAGGGCATTTTGCAACAACTGCAGACTCAGACCGAGCCCCACTGGGGTGCGGATATTATTATCTGGCCCGAAGCCGCAATTCCGGCAACGCCAAAATATGTCAGCGCTTTTCTAGACGATATGGATCGGCAGGCAAAAGTGAACCAAACTTCACTGCTAACCGGTATACCTATTTACGATGGCCGAAGAAAAGCCTATTTTAACTCCGTCATAACAATGGGCACAGCTCAGGGCCAATACGACAAAACTCGATTGGTGCCGTTTGGCGAATATGTCCCAATGGCGTCGATAATTCGTGGGCTGATTCGGTTTTTTAATCTGCCGATGTCGTCTTTTTCACTGGGCGAGACAGACCAACCGCTGCTAAATATAGCCGGCGAGAAGGTCGCCACGGCAATATGCTACGAGATTGTTTATCCCAATCTGGTGGCGAGTATGGCCAGAGAAGCGACCATGCTGTTAACGGTCAGCAATGATGCCTGGTTTGGTCGCTCCATTGCGCCGCGCCAGCATATGCAGATGGCGCGGATGCGCGCGCTGGAAAATGCCAAACCGATGATGCGCGGCACCAATAATGGCGTTACCGCGCTGGTTGACCACCGCGGTGTGATTAGCCAACAGATTGAACAGTTTAGTACCGGAGAATTATCCGGCTTTATTGCGCCCCGCACTGGGCAGACACTGTTTTCACAGACCGGCTCATGGCCGACAGTGATACTGATGCTGCTTATTTGTGCTGGGCTAATAGCCAGACAGCGAACAGCTGCTAACTAGAGAAACCAACTTGAGAAACTAGGCATGAAAACTCAGATTAAATTATTACTATCAGTAGTATTGCTATCCATCTCTGCCGCGGCCACCGCTCTCCAAGTAGGCGATCAGGCACCGGACTTTTTACTCGAAGCCACCGACGGAAAAAGCTACAGCCTCAGTCAATTTAAAGATAAAGAAGCCGTCGTTATCGCCTGGTACCCCAAGGCCTATACCAGCGGCTGTACTATCGAGTGCAAATCTCTGGCTCAAAATGGCCATCTACTAAAGCGCCTTGAAGTGGCTTACTTTATGGCCAGCGTTGATTCACTGGAAGATAATCAGGGCTTTGCCAAAGAGACTAAAGCAGATTTTCCACTGCTCAGCGACCCCTCGAAAGAAACCGCTGAAGCCTATGATGTGCTGGCCTTTTACGGCGTGCCAAAACGCCATACTTTCTATATTGGCAAGGATGGAAAAATCCTTTTTATCGATACCAATATCAAACCGGCCACCTCTGCTGAAGATATGGCAGCCAAACTTGAAGAGCTGGGTGTGCCGGCTAGAAGCTAGTACATTTTAACTGCTGTTAGATAGGCCTCTGTTACCCTATAATTCACGCCTATTTTAAAACCAATAAGCAGTGAATCTTCATGACCATGGAACAGCAATATCATCCCGCCGAATTAGAGCGCGAAGCCCAGCAATACTGGACTGACAATCAAACCTTTGAAGTCACTGAAGATCCAGATAAAGAAAAGTTCTATTGTCTGGCGATGTTCCCCTACCCCAGCGGCAAGCTGCATATGGGTCATGTGCGCAACTACACCATTACCGATGTAATCGCTCGCTACCAGCGTATGCAGGGTAAAAATGTGCTGCACCCGATGGGTTGGGATGCCTTTGGCCTGCCTGCGGAAAATGCCGCGATTCAAAACAACACCGCGCCAGCCAAATGGACCCATGAGAATATTGCCTATATGAAGGCACAGCTAAAGTCGCTGGGTTTTGGTATTGACTGGTCTAGGGAGCTGGCAACCTGCGAACCGGATTACTACAAGTGGGAGCAGTGGTTCTTTACCCGTCTCTACGAGAAAGGGATGGTGTATAAAAAGATGTCCACCGTTAACTGGGATCCGGTGGATCAGACTGTACTGGCCAACGAACAGGTGATCGACGGCCGTGGCTGGCGCTCAGACGCCCTAGTGGAGCGCAAAGAAATTCCCCAGTGGTTTATTCGCATTACCGACTACGCCGAACAGTTACTCGATGATCTGGATGATTTGGAGCACTGGCCAGAACAGGTTAAGACCATGCAGCGCAATTGGATTGGCAAGAGTCGCGGCGTCAATATGACCTTTGACCTGTCTGCCGCCGTTGGCGAGCACCAGAGCTTTGATGTCTATACCACCAGACCAGATACATTGATGGGCGTGACCTATTTAACCCTGGCCACCCAGCATCCGATTGCCCTTAAAGTGGCGGAGAGCAATCCAGCACTGCAGGAATTTATCAGCGACTGCCAGACCCAACAGGTCTCCGAAGCCGAGATGGCGACCATGGAAAAGCGCGGCATGGATACTGGCATTAAAGCCGTGCATCCCCTAACCGGCGAAACAATGCCAGTCTGGGTCGGCAACTATGTGCTGATGGACTATGGTTCCGGCGCCGTGATGGCGGTACCCGCCCACGATCAGCGCGACTATGAGTTTGCGAAAAAATATCAGCTGGAAATCAAGCAGGTGATTGCGCCGGCTAAAGATGAAGCCTGCGATATCAGCAGCGAAGCTTTTGTTACCAAGGGCATGCTAATTAATTCCGGAAAGTACGACGGTCTGGATTTTGATGGCGCCTTCGATGCGATTGCCGCGGCACTTGAAGAGTGCAATCACGGCTCGGTAACCACCAACTACCGCCTGCGTGACTGGGGCGTAAGCCGCCAGCGTTACTGGGGTTCTCCTATTCCAATACTCAATCTGGCTGAGGGCGGTGAAATTCCGGTGCCTCTGGATAGGCTGCCGGTAGTACTGCCAACTGATGTAGAAATGGATGGTATTCAATCACCGATTAAAGCGGATCCGGAGTGGAAGAAAACCGAGATCAATGGTCAGGCCGCTGAGCGTGAAACCGATACCTTCGATACCTTTATGGAATCGTCTTGGTACCACGCACGCTTTACCTGCTCCGATCTGGACAGCGCTATGCTCGATCCCGAGCGCGCCGATTACTGGCTGCCGGTGGATCAATATGTGGGCGGTATCGAACACGCTATCCTGCATCTGCTCTACGCACGCTTCTATCACAAACTCTTGCGCGACGAAGGTTTGGTCAGCAGCAGCGAGCCCTTTAAAAGCTTGCTCTGCCAGGGCATGGTGTTAGCTGAATCATTCTATAAAGATAATGGCGGCCGCAAAGAGTGGTTATCGCCACTGGATGTGACGGTTGAAAGCGATGAAAAAGGCCGCACTATCAAGGCCACTGAAACCGCGACCGGCGAAGTAGTTCACAGCGGCGGCGTGACCAAGATGTCGAAGTCAAAAAGTAATGGTGTTGATCCACAGACGGCCATTGATAAGCACGGTGCAGATACCGTGCGCCTGTTCACCATGTTTGCCGCGCCTCCGGAACAGACTCTGGAGTGGAGCGATGATGGGGTTACTGGCGCACACCGCTTTTTGCGCAAG
>Ga0209195_1000145_pt1 | contig 54451 bp, 47 predicted proteins | sample COGITO_mtgs_1004_3_FD_184788 | JGI IMG/M metagenome (GOLD analysis project Ga0209195, IMG submission 184788) | Pelagic marine microbial communities from North Sea - COGITO_mtgs_100420 (SPAdes) (version 2) | ecosystem: Environmental > Aquatic > Marine > Epipelagic ...
GAAAGACTTGTTTCACCGCAAAGCCTATCGTGAAGGCTCAGCGGATGCGTTGAAACAGGCAGGCCTATCCATCCATGATATGGATGTTCGGCAAATCTATGGAGCTTACCCTTATACCCAATGTTCGGCGCTGGAAGGTTACGGTGTCTGCGAAGAAGGCCAGGGCGCAGCGCTTTGGGCTGATGGACGTTGTGGCCCAGGAGGCGACTTACCCTGTACGACCATGGGCGACGCTACTGGTCGCGGGCATACCGGCTCCGGTGTTTCGATGGCGTTCTATTTGGAAACCGTCAGACAACTACGTGGAGAAGCAGGCGAACGCCAGGTTGAAAATTGTGAACACGCCCTGTTAACTACATCCGGCGGTTCAGTTATGAATGCCTGCACAACTATTTTCGGGAGGTCACCCAAATGAGCAAGCAAGAGAATACTGACTACATCAAACCTTTACCGGTAATTCAACCACACTCTCAAGCATTTTGGGATGCCACCCAAAATGGAAAGTTTTTAATTCAGCATTGTATTGACTGCGATTCCAATATTTTTTACCCTCGCAGAGACTGCCCTGAATGCTGGTCTAACAAGCTGGATTGGATAGAAGCCAGCGGCAAGGGTGAAGTCTATTCATTCTCGATTACTTATGAAGGCGTAGAAGAAAAGTTTGTAGCAGACTTGCCGATTGTTCTGGCCTGGGTCGACTTACCTGAAGGCCCGCGCGTCAACACCAATATCATTAACTGCGACCCAGAGGATGTCTTTATTGGCATGCAGGTAGAAGTAGTCTATGTAAAGGCAACCGACGAAATCACTATTCCCTATTTTCAACCAGTAAAGAGATAGACTTTACAATGGCAACTGAAGGCTGGGGAAAATACGGCACATGGGAAGAGACAGAGTCTTTCCTAGGTAACGTTATTGCGGTATCCAAAGGCGCTGATGCTGTGGAATATGGCTCAATCCGTAAATGGCTTGAGTCCAAACAATTTCACCCACCAATTCACCTAAACAAACAGGCTGCTGAGCAAGCCGGCTACCGCGACGTGGTGGCACCGCGCACCATGGCGTTCACCTATGGCCTGCCAGCTTATTTCAGTGAGGACTCGCCGTTGGAACAATCAGGCGACAGCGCAACTCAGATTCCCGTCCCAGTGATTTTCGACCTCCCCGCTCCTTGCATCAGATCATTTGCGACAAGTGTGGATATTGAGTTTTTTGCAGATATCTACGTGGGAGACCGAATCACCTGCACACACCGTTTAACGGATATCTCTTACAAAACTCTAAAGGTCGGTAGTGGAGCTTTTCTCACTCAGGAAGACAGTTACACCAATCAGAATGATGAATTAATCGCCCGCTCAGAACTGGTGATTTTTCGCTTCAATTCACCTGAAGATGAACTCAGGAAAAAAGAAGAGGCGAACAATGATTGATTGGAGCCAAAATCTGGATGTGAGCCAAGTTAGCACAGGTAATGAATTGCCGCAGATAACCATTCCCATTACTTTGCAGCGCTTGGTTATGGAAGCCAGTGCAAACTACGATCTGTCTCTAATGCATCACGATAAACGTGCCGCTAAATCGGTAGGCGCATCTGATGCCTTTGCCAATACTTTCTTTTTGATGGGAATGTATGAACGCTTATTACGAGAATGGGCTGGCCCCACTATGCGAATTAATCGAATTGGTAACATGCGCATGATGTCGTTTAATGTGGTTGATGATGTCGTGGTTTTTTTAGGAAAAGTGCGAGAAATTGATGGCAACTCAATCACCATAGACATGCAATCAGCCGTTGGTGAACGAATTACGTCTTCTGCCTTCGCGGTAATAAGCCTCTAATCTGAATACTTCATATTAGATCTTTATTAATCGCCGCTATATTTTTACTGGCCTCGATATATTCCTCAAACAAGCGCTCGAAAACCTGGCGCACCGTTTCTATCTCATTAATCTGGCCGATCACCTGACCGACAATATTTAGAGCTACTTTTTGAGTATCGGCAACACCTGCGTATTTTTCAGTACGGCGCCATGCATCGGCGGTTACCAAGCCCTGTAAGGGTAGACCCAATGGTGTTAAACCTTCTTTACCTTCCCAAGATTGATTCCACTCATTGTTTAGCACACGTGCCCGTTTGCCGGTCCAGGATCGTGTGACCACCGTATCGTCACTACTAGCATTTAATAGGCTCAGTATTTGAGCTGGCTCAGCTTGGGCCTCCTCAACAGTTAGCCACATAGAGCCAGTCCACACGCCCTGCACACCAGTAGCAAGAGCAGCCAAGATCTGACGCCCATTGCCGATTCCACCTGCTGCAAGAACTGGAAAGGGACCTGCAGCATCAACCAGCTGAGGCCAAAGAACCACGCTTCCAATCTCACCAACATGGCCGCCGCCCTCAGCGCCATTAGCGATAATAATATCTACACCGGCAGCTTTGTGTGATTCCACATGCTTTGGCTTACCCGTCAGAGCACCCACTAACTTGCCTTTATCGTGAGCACGATCAACCATATCTTTGGGAGGCGTGCCAAGCGCACTCACTATCAAGCTGACTTTATCACGTATTAAAGCTTCTTCGAATAATGGTCTTGTCGTGGCCTCCGTCCAACCAATCAGCTTAACTGGATCATTCACATCCCATTCTGGTACTCCATGTTCTTTTAGCAGGTTTTCGGCAAAATCCATGTACTCCTGTGGAATCTCATCCAATAAGGTCTTGGTTAGTTCATCAACATCATCTATGTCTGCCAGGCCGGGTATTTTCATTGGCAGAACAATGTCTATTCCATAGGGTTTATCACCAATATTTGCATCAATCCAATCCAGTTCCTCTCGCAATTTTTCCGGCGTATAGGTACCTGCGCCCAAAACGCCCATACCACCCGCTTTGCTTACGGCCACGACTACGTCACGACAATGGCTGAATGCAAAAATTGGCACATCGATACCAAAACGATCGCAAAGTTCGGTTCTCATAACGTCACCTTTCGAATGTTTTTCAAAATGCGCATTTGAGCGTGCATGACCTCCTTACTGCGGGTCATGCAGGTTCTTCTGGTAGGTTTCGGTTAACATCAATACCGATAGCAGCGACAGCACTGACGCAATGGCGATATACACTGATACCCAGACGATGTCGTATTGTTTCCACAAAATGGTGGCGATAGTGGGTGCAAAGGCACCGCCCACAATAGCCCCCAACTGGTACCCCAAAGATGCGCCAGAATAACGAACATCGGTACTGAATAGCTCGGTAAAAAAAGCTGCCTGCGGCCCATACATCATCCCAAGCGCGCTTAACCCGCCAGCAATCGCGAGCACAACCATCCAGAAACTGCCTGTATCGATCAGGGGAAACAATACGAACGCCCAAACACCCGTAAGAATAGCGCCCAACATAAAGACGCCCCGGCGCCCATTGCGATCTGAATAGGATGCAGCAAGGAACTGCGCCACAATCTGAAAGCACGACGCAACTAACACAGCTTTCAGCATGGTATCACGCGACAGGGCTGCACCGTTCGGGTCACTGCCATAGGCCAATACAAAACCAATCAATATGTAAAACGATACTTGTACCGACAAAAACGCTCCTGCCGCCAGCATAATCCGCTTTGGGTATTTCTTGAGCGCTACGGCGACTGGCGAACGGTGTACGGGGTTGGCTGATGGAGCTTCAGCTTCATGCTGAGCTTTTAATTCAGTTAATTCGCGGAATGCTTCTGTATCTTCGAGGTGCAACTGCACATACATGCTAATACCGATCAGAGCTACGCTGACCAGAAACGGAATGCGCCAGCCCCACTCCATAAAGGCTTCATCTGAAACGGAGGTACTTACTCCAATAAATGCCAGATTAGCCAACAATACACCTACCGGCGCGCCGGCTTGCGCAAAAGCACCATAATAGCCGCGTTTATTATCAGGAGCACTCTCTGTAACTAATAGCATTGCACCTCCCCATTGGCCGCCAATCGCCAAACCTTGAGCGAACCGCAACACGGTCAGAAGAATCGGCGCAGCGATACCGATACTGGCATAAGTCGGCAACAGTCCGATCAGGGTAGACGCAACACCCATCAGCACTAACGCTATAACAAGTGTGCGCTTGCGACCTATACGATCCCCAAAATGACCGAACACAACACCGCCTATTGGTCGCGCAATGAAACCAAAAGCAAATGTTCCGAAGGATAAAATCAGCGCAACAGTTGGCGAATTGTCGGGAAAGAACAAGGTCGGAAACACCAAGGCAGCAGCCGTGGCGTAAATAAAGAAGTCATACCATTCTATGCTGGTACCGACCAAAGATGTAATCGCTACCTTGCGCATATTGCCCCGAATATGAGATTGGTCAGTGCTGTCGGTCTGGATATTCATATTGCCCTCTGTTTATTTTATTTATTATTTACTAGAGTTTTATTTACTTATGTAGCTCGGTTGACCAACTTTGGTGGCCGATCAACAGTTAATGGCGGCAGGTCCCCTCCAAAGCACCGCACATTTACCAAACAACTATGCGCAGCGGCACCCTGCGCAAGACTGGAAGAACCTTTGTCACTGGTCAAGACATTTGGATTACCATGTACACACAGGCCATTCGCCTCAGCCGGATCTAAGGGATCGTACCAGGCACCGGTCGGCAGCTCGATAATTTGTTCCGCCACAGCATCACTGATTTCCAAGCCGGCCAGACAGGCGCCAAGATCATTGTAAACTTCAATAATGTCGCCCTCCTCCAGCCCTAGTTCATCACAGTCTTTGGGGTTCATTCTTGCCCGTTCTCGTTGTTGTATTTTATTTTGCAGGCTGGTCCTTGCACGATCCATCTGGCTGTGCAGGCGAGTTTTCGGTTGGTTTGATACCAAATGAAAGGGGTAAAGCTTAGCGCGCTCACTACCAAGAATATTGGTTTTGCTAAACCACATGGGGTGTCCGCCACAATCTGAATAGTTGTACCCTGCGATGGTAGAAGAAAATATTTCTATCTTGCCGGATGGAGTCCTAAGGGCATTTTTTTTAGGGTCTTTGCGAAACTCTTCCAGAAAGAATTTCTTTCTTTCAATTTGTTCCGCAAGCGCCAACTGCCCTCCTCCCCAAAATGCATCAAAGTTCGGTAGCTCCACTCCACGTTGTTCAGCATTGGAGACCGTCTGTTCGTATAATTGGCGCACCCATTGCATTTCAGCTTTGCCTTCACTAAAAGCATCCAGACAATCCAAATGCTTACCCAAACCACAAAATATCTCGTAGTCAGATTTCGATTCAGCATAACTCGAAACCGCTTTTCGCATAGGCGTTATATAGTTGTCAGAAGAACTAACACCAAGATCATTACGCTCAATTGAAGTGTTTGCCGGTAACACTATGTCGGCGTATCGTGCCGTAGCGGTCCAGGCAAAATCATGCACGATAATGGTTTGGGGCTTGGTCCATGCACGCCTAAGTCTATTGAGATTCTGATGGTGATGATAGGGGTTACCGCCAGCCCAATACACCAACTGAATCTCTGGGTAGGCGCTCTGTTTGCCATTGTATGAATAGCTGCCACCGGGATTCAGCAACATGTCTGCAAACTGAGCAACAGGAATAAAACTATTTACAGGATTTTTTCCTTGGGTAAATGCTGCCGCTTTAAAGGACAACAAATGACGACTATTGAAACCGAAGTTATGCATGGCCCCATAGCCAAAACCGACTCCAGCACCTGGCAAGCCAATCTGCCCTACCATCGCTGCAAGTACTGCCGCTGCCCAATAAGGTTGCTCGCCATGCTCAGTACGCTGCACCGAAAGCGAAAGATTGATCAGGGTTCTACTGCGAGCCATCTTTGCTGCGATCTCACGCAACGTGTCTGCGTTGCAGTTGGCTATTTCAGCGGCCCAATCAGCATCTTTTACCTGCCCGTCTGAATGCCCCATAAGATAAGCAGAAAACTTCTCAAAACCCACGCAATAGCCAGCCAAAAAGTCTTTATCATGCCAATCATTGGCATACAAAGTATGAGCCAACCCTAGCATGACGGCTGTATCAGACCCTGGCCGACTGGCAATCCATTGCGAATTCAGCTCGCCACTGACATCGTCATAAATCGGCGAGAAATTTATCACCTCAACACCAGCTCGTTTTATTAGTTCAGTCTGCTGACTGGCTGTATGAGCTCCCAGTCCTCCAGGATTCACTTGAGTGTTTTTTAAGGCCATGCCACCAAAGCACAACAGCAGCTGTGTATGGTCGGCAATATCTTCGGCAGGCGGCGACTGATTAAATAGGCCTGCGCCAGCTGGCCCGAATATGTAGGGAAGAATTACTTCGGCGCAGGCGGCTGAATAACTGTTTACCGAGGCAGTATAGCCACCAATTTGATTTAGGAAACGGTGAATCTGGCTTTGCGCGTGATGGAAGCGACCGGCTGAGGCCCAGCCATAGGAACCCCCATAAATAGACTCATTGCCATGCTCGTTAATAGTGCGACGCAGTGCCGATGCTGCTATGTCCAAAGCCTCATCCCAAGGCACTTCAATAAAGGGCTCCAAGCCACGATTTTTCCCACTGTTTTGATCAGGATTACCTAAATACCCGCGACGAATAGAGGGTCGGGCAATACGAGATGAAGAATCATGGACATCTAACCACGAGTCAAGCATTGGAGTGGTATCGACATCCTCTGGATAGCGATTAATTGATTTGGCTTTGCCTGACTCGACTTCGACAGTAAAGTTACCCCAATGCGAACTGTTAGGAACCTTATTCAATGATAGCTCTCCAGAATGATCGACTAACAATGCTATACCGATGCATTACGACAAGACGAATCAATTTATGCTGAATTACTGTCATGTACAGCTGGGAGCTATCTATTTCAATCGCTCATTGAAGGTTGCCGTGAAATTTTTGTAGGTTCAATCTGTACCCAAAGAATAAACCTTAATCAATTATTAATAACCGTTAAATTCAGAACCGGGAGCAATATTGGGATACTCTTTGAAGCTTTTTTTGGCTGATTTAACATGTTGTAACAACTCTGCCGCGGCCCAAATATACTGACCGATTTCTTCAGTTTGATTAAGTTCTCTAATTTCACCGGGGTCAGCTTTGATGTTATAGAGGAGTGGTACAGACCAATGAACATTGGGCGCTATACGCCCTTCACGAGTAATAAAATGCATTTTAAAATTACGCCATTTTCCTGCGAATAAATCATTGCCGATAAAAACCAGAACATGGTCACGATTAGATTTATTTTGTTTTCCTAATAGGAATTCTGATTGGTCAACACCGTCTATAGGGCGATCGGTTGGTAGAAGTTCAGCCTTATCAATTATTTTTGCCAATGTTGGCATCCAATCTAGAGAGGCAATAATTTCATCCGACACAAGACCTTTTTTTATACGATTGGGCCAACGAATCATAGCCGGCGTTCTAAACCCGCCTTCATAGCCAGTACCAAGGCCACCTCTCCATGGACCATTGGAACCCGCTCCCCATTCATGCAACGCACCGTTTTCACCCGAAAGAATAACAATAGTATTGTCGGATATTTTGGTCTTGTCTAAGGCATCAAGAATGCGGCCAACATTGTGATCAAGCTCCATCAAAATATCGGGAAAATTACCCGCTCCAGACTTTCCTTTGAATGCTGGGTTGGGTACCAATGGAGGGTGAACCGCAGTTGTCGTGACCATTAAAAAAAATGGCTTCTTATCTTTATCGCGCTTATTTAAGTAAGCAATAGAGCGGTCAAATAACATTTCGTCGATGCTTCCTCGCGATTGCATATCATAGGCTAAGGCTCTGGTTGGAGCGCGACCACGAAGGCCTTCTAGAATCGCTGGCGATTCATTAAATACCGTCAAAGTTTCTGGATCAAAACCGTGCGATTCGGTATAGCTGGCTTCGTTAGTTGATCGCACAACACCAAACCATTCGTCGTAGCCTTGATCGGTTGGATAACGACCGGCCGAAGCGCCTAGATGCCACTTACCAAACATGGCAGTTGCATAGCCAGCATCATGAAATAACTCCGCAATAGTATACTCCCATGGTGCCAAGCCTTCGGTGGAGGCTGACCAATCATTTTTTGCAGTACCTGAGCGAATAGGTAGACGTGCAGAGTGTATTGCTGCCCTCGTTGGCATACATTGACTTTCTACGTTGTAATTAGTGAGGCGTAAGCCTTCATTAGCAAGTTGATCAATACGCGGTGTAGCAATAGTGCTGCCTTGAACGCTCAGATCACCCCAACCCCAATTGTCTACCATAATGAACACAACATTGGGTTTTTCAGACGCGGCGTAAGCATTGCACGACACTGTGAAAATAATAAACAGTAGGGAGCGGACAATATTTAAGTGCGGCAACATTAAAACCTCTGACTAGTAATGACAATTACCAATATATCACTTTAAGAACCTCTGATTAAGTCTAAACCATCTCTGGCTCGTACCGGATGCTGGTTATGCCACGTTGGAATGATTTTTCTAGACCTAAGAAGTGGTAAATTTTGCCACATGCATTTAGACGGCAATATTCATGCAGTGATAGAACTTGGCACTTGTGTTGAAATCTATTCTTGCAAAGTCTTCAGAGCAGGCAATGCGGAAGTGATTTGAGCAACTGTCCGCCTACGCTCGATTACGCAGACTATGAAAATGCCTGAATTGCTGAGCTTGCTTGTTAGGTAATTGATAGTCTTAGATTATCAATATTTAAATCTGAGAAGAACTTTATGGCGGTAGATCCAACCAGCATGAAAAGCAGCCTGACTGAATATGTATTCGATTTTGCAAGTGCGGTACCTGATCGTATCGCCCTAGCGTCGGAATACGAAACCATCACTTATGCTGAGCTTGAGCATCGCATTCGAAAGCTCGCAACTGCATTCAGTAATCTGGGTGTCAGTCGAGGCGATCGCGTTGCACTAATCACCACACCTCGTGCGGATGCCTATACTATATTTTTGGCGCTCAATGCCATTGGAGCCATTTGGGTGGGCGTAAACCCTGTCTACCAATACGCTGAAATGGAATACGCAATTAAAGACGCAAAACCACGATTGCTGATTTTTGTTGCAGACTTTCAGGGGCGTGAATATCGCCATGAAGCCGAACAATTGAAGATGAATTGCGATTCAGTGGAACATATTTTTTGCTTGAACAAGTCCCTGCCGAAATTGGAGTCCGTGACAGAACTTGTAATGCGCTTCGATCACATCAGTGATCTCGAGCTACCTAGGGGACGCCCGGAAGACGTCGCAATGATAGTGCATACTTCTGGCTCCACTGGTAGCCCCAAAGGTGCAATGCTAAGTAATAAAGCCATGGCATTTCGTGGGCTTACCCAATATCAACAGTACAAAGTCAAAGACTATCCACGCGTTTATTGCCCATTGCCGTTGAACCATGTTGGTGGGATGCAAATGGTCGCAGCCGCTGCACTGTTTAACGGTGGCACGGTAAACTTCCGAGAAAAATTCGACCCCGCCGAAGTGGGCAAGGTTATCTCGGCATGCCAGGTTAACTTCATTGTACTGTTCCCCACCATGTACCATTTAATATGTGACGCGCCGGATTTTGATTACGAGGATTTTGAGAGTCTGGAAGTTATCAATTTTTCCGGCGGCACCATTTCCAAAGACTTGCTAATGCGCATCAAAAAAATGGGCTCCGGTGATGTGCGTACCTGCTTTGGTTCTACCGAAACCTGTATCGGGGTTATTTTCAGCGAAGCCGGTCTAGACCCAGACGTTCTGGCAATCAGCGTAGGGCGGCCAATTGCTGACGATGTACGAGTCATGAACAAACAAGGCCAAGCATGTGCGCCCGGAGAAGTCGGCGAGTTCGAAGTGCTCAAAGAATATTGCATGACAGGGTATTTTAACCGCCCTGAAGAGACAACTGAAGTGTTCACCGACGACGGCTATATAAAAACTGGTGATCTGGTTGAGATTCTGCCTGACGGCAACTATAGATTTGTAGCACGAATTTCAGAGATGTTTAAATCAGGAGGGTATAATGTCTATCCTCGAGAGATAGAAATATTTCTAGAACAGGACCCGAATATTGTCATGGCTGCCGTGGTAGGAGTACCTGATCCGTTATATTCAGAGGTGGGCTATGCATTTTTGCTACCCGCTCCCGGCACCAATATCGATTTGGAACAGGTACGGTCACGATGTAAGGAGGGGCTGGCTAATTTCAAAGCACCGAAGGCAATTCAGATTATGGAGGAATTTCCAAAGCTGCCAAATGGCAAGATGGACAAAACCACTCTGAAAAAAATGGCAGCCAGGGCCTGGCCCTCTGACTTTATAGAGAGATAATCACGTTATGGCTAAAAAAGTTACTGCAGTACCTACTTGTACGCACTGGGGAAATTACAAAGTTGAAACTGATGGCGCTGAGCTGCTCTCGGTGCAAACCTACGCTACCGACAAAGAACCGACGCTTATAGCCCAATCACTATTGGATAGCTTGGATAAAAATGTCCGCATTCCCCAACCTATGGTGCGCGAAGGCTACTTAAAGCACGGTCGTGAGAGCGATGGCAGCGGCCGAGGCAGTGAAGCCTTTGTGCCAGTTTCATGGCAGGTGGCGCTGGATTTAGCCGCGGATGCCCTTTCTTATACTCGTGATCAATATGGCTATGATGCGGTTTACGGCAGCTCTTATGGCTGGGCTAGCGCCGGCCGTTTCCATCACGCGCAAAGTCAGGTACACCGTTTTCTTGAAGAATATGGCGGTTATGTCGACTCGGTTAATACTTATTCTTCCGCCGCCGCTGAGGTCATTATTAACCATGTACTGGGTATTCCTTTTTTACAATTAGTACGTGAGGCACCCAGCCCTGCAGAGGTGGCTGAACATGCTAAGACCATGGTGTTATTTGGCGGTGCCGCCATCAAAAACTCTCAGGTTAATGCTGGCGGTATAGGTGCACATTCGGCGGTTAGCCAACTACTAGCCTTGAAGGAGGCAGGCGTCAAAGTCGTTAATGTTAGCCCGATTCGCGATGATGTTATTTCTGAGCTTGATGCGCAATGGTTGGCGTGTCGGCCCGGTAGTGACGTGTCTATAATGCTAGGCATTGCTCATACATTGGTTAGTGAAAACCTTCACGACCAAGATTTCCTAAATCAGTACACCGTAGGTTTTAATAAATTTCTTCCTTATTTGATGGGGGATGAAGACGGCCAAGCAAAAGATGTTAGCTGGGCGGCAGAGCAGTCTGCGTTACCTGCTGAGGTTATTCGTGAATTGGCACTCGATCTGGGGCGTGCACGCAGTGTGCTAGGTATTAGCTGGTCACTGCAGCGGCAGGAGTACGGCGAGCAAACCTATTGGATGATTACCACGTTGGGTGCCATGTTAGGACATATCGGTCTACCCGGCAGCGGCGTCGCTTACGGTTATGGCTGTATTCACAATATGGGGTTTGGCGGCCGACGCATACCGAACTATAAGCTGGGTACCTTCGGCGTAGAAATAGGCGAACGGCCCGCCATGGGGAAGAAAAAATTCATTCCTGTAGCGCGCCACGTAGATATGCTGAATAACCCTGGCGCGACTCATCATTACAACGGTCAAACGCTGACTTATCCTGATATAAAATTAATTTATTGGGCCGGAGGTAATCCTTTTCATCACCATCAAGACCTTAATGCGTTGCGGCGTGCTTGGCAAAAGCCCGATACAATTATTGTTAATGAGGCTTTTTGGACGGCGACAGCGCGGCACGCTGACATTGTGTTTCCCTGTACGACCATGTTGGAGCGTAACGATGTGGGTGGTAGTAGCTACGATGATTATCTTACACCCATGCGCCAAGTTGTGCCTGCTTATGGTCAGTCGCGTTCCGACTTCGAAATTTTTTCTGGCTTAGCTCAGCGTCTTGGTTTTGAAAAAAGCTTTACCAGCGGACGGACGGAAATGCAGTGGGTTGAACACATATATTCTATTACCCGTGCCAACGCAGCAGAGCAGAATGTTGAGCTGCCAGAGTTCGACGAATTTTGGCAGGGTGAGCAGTTCTCGGTTGCCGATCAATTGCCAGATGCCAGCTTTACGCTAGAGCGTTTTCGCCAAGATCCTGAACAATATCCGCTCAATACGCCTTCTGGTAAGATTGAGATCTTCTCTCAGGTTATTGCCGATTTCAACTATGAAGATTGTAAGGGCCATCCACGTTGGTATTCGCGTCGCGAGTGGTTGGGTGGTGATCGTGTTCAACACTACCCATTACATCTAATTTCAAATCAACCTAAGACTCAACTTCACAGTCAATATGATCATGCCCGTACCAGTCGGGATAACAAGATTAAGCAGCGTGAACGTGCGCGTATGAATATCCAGGAAGCGACCGCTCGAGGAATTAATGATGGTGATATTATTCGCGTATTTAATGACCGCGGCAGTTGTTTGGCGGGGATAGAGATTTCTTCTGATATTCGTAGTGGAGTCATTGAGCTTCCTACAGGTGCTTGGTTTGATCCACAAACACACAACGGTCAATCGCTAGATGTTCATGGTAATCCGAATACGTTGACGCCTGATAACGGAACGTCATCGTTGGCTCAGGGGTGCAGTGCGCATAGTTGTTTAGTTGAGGCTGAAAAATATATAGGCGAATTACCTGATATTCGTGTTTTTTCACAGCCAACCGTCAACGAGTAGTCAGTTCTCAACAATGCTAAACACACAACGAGCGATTTAATGGACTCTTCACTAGAGACAAAACCACTTATAAAATCATGGCCGGTGCGCTACGAGTTAGTAGGCCTGTGTGCCTTGGCGTGGTTTTTAAGTTATGCCGACCGCGTTAATATGTCGGTTGCCTCAATTGTCATGCAGACGGAATTCGGTTGGACTGAGTTCAGCAAGGGCATCGTCATGGCGGTGTTTTTTATTGGTTATATTATCTCACCACCTGCTGGCGGCTGGCTGGCAGATAAATTTGGCGGTAAGTACACGCTCGGTATTGCTGTGCTGACGTGGTCGTTTTTGACATTGTTAACGCCTTTGGCAGCGAGTATTTCAACACCAGTATTGATTGGTACAAGGGTTGCGCTGGGCTTAGCTGAGGGCATGGCCGTACCTGCGACCTATGCCTTGCTAACCCGTTGGGCACCGGCCACCGAGCGCGCGCGAATGTTGGCCATAATCGTAATGGGTTCAACGTTGGGGGCTCCTTGCGCCATGATGCTCAGCGGTTGGCTGGTAGAGTTTGTCAGTTGGCAATCGGCCTTTTACGTGTTTGGTTGTATGGGGTTCGTGTGGTCGTTTATTTGGCTGTGGCGCGCTCACGATGACCCAGACACACACCCGCGCATCAGTACTGAAGAAAAGCAATTGCTCGCGCAAAACGCGCAGTCTCCGCAAGATCATAAGATCATCCCTTGGCGTAAAATCATAAGTCACCCCGCGGTGTGGGCACTGCTTGTGTGTAAATTTTGTGTGCTCTGGACTATCTATATATTTTTGGCATGGTTGCCGAGTTATTTCAGTGCAGTGCAGGGCGTTTCCATTTCTACGTCCGGGATGTTATCGGCGATGCCTTGGATTGCTATGGCGGTGATGGTATGGATAGCGGGCTGGTTGGCTGACAGTATGATTGCGCGGGGCTCGGATGTTACTTTCGTACGCAAACTAATGCAGACCATTGGTATGCTGGGTGCGCTGGCCTTCTTGTTGATGATTGGTCGAGCTGAGAGCAGTTTAATGGCGGCGCTAGCGACCAGTGGTGCGTTGGGAATGTTGGCCTTTTGCTATGCAGGCGCCGACACTGCACAAATGGAGGTTGCTCCTCGTTACACAGGTTCGGTAACAGGTTTGGTGGCAGTGATTGGGAATATTCCCGGCGTCATTGCCATTGCTTTTACCGGCTGGTTGGTGGATACCACTGGTAGCTACGATATCGGCTTTACGTTGGCAGCAGCCATGTGCGCTATCTCGCTAGTGGTGTGGTTGACCTTGGGCACAGCCAAGAAGGTCATCGATTAGGGTGGAGCATGGCCGCCTGTTACGCTCATAGAATGATATGCGGCCCTTCAATCATGCAAGCATTGATGACATCTCCGACTGCGTGAACAGTGTAGCCACCTAACCCACATTAGACACCGTTGTAAAGCCTGATCTTAAAGTAATACCCACATTCTTGCCGCCAGTGATGATATGGAATCCCTCAGATTTGCTGAATAAAAAGGCAGTAACAAAATGTTGATCATCAAGAGTCAAAACAAGAGAGCTTCTCCTAATTCAGCGTAGAGCTCCTTTAATTCCTCAGCGGATATTCAGGAAGCCCCTTAAAATTTGGGTGCTTTTCCCAGCCAGGAATTCCGGCACCTCGTTTAGCCGCCGCTTTATAACGATCCCAATCACCACTGGCATGAATCACCATTTTTTGCGCGGCTGTAGGAATGTAGGAACCTTTAGGACACTTCGGGTAGTTTAAATCATGCGGAGGATCTTAGAATGACGGTTGATGAAAAAGAAATTAGGCGCAAGTTACGTATTCTTGAATATGCACAAAACACAGGCAATCTTGCTAAGACCTGTCGATACTTTGGTATACCGCGCTCACTATTTTATGTTTGGCGCAATGCCTATCAGCTCAACGGAGACGACAGGCTTAAACGTAGAAAACCTATCCCAAAGACACATCTCAATCAAACGCCCGATGAAATTGGTGAGAAGATTTTGTATCTCCGTCGAAAATATCATCGCGGGCCAACCAGAATCATGTGGTACATGGCCCAATACCATCAGATGAGAGTTTCGGATACGACGATTTACAGGGTACTCAAAAGGCACGGTGTAAACCGGCTGCCGGGCAAGTTAGGTCGTAGAAAAGTGCATACCAAACGGTATAACAAACAAGTGCCAGTACACAGCGATAGACGACGCGACACGGATAAGAGCCTTAAAAGTCTACGAACGACACACACAGAAAAATGCCATTGATTTTTCTAATTATGTCATTGATAAATTTCCTTTCCGGATACAACAAATCAGGACGGATCGCGGCATGAGTTTCAAGCTGGATTCCATTGGCATGTAGAAGATTTAGGTATCCGTCATGTCTACATCAAAGCTAGAACGCCACAGTTAATCGGAAAAGTTGAACGATCTCATCGATCAGACCAGGAAGAGTTTTACCAGCTATTGAATTATAAAGATTATGTGGATCTAAAGAAAAAACTCGAAGAGTGGGAGCAATTCTACAACTTTGCCAGACCACACGGCGCGCATCAAGGCAACACCCCTTATGAAGCGCTCAGAGATAAGTTATCATAAAATCAGAGTGTCCTAAAGGTGAACAACTACTACACTCTGCTCTACCCTTAAGTTTCATTTGAAAAGGAGAGAGCTGCCAGAGGACCTTCAGTACAGTTATTGAACCTTAACCACTCTTATAATTAAGAATATTAAAATTACGAGGAAAACCTAGATGCGATCAGCCACAGAACAACTTGTTTATGATTTCTGCGCCCATGTAAACAACCGAGAAATAGAAAGACTGCGAGAAATTGTCTCACCAGAGTATATCAATCACAACCCACAGGTTCCCAATGGGGCCGATCGCGTGGTTGAGGTTCATTGGCATTTGGTTGAAGCTTTCACCGATTTCAAATTCACCATAGAAAATGTCTGGGAGTCTAGAACAGGGTCCCATGTATTCACCCGCGCTCGCTGGTCTGGGGTTCATGAGGGAATCTGCTTTGGTTACCCACCCACAGGCAATACGCTAGACATACATAGTCATGATATTTGGAAAGTTGAAAATGGCCGCTTTACAGAACATTGGGACGAATTAGATTGGCTGGCTTTTTATCAAACCTTGGGTTGTGCAAGTAAAACTGATCCTCCGACTATTTAGCTCATAAAACTCCGCCGTTCACATCTGGCGGTTATTGATTGCAGACGATCGCTATTCGAGTAAATCTTCAGCGGTGATTACTCTTCGTATTTGTGTGGTTCCTGCACCTACTACTCTCCATCAATTCCCCTCTCGATACAATTGGGTTACCTCACTCGCCAAGATATATCCAGCCCTACGATGAATTTGGTCCAAGCTATAGGGGATCAGTGGGGTAGATATAATCTCCATAGCGTATCCCACATACTTCGTCGCCGGAGGCTTCAGCGCAGCCTGTGAGCAGTTTCTCTAGTTAGTCATTTGAAAAGCGGTTGTGTACATCTTCAGGAACAGGATCGGTAACGCCAATCTTTTGGAAAAGAACTGAAGCATCTAGATCATAGAATTGCAGCGATTGATAGATAACCTTGGGGACGCCATTAAACATGAAGACTTCATGGGTATTTGGGTTTTTCGAAGTAGGTTACATAGTTGATTTGTGATGTCGGTAAGGCTTTCTATTAGACTGCGAAGATGAGTGCTCAAACAGCATAGGGCCAACCTTCATGCGGACAAAAATAGCTTTATTGAAAATAAATTGAAGAATTGGTCACTTTAAATGGTGAGTAAGGTGGAATTGGTTTTGTTACGATAAACTCCTGAACCCTTTGCTCGTTATGTGATACTGCTAGTGCAGCTGTTTTTTTGAGGCAGGTTGTATTTGCAAGATGTAGTTTTATTTGGAGAATATGTAGCAGATGAAGTTTATTTTTACGGTATTACTGAACTTATGGTGTATGGCGCTGATATCTCATTCGGCGCTAGCCACAGAACACGATGCTGCATCCAAGATTTTGTTTAACAATGTTAATATTTTTGATGGAAAAACAAATCGCCTGCAAAATTCTATGAACGTATTGGTAGTTGATAACAAAATAGAAAAAATCAGCGAGTTGCCAATAGGTGTGCAAGATGGTGCGCGGGTTGTGAACGGCAATGGCCGAACATTAATGCCAGGCTTGATCGATGCACACGCCCATGTCGCAAACGTAGGCCACAAAAAAATGGAGATGGACTACGATAAGGGTGATGTCGGTATAATGTCGAGCGTTAAAGCATTAGGTTATTTAATGGATGGATTTACTAGTATACGGGATGTGGGTGGGCCTGCATTTCCTGTTAGACGTGCCATTGATGGGGGGCATGTTCCCGGCCCCAGAATTTATCCTTCGGGCGCGTTTATCTCACAAACATCGGGTCATGGCGATTTACGGCACTACAATGATCCAAACCCCACTTTAACTGGAATTGTTTCGTCCAATCGCGAAAGAATGGGGTATACGATCGTAGTTGATGGTCGCGCCAGAGTACTGGCGGCTGTGCGACAAAACCTTATGCAAGGTGCCACTCAGATTAAGATTATGGGTGGAGGCGGCGGCGCCTCGAAATATGATCCTATCGATGTTACCCAGTTTACTGAGGATGAAATTCGAGCTGCAGTAGAGGCCGCAGATGATTGGGGGACTTACGTTACCGCACACGTATTTACGTCAAAAGCGATTAAACGGTTGATTGGAGCAGGATTAAAATGTGTTGAGCATGCATTTTTTGCTGATGAAGAAACTATCAAGCTGATTGCCCGTAAGGGTGTGTTTGTTTCGACCCAGACTTGGGGCTTGTCACCTCGGTTATTTGAGCACCCCAATGTAATGAAAGGAAAACATGCGGCTATTCGAAAGGCTCACGCCAACGCACAGAACTTTGTGCCTTGGCTGATGAAACATAAAGTTAAAGTCGCATTTGGCACCGACGGTATCGGTTTGGAGGGTGGGCAAAAATCTCGTCGATATGAGTTGCATTGGCGCGCACAAATGTTTGGCAGCAATTTTGAAGTGCTTAAGCAGGCCACTTCAGTTGCTGCGGAGCTGCTAGCTTTGTCCGGGCCACGCAATCCCTATCCAGGGAAACTGGGAGTGGTAGAAGAGGGAGCCTATGCCGATTTGCTCTTAGTTGATGGCAATCCTTTGAGTGATCTTTCAGTTTTGGGTGCTACAGAGCAGTGGTTTGATGCGCCAACTCCTGGTCCCATTGATACTTTGCATATGGTGATGAAAGATGGGGTCATTTACAAAGACAAAATGTAACTAAGGGCTTTCCTTAAATGCTTATCGTTTATTGAAAAACCGTTATATCAAAAGCAAAACTCCGTTTCCTTTTTTATCGTCTACTTATCTCAATCATTTCAAAAATTTAAAGAGCCTTATCTAAAAAATGAGTAAAACTTAGATTAATTATGCTCGTGGAGAAAATCACAATGAAAAACTGTCTTTTAGTGAAGTCTATTTTATCCGTCACGGCTGCGATTTTTGGTGGCGTGTTCGTCAGTAACGCGTATGCCGACACACTCTTTACCAATGTGAATGTGTTTAATGGTACCGAGAGTAAACTCTATAACAATCAGTATGTGCTTGTAAAAGCAAATAAAATTGCTCAAGTTTCCGACAGCATTATTGAGGCAGATGGCGCCAAGATTATTGATGGCAGTGGAAAAACCCTGATGCCAGGGATGATTGATGCTCACACGCATATAATGGTTAACGGCGACACCGTTAACCAAATTGAAACGTCCGAGGATCCTTATGATCTCGGGATAAGATCTGTTGGTGCAGCGAAAAGTTTTCTGATGGATGGTTTCACCTCGATTCGTGATATGGGTGGTCCCAGCTTTGCTCTAAAGCGCCAGATTGATAAAGGTGTGATTATTGGCCCTAGAGTATACCCCTCAGGGGCTGTGCTTTCGCAAACATCTGGACATGGGGATCGCCGTAGCCTGTACGATCTTGGTTTTTCGATAAATGTTGAAGATGATGTTTCAAACATGGAACGGATCGGTTTTGGACAGGTTGTCGATGGAGTTCCTGAGGTATTAAAAGCAACGCGCTTGAATTTGCGACATGGTGCCACCCAAATAAAAATAATGGCGGGTGGTGGTGGTTCTTCGCAATATGACCCAATTGATACCACTCAATTCTTGCGGGATGAGATTTGTGCTGCAGTACAAGCTGCGGCTGATTGGGGAACTTATGTAGCCGCCCACCTCTTTTATGATCGAGCCATTAACCGCGCTCTAGATTGTGGTGTAAAGACGTTTGAACACGGCTTTTTTGCATCTTATAAAACCTATCAAAGGATGGCAAAAGAGGGAGCTTACTTAGTGCCTCAAATGTGGGGGTTTTCGCCAGAGCTGATGAATCATCCAGATATACCCAAGAGAAAACTTCCCGCAATAGCCGAGCTTCAGAAAAAATACAAAGATGTCGGTCGTCTAATCCTCAAGTCAGGTGTGAAAGTAGCGTTTCAGTCGGATTGGGCTCGCGAAATTGAGAACGCTAATCGTTCTCGTCGTTTTGAAATTTGGTGGCGATCGCAAATGTTTGATGGTGGTGGGTTTGATGGTAAATTTGAAACTTTAAAACAATTAACTTCAGTTGGTGGGGAGCTTTTGGCTGAATCAGGTCCGCGCAACTCAGCCGGTGGTAAGCTGGGTGTTATTGAAGAAGGAGCTATCGCTGATATTTTGATAATCAACGGGAATCCTCTAAATGATCTTAGCGTGATAGGGGGGCGTCAACAATGGTATTCACAAGCCTTACCCTCAGAAAATCCTATTGAGACTATCCAACTAATTATGAAAGATGGTGTTATTTATAAAAACACTCTCTAGAGTTGGGGCGTTTCATGGCGTCAAAGGCTACAGTGAAGCACTGTCTAGGAAACCCGGTTACGTGGCTAATGTCTACGCAACTTGTGGTTTGTACTAAGCGGGTTGGGGAAGTTAAATACAACGATAAAACGACAATATGGAGGCAGCCTGAATCAGGTGCGAGGCCAAATTGCCGATTAGTCAGGCATTGCATGCCACGTAAGCGATCAACAGTGAGAACTCACTGATTTGCCCATGCCTAACTAAGACCAATAACTCAAGCCAGTGGCGTACTCTAAATCTGCAGCTTCAGTAACAGCCGGAATGTAAGCGGTTTTAATACCAACAAAAGTATTGGGACAGGCACGCTAAGAGAATGGATCGAGTCGAGTTGGTCAGCATTAAGATTCAATCTTTTTCAGCTGAATGATCTTGCGTAGCATGCGGTTTTGCCTAAATTGAACTTAATTGACACCCGGTTTCACCTAAACTCGTTGTGGATGCATATCTGTTCAAAATGAAGATATACACGAACAATATGATGAAGCAGATTTAAGAAAAATTGCTAGCATGGCCCAAGTCTTTGCTAAGATGGCCCAAGTCGTTGTTAGCTAATGATGTGCATGAAAATATTTATTTAAGAATATATCCTATATGAGGAGTTAGCTATGAAACGAGTATTCAATTTGGCTGAAAAGCTATTATCTGCTGCAGTGGTATTGGCAGTAGGGTTACCTACGCACGCAGCAACGTTGGAAGAAGTGTTAGTAATCGCCACCAAACGTGAATCCAATATTCAAGATATTCCACAATCAGCAGAAGCCTTTAGCGGCGAAACTATCGCGGATATGGCTATCACCGATTTTTCTGACCTGTCTGACTCTATCCCGGCTTTCTACGTGGGTGATGGCATTGTCTCTACCAGCGTTAATATGCGGGGTATGGGCTCTGGTGGTGATCGTAGTTTTGAGCAATCCGTAGGTATGTTTATCGACGGCATTTATATGCCCCGTAGCCGCCAGTATCGAGCGCCTTTCTTTGACGCCGAGCGTGTAGAAGTGCTACGAGGACCGCAAGCGGTGTTGTTTGGTTTAAACTCTACGGCTGGTGCCGTCAGTGTTATCTCTGCAAAAACTAATCCAGGTGATCCGTTTTTTGCCGATATTACTGCCAGTTATGAAACTGAATTTGAAGGCAAAGATTTAACTCTGGTTATCGGTGGCTCTGTTGGAGATAGCTTGGGCTTGCGTCTTGCGATTAAAAACTATGACACCGATGGTTATTATCAAAACACTACACTAAATCAAGTTGAAAATGACCGTGAGGCTGAGCTTTATCGTTTGAGTGCTGTTTGGGAGCCAACTGAAAAGTTGACCGTTAGCGGTAAGTTTGAATATTCCGATTACAATATGAGCGGCGGTAGTGGTGAAGCCTTTGGCACCGCGCTAGCATTGCCTGGTGTGGGTATCGAGAACCAGTTAAATTGGGTGCGCAGTTCCGATGCTACCTATATAGGCGAGTTAGAACCTGGCTGGGATGTGAAAGAAGGCCTGTTTCAGCGAAATGATAATGCTGCAGTTGAGATTGATTATGAGTTAGATAGCGGCCATAGCCTGACTGCGACAATGGGCTATTCAGATATGTACTTTGAATATGCTGCTGACGTCGATTTGATTAATGGTCAAGCATTCTTTTGGGGATCAAATCCTAATACTGTAAATCCAGCGTTATTTTTTCCGAATGAAGCTGGCGCCGATTCATCAATTGCTCCGGAATCTTATGAGCAAACGAGCCTTGAGCTAAAAATCACATCGCCACAAAATGACACATTTGATTATATCGCTGGTCTCTACTGGCAAGATTCTGAGCTGTTTAATAATAATCAGTCCAACACTAATTTTGGCCCTCCGTTTGGCGGCCTGATTCAAAATAGATCGATAACGCTAGATGTCGAAGCAACCACGCTGTCTGCATTCTTTTCAGGCAGTTGGCATGTAACAGACAATGTCAACATTATTGCTGGCGCACGCTATATCGAGGAAGAAAAAACAGGGCTTCGCGCAAACCCTATAACGAAACTCTATCTCCCTAATGGAACCTTGTTTGTCGATTCTAGCCCCAACGCCGGCTTTGACCCGTTGTCAGAAGAACGAACCTCCAAAAACTTTTTGCCAGAGGTAGTGATACAGTTCGATGCTACGGATGACATGATGCTTTACGGTAAAGTTGGCAAGAGTGCTAAATCCGGTGGCTATGCAGCCGCTTCAACTATAGCGCCAGGTACCTTTGAATACGGTGATGAAAAGGTCATTACCTACGAAATTGGTATGAAGTCAACTTGGTTGGATGGTGCTGCTGAGCTCAATGCCACTTTGTTCCGCAGTGAATTTGACGACCTGCAGGTGAATTCCTTTATCAGTGTTGGAGCAACTACATTGGCGGCTATTCGGAATGCTGCCGCATCAATTAACCAGGGGTTGGAGCTTAATGGACGCTGGGCAGTAAATGACTGGTTAACCGTGAACGGCTCGGTGTCATTGCTGGATGCCTACTATGACAATTACACTGTAGCCACTTGTGCACCTTCAACGCCTAACCCAGATATGAGTGGCATTTGCGATTTCTCTGGTAAGGATATGCCTTATGCTCCGGACATTTCATCGAACTTTTCTGCTAATGTGATTGCGCCAATTTCCGATAACCTAAATTTTGTCGGACAATTGTCGGTAGCCTACAACTCGGAGTACTTCACTTCTGGTACGCTGGATACTGAAGGCCTTCAGGATTCTTATACGAAGGTTTCTGCCCGTATTGGCATCGAAGCTGCGGATAGAAAGTGGAGTTTGGCTTTGGTTGGTAAAAACTTGACGGACGAGGTGATTCTGGATGTAACCCAACCACTGTTTGGCTACTATCTTGGATATATTGGTCAACCAAGAACTCTTACCATTCAAGGTGCATACCACTTTGGCGGCTAATCTCCGCGATCATTTCTAATGATTTAAAGCGCAGCCTGGAAACAGGCTGCGCTTTTTTGTGTTTATTAATTGGGTAAACAACAGCGAATTGATTTTGTTCTTAGGTGTTGTCTATAGGGAAGTGCCTACAATGATGAGATACATTAAGAATAGTACGGTTGGTTTGTATCGTTGCTTGCTACGATGATGATCGGTTTAATGTTCTGGAATAGTGATTTAAGCAGCGTTTTTATCAGTAGCTGTTCTGGTGTTAGGCCTTTATCAGGGAGATATTTGGTATAAAATCCTCGTTCCAGTAAGCGGTAAACAAATTGTTGTTTCCCATTTTTTTAAATTTCTCAGTTCCAAATCTAAGGTGTAGAAAGTGAAAAAATACGCTGTAGTAATAATATTTTGCCTGCTGATGCCGGTGGTCGGCTGTGCTGATGGGGGAAATTCAGCGCCTCAACCCCTACCCTCAAGTTATTACCCTTCCAGCGGTGAATGGGAAAAGCGATCTGTTGAACAGTTAGGTTTTTCGAAGGAAGCTTTAGATAAAGCAGTGGCCTATGCCTTGGCTAATGAATCAGATATTCCGGTGGATTTGAGCCAAGCGGTTGGTGGTTTAGCCTCCGACTTTCCTGATCGTGAACTTGTGGGTCCTTTTAAAGAGCGTGGTGGACCTAACGGGCTGTTAGTTCGCAATGGTTACATAGTGGCTGAATGGGGCGATACAGAACGCGTAGACATGACCTTCTCGGCTACTAAAAGCTATTTGTCATTAACGGCGGGTCTTGCGTGGGATAAGGGTTTGATTCCCGATCTTGATGAGCCTGTGGGATTATTGGTACGTGATGGTGGTTTTGACTCGGAGCATAATCAAAAGATTACTTGGCGGCATTTATTGCAGCAAACTAGTGAATGGCAAGGTACGTTATTTGGAAAAAATGATCGGGCAGATAGGCGAAGAGGCGTTAATCGAGAGTTACAAGCACCGGGAAGTTTCTATGAGTATAACGATGTTCGGGTGAATCGAACGGCGTTGTCATTGTTGCGTGTCTGGGGACAGAACCTGCCCAGTATATTAAAGACTTATATTATGGATCCTATTGGGGCCTCCGATGCTTGGGAATGGCATGGTTATACAACATCGTGGGTTGAGGAAGGGGGTAAGAAAATACAATCCGTTAGTGGTGGTGGTCACTGGGGCGGCGGGATGTTTATTAACTCCAGAGATCATGCTCGTATGGGGTATTTAATGCTCCGAGATGGGGTTTGGAACGATCAACAACTTATTTCTAAAGAGTGGATTAAAGCGTCAACTACGCCGTCATGGCAGAAACCGCAATACGGGTTTATGTGGTGGTTGAATACCAGCGAAGAATTACTTCCCGGCGCACCGGCAAATAGTTATATGGCGGCTGGTCTGAAAGGTAACGCTATAGTTTGGGTAGATCCTGAGCATGATCTGGTTTTGGTTTCACGGTGGTTAAATCTTACCGAGGTGCAAGAATTGGTTCGGCTTATTCTAGGTGCACTAGTGGAAGAGAACTAACGTGCCAAGTGATATAAGTGTGAGCGGCGTTTATAAGAATTGAAAAACAGGTTGATTACTAGAGCTTAATGATTGTAGGTTTAGGGAGCTTCAATAATTGTTTGAGGCGATTTTTATGAGTTGGGTTATTGCCAATATTTTTATTGGGTTGTACAGGCAAAAATAACTCGGCAGTAGTTAAGTCAGGGCCTGAAGTTCACTTCCCTCCCAAAAGTGGCTGGCAATCTCGCTTACCAGAACAGTTAGGTATGCCGAAAGAACGACTCGAAAAAGTCGTTGTCTATGTGCTTGAGCACGATAGCGGCGTCCTCCTTTCTCCAGAAGAATATGTTTTAGAAAAATCTAAGGATTACCCCGAAAAAGAATTTGTTGGCCCGAATAAAAATCGAGACGATGTGAATGGGTTAATTATTCGCTACGGATATATTGTCGCAGAGTGGAGCGATACCAGACAGTTTGAGATGACTTTTTCCGCGACTAAAAGTTACGTCTCAATGGTGGCCGGTCTGGTCTGGGACAGGGGATTGTTTACCAATTTATTGGATGATCTCCGTGAACTGATCCGATTAGTAGTAGAGGCTGTTGACGATGTTGATGGAGAGAAGGCCGCTGCTGATTAGAACGTAGAAAAGCCAATTTTTTGGTCTTCAAAATTGCGGTTATTCAGTTTGTCCGTCGCTCTTGTCATACTTGTTTGATTTTTTGTATTCGGAAGGCGTTTGTCCCCACCAGCGTTTAAAGCTGCGCGAAAAATTACTGCTACTGTCAAACCCAAGGAGGAAAGCTATATCGGTGATAGATAGGTCCGAACGTTTAATATACTTTCCAGAAAGCTGCTTCCGAGCTTCGTTTAATAATTCTTGATAGCTGGTTTCTGATTTCGATAGTTTGCAGTGTAGGCTACTGACACTCATAGCCAGAGACTGAGCAATCATTTCTTTACTACACTCGCCGCTGGGAAGCAAAGAAATGATTTTGGTTTCTACTTGGGATGGCAGGTCGGCTTCATCAATCTTGGCAAGAAGTTCCAAAACGATCTGATCATTGTTCCAAGCCAAATTTTCATTGGCTGCGGGTAGTGTTTTGTTCAGATCTTTCTCTGAGATATGGATGGCGTTGCGCGTTGATTCAAATATAATCGGGCATCCGAAATATCGTTGGTAATCAGAGATAAAGCCCTTTGGTGCTGGCCACATTAATTCTATTTCTTGGGGCGCAAAGGTTGGGGTGATCATAAAACGGATTAGACGCATCATGCAGGTGGTCCAAGCATCCGCTTGAACGCGCCGAGTGCTTGGGTGGTAATCTACGCAGACAGGTGTGTCTGACAATACTCCATTACCGTTTTCTAATGAAAAATGGAGCTTTTCATTAGTTGTGATCAGTGCGAAATACCGTACAGCTCGGTTGCAGAAATCTTTCAGCGTGGAGCTAGAAAGCAGAGATAAACCGAGTGCGTCAAAGCTAGTCGGGTGGATAAGGTCCGCAATGCGAATACCAAACAATGGGTCTTTGCAATGTTCAACGCAGCGCAGTAATAATTGATCTAGTTGTTGGTGCGATATACGTCGTTCAGCATCCTCAAATTGACTGATATTAAGGCCAGCCTCTCGAAAAATTTCATCTGCATCATGACCGTAAGCTTGAACTGTTTGGTAGATCGCAATAGGCGTTCCCCGAAAACTGGATGAGGTGTTCGAAAAATTATTCATATTGAAGAGATTATTGCTGAATAGAACGAATTTATCAAAAGTATAGTTGCTAAGATGTGATTATATTATGCATCTGAGTAATTGTTCTTGCTGCAGAAATAATGAGTATTAATACTTAAAGTGATCTGAGGTGTTTGAGAATAATGAGATTGGTAATTTCTGTGTGCGTAGGTTTATTTTTTTCGATGTTGTCACATTTTGCGATTGCCGTAACTTATGACGTAGTTATCAAAAATGGTCGGGTAATGGATCCTGAAACCAGCTTTGATGCAATCGCTAATGTTGGTGTTCTCGGTGGCAAAATTGCTGAAATTACTACCGAAAGTATTACCGGCACAGAAACTATTGATGCCTCCGGCCATATAGTTTCCCCAGGCTTTATTGATACTCATGCCCACGGTGTTGACCCCTTCAGCAGTAAGCTTTACTTGCTTGACGGGCTGACGACGCCAATGGATATGGAGCTTGGTGCTCGCGATGTGGATAAATGGTATCGCGAACGGGCTGGTAAATCACAGGTTAATTACGCTACCACAGTTAGTCATACCCTAGCCCGTATTCACGTGATGGATGGCGATGAGGCAGGCTTAGCCGCTAACGATATTATCGATCTTGATGCCGCAGTTGAAGCATCCCAAAAAACAGGTCGTAGAGGTTGGTCGCAACTGGCCAGCAAAGAAGAGCTCGATCAGTTGATGGCCTACATGGATAAAGGCCTACGACAAGGTGCTATCGGTATCGGCAATATTACTGGTCACCTGAAAGAGGCGGTAACAGCTGCCGAGCAATATAGAGTACAAGAACTTGCAGGTAAGTATGGTCGAGTGACGGATGTGCACAGCAGATTTATTGGCATTTTACCGCCAACCACGGGTGCCATTGGCATTCAGGAATCATTGGCAAATGCGGTTGCGTTAGATGCGCCGCTGTTGATGGCGCATCTTAATCCGCACATGGAGTGGGAGTTCACCATACCTTTGATTAATACCATGCGCGAAAAGGTCGGAGTCAAAGTGTGGGGAGAAGTTTATCCTTGGGGTGCCGGGTCTGGCTTGGCTGGCTCCGCCACAATTGCAGAAAAACAAATGCGCTCAATGGGGATGACCTATAGCGATATTACCACCTTGGATGGCACGCCTTGGACAAAAGAGATGTACGACGATAAACGCGTCAATCATCCGGGTGAGCGGTTTATTGGTTATATGAATCCGCCTGAAGATATCGTCAAATGGCTGGCTATGCCTGGAGTGACCATTATTAGTGATGGTGGTAGCTATAAAGATAAAGATAACAAGCCTCTTGCCTGGGATGCTCCGTATGAGAATGCTCTTGGTCATCCTAGAGGTGCGGGAAGTCGAGGTAAGGTGTTGCGGTTGGTGCGTGAAACGAAAAATATGCCGTTGATGGAAGCAATATCCAAAATGAGTTATATGCACGCCAAATATTTGGCAGAGCTTGGCGGCATTATGCAGTTTAATAACAAAGGTCGTCTACAAAAAGGCAAGGATGCGGATATTGTAGTATTCGACCCAAAGACCGTTACAGAGAATTCTACCTACAAGCTAGGTGAAGGAGCCCTGCCTTCATCTGGGATACCCTATGTGCTGGTTAACGGCGTGATAGTGGTTAAGGATTCCGTTGTGCAAAAAGTATATCCCGGCAAACCTATCCGGTTTGACGTTATTAATTGAGTTGTTGGCTGAACCAGCACGCTAATTTCCAGCTTGTTGGCTTTATCAAGGAGATAATGTGAAGATACTGGTAATTGGCGCGGGTGTTGTTGGGGTTTCCACCGCGTACTATTTGCAGCGTTATGGCGCTGAAGTGACAGTTGTTGAACGCAATGCTAAACCCGGTCTTGAGGCAAGTTGGGGTAATGGTGGCTTGATCCACGCTAATATTCCACCGCCTTGGAATGAGCCAGGCAGTCTCAAAATGATGATGAAATGCTTAATAAGCAAAGATGCCCCGATGGTATTTCGAGCTAAGGCACTGCCATCACTAGCCTTGTGGGGGTTGGGGTTTCTCAAGCACTCCCGAAAAGCTGCATTTCTGGAAAATAGTCACCGCAATACTCGTTTAGGAATGTATTCACTGAAGTGTTTTGCTGAGCTACGGGAAGAGTCAGGAGTTCAGTTTCATCATCAACAGCGCGGGTTACTAAAAGTCTTCAGAGATCAGCAGTCGCTTGACGGTATGGTGCAGATGGCTAATTTGCTGGCTGATGATGGAGCGCAATATAGGCTGCTCTCAAAAGAAGACACACTGCAATTGGAGCCAGCCTTAAAGCCTGTCGGTGATAAAATTGTCGCCGGTATGCATATCCCCACCGATGAATCCGGCAGCCCACACGACTTTTGTGTTAATCTGGCAGCGCTAACTGCCGAGCACGGTGCAACTTACCACTTCGAGACAGCGGTTAAGCGCTTAAGCAAAAAGAGCCAAACTTTTACGGCAGAATTAGCGAATGGCGAATCTATTGAAGCCGATAAGGTGGTGCTGGCCACTGGCAGCCATAGCCCGCAGTTAGCTCGTCAACTGGGCGTCAAAGTGCCAGTGAAACCAGCTAAAGGGTACTCCCTAAGTATTCCCATGGCGGGCTGGCAAGATGCGCCAAAAGTACCATTGATTGATATGGGCTTATTGGCTGGCTTTAACCCCATCGGGGGCAAATTTCTACGCTTGGGTGGCGGAGCCGAATTCGCTGGTCATGATGCCGATATTTCCGAGAATTCCCGACAAAATTTAATTAAACAGTTGGAGGGAGTATTTCCTAAGTTTGCTGCCACTCTGAATTATGATGAGCTAGAAGTTTGGGCCGGATTTCGACCGGTGTCGGTCGATGGTGTACCGCTAATTGGTGCAACCAAAGTTGATGGACTATATCTAAATACTGGCCATGGTTATCTGGGCTGGACCATGTCTCCGGCTTCAGGAAAGTTACTGGCGGCCCAGATTATGGGGCAACCTACAACACTTAACCCAGGCGATTATGCGATTGCCAGGTTATATAAATGATAAGTAGAGCGTGGTATATGAAATTTACTCTAAAAGCAGCAAGCTTGTCGGCGGCAATAGTGATTGGTTTGGCTGGCTGTGGTTCGGATAAGCAGTCAGCAGCGCAAACAGATTTAGCTGAAGAGACTATATATGACATTGTAATCAGTAATGGTCGGGTGATTGATCCAGAAACCAAACTGGACGCAGTGCGCAATTTGGGCATCAAAGATGGCATTATAGCGACCATCAGCACAGCGCCTTTGTCGGGTGGGCGAGTGATTGACGCCACCGATCATAATGTCTCTCCAGGGTTTGTTGACACCCATAATCACGGTGCTGCTACACCTCATGGAGGCAAACTGATTTAGCTTGCTTTGTCGTTGCATTGAATGTCATCGCAGGGCTTTCAATACCATCATCAATAACCAGCCGCCTTTTTATTTGCGCGCGAGGGTTAAATATCCCTTGGTTCGCCACAGTATAGATTTTTGCTTATAAAATGTGCGGCTAGGACTTTCATTTTTAGTCAGAGCCACCGCCTATCTGAGTAAGTCTTCGGCAATAATGACTTGTCGCATTTGTGTGGTTCCTGCACCTATCTCCATCAATTTTCCCGTCCGATACAATCGGTTTACCTCAGTCTCGAGGATATATCCAGTTCCACCATGAACTTGGACCGCATTACTTAGAAGCCTGTTAAACGCTCGTGCACAATGCAGCAACGCGGCAGCTGTTCTTCTCTGAATTTCACGCCGACCACTACTACTCTCGCTCTCTTGTTTAACTATTTCCTTTGCTAGCTGATAGGTAATCCCTCTCATACTTTCCAAATCAGTATAGGCATCCGCCAACAAGCCTTGCACTAACTGAAAACTACCAATCGGCTTGCCAAACTGCTCTCTAGTTTTTGCTACCTCAATAGCTAAATCAAGCGCTCTTTGGCTGACACCTATCATATGAAAACAACTGCTAATCCGATCAAGGTTCAAGCCACCCATCAAAATACTAACACCCTTATTCAAACTTCCGACAAGGTTCGCCGCAGGCACTACACAATTATCAAATACTAACTCTCCAGTAGGGCTGCCACGCCAGCCCATTTTATCGAGCTTTTGTGCAACGCTAAAACCGACGAATTTCTTTTCAACAATAAAACAAGAAATGCCTTTATTTCCAAGTTCAGGGGCGGTACGCGCATAAACCACTATGGCATCTGCTACCGGTCCGTTACTAATAAACATTTTACTGCCATTGAGAATATAGTTGTCACCATCTCTTTTCGCGGTGGTTCTCATCGATCCCATGGCATCTGAACCAGCACCAGACTCAGTAAGAGCAAAAGCACCAATACCACCATTGCAGACCAAACCAAGGTACTTAGCTTTTTGCTCTTCATTAGCGTTGATCGCCAATGAATGAGCAAAAACAATTTCTGTGCCCATCCACGATGCGGCAAAAGAATGAGCCCAATATGACATTGCTTCAAATGAGAACAAAAATGAAATAAGGTCTAAGCCCACTCCTCCATACTGCTCTGGGACAGTAACACTGTAGTGGTCAAGTAATATTGGCCACGGATTTAGAGGAATTCCAGAAGAATCCCTCGGTTTTGTTTGGTGCCAATCCACCGTTATGTTGATGCGGTCTGAACTGATTATAGTAACCGGTGATGTAATCAAAGATTGATCGTTGCGCCTGAGCGAACGACCGATAACCCATCTCAGGAACCCACTCCGTTTTTAAGCTTCTGAAGAATCGTTCCATCGGCGCATTGTCCCAACAGTTTCCTCGCCGACTCATACTCTGCTTAATTTGGTATCGCCACAGGTATTGGCGAAACCTGATGCTCGTGTAGTGGCTGCCCTGATCGGAATGAAACATCACACCTTCGGGTTTACCTCGTGACTCATAAGCCATCGTTAAGGCCTTTGCAGTGAGCTGACTGTCAGGCGAATTTGAGAACGACCAGCCCACCACTTTCCGGGCGTACAGATCAAGCACGACCGCCAGGTAAGACCAGCGTTGGCCGGTCCAGACGTAGGTCACATCACCACACCAAACTTGGTTTGGTGCTGCGGGGCTGAACTGACGATCCAGGGTGTTCGGAATGTTGGTGTGTGGCTGCGTTGCCTTTTTGTATTTATGTGCCGGCAGCTGCGTACTCACGAGCCCGAGGCGCTTCATAAAGCCTTTTGCACGGTAGCGGCTCAGTGGCACACCAAAGCCAGTTACGATCCCGGCAATGCTACGAGCACCGGCAGAGCCCTGGCTGAGATTATGCGCCGTCCTGACCAAGGCATTTATTTTCATTCTCTCAGGGTCTACCCGGCGTGTTGCTGCGCGGCGGTACTTAAACGTGCTTCGATGTACATCGAAAGCCTCGCAGAGTGTTTTGATACTGTGGCTCTCTTGAAGTGCTTCAACAATCTTCATTTGTTCAGCGAGTCGGACATCAAGAGAGCGGTAGCCTTTTTTAATATTTCGTTATGCTCCTCAATTTTACGGATGTGCTTCTCTAATTCCTTGATTCTTTGATGCTCTGGCGTCATTGCTCTGGCCTTCGGTGTTTGCCCATTACGCTCCTGACGTAACTGCCTGACCCACTTATCCATGGTTGAGTGACCAACTCCGACAGCGGTGGCTGCTTCACGGATACTGTAGTTCTGATCAACCACCAATTGCGCTGATTCAAGACGAAATTCTGGGCTGAAAGTACGGCGTGTTTTGCTTCTCATAGTTTTACTCACTTAATCTCCAAGGTGATAATATCACCTATAATTAAGTGGCCAAATTTACTATGCCACTACAAACACCGGCTAATCCATACTCCTTCAAGGAACGCATTTTTTCTTCTGGAAACCAGTCTTCAATATCCATTCTTTCAGCCAATGGATATAATTCTTCACGGCTAATTTTGAAGACAGCGTCGTATATTTGCTGAATATCTTCGTTAAATCCGTATTTTTCAACTTGTAGCATTGGCTGCACTCCCTAGGATTTTATTTAGCTTGATGGTTTGCACATAGATGTTACGACTCTAACGCATTCCGCCAAGGCTCAGGAATTTCCATCGCCTTGCCTGTTTCCATACTGACACACACATAGGCTAATCGACCTTTAAACATTTCCAAGCCATCATCATTGACACCCATCACATCAATCGAAAATGACTTAGTTCCAATCTCTCCAACCCATGCATGCACATTTACCTCATCGTCCCAAGTCATGGGTCGGGTGAATTCCGAAGTCAACGCCCTGCAAGGTAGAGAAACATTTATTTCAAAAGCATAACGGACATGTGGGCGACCAAACGCTCGATCCATAAATTCGCCAACAGATTCTACTATGTAGTGCGAGAGCCTAGGCGCATACATAAATTTGGAGGCATCACAATCTCCAAATAATACCTTACGGCGAGTTAAAAACGTTTCGATAGTCAGTTCACTCATCATTCGGCCTCTCTATTCTAAAAACACATCATGCCTTTCCTTATGCTTTCACTCTCGTCATTTGAGCCAAAACATACTGCAAAAACTGCACCACTATCTGCTCAATCGACTTGAGTTGATGTCACAGGTGTTGTTGGCAAGTTATCATCAAAACCAGTGGGGGAGCACATACCGTTGCCTAGCGCCTTCTCAACTTATCTGTTATAAAAAACTACAAAGTATTCTTATACACCACACCATCTTTCATAATTACTCGTAGCGTTTCAATCGGCTCTGGAGGTGGCGCACTGAACCACTCTGACTGAGCACCTAATACTGAAATATCTTCCAGCGGATTACCGTCAACTAACAACAAATCGGCCAATGCTCCTTCTTCAACGACACCCTGCTTGCCCTCGTACGGATTACGCAACCCGGTTAACGCCAACAACTCGCCCGCCACTGAAGTAGCCTGCTTCAAAGTTTCAAAATTCCCAAACACTTCCGCACGGTAAAACAATTCATAACGACGAGAATTTTGACCGATAACCATATCGCCCACATCATCTGTGCCAAACACTACTTTCACCTTGTGCTTCATCAACCATTTGACAAAATTAGGTGCGTTTTTCTGCATTTCCCTAATAGCACCGTGCTTGCTTTTAGTAACGTATGGGTTTTTGAAAAGTTCAGGCGACATTCCCCACATTTGTGGCATCACGTAAACACCTCTTTTAGCCACGAGCTTTACAGTTTCTTCATCCATAAAAAAGCCGTGCTCCAAACCCTTCACTCCAGCATTCACTGCTCGCTGTATCGCTTTCGACGTAAATATATGCGCAGTAACATAGGTTCCCCAATCTTCGGCTGCCTGAACTGCTGCACGAATTTCGTCCTCGGTGAACTGTGTAGTATCAATAGGGTCATATTTAGAGGCCCCACCCCCCCCTGCCATAATTTTAATCTGAGTAGCGCCTTGCATCAGGCTTTGGCGAACAGCTGCCAACACTCTTGCTCGGCCATCAACCACATGGGTGACACCCATTCTTGCTAGATTAGTTACATCAACACCACTTAAGGTGGGATTTGGATCACCATAATGACGCAAATCACCGTGGCCTGAAGTTTGCGATATAAAGGCTTCTGAAGAATAAACTCGAGGCCCTGGCACCAACCCGGCTTCTATTGCTCTGTGAATTGGAGCAGCATGACCACCCATGTCTCTAATGGCAGTAAAACCGTCCATCAGATAGTTATTTGCCTTCAGGGTCATGCGAATACCGGCATCAGCTAGGTCCATGGATGATTCCATTTCAGTGGGGCTGGCATTAACCGCAATATGGCTGTGAGCATCAATTAAACCTGGCATCAGAGTTCTTCCACTGCCGTCCACCACCACAGCCCCTTCACCAACACTGACAGGAACATCACTGATTTTGGTGATTTTATTGCCGCTAACCAGTACATGCTGACCCGTATGCAAACGATTATTTTTGCCGTCGAAGATATTGACGTCGGTAAACAACACTTCAGTATTGACAGCCTGCGGCTCTGCCGCAGCGGTGCCCATCATCGATAAACTACTAATCAGCCATAAAATGGCCATTGATACAACGATTTTCATAATTTTGCCTTTTTTTAAATTGATATTTAATAATTCGGGACCTTCATACGTTCAACTTTCTGATTTTACTAACCGCAAGTTTCCCCGCCCTTTCACCTGATGGTCTCGTCGATCAATCGCAGCCAGTTGCCACCCATAACTTTAGCAATATCTCCATCACTATAACCTCGCGCAACCAAACCACGTGTCAGGTTCGGATAGCCCGAGTTATTTTCCATACCCTTATGCCCGTCTGACCATGGCCAAACGTCCAAAGAAACGCCAACCATCTCTCTCTCCGCGTCGCTCCAATCTGGGCCATCTAAAATTTGATCAAGTGAAGCAGGCAGAACAAAGTCTGTGCCAAAACCCACGTGATCAACACCTATTAAATTGATCGCATATTCAATGCTATCCAGATAGTCGTGCACAGTGCATTTATCTTTTCCGTTCAGCGCTCCAGGAGTACTGAGGATGCCAAACACACCGCCATTATCAGCAAGTTTAATGAGAGCCTCATCGGTATGTGATCTAGGTTGATCGACCATCGACCGAACGCCTGCATGTGTGCAAGCGATTGGTTTTTCTGACACATCAATGGCAGCCAGCAGTGTCGCCGTGGAGCTATGACCTGTATCGACTAACATGCCTAATTGATTGAGTTCACCAACCACCTCCTCACCAAATCGGCTTAGTGGGTATTGTGCGGCGCCATTTTCCATACACCCTGAACCAACAAAATTCACACGGTTATAAGTCAGCTGAACAATTCTGAGCCCTTTGTGATAGGCCTTCGATAGTCGGCCAATATCCTTACCTAAAAACTCTGTGTTTTGTACACCTGGCATCAATCCTATACGACCGTTTTTTTTGGCAGCTCTAATATCATCGCCATTTAGGCAGATCATCAAATCATCTGAATGTGACTGTACTACGTCTAGCAAGGCCCGCAAGTCATTGACCAACGAATCCCAAGACCACCACTGATTAAGTCCAAATGTGTCACCTTTCAACATGCCATGCATGTCGGTAATTCCGAGAGAAAGATTACCAGCCGTCGCGCCGCCTCGCTTGCACAAATCGACCATCCCATCGTACCAAGAGCATTCCATTAATGAATCAAAAACAATAATGTCTTTATGCAATTGTTGAGCGCGAACTTCCTGAGCGGCGTTAAGTCCGAAATTGACCACGCTGGCCGGTTTCAACATATAAGGATGTTCAGGCATAACTCCTCCAAAAATTATAATGGGATCGACCTTAACACTAGTTATTTTCTAGCCTCTATTCAATTGAGGCGATCTTGGTGTCTTTCTCTCCTTAATTTCTTTGCCTATTGTTATTTTTTTCTGAGAACTAACTTGTCTAGTACGCTTAAGGAACCTATATACCTTTACAGTTTGTCGCACACACCAGAAAAATATTTTAGTTAGCCGATTTTCCTTACACAGGCTCTAACAAATTGATGGCGGTGTAGTATATAGTTATTCTATTGCTCAACTCTGACTTGACCGTTTTTTTGTGAATGAAAACTAGCAGCATGTGTTCCTTACCAAACATCAGAAAAGAAGAAATAGATGTTTAGGCTTATAATATTAGGTTTTGCACGTATATTTTTTGCGGCATTGTTTCTGGTTTCCGGGTGTAGTAGTTTTGTATCGACTGCAACACAAGCTGAACAATACAGAGCTCCAACTACAGATAACAGTTTAGTTCGCTTTGCTATAATCGCCGACCTTACTGGAGGTGAACGAGCCGGAGTGTTTAAGGTTGGTGCAAAGGCCATTAATGCAATGAAGCCTGATTTCATTATGAGCATTGGCGATTTGATCGAAGGAGGTACTGAAGATATCGATCAAATGAACAAGGAATGGTCAACCTTCAATGAAAATTTAAACAAAGGCGATTTGGATTTTTACCCTGTTGTTGGAAATCATGATATTTCCAACACCGCTATGCGTCGTTGGTATGAAAAGAAGGTCGCACCTCGTTTCTATCATTTTGTGTACAAAGATGCCTTATTTTTGGTACTGGATAGTGAGGATTTTACCGATCAATTTTTCCCTGAATTGCAAATTAAACGTAACGCAGCAATTGAAGTCTATAAAACCAATCCCGCTGAGTTCCCTAATACTGAATATGCGAAAATGCCACAGCGTAAATACGGCGAGATTAGTGATGCTCAGACCAAATATATATTAGGCACGATAGCGGCGAATAAAGATGCGCGTTGGACTTTTCTGTTTATGCATAAGCCAGTCTGGAAGAATGAAAACGAAACTAATTTCAAAAAAATTGAAAAAGCTTTAAAGAGCAAGAACTACACCGTGTTTAATGGTCATGTGCATGGTTATGAATATACAATGCGCCTTGGCCAAGACTATATTCAATTGGCAACCACTGGTGGAGAGATGATAAAAAGTTCGGCCAAAAATATGGATCACATCATGTGGGTAAGTTTGCAAGACAAACCGAGCTATTTGAATATCAAACTCAACGGCATGCTGGATAAAACAGGCCACGCACCTGCCAATGGTGATGCTTTGTGTTTGCAAGATGATAGTTGTGAAGGAGGCGATAAGTAAATGAACATCAAGAATGGTTTGATCTATTTACTTAGCCTGGTGGTAGTTGCAGTAGCCAGCTCCTTAATCACTCAAAAACTAAACGTCAACGGTGGGTTGTCGGACCAATCTGTTTATTTAATCGGTTCAGCAACGGTCACCGATGCTAAGAGACTGCCTGAATACCAGAAGGTTAGCGGACCGCTCGCGGCTTTGTCTGGCGGATACGTTCCTTTGGCTTTCTCCAAACCAAATATGATTGAGGGGAAATTACCCGCCCCAGGCGGATTTTTCATTGAGCGATACGACTCGTTAGAAGGCTTAAATCGCTTTATTAATTCACCAGAGTTTCAAGAAGCGAAAATAATGCGCGATGAAGTTGCTGACGTGCACTTTATGATGTGGCTGCCTGCAATACCAAAAGGATCTCTGCCACATTAAATGTAGTAACTTATGCCTAGCATGACAACGTTATGAGCTTAATTGAGACCTAATCGGGCGGCCAGCTATTTGCCACGGCTGTCTTCTCGACTTTACTACATGGACTAGGTGCCCTACGGGGTATGTAGCTTATTACGCTTACACGACGTAAACGGTAGAGCCGAGTATGAACAGAGACCGAGAGGAATGCAGGAGCAATTCTCGGAAGCGCAGTGCATGGAGAGACATCATCTTACTTTGGAGATTTCTCCACTCGTTTCACCCAGTCAATAACGTAATGTGTTCATCTGGCTTTGCGAACGGCTCTGGCAGCAAGGGCTACTACCGGTCAGTCAAAAAACGCAGTGCTTACTTCTTAAATGTGGTTTTGCCCTTTAAAGATGGTTTCCAAAATGGCGCTGTCTTTGATCGCTGATGGGTCTACCATTAAAGACATCGCTGTTGTCGAGACAATCTCTCGCGGAAAGACTGTATTTAAAAAGTAAAACCGCTGGTAACTGGCCCTTCCGCCAGTTTTAAACCCTTAGATCAAATCTCGAATGATGGCGGCTATATTTTCACAGGCCTCAATTTATTCCTCAAACAAACGCTCGAACACCTGACGCACGGCAAGCGTCTATTGCAGCCCTTGGATGATTATGCTGGATTTTCCAAATCATTTTCGCTTGTCGCAATATTTCGCGTCTTTAGACTATTGGTAGCAGGACTGGACAGTCGAACTCTTAGTTTAAAAAAAAGCGATTCACGTTTACCGTAAACCGCTTAAACAGAGGGGATTCAAACTTTTTTAAAATCTGTAGCGACCTTGTAGCGTTATTATTTTTGGCCGACTGCCATATCCAATATAGCCACCGAAGGACCCTGGCTGAGATATGTTCAATACATACTCATCATCGAGATTGCGACCAATAATTGAAACATCCCATTTATCATCCGCGTCCCTAATACCAAAGTTGGCATTGAGCTTAGAGTATGAATCGTGGCTAGCAGCCGGATCCAAAGTGCCTTCCGTAAAATAGGAGTCACTGTAACTCAAGGAGATGCCACCGAAGAATATAGGAAAAGGGACTATCACTAAAAATGTTAGGGTTTCGCTTTTCCCGAATGCATCCTTGATTTTTTCCCTTGGCCTTTGCCAGCCTGTCTGATCAAGGCACTGTAAAAGAGAATCCCAATAGTCAAAATTTTGACAACTAAAATGCCGTATATGCTGAGCCTGCTGACAGCTCGATTGATAAGCTGATCTTAATTCAGCAATCCAACTAAAAAGTGCAAGTCTGCCCTCAAGCGGCGAGCTAAGGAATCCTATTCTGCAGAGGCCAGCGCCTGATCAAACTGATTATAGGGTTACTATATTGTAAAAATTATTGAGGAGTATCTTATGAAATTATCAAAAAGAGCATTGGCTTTTATCACTATTTTGGCTGTCTATTTATCCGCTTGCAGTGGTGACAATCAATCTTCTGTAGCAGCTGGACCAGAAGCAAAAACCACCTTTGATATTGTGATTGCCAATGGACGGGTGATAGACCCGGAAACTGACTTGGACGCTATACGCAATGTAGGTATCAAAGATGGTGTTATTGCCGCCATCAGCACCGAAGTGCTATCTGGTGAGCGGCTCATTGACGCAAGCGAACATATAGTCTCTCCAGGGTTTGTCGACACGCACAATCACGGTGCTGTTACCCCGCACGGCGGCAAATTGAGTTTGCGCGGCGGCGTTACTACCGCTATGGATTTGGAAGCGGGCTCCATGAATATTGCCGATTGGTACGCTGAGAGAGACGGCAAATGGCAGCTCAATTTCGGCACCACCATCGCTCAGGAATTCGCCCGCGCGATTGTATTGGATGGATTTGAACAGAAATCGTTACGTGATATGCGTGATTTTTTCCAAATGCGAGGTACAGCAGGTCAAGATGGCGAATCTTCCTGGTCAACCCACATATCCACCGTTGATGAGCTCAACCAAACTCTGACCATTTTGGATCTAGGGTTAATGGAGGGTGCCATTGGTATTGGTTCGCTATTGGGCTACGCATCAAAGGGTATTACCACTCGAGAAATGTACGAAACTCAAAAAGTGGCCGCTAATTACGGTCGTCTGACGGCAGCGCATGTGAGGTATCTGGAAACATCGCCTCCCAAAGAGAACTCAATGGCAGGTGCTGAGATAATGAACAATGCTTTTGTGTTAAATGCCCCGTTACTGTACTGCCATTTTAATGTGGATAACTGGCCATTGGTGCAGGAGTTATTGGTGGGTGCGCGCAAGCGTGGGCTGAATGTTTGGGGTGAGGTTTATCCTTACACCTCTGGTTCCAGTAATATTGGTGCAGATTTTTATGAACCAGCGCAGTGGAAAGCTACTTTCGGCTCCTTTGAAAATAAAATTCTTGATCCGCAACAAGGACGCTACCTGACCGAAGAAGAAATTGTTCAGATGCGCAAAGATGATCCCGGCCATACAGTGGTGGCCTTTGTTCGCCCAGAAGAGTGGGTTGTTCCTTGGCTACAATTACCGGGTGTAACTGTAGCTGGTGATGCAATGTTGCCCATCGACAAAGCGGGCCGACTGCTGAATTGGCAGGATGATTATGCTCTTGGCGCTTTTCATCCAAGAACTTCAGGAACGCAAGCTAAGACATTGCGTTTAGCTAGAGAAAACAATATTTCCTGGATGCAGATGGCGAGCATACTCAGTTACAACGCGGCTAAGCATCTGGGTGATGCCGGGCTTAAATCGATGCAGGTGCGCGGCAGAATGCAGGTAGGCATGGTCGCCGATATCACCGTATTTAACCCCGAAACCGTGACGGATAATTCAGATTATGCAGAAGGAAAAAATGGCTTGCCTGCAACTGGTATCCCTTACGTGTTGGTGAGTGGTGTGGTAGTAGTAGATGACTCCAGAGTGCTTGAGGGCGTCATGCCAGGGCAACCTATCCGCTATCCCGTGGTGAACAAGAGCAAATTTGTGCAATTGAAAAATGAAGGCCCGTGGGTGGAAACGGCCAAATATCCGCATTAATCATTAAAATCAGAGGAAACGTACTCAATAGATTTTTTTACAGCCAATTTGCTGATGCTGCTGTTATCGGCTTCGATTGGAGCACCGGCAGTCGACCCTGCACCTGAGGCTCAGTTGCTATTTGCCGATGTAAATATTTTTGAATGCAAACACGATCATCTGTACAACGGGATGAACGTGTTGGTCAGTGGCAGTAGGATCGCTCAACAGTTATTCAGGAAACCGAGATTACGGCATTAGTTTAACGACCTTACCCATTTTCATCACGAAGGCTACAGACTCCAGGGCTTTAACATCTTTAAGCGGATTACCGTCCACGGCAATAATATCGGCGTACTTACCCGCCTCAAGTGTTCCACGCGTGTCAGAAATACCTAAATTATCGGCTCCATTCACTGTGGCTGTTTTAATCGCTTCCATCGGCGTCATTCCGCCCCACTCAACCAAGAGGCCGAATTCTTCAGCGTTACGACCATGATCCGTCACACCAGAGTCGGTGCCGAAAGCGATCTTTAGACCACTGTTAAATAGACGCTCCCTATTGGCGTGCATTGCAGGCAACGTTGCCTTTATTTTAGCGGCTGGTATAGCTGGAAAAGTACCATTATCTAAAAATTCCTGGCTACCTTTTAACGCAAGTAAGGTTGGTACAAGATAAGCGCCTGTTTTTTTGAAAAGAGCAATAGATTCTTTATTAGATAGCGTTCCATGTTGAATACTATCTACACCAGCGCGCAAAGCAGCGCTCACCCCACCGCCGCCATGGGCATGGGCGGTTACTTTTAAGCCCAACATATGGGCTGTTTCTACGATGGAGCGCATTTCTTCATCAGTGAAATGCTGTGACATACCCCGATTTTGCATCGACCCACCACCACCGGTTGCGGTGATTTTAATGATGTCAGCTCCGCGCTTTGATAATGTACGAACTCGGTAACGGCATTCTTCAACGCTATCACACTGGCTATTTTGGACATCGTCGCGCGTTTTCCATAGATGGTCAGGCAGATGTGACGTTCGGTCTGCATGGCCACCTGTTACGCTCATAGACAGGCCGCTGGCTATGATATGTGGCCCTTCAATCATGCCTGCATTGATAGCATCCCGGACTGCGTATACGGTATAAGCACCTGACCCCACATCTGACACAGTTGTAAAACCTGACCTCAGGGTTAAACCCGCATTTTTCACGCCAGTTATAGTGTGAAACTCCTCAGGTTGCATGAATAGATACGGTGTATTACCCAAGCTGTATTGATTCGTAAGATGGACGTGGGCATCAATAAGCCCCGGCAAAACAAACTGTTTGGAAAGATCTATGATTTTGACGGATTCATTATCGGTTTCAACCTGGTCTGATGAAACGAACCCTTCTATTACCTCCGTAATCACCCCGTCATGAATAACGACGCTTGCATTTTCCAATGGCGCTTTACCCGGCACAGCCAACAGTTGTCCTGCATGTATAATTGACCAATCGGCTAAAGCATTTATTGGCACAGATAGAAACAATGTAGTGATCATCAAGACTCGAAACATGAGTACTCCTCTTATTTAAGTTAAGTTAGTAAATAATATCTATTGATTTAAAAAACTAGCGGAAAACAAGTTCAGCGTAGAACTTCGTTAATCCCTCAGCGGATATTCAGGAAGCTCTTTAAAATTGGGTGGTTTTCCAACCGGGAATTCCAGCACCTCGTTTAACCGCGTTCACCAATAACCCTTATGTGCGACGACCGCGCACCACCAAATAGAGCCCGTAGCTGATCAATGGCATAACAAACACAACGATAAAACTCATAAACATAATGGTATAACCGCGCAGGATCAGTGCCACTATGCCCATGCTGCCTAGAGCCATGCTGACGATGATGGCTAGCGCGGCAATGCCAGCGTGACCACTGGCGGCCAATTCCTTGCCGCTGTGCACTACCTTCCAGTGGTCTATACGTTCAATCAAACCTTGCAGCAGGCCGATGCCGGTTTGCGCCACTAAAACGAACATAACCACCACATAAACGTTCAATAGCAAGGGAGTACTAACAAACCCGAACATCCAATAGGCAGGTAGCGATTGGTCGATTACCTCGGGGTAGCCGGCCATAAAGGCAAAATGAAAGATGGTGGCAGGAATGATTGCGAAAAACGCAGCAACAATTCCTGCGGTCACGGCCTCGGCGCGGGTGCGCAGCCCGATGGCGCAGTACAGTAATATTGGGATATAACCACCACCGCCAATCGCGTACTTCAGGCCGTTCATTACTGCGCCAGCCTGATAAGGTTCGGTGGCAAAAGCATTGGCCACAGTGTTCGCATGACCGCTGAACAGTTGCACCACCAGCACGGCTAACACACAGAACAGCGCGACGATGGAGAGCATCATGGATTTCTCAATAGTTTCGCGTCCCCAGTAGCTGAACACCACCACGAAAAGGAAGATCAGCAGTCCACCAAACCAGTTTGCAATACTGAAATGGTCGCCCAGCACAGTACCGCCTACAGTGGTTGTGATCGATAACGCGATCAACATGCCGCACAGGATCACAATTTCATACACAATCCAGCCGGGACCCAGCAAGACCTTGCAGAAGCTTTGGTAGTCATAACTGCGGTACAGACGTGCAATTTCAAAGCTGATTACCAGCAATACAGCATGCGTTAGCGCAACCGTGCAAAGCGCCACCAATCCGGCGCGGGGACCATTACTGCTGACGAATTCGACCACTTCTCGACCTGAGCCATACGAGGCACCGAAAATCACCGAAAGGAATACGGCCGCTGGAATGGCGATGACGCGAAACAGGTAGGAATCAGTCATTGTCGGCTATGAAGAATTCCATCCCTTCCAGCTCATCGGTTATTTTTATCTGACACGACAGGCGACTGTTGGCATGGCGTTGCTCAACCATAAATAGCATGGCGTCTTCGTTGTCGCCGACCGGTGCTAGCTTATGTTTGTCTTCGGTTTTTATGTAGACATGGCAAGTGCCACAGGCCGCCGCACCGCCGCACTCAGCAAGAATACCAGGCACATCATTATTGTAGGCTGCTTCCATCACCGAATACTCGGGTTCCGAACGCACCTCGAAGGAATCACCTTGACGGTTTTTAAAGATGAGATTTACCAATCAAGATTCCCCAATCCTATTGATCAAAAAAAGGTGCAGTTTCGTCTTTAACTTTTTTCACATTAAACAGGTCAATGTTGTCTTCAATACTGACTGCTAAGGGTCGTCTAGCCATTTTTGCCGCTTCGCTGGTTGGCACTACATATTCCCACAATCTGGCGGGCATACTTGAACCCTCTGGTCTGCGTCGAACAGAATCCCAACTGGTGTCTGTTCGGCTGGCATCTACGACCACATTTTCAGCCCCTATCAGCGAAGTCAGCTTCCCTACACTTTGTTCAAAAGTTACACCACAATGGGCTAAAGACAGTGTTCTAACTTCTGACTCGAGCAGGGGTTCACTGTATGGTGTTGAAAACCATTGGCGAGCCAAATCCAAACGGGCTTTTAAGGATTCAACGGCTTCTAATTTTTCTTCATCGTCCAAGGCTGCTATCCAGCCCTCAATGTATATTCGATGAAAATACCCCTCTTCGGAAAATTTCCGACAAAAGTTTGAAACTGGCACAGATGTCCCTTGTGTATAAGCCTCTAGCATGGCCCACAGCGCATGCTCAGCTAAATATACTGTCACCACGAAATCAGCCCAGCTGGTAGGTGCTTGATCAAGCAATTGCATATTGTGTATTTGATCCACCCGGCGGCCAAATTCCAATTGGTGCTCAGGCAATCCATTAGACTGTTCCAGGTAGTTCATGATCGCCCGGGTGTGGCCTAACTCATCTTGTGCCATACCTGCCATCGATGAAAAATCAGGCACAGTCCGCCCATTAAGAATAATTTTGGCGTACCAGTGGCCTAAAACCCATTTAGTGTCTGCAAGACACAGCATTTCGGCGAGTACGGTTTGATCGGTACTAGTCTGATTCATTTTCTGTTCTCGTTTTATGTGTTTCGTTGTGATTTCTTTTTTCTTCCCACTTCATCCAGCCAAAGGTTTCACCGCAATCGGCACAGGTGAAAATCATTTCAGAAACAGTGCTGCCGAAGGGACTGGATAAATTGGAGTTAGAAGACTCACACCAAGGGCAATCAACGGTGCCGTTATAGCGCCCCGCAAAGATTTTATTTGGTGTCGGGGTGTTCTGAATCTTCTTTGGCTTACGCATGTTAATTAACCACCCAGAGGCTGACTAAGCCATTCCCACCACGCCTTGAAGCTGTGGTTTCATGCAATTGGAAAAGCTGTTGGTTGGTGCTATCAGCAATTCAACCCAAATTCGTTCGGAATAAACAAAACGAGCATGAGCGATTGCCAACTCTTTGTTCTCGGCTTGAACAGTGCCAATGTGCTGTAGAGGCCGTTCTGGGTTATCGCGCGCGAATACTTCGTAATTTTCGCCTTTTGAGGTAGAGCCTGTTTTTTTTTCTGTCATAATCTTGTCAATCTTCTTCGGTTTATTAGATCTAAATTCGGTAGCCATGGGTCTGCGCATGGGAGCGAGCCTTGTCACTCATTTGGTCTCGAGTCCATTGTTTGTCCCACTCAACACTTACAGAGACTGACTTAACGGCGTCTAATTGATTTACAGCGGATTTAATATTGTCTTGAATAAGTGTCCATGCCGGGCAACCGATACAAGGAAACACGATGCCAATATTTGCCTGACCTTCCGCATCCACTTCAATATTTGTAATCATGCCCATATCATTTAGGCCGACACCCATGTGAGGGTCCATTACTTGATCAAGGGCAGCAGAGATCTGTTGTTCTATAGTCATAAAGCAAATACCTACCAGAGTAGATCGCCCCACTCTTCCTGGCGCAAGCGTTCATAGGCCGCTGGCCTCATAGGCCCACCCTTGCGTGCATTTGACCAGTATTCTTGCTGGGTTGTCTCTTCATTGGTCCAGGTGTAATCGCGCTTGTACAACATGGGGTACGGCATATCCAGAACATATTTTTTCTGCTCTTCATCATAGTGTGCCGGCACTTTAATATCATGCTTGGCTGCAAAAGCACATGCCGACTGCAACCACTTTTCACGCATAAAATCGTTGGTCCATTTTCGAATCTGATACTGCAACATAGCTGGTCGTGATTTTAAATCGTCCGGTTTACCAAACCACATGACTCCGTGCGGGAATAGCCAATCAAAGGCATCCTGTACCGCTTGTTTGGTTTCTTCCGAATTATTCCAATAGAATTCAGTCCAATGCGCTCCATGACGCATATGGAATCCTTCTTCAAAATTTACTTTACGCAAGGTGCGGCGGTAAGGCGCAAAGCTAGAATGCAACTCAATATCCTTGGTCCAATGTAAACCTGCTCGGTCTAACAAACATTGCATTACAACAAATTCCACATAGTTTCTGATCGGGAATTCCATGATTGGCCAGGTGAAAATCTTATCTATGCTATCGACAAAGGTGCCGTGGTGAATATCTACCCCGAATCTCTCTGCCAACAAACCCTGCTGATGTGCATGCCCCACTTCGTCTTGAATGGTTGCACAAACGGCAATTTTAGCGCCAATGTCAGGAGCACTATCGTAGGCCGTATGACCCCAAGTAAGAACCGTTACTTCGCTAATGGCGGCGATATGAATTACCTGTTTTAGCGCCTCCTTATAACCTGGGCTCATGTCCTCTACATTTTCGATTAGCTCACCAGACTCAATGCGAGCAATCATCGCTGCTTCTACATCGGCGTCTAGTTGTGGGGTTTTAAGTTGTTGATTTGAGTTCGCTGTCGCCAAAATACTAACCTCTGGATAAAACTATTTGTATGAAACATATCTTAGCACCGCAAAAACATTGCGTACTGGAAACACCTTGCAAATTAGGCATAATGACAGGCATTCAGTACACACTCGGCAAGGTGTCTCGAATAAAGTATAGAATGTCACTGCTATAACTGAATCAGAGATTTTCCATTAAAGTTTGTGAACTTAACTATGACAAAAAAAATATTAATCGAAGGAGTAACCGGCTTTGCTGCGCACGTGGGCAAGCCACTGTTCACATCGCCCCCAATTGAAATAAGTCGCGAGCGTATACAGCAATACTGTACGTCAGTGAATAATCAGGAGTGGGTGCACTGGGATGAGGAAGCCAGCAAGGAATCTGGTCTCGAAGGGCTAATAACCCCGGGCCTATACTTGCCATCACTCTATCCTCAGGTTTTTTGGGATCATGTTGAGCTAGACAATGTTGACCACATAATAGTTAAAGGAATAGACAAAATAAGGATTTTCAGACCGGTTTATATGAAAACACAATTGACCATCACATCAACCATTACGGAAGTTCTAGACAGAACTCGTGGCGTAGAAGTTATTTATCAGGTTTCTTTCGATGAGCTTGAAAGCAAGGATCATCTGGCAGAGGCAACCTTTATCTTGCGGTATTGGTAGCTCGAAATTTCCGCTCAGAGGTCAAATATTCTGCCAGGTGCAAGAATGTTATTTGGATCGAGAGTACGTTTAAGAACTTTCATCAACTCAAGCTCCTGCGGTGTGCGTGACATGGGAAGGTAATTCTTTTTCTCAATACCGATACCATGCTCCGCTGAAACAGACCCATTTAGCTCAGTTAAAGGTGCGTAGACTATTTCATTGGCCTTAACATGGCTGCTATTTTCGTCAATATTACCTTCTTCTCTTGGCGCAATGAAAAAGTGTAAATTATTATCACCTACGTGAGCCAATGATGCACACAAGGAGTTCGGCCATAATGCCTTAATTTCAGCCTTCACTTGCTTTAGGTATTGATCCATCACTCCGATTGGCAGACTCACGTCGTATAGAAAATACGGCGAATTGTGAAGAATCGGTTCAAAATTTTCTCGCACTTCCCATATTTCCTGGCGTTGTCGCTCTGATTGAGCAATTACGACTTCGTCTATTATTCCTAGCTCGATTGCCTCCGCCAACGTTTCTTGAAACAACTCTTCGTCAAATTCAAAATTATTACCTCTTACTTCTGTAACTATGTAGCACGCTGAGCTTGCGTCCATTGGTGCACGATTGCCTCCTTCTACTGTCACCGCACAGTAATAATCATTATCCATGTATTCAAACGCGTTCAGAACATTTCCCATATAGCGTCGCATATGGCGCAGCAATTTCAGAACATTCTCAAAGGAACTCAATGACAGCATTGCTGTATTGATAGTCGTAGTTGGTTCTTCAAGTTTTACAACCACTTTGGTGACTACGCCAAGGGTTCCTTCACTACCAATAAATAGTTGTTTCAAGTCATAACCGGTATTGTTTTTGATCATTTGATTCATGGATGAAAGGACAGTGCCATCGGCGAGCACCACCTCCAAACCTAAGGTCACGTTGCGCATCATGCCATGGCGAATAACATTAATGCCTCCAGCATTACTTGACACATTCCCTCCTACGGTGGCAGAGCCGCGCCCACCAAGATCAAGAGGATACAACAAGCCTTTGTCCGCAACGGCTTGCTGAACCGTTTCCAAAACACATCCTGCCTGTACAATCGCCGTGGCATTCGCCTCATCTATTTCTTCAATTTGGTTCAACTGTTCAAGAGAAATTACAAGCTCGTTACTACTTGGGTATTGCCCTTGAACTCCACCGGTATTCCCACCAATGATGACCACTGGTTGTTGCATTGTGTTACATAGGGCAAGTACCGCACTTATTTCTTCGGTGGAATTGGGAAGTACCATCGCGCGGGCCTGCATGGGTGAGGGGTCCCAGTAGCTAGTTGCTCTTGCGCTCAACGCTTCACCGCTTATTACTCGATTATCAGAGAGTATCTCGATGAGTTTCTGTAACAGTATTTCCACTTTGGCCGCCATGTTCTATTTTTTAATCAGAATACCTTCAGTAGTGGAGTCGGTCTTTGCCAATCCTGCAAAATCGCAATCATATTAAATGCGTAATCAATTTTCTCGCCATCATTTGATGAGGATAACAGGTCATATTCTGCAACACTGAGAGTGTCTAAATATCCAGAAAGAGCTTTATACAAGCGTTTTTAATCATATTTTTCATTAGTTTAATGCGCGAACACTTGTTATATTAGGCAACCTATCCGAGTGAATTGAGGTGACAATCTTGTCATTCGACGATCAATCTAGCGAGTCAAAACTTTCTGCTCCCTCTCTATTTGGAGGCATGGCAGTAATTGTATATCAGGCATTGATGTCATATGGCGTTGACGCCAACAAAGTCTTTGAGCGGGTCGGGATATCTGCGACTAATCTAAACAGTTCCGATACAAGAATTCGTACGGTTGACTTCAATCGTTTGATGAACGAGTGCGCCAAGGAGACCGACGACCCCTGTTTTATTATCAAAACGGCTGAATTTATCCAACCAACCTGCTTTCATGCGATGGGTTTGGCACTTTTCTCAAGCCGAAGTATTCGAAAGTTTCTGACCCGCCTTGAGCGCTATGGCAGTTTCTTAACGACTACCGAGAACTGGGTATTTGTGGATTCTGATACCGAACCCACTCTGGAGGTCATCGCAAATTACACTAAAGACTCAGGAAGATTAGAGTCATCGGACATCCTGCTCTATGGAACCATTATTTGGTTTACGCAAATGCTTAAGCTGATGTATGGCCCGCATTTTAAGCCCGCTGAGATCACAATTCCAAGCTCTACCCCTGACCAGGCATTCTTAGACAAATTTCAAAAATTTTTCAGCTGCCCGATTTCGTTTAATGAAAAACACTTCAGTATTGTGTTCAAACCCGAGGATCTGGATTTTCCGTTACCCACTGCAAATGCTGCGCTGGCACGGCAGAATGACGAAGTTATTTTAAAAGTGATGACTCGTACCGCCAAGGCTAACGTACCTATGCGGGTCAGACTAAAGTTGATGGAACTATTGCCGACAGGTGACTATAGCAAGGAGGTTGTGGCAAGAGAGCTATGTTTTAGTGTTAGAACTCTGCACAATAAATTAAGCGAAGCAGGCACCAGCTATCAAGTGATTTTGGATCAGACTAGACGAGAGCTTTCTGAACAATACCTTCGTCAGGAGAGCATGTCAGTTGGAGATGTTGCGTTCTTACTTGGCTTTTCAGATTTCAGTAATCTATCTCGTGCATTCAAAAAATGGACTGGCAAAACGCCAACCGAATACCGTGAGCTGGAATTCGAGCCCCGCCAGGATTAAATCACTAATTAGAACTCGTGCTGTTTAGTAAAATCTTAGTACGATTTCGGCATTCCCAGTACATGTTCTCCGATGAAATTGAGAGTCATTTGCTGAGTGACCGGCGCGAGTCGAAACAATTGAACTTCTCGCCACCATCGCTCAACATGATATTCTCGCGCAAATCCATTGCCTCCGTGCATCTGCATACTCTGATAACAGGCATCAATCGCTGCTTCAACTGCAATGTATTTGGCTAGATTAGCCTTTTCTCCAACCAAGGTGGAAGGCGCCCCTTGATCATGCATGGTTGCAGCGTATAAGACACTTATCCAGGCAGTTTCAAGCTTCGCGTAAGCAGCGGCCAATGGGTGTTGAACCGCTTGATGTGCACCTATTGGTTGATCAAAGACAGTTCGCTCATTCGCATAGTCAACCGCTGTTTTCAACGCTAGCCGTGCTATGCCAATAGCGCCCGCAGCAACTAAAATCCTCTCTGGATTCAAAGTATTCAAAACCTGGTAAAAACCCTTGTCTTCCTCTCCTATCAAGGCCTCCTTCGGCACCCGTACTTCGTCAAGAAAAACAGTGTGTGATTTGTAATAGCCGTAAGCGTGTTTTGGAATTGGTTGAAAGCTAATGCCTTCGCAAGGTAAGTCTACGAGAAAAAGTGATACTCCATCTGAGCGCCGTGCGCAGTCGCCATTTTTCTTGGTGCGTGCTACCAGAACAATGGCATCCGACCGTTCTATGTTAGTGATATACCACTTGCCCCCGGAGATGACGTAATCATCACCATCCTTTTTGGCAAAGGTAGTCATATTTAATGAGTTGGTTCCTGCATCAGGTTCAGATAACCCGAACGCACACATCGACTCACCCGCTGCCATTGCAGGTAAGTAACGCTGTTTCTGTTCAGGGCTCGCGTTGTCATTAATAATATTGGCGCCGAGCGTACCAAACAAATATCCTAACGCAGGCCCTCCGCCCGCGCCACCGCGACACAATGCTTCCATTGCCAAGGCAATTTCCGTCATGCCAGCAGCAAGCCCACCATATTCTTCACTAATGCCTAAGGAGAAAAAACCATGATCCGCAAGCGACTTCAAAAAGGCTGCTGGGAATTCACCTTTTTCCTCTTGTTCATGCCAGTAATGAGGACCGAACTCAGCACCTATCTCCAACGCAGTACTAACCAACATTTCTTGCTCTTCGCTGAGTGAAAAATTCATGGTGCATCAACCTATAGTTTGTTCGATTGCAATTTATTATACGGATGATGGCACTGCATTTTCTGCAATTACTCTGTCCAAACCTATCGAGTTCGCCAATTCTATTGAAATAATTGAACTTTTATAAAATACTAAATGCATTGAAATTAACCCTAAATTAAATGTGATATTTATGGATTACGCTGCCGAAAAACAAAGCTTTGCCTGGCCTGTACAGAAAAATTTTAACTTTGCGCGCGATGTGATCGATGTACATGCAGCGGAGATTCCCGATGTAACAGCAATACATTGGCTAGGTGTTGATGCCAGCGAAGAAAAGATTAGTTTTTCAGATATGGCTGACCGTTCTAAGCAGGCAGCAAATGTCTTGCAAGAAGCTGGCATAAAACGCGGTGACTCTGTGATTGTAGTTGTCAGTAAGATACCCGCTTGGTGGGAGCTTTTTCTCGGCTGTCTGCGAATTGGCGCCATTGTGTCACCCGCAACCGTTACCCTGTCTGGTCGTGATCTTGATTACCGAATCAAAACGGCTGGAGCTTCAGCGGTTGTTATCGAAAGCAATCTGTTGGAAAAACTCTCCTCATCTGAAGAGCTGCAAGGTGTTGGCGTTAAAATTGCGGTGGGTGAAGATACACCTGGCTGGCACGGCTATTACGGCTTAAAGAGTACGGCTTCTAAAAACCACGACTGCGTTGATTCTGCGGCGGATGAAGATGCAATTTGCTATTTCACAAGCGGCACAACCGGCTACGCAAAAATGACGATTCACACGCATGCTTCATCTGGCGTTGGTCATGAAATTACTGGCAAGTACTGGTTAAACCTTAAGCAGGGAGATTTAAGTTGGTGCATCACCGATACAGGTTGGGCAAAGATTGGCTATAGCGCGCTTTTCGGCCCGTGGCGCATGGGCTCTACGGTATTTGTGGTAGAGGAACCGGTTTTTGATCCGCAACATGCACTTAGCATTCTGCAGGACTTTCCAATTAACGTTTTCTGCGCTCCACCCACTGTGTATAGAATTCTGGTACAGAATAATTTGAGTGGCCTTAAAAATAACCATCTTCGTGATGCGGTAAGTGCAGGTGAACCACTGAATGCCGAGGTCATAAACACTTGGAAGGAAGCCACAGACATTAGTATTCGAGAGGGCTACGGCCAGACCGAAACAGTCATTATTTGCGCTTCATTCCCTGGTGTTGAAATACGCCCAGGCTCAATGGGAAAACCTTCACCCGGAATTGATTTAGAAGTGGTAGATGATGACGGTGAATTGGTGGAAGCCGGACTTGAGGGAAATATTGCTATCAGGGTAAAGCCGCACCGCCCACTAGGTTTATTCAAAGAATACAGGGATAATCCGGAAAAAACAGCTGAGGCTTTTCAGGGCGACTGGTATTACACGGGGGATCGAGCGTACAAGGATGAAGACGGTTATTTTTGGTTTGTAAGCCGTTCCGATGACGTAATTATTTCATCAGGTTATCGCATAGGGCCATTTGAAGTTGAAAGTGCATTGCAAGAGCATCCAGCGGTGCTGGAGAACGCCGTAGTCTCGTCTCCGGATGATACGCGCGGCGAAGTGGTAAAGGCATTTGTAATTCTGGCGCCAGGACATGATCCTTCTGAGGAATTAACTAAAACTCTGCAGGATTTTGTTAAATCCATTACCGCACCTTATAAATACCCGCGCAGAATTGAATACGTGACAGAATTGCCAAAGACAATTAGCGGTAAGATTAGACGAGTTGAATTGCGTGAGAAGGAGTGGCGCAAATAGCCAGGCATGCGATATTACGAAGACTTGGCTATAGGCGCGTTAGAGTTCACTCAAAAATACACAGTCACCGCTGAGGAAATAATCCTAATTGGTAAGCAGTTTGACCCAATGCCTATACACACAGATATGGGTATGGCAGCGCAATCAGAATTTGGCAGCTTGATCGCATCCGGCGTGCATATCATAGCCCTCTGGCGAAAACTCGACTTTGAGATTACACGAGATATCAATGTTGTCTGTGGTTTAGGACTGGATAAAGTTCGTTTTGTAAGGCCTTTGTTTGCTAACGACACCATTAAATGTGAGTTGAAAGTATTACGCAAGAATCTATCTGCCACTCGTGACCACTGCGGCATCGTACACTTTCGTCACCGGGTAATTAATCAGAATAGTGCACTAGTCAGTTGTCACACTTCAAAAGTTCTGCTGCGTTGCTCCAGCGCTTTGTAAATTACCAATTCGATCAATAATATTATATGGGAGCCACTGACTTAGTAAACTTGTCGCCCCGCACGACAGATAAACAAAAACACTAAGCCGCCAACTATTTGAATCCCTGCTGTAAGCACAAAAACTGAATCGTAGGTTCCTGTGGTTTGGACTAACCAGCCCGCTATAGCTATTCCGATGATGCCCGGCAAAGTGCCGAAGGTGTTGGTGAAGCCATAAAGGATGTCAGAATGTTCTGGTGCAATATCCATCAGGTAAGGCACTACTCCAGCATAAACGAAAGACAAAAAAGCTAATGCGACTACCATTAACCCCATTGCCGCTGCGGCCGATTCAGCATCTCTAACCAGATACAAGGTTAATGCAGAGCCGATCATTCCTCCAACGCCGAATATTTTACGAATAACAATCCGTTTCTTACCGCGGTTGATTAGATAGTCAGAACCCCAACCACCCAAAACCATAAATATGGACATTGAGAGCCAAGGAGCGGCGGAATATATTCCGGCGTTAGAAATATTTAGCCCCTGTTCAGCAGCAAAGTAACTGGGCAACCAAGCAATAAAAACATACAAACCCCAGCTAGTACAAAAGTAGGTGATGAACAAACCCCAAACCGAAGGACTTGAAAGAATTTGTCCCCAAGGGATGACACCTTTTGTTTTGCCCTCCTCTGTTACCTTTGGCAAAAGATCGAGTTCTTGCTTTGATATCTTTGGATGATCAGTAGGGTTCGCATAGATCACTTTGTACCAACACATAGCGAGCACAATTCCCGCCCCGCCGAAGATATAAAACGACATTTCCCATCCATAACGCTGGGTAATCCAACCAGTCAATATTAAGGCCAATAACGTACCCATAGTGGCTGCTGCTGAAAATATTGTAATAATCGTAGCCTTTTCCTTTTCAGGCGCCCAACGACTGAAAATATTGAATGCAGAAGGTGCCAATGATGCTTCGCCTGCACCCATCGCGATCCTTACTGCTATCAATAAAGATAGAGAAACTGAGGCCGCTATCGGCGTAAAAAAAGTGAATATTGACCACGATATCAGCGCTATGCCGAGCACCGTTCTGCCACCAAAACGGTTTGCCAACCAACCACCAATCACCTGAAAAGCAAGATAACCTATAAAAAATGAAGAGAGAACAAATCCCTTGGTAGTTTCATCCCAGGCAAATGTTTCCTGCATTGCCAGCGAGGCAACCGAAATATTAACACGATCAAAATATGCCAATAGCTGTGCAAAAACACACATCGCCACTACGGTGTAATACTTTGGCCATCGACCCATTTGCGTGTCAGTCATTTTAAGCTCTTATTTATTATTGTTGTCGGTGCTATAACGGCAATTGAAGCGCCGATTTGTGTAACCATGATCTATTGGGAACCCGTGCCGTAAAACTGGGGATTACGGAAAGAAGGCATAAGCTCCTTAACTTTGCCTTAAAGTTATCTGTATAGATTTCAATCAAGCGATGATTCTGTCCTTAACAATTTCACGGCACAGTTAATTGACCACACTGAACGTTCCCAGATCATTTCACGCCATTCGTCAGATGTTGGATAAAAAACTTCTCGAACGTTATCTTTTATTCTACGACCTTCGTCTGAGTGTATATCACCATTCGCATGCAGCCAATTGTCTTCCATTAAAGCCGGAAATACTTGCTCGGGAGGCACTGTTCCATATTCAATTACGGCGCCATAACTTTTTTTACCCGGAAAAACTGAATCAAGCCCGAGCACGATTGGGCCTTTGGGTTCCGCAGGCAAATCCTCATCGAGATCATCAGTATCTTTGGTAGAGCGAGCCTCACCATCAAAGGCCTTATCGAACGCTGCGTATTCGGCACTACCCTTTTCATAGCCATGCACCATATAAGGAACCCCAAAAGGGCCAAGCCCAGTATGATAATCA
>Ga0209195_1000152_pt1 | contig 53744 bp, 74 predicted proteins | sample COGITO_mtgs_1004_3_FD_184788 | JGI IMG/M metagenome (GOLD analysis project Ga0209195, IMG submission 184788) | Pelagic marine microbial communities from North Sea - COGITO_mtgs_100420 (SPAdes) (version 2) | ecosystem: Environmental > Aquatic > Marine > Epipelagic ...
CTAAGGTACATGATAACAACAACATTCTATCCTCATACGAGGACAACCATGAGCAGGACATACATGACTTGGTTACAGATATTATCTACGACATAGATGATGTAGAGATAGAGAACTTAAACGTGAGAGAGAGACAATGATTACACAGGAAGACATAGATGCTTTTGCTGCTATGGCAGACGTTAACCCACAGGATTACTCCTATTGGGTTGAAGGTAAGATCGTAACAGAGGGAGAGACACGGCTAGTAGAGAATACCCTAGGGTTAGTCGGTGAGGCAGGCGAGGTAGCTGAGAAGATCAAGAAGCTACTACGTGACTCAAGCAAGATTAACCCAGATGATATTATTAAAGAGCTAGGTGACGTTGTATTCTACGCTACTGCCTTGGCTAATTACTTTAACAGTGACCTCACAGAGGTACTGCAGACTAACATGGATAAACTAAACAGCCGTGCAAGACGTGGCGTTATTAAAGGATCAGGAGACAATAGATGAGCAATCAATTACCAACAGACTACCAAGCATTCATTCACAAGTCACGTTACGCCAAGTACTTTGATGGCAAGGGCCGTGAGTCATGGGGTGAAACAGTAGGACGTTACATGGATAACGTAGTACGTAAGGCATTGGGTGGCGTAGACAACAGTTACATCAAGGATATTGAGCAGGCTATCGTAGGCCAAGAGATCATGCCCTCCATGAGAGCTATGATGACAGCTGGCCCAGCCTTAGATCGTGACAACACAGCAGGGTACAACTGTAGCTACCTACCCGTAGATGACCCTAAGTCCTTCGATGAGGCTATGTACATTCTCCTCTGCGGTACTGGTGTCGGGTTCTCTGTCGAGCGCCAGTTTATCAGCAAGCTCCCAGAAGTACCTGAGCTCTTCGAGAGTGAGTCTATCGTTGTCGTTAAGGACAGTAAGGAAGGTTGGGCTAAGGGGTTCCGTCAAGTTCTTGCACTCCTCTGGGCTGGTGAGATCCCTAAGTGGGACGTATCACAGGTACGCCCTGCAGGTGCAAGGCTTAAGACGTTTGGCGGTAGAGCGTCAGGCCCAGCGCCACTCGTAGAACTATTTAACTTTGCTGTAGCTACATTCAAGGCTGCACAGGGACGTAAGCTTAGCTCTATGGAATGTCATGACCTTATGTGTTTCATTGGTCAGATCGTTGTCGTAGGTGGTGTGCGCCGCTCAGCTATGATCTCTCTGTCTAACCTGAGTGATGATCGTATGCGTCATGCTAAGTCAGGACAGTGGTGGGAAACAGCTGGGCATCGTGCCTTGGCTAACAACTCTGTATCATACACTGAGAAGCCAGACATGGAAACATTCATGCGTGAGTGGCTTGCACTGGTTGAGTCTAAGTCTGGTGAGCGTGGTATCTTCAATCGTGAAGCATCCAAGAAGCAAGCAGCTAAGTTTGGGCGGCGTGATCCTAACTATGAGTTTGGTACAAACCCTTGTTCTGAAATCATTTTACGTCCATATCAGTTTTGTAACTTAACGGAGTGTGTAGTACGTGCTACTGATAGCATTGAAGATCTTGAGCGTAAGGTTAAGCTGGCTACCATCTTAGGTACTATTCAGTCTACCATGATTAAGTTTCCTTACCTACGCAAGGTATGGCAGAACAACACAGCAGAGGAGCGGTTGCTTGGTGTATCTATGACAGGCATCATGGACAACCCTCTTATGACAAACAAGAACGCAGGATTGGAGAAGACACTTGAGCATTTACGATCCATTGCTGTGGCTACTAACGCTGAGTGGGCTGAGTTGCTTGGCATCCCTGCTAGTGCTGCTATCAGCTGCGTTAAACCTTCGGGTACGGTATCACAACTGGTTGATTCTGCTAGTGGAATTCATGCTCGTCACAGCCCCTATTATATTCGTACTGTCCGTGGTGATAGCAAAGACCCACTAACACAGTTCATGATTGATAAGGGTATCCCTAACGAGCCTTGCGTTATGAAGCCTGACTCTACTGTAGTGTTCAGCTTCCCTGTTAAGTCTCCTGAGCAGGCTGTCACACGTAATGATATGACTGCTGTAGAGCAGCTTGAGTTGTGGCTCACCTATCAGCGACACTGGTGTGAGCATAAGCCAAGCGTAACTATCTCAGTTCGTGACACCGAATGGATGTCTGTAGGTGCATTTGTATATGAACACTTTGATGAGATGTCAGGTGTCTCATTTCTGCCACATTCTGATCATACTTACCAGCAAGCACCCTATCAGGATTGCACTAAGGAACAGTATGAAGAGATGCTTGAGCTTATGCCAGACAGCATTGACTGGGAAGAGCTTAATGATTACGAGAGTGAAGATAACACAGTGTCTATGCAGACTATGGCCTGCTCTGGTGACAGCTGTGAGATTGTGGATCTGGTATGAGTTACGTAGTAGTAGGCACAGACAAGTGTGAGTTCTGTACTAAGGCAAAGCACTTGTTACGAGAGAAAGGGGTAGGCTTCACGGCCTACTCACTAAGTTCACAAAGTAGCAAATGGCTATTGACACTAATTAAACAAGCAGGTATGACTACCGTACCACAAATCTGGGACAACAACGGTGACTACATAGGTGGTTACACAGAACTAAAGGAAAAACTAGAATGTTAGAGTTTGTATTATACTTCTTCACAGTTGTAGCTGTAGTGGAGACTACGGTTGATGTAGGCACTAAGACTTACGATACCGTAAGTACTGTAGTGCAGGAAGTCTTGGCTGACGAAGAGCCTGTAGAGTTAGAGGAAGAGCACTCTACAGAGCAGGAATACTAAGAGTAAAGGCTCAGCGTTACGGCGCTGGGCTTTCCTTTAACGTAGGAGTAATCATGGCAATATGTTATAAATGTAATTGCTCATTAGATGCTACAAACTGGATGGCATCTTTTAAAAAGAGAAACCAACGTATATGTAAGGCTTGTTACCGAAGTAAGTTTAACTCTAAGAATGGGCCTCAACGTTTATACATAAATGGTGAATATATACCTAAGAGAGATCCACGTCATAAAGTGTTTAAGCCTGGTAATTATAAAAACATAAATGATGCGGTATTCTCACAATCAAGTATTAATCAAATACAAGAGGGCTACGTCTATGTCATGACTAATAAGGCATGGCCTGACTGGGTAAAGATAGGTATGGCTATTGATGCAGAGGACAGGCTAAACGGTTATCAAACAAGTAGCCCACACCGTGACTACGTATTGGAGCACTACGTTGCATCTAATGATCGGCGCAAGTCAGAGAGAGAGGCTCACACTAGGGCTTTACCCTTGGCATCTGACTCTAAGGGTGAGTGGTTTAAACTATCAGTAGAACAAGCAATAACAATACTGGATAATCTGGATGAACAACATCGAACCGTTATCAAAGCCGACAAGAACCCGCAGGAAGACGAACTACAAGAACGCCCAAAGCAAACCGACTTCTGGGATCTTACCAAAGACTTCCAACCAAGCTAAGCTCATTGAAGCTATTACTAACAGCAAGCAGGTGCTTATCCTTGGCCCTGCTGGTACTGGTAAGACTTACGTTACAGCTACATGTGCAGCAGACTTGTACACACTCAAAGAGATTGACAAGATTGTTATCACACGCCCTCACGTAGCTGTAGGTAAAGACATTGGGTTCCTGCCCGGTACACTAGAAGAGAAGGCACAGCCGTGGGCATTGCCTGTGCTTGACGTACTGGTGAAACACTTGGGGCGTGGTGCTGTTGATACAGGACTTAAGAACGGTAACATCGAAGTAGCTACTCTGGCGTTGATGCGTGGGCGTAGCTTTGATGATGCTTTCATTATCGTGGATGAAGCGCAGAACATTGAGATACCAGAGATCAAGATGCTCTTGACACGTGTAGGTGAAGGCAGTACTATTGTACTCAATGGTGACATCCAGCAGTCTGACCTTAAGTCTGGTGACGGTCTAAGTAAGATCATTCATCTGGCTAAGAAGCACATGCTTGATGTACCCGTGGTAGAGTTTGGTATTGATGACATTGTGCGTAGTGGTATCTGCGCTGAGTGGGTCAAAGTATTTATGAAGGAAGGTCTGTGAAGTTAGAACAAGAAGCCAAAGCGCACGTAGAAGGCACACGCATTAAGTTCTATGATGAGTTAGCCCAACATGCAGAAGCACTAGAGCAACACATCAAGAATAATCTATGGCAGAGTGACGAAAGGAACAAAGCACTAGAGCATCTTATAGCTACAGTACTATGGGCAAGACACTGTGTTAAGAAACATGGTACACAATAAAGAAAAGGGGAGCTTAGTGGCTCCCCTCTCTCGTTTATAACTTAGCTGACTCATCGTAGATCTCTTTGAGATACTCAGCGTACTCTATGAAGAGGTCTATCTCAGCGAAGTTGTAGTCCTCTAGCGATCCTGTTACACCATGCTGCTCTTTCATTATCCTAGCAGCCTCACGGCGGATCTCTTTATTGCCACCCGCCCTGTTAGCTTTACTTGCTAGGCGTAGACGCATAGTCTCTGCACCACCGTAGCCTTCTTCCATCAAGCCAGTGATCTCTTTCTTAGCATCCTTCATGACTTGCTTAAGCATACGGCGGCGTCCTGTTAGGTTTGCCTCCTTAAACATAGCGCTATTGATAAGCTGCTGTGTCTTACGCTCAAGTGCTGGTGCAAGCATACCATTGAGAGCCTTATCATATGCAGGTATCTTGCTACGCTCATTAGCCTGCCAAGGAAACATCTCAGCCATAGAGTATGCCTTCTCAGATGCTGTGCGTCCTGGCTTTACAGTGATACCAAAGATACGAGCAAAGGGGTTAGCGTCATAGATCTCACCCTCACGTGTAGCAACACGAAGCTCCTCACCTGTGATAGTGTCTGTCTTATCAATGAATGCCTCAAGGATATTATCCACATACTTTGTAGCAGACTGACTTAAGACGTTGATACCCTCTGCCTGACGTACATCCTTAGCAGTGTCCGTACCCATGGCAAAGCCAACGATCTTATTCACTGCATCTAATGGGCGTGTAGCACCAGCCAGTAAGTTACCCGCTACCTTATATCCACCCTCAAGTGATGCACCACGTGCGCCCTCATCAGCATTGAACATAATATCTAGTAGATTGTTAATGTCATTACCAAACTGTACGTCACGTGCAAGCTGGCCTACAGCTACCTGTGTGCCTAGCTCTTGGAGAAGTTCCCTGGGTACATCCTCGCCATTACGCTTCATATTAAAGATGCGCCCTGCTGCCAAGAACAGTGAGAAGGGGAAGGTGTTACGAGCGTCTACAATAGTACCACCACCTACTTCGATCTCATTGTAGGCTAATCCTTTAGCACGGCGCTCTGTGTCAAACTCTGCTGCTGCATAGATAGCTGCAGTACCCACAGTCATACGAGCAAAGGCTTCACGCTCTGTAAGGTCTGTACCTTCCTTCTTAATGGTACGAACCATGAACTTACCAAGCTGTTCAGGTGCAGCCAGAGGTGACCACTGATATGCTGTAGCAAGTACGTTGTTAAAGAAGCGTCCAAAGGGTAGGATAGTACCTAAGCCTGGTGTGTTAGAGAACTTCTCTGCAAGACCAGCTGTTGTTTCAAGCAACTCACGTCCTATGCCCTCTTGGTTCTTAGTGTAGTCCTTAGAGAACACAGACCGTAGTGTGCCATCAAGTGCAGCACCCAGTACATCCTCATCAATAGGCTTACCAGATACAAGCGCATCCTTGAGTGTAATACCTTTCTCAACACGTAGATACTTATCAAGCTCTGTCATGAACATCTGAGACTTAGTAAAGCTATCCTGTACACGTACACCAGTGATCTGATTGGCAGCTGTAGTAACAGCCTCAACGTTTTTAAACAGCTTACTGTTAGGGTCAATGCCATAACGCTTAGATGTACCCTCAACACCACCAGATAGTGTCTCAAATAAGATCTTCTGAATGTCACTGTTCTTATCCAAGAACTTCATGTACTCATCGTGAGTAGTGAAGGGGTCTAACAGGTTACGGATCTTCTGTCCCTGTATTGCAGTTAATGCCCGTGCTTGGCGGAACGTTTTCTCTGCAGCCTTAGGGTTATACGCCATCTGTCCCAGCCCTTTAAGACCTAGTGTAGATGCGTTAAACAAGTCAGCCATAGTCTGACCTGCATAGTACTGGGAGAAGCCTGCAATGTTCAATGCTGTTGTAGCAGGGGATGAAACAAGCAAGCGCTTCCACACAGACTGACCATACTTATACTTGTCAGACTTGTTCATCTTCTGTAGTTCTTCACCTACAGCTTCCTTAGCGTCAATGTCTTCTACAGCTGCGTCAATCTTATCCTTAGATGCAACGATACCAGCGTCTAGGGTTTTACGTACCTGAGACATAACGTTCAGGGTCTTACCTGCCTCGTTAATTCTCTTGGCAAGCATGTCACCCATCTTAACTTTAGAGCTACCTAATTCACCGAACTGAATACCTGAGTACTTTAACATACCCTCATTGATACGGTTAAGCTCTTCCTCTGGGATGTAACGCACAACATTTGTGATCACATCTGAGATAGTCTTATTACGATCAATACCATAGCCAGAGTCTTTAAACACTTTAGCTAGACCGCCTGCACCATCTTCACCTAGCATAATGTTCTTGATAAGATCAGCTGGCATAGCATCTGCTGTGTAGGCACTACCCTTAGCCACCTTCTCATTCCATGAGTCAACACTCTCCATGATAGCCTTGGCTGCTTTACTTGACTGCTCCTTGTTGAGGGTAGGTGCAGCCTCTTCAATCACAGCATTAGATAGCTTCTCTAAAGAAGATCCTGTATCCTCTAAGCCAGATGCACCACGGAACTTACCAAAGCCTAACTGTGCAGCACCAGCAACACCACCAAGTAGTGATGCAAAGCCTGTCTGCAGAGCGCTGTACTCTTCCTGTGCGCCTACTTCAAGCATGACATTCTGTGCCATGACATCCTGTAGTACAGCAGCAGTAGCATCTAGTGCAACAGTCTGCTTTAGGGCAGTCTTAGCGCCTGCAGCGAACAGTTCTTTCTGTTGCATAAGCATAGCATCTTTAGCTAAGGCACGGCGTCCCTCACTAGCTACACGCTTGGATACTTCATTGTATGCCTTACCTGCTTGGCGGGTAGTCATACCCTTCTCAACAGCCCTACGTGCAGCCTCAATACCAGCACGTTCACCAGCCTCTTTAGCTGCAGCCTTAGTAGCACCACTCTTAAGTGCCTCTCTACCAGCCTGACGTACAGATGCCTTGATGAGTTGCTTACCAGTAACACTAAGACCAGCTGCACCAGCACGAGCAATACCACCAGTAGCTACACCAATGTAGTTTGTAGGATCAGATGCTGCAGCAAATACGTAGTCTTTAATACCATCTACTGCACCCATGATACCATCATTGACAAATACGTTGCCTAGCTGGTCATACAGCTGGTATGCCTTAGCAGCCTTAGCCTTACGTCTATCATCTGCTTTACTAATGAAGCGTACCTCACCAGCTGTCGATACAGTGTTAGCGTTGAAGTAACGCATATGATCTACGAAGTCTTCTACAAGAGTGTCTTCATCTGTCTCTTGGTAGTCCACACCCTTACGCTCTACCATGTAGTCACGAATGGCTGTGGTGTATTCGTAGTTCTTCTTAAGGTCATCCTTCTTTAGAGTGACACTTGGATCTAGCGAGAATGTACTAGGTGTCTCTATCTCTGGTGTCAGAGGAGCAGAAGACTTAAAAGCATTAAGCCGTGCAAGGGATTCTTCGTAGCTCATTAGCCTGCTCCGAAAGTAGTTAAGTCTTTTTGGGATAAGCTTTTTCTTACCTTATCCTCACCCTCATCATACTCCTCTATAGTAATCTGTGGATTAGATCCAATAAAGTTAGACTCATCCAACATCTTTAGTTGCTCAGCAGTTACATTGAATGTACCTAGCTTACCTCTAATCTTGACTTTGTAATTAGGTTTATCTGCGTTACGTACAATGTTCAGTGTCTTAACAGCTGGTGCTACCAATTCGTCAAGCTCATCACGGAAGTAGAAGTTTAAAAAGCCACCAGCAGGAGACTCAGGCAAGCCTCTCTCCCTACGTTCTGCCCTACTCATCTCATCCCATTGCGCACGGGTGTACTTATCTGAGTAGTTACCATCAAAGAACTGACCTTCCATAGCCTGTTCTACTAACTTGATACCTGTCTCATCAAAGGGAGCAGCAGTAGGATACTTCTCATCTTGTTCTGCATCCTCAGGCTTAGGTTCAGTAAGCGTCACAGGTTCTGGAACCACAGGATCATCTGCAGCGACTGGCCCAGTAGGCTCTACTGCATTTCCCTCAGTCTCTGTATCCTCTACACCATCAGGTGCTTCAATAGAGTACTGCTCTTTAAGAGTACTTACATAGCCCTCACCCATAACACCTGTGATAGTCTGTAATGCAAGCCTATTCTCAAAGAACTTACCAGTGTGATATACATCAGCATAGTAATCAATGAGAGGCTTAGCAGCTACTATTTGTAGGTCTTTAATAGCCTGTGCTTCTGCTCTGTTCATAGCAGCCACCTGTTCAGCAGATGACATACCCGGCTTCATAGCTTCCTGTTTAGCTGCTTTAATATAAGCCTCTGCCTGATCACCCTCAATAGCATCTGCTGTAACCTCTGTGATCTTCTTAGAGAAGTCAAAGGCTTTGTCTGTGTCAAACATGTTACGCTCAGTGAACACCATAGTAGCACCAGGAATGAGTGAGGTGTACTCTTCCTGTCTAGCTAGTTGGTTGATCTCAGCTACAGTCATGCCACTACCAAAGTCCTGCTCAGCAAGTTGTTGCTTAACACGAGCCTTAGCACCAAAGCCAAACAGTTGTCCTACAGAGCTTGTATCGTCTTCTGGTGCAGCATACTGTGTAGTAGGGCTAACACCGTATGTCTTCTTAGCGTACTCTTCTAAGCTCATGTCCATAAGAGACTGATCTACAGCGGGGATACTAGGCATATTAATGATAGCTTCAATATCATCTACACCCAACCTACCGTTCTGGCCTGGTGCATTAGCAGCCTTGTTTAACTTCTCATACAACTCCTGTACTGTACCCATACCAGATGCCATAGCTTGACGCACGAGAGCCTTACCCTGAGGGTATGCACCCATAAGTGTTTCAGCTTGGCGTCCGTACTGTGCAGCCTGTCTAGCCCTAGAGTTACGCTGTGTGATTAAACTCTGGTTACGCTCAGCTGCAGCTTCCTGCTGCTCTTTATACTTCTTAGCTTCCTCACCACGCTCTTGAATACCTTCTGTGACTTCACCCAAGAAGGCTGCGCCGAATGCTTTCCAATCAAATGCCATGTCTTAGCCCCTTGCCATCAAACCCGTAGGTTCTTCTTCTACAGTTTCTACAGGAGCCATGTCATCCATAGACTCTTCTTCTACAGGCTCTTCCTGATCTACTAACTCACGTAGCATTGCCTTACCGGGGTCACTTGTATCGTCACCCTCTTCAAGCAGATACTTGTTAGCCAACAGAAGGAAGCGTTGCTTCTCTTTCTCCTCAGCCTTCTTCTTAGGATCAGCATTGGTATCCTTAGCTGTGATACCCATCGAACCCAGTGCCTGCTTTAGAAAGGTGTGAATGACAGGTGCTACCAGCATACCTGCATCAACTGTGTGGAGACCACGAGTTACACCCTGTAAGTAGATACTCTCTACGATAGGGGCTAGGGGTACACCCGCCTCACACAATGCACCAAAGTCATCAAGTACTTCTTGGTTAGCTAGCTTGTTAATGTAAAACTTTGTAACATCCTCAATGTCAGCCATCTCTGGTGGCTGCTCCCACGGAACATTACCAGGCTCCATAGTTAGAGACTGTCCGGGAATAGGTCTATCGAAAAAGTCTTGTTCCATAATTATACCTTACTTAGTGAAACCTGCGCCAAAGTAGAGACCTACGATAGCGGATACGATGTGTGTGTCTAGGGGTGTGATAACAAAGCCACGTGCTGCCTGCCATTGTACTGTACCGTCACCGCCAAACAGCCAGTTAAATAAGCCACCATGTACCTCAGTGTAGCCTACGATAACGCTGACCTCAGGATACCACACAGCAACTAGCTTTGGCAAGACTATAATAGCAAAGATTGAGGATAAGGCTATGAGCCTACGTGTCCAAGCGAAGTGTGTGTCAGTCTTGCCATGCTCTCTGGCTTGCTGCATACCACTGATCATCATCTCTTGCTGCTTAGCTTTGTTCTTAGTGTTCTGCCCCCAGATAGACATGACTGCGCCTAGCACGGTGGAGAAGAGCATTGTGATAAGTTCTAGGGGGAGACCAAACATTAGGAGTTCTCGTTGACAAAGATAGCGAGTTTAAGCTTGTCTGCAGGTGAATATGTTTGATAGCTATTTCCTGTTCGATTCGACACTTTGGTTATCTCTGTAACAGCAGGTGGTGTTAAACCCTTAGAAGCGGCCCACGCATCAATACGTGCTTTAGTGCCTGTTCCTATATCTCCATCTACACCCCTACCTGTTAAACCTACTTCTATCTGTGCAGCATATTCGTCACGTAGTTCAAGCTCCGCTCTCTCTGCAGGAGAGGCAGCGTTTAGTACATTCTCCCAGCGCTCTTGTGCAGTTTCCCTATCTGCACCGCTGTTGATAGCGTTGTTTAGTGTCTTTGCCGACATGGTATCAGCACTGGAAGAGTCTACCCCTAGTATATCCATCATAGCAAGTGTGGCAGGTAAAGCGTATCTCTCATCATTAACTAACTCAGGGTTTGCCATTAAGTCTATGTTTAGACCTGTCTCTGCTAGTCTATCTTGAACTGCTTGATAATTAGCTCTTCCTGTTATCTGTACTAAACCACGGCCTTTGTATGTAGACCCATCGCCACTCGCAATATCTCCATTACCATTTCTACCAGCATATTGAACATCAAAGATGGTATCTCCCAAGCGACCTTCTGAGTTAAGCTGATTCGCTAAGGGTGTTGCATTTCCGTTTCTGTCTAGTAGACCCGCATCAATAGATCTTTGACGCCAAGTACCTGTAAAGTCTTCTAAGTTTGAAAGGCTATAAGGATCTTCTGTTCTAGGGCCATCAGTTCCTACTTCTGTTTTTACTGCACCTTTAAGTAGTGCTGATTCTTTACCTACTAAACCGGAATCTTCAAGGCTTTTCTCCATAGTAGGCTTGTCAAAAGAACCATCCTTATTGATAGGGAGTCCTTGAGACTTTTGCCAAGACGGGCCTCTATCTGACAAAGCTGTACGCTCTTCTGCAGTAAGAGGTCTACTCATAAGACCTGCATCTTTAGCAGGAGGCGCAGTACCTCTTTCAACAGCAGACGGTATTTCTACAGGTGTATCTTCTACAGGTGTATCTTCTACAGGTGTATCTTCTGCTGTTGTATCCGTAGGTGTGACTGTGCTATCTGACAATCGTGGGCTATCTGGTACACCACGTGGTTTAGGCACACCTTCAAAGCGTGGGTCTGGTACAGTAACCTTCTCACCTGGGCGAATCAAGTCAGGGTTCTTGATCTGTGGATTAGCATCAATGACATCCTGTACAGGTACACCCTTCTCTTCTGCAATAGCAGTTAGAGTGTCACCAGCCTTAACTTCAATCTCTTCTACAGTGATAGGCTCAGGCTGTAGTGCATCCTGCAGTACATCCATATCAAGGTTAGGCTCTGGTTCTTCCTCACCCATCTTACCTGTGTATACCTCTGGTACATCAACACCTAGCGCTTCGTACAATGCACGATCTGCTGCTGTAGTCTCAAAGGGTAGACCTCCCTGTGGCGCAGTGTCATTGTCAGAGCCACCATCATAGGGTGCAAACATAGGGCTATCATAGAAAGATACACCTGAGTCACCATCATCATCCTTACGATCACTAGGTAAGTCTGCACCAGCACCAGAGAACAGATTAGCTATACTCTCAAAGAATCCTGGCTCATCCTTATCATCATCTTTAGCTGTAGCATTAGAGGTGTTACTCATAAGCCCTGATGAGCTAGAAGCACTAGGATTGCCGTAGCCCTCTGAGCCACCTAAGTTGCGAGGATCAGCACTTGTAATACCTTGTGTGTTATAATTGGGCATGTCTTTATCCTTACTTACCAAACATGATGTCTGCAGCGTTAGAAGCAATAGCACCCATGAACGTACCTGCAGCAGCGCTAAGAGCCGAACCACTTTCATCCTCTGCACTCTCGGTTATCTTAGCTACAGTAATCTTAGCATCCCTATCACTAGCATTCTCTGCAGACTGCCAAGCCCAAGCCAGAGTATCACGCTCACGCTGAATAGCGTTGTTATACCCTGTTGTGGTGAAGTTATTAGCTGCTATTGCTTCATCACGGTTTGCTTGGTTTAATGCAGCGTTATCCATGGTAGTAATAGCCTGTGACCACTGTGCGTTAGCCTGTGCTACAACTAGCTGGTTCTGTGCATTGAACTGATCACGAGTATTCTGCTGTACTGCATTGAACTGAGACAGTGCATTAGCCTCACCAGCGTTAAACTTCTCCATAGCATTATACTGTTCATTGTTAAACTGATTAATGTTATTCTGTAAGTTAGAGAAGAACATACCAACCTGATCATCACTAGAAGCGTTGAACTGTCTAGCAGCATTAGCAGCTGCAGTATCAGAGGTATACACACTAGCTAGGCTCTGCGCTTTAAACATAGCCACTTGCTGTTGGTTACTCATGCTAGTCATATCAAAGTCTAGGAAAGCCTGAGCACGTTGTACGTTAGCCTGCTGTCTATTGTTTAGGTTAGCCATGTCTAACTGTGACATAGCTGCAGCATCTGCCATAACCTTAGCATTCCTAGCATCTAGGTTAGCAATGTCTACAGTCTGAGCCATACGAGCATTCTCTAGGGCTACCTGCTGTTCAGCTGTGAAGTTAATCTTAGCTACGTCAGCGATACGTGCAGCATTCTGTACACGTGACTGGAACTCTTGGTCAAACTCCATACCCAAGAACTTAGCACGTTGCTCTGCAGCAAATACAGCAGCCTGTTGACGGTTAGATAAGTTCTGCGCCTCAAAGCTTGCACGTGTCTGTGCATCTGCCATAGCGATAGGTAGTGCAGACTCCATAGCAGCCTGTACAATAGCCTGACCAGCCATGCTTGATGCACCTAGACCACGAGAAGCTAGAGCAGATGTAGCAGCCCTCATAGCTCCTGCTGCCCATGCTGGTGTGTCACCACCCTCAAACTGTTCTAGCAGTCCTGTAAGTTGTCCCTGTACAGTAGCCTCAGTAGATGGTACACCTGTAGCTGCAGCAAAGTTAGTCTCTGCTTTAGCACGTTCAAAGTCTACAGCACTAGTTACCTGCATCTCAGGTGTAACTTCTAGGGGTGCTACAGCCTCTACACGTTGAGCACGACTTAGCTGTTCAGCAGTTAAGCCTAGCTGTGCTAACTCAGAGGTAGACATTGTAGCTGCATCAGCCAATGCCTGAGCACTAGGCTTACCAGTTACAGCAGTAAGCTTAGACATGACACTAGCTACTTCTGCAGCAGCCTCTTTAGGTGTCATACCTGCAGCTTCAAACTCTTTTGCTAGAGGCACATCAGCAGCAATGTTAGCCTCTGTCTGTGTAGCAGTAGCAGCTACTGCAGGAGCCTGACCTGTACCCTCAGCAATCATACCAGCATCTGCTTGTGCTTGAGAAGTAGTTACTACATCAGCCTTAGTAGTCAAGGATGCAGGATCTGTAAGAGCAGCAGACTGTAGCTCTGTTGTGCTAGGTGTACCTATACGTGCTACGTTTGCACTAGCCTGTGTTAGTCTAGCCTTAGCTTGAGTAACCTTGATCTGCTGATCATCTACAAGCTTCTGCATTACCTCTCGTTGAGGATCATCAGCTGGAAGGTCAGACAGTTGCTGTTGCAAGGCGGTTAGTGCACCCTGCTCCTGAGATACAGCAGTCTGTGCCGTGTCTAATGAAGCCCCTACATCAGTAAGTGCTTCGCCTGCTTGGGTGTACTGGTTCTGTCTATACAAGTCTAGCTGTTGAGTGTATTGTTCTTGAGCAGCACCATAGGCTTTGAAAGGCTCAGATTCTTTATACTGCTGCAGAACATTAGCTATATTAGCTGCTTCGGCCTCTATGCTTGCACGTTTTCTGTAGGGAGACTTTAGTGTAGTACCATCAGCATACGTGATAGTCCAGTTTTTACTGCTACCAGTTATCTCATAGTCTGTAGGGTTTTCTGGTAGATTACCTGTAGCAAACATAGTGTCTATGCCTGTAACATTACTCTCAGTACCGCCTGCTATCTGCGATCTAAAAGGTGCATAATCAGCTTCTGTTACACCCTCAGGTGCAGTAGGTAGACCTTGTGATGGATCATAAAAGCCTCCCGCATCTGTACCCTCTGATACTGTACCTCCTGCTACACCTACTTTCCCTGCCTGTAAAGCATCGTCTGACGTGATCTTACCGTCTCTGTTGAAATCATATTGTAAGTCTACAGGAGTAATACCAGTAGACATCTTCATAATATCCTGTAGAGTTTGGTTTGTTACGTCACCTGAGTACAGAGAAGATGGTTCTACAGCACGTTCATTTACACCTGTATAACGTTCCTGAAATACTTCTTGGCCTGTAGTATAAGTTGGGCCTTGTTGCCCTGCACCCGTAGCAAACCCACCAGTAGTATTAGGCGTGTTAGTATTAAGGAAGTCCTGCGCAGATGTTATACCAGCATTCGCATAAGGCTGTCCTAGATTGGGAGAGTTTATTCTATTGTTAATCTGGAAAGGGGTAAGGTTTTTACCTGAGATAGGATCAAACACTTTAGTTGTAGTATCAGCCATACCACCATCAGCGTAACCCTGCTTCTTAGCATAGCCACCAGCAGCCATACCAATGCGTTGCTGTGCTAGTTCAGCCATACGGCCTACACGTGCAGCTGCACCTGGTTGTGAAGCTAAGAACTTAGTCTGCTCATCAGCCTGCATACCCTGCATCTCAGGTATAATCTTACCCATCTGTTCAGGTGTAAACCCACCAAACCGTTTAGCCATTATAATAGTCCTTATTAATTACCTAGCTTCATCCAGATTGCAGCCGCAATGAAGGTAAACACAGCAATGGTAGTTATCTTTATGAAGGTGTTCCATATGCTTTGACGGGTCTGACGCCACGTTTCAAGCAAGCTACGTATCTCACGTATGTCTACAGCAGCTGTTTCGTCCTGTAAGCCAAGCTCACGCAGGACTAGCTTAGCCCCACGCTTAGCAGACCTGTCTAGCATTTCCTCTAGCTCTTCTGTTGTTAGCTTAATGTCAGACATAGCCTACGTCCTATGGCTTAGTAGGCCAGTCAGCCTCATCCAAGTGAGGCCAGTTAGCGTGGCTTGTGATGTTACGCAGTGCTTGACGATATGCTGTTTGTTCAGCTGTCATAGTCAAGTCAGAAGATGCCCACCAGTCTGTTTCACCAATCAAGCGGTCACGCTGTGTGCGATTACTCTCTGCTGCATTGCTGTCTAGCTGTGCTTGGTATGCTGCCTCATGTTCAGCCTTGGTGGTTGTTACACCATCCTCAGTTGTGTCACTAAACATGTCAGCAACTTCCCATGCCTCAACCCAGTTGCCTTTAGCATCCTGTGTAACACCATTGCGGCGTACTGATTGGTATGCACCAATGCCTTCTGTAGGCTTAGGCGCACGTAGAACAGGGTCTACACTGAGTGCGTCAAACACATTGCTTGTCCACACTTTAGGCATGGACATGTTAGGGTTTTCTTTGCGTAACTGGCCTTGAGATTTAAGCTCACCAGTTGTGCGATCACGATATTCAGTCATTAGTTGATACTCCTTGTATGACCTTGAGTATTAGCACGTGAGTGCGTTGCGTATGCGTTATGCGACTGCGTAGAAGATGTATTCAGCCCCAGATGTATTTATTGATGCGCCAGTATTAACTGTAAAGCCGCTATTGTTAGGGTCAATGATGTCAGTGTTTGTCACGGCGTTAGCAGTGCTAGACATATCAAAATAAGGGTCATCTCCAGCTACAATGCCACGCACAGAATCCCATACAAGCCAGCCGCTACTTGCTGATGTTGCAGACTTGATGAGAATAAACCTAGCCCCAGATGAAAAACCGCAGTCTATAGTTTGGCTGGCCCCATTTCCCGAAAACGATCCTACTTTGCTAACACCACTAAGGGTGGCAAAAAGGTATGCAATGTATCTGCTCCCGTTTCCATTGACATTAAGTGAATTGCCAAGAGAAAAAACCTCATCGGTTGGTGCTGTGTCGTTCCAGTAGACGGAAGATGTAGTCTCATTGCTTGCGGTGTCCAACACCAAGTTTTTAGTAGCCCCCCTAGACGCATGATAAACAGACCAAGAACCAGCTTGGTTGAGCCTTTTTACCCATATCATCTCAGGAGCAACCCCAAGTCCGTGGGTTACAGTGTTTCCAGACGAACCGTCTCCTTCATAGTTGACTATGTCCAAGTAGTGAGGAGCACGCTTCCACATCCAACCAAAGTAAGCAGAATAACCGTACCGATAACCGTCCTGATAACCAAAGTGCGCCAAACTATCACCTGTCTGCGCACTGGATCCATCTGTTGTTACATACTGAGGTCCACGCAACCTGTCATTAACTCTACGGGGGTCACCATCCCTTGTAACAATAGCCATGTCCACAGTAAATCCAGCCGTGAAAGAAGGTGGGTCGTAATATGTTGCGCCCGATTGCTGGTAGGCAGCGGCAAAAACATCTGCCCCACTTTCAGGTATTTTAGTCCCTCTACGGATAGCCATGTAGATGTAATCTGAGCCGCCTGAATTAAGTGCTGAACTACTGCCATTAACCCTAAAACCTGTAGCTGTTAACTCAAAAGTGTCACCTAAAGAGGTGTAGGTGGTGCTGGATGAATTAGGGCGCAAAAGGGGGTCAGTCCCAAACTCAGCTACAATGCCACGCATAGAGTCAGCTATGAACCAATCACCATTGCCATCCGCTTTCTTGACAAGCAAAAACTGAGGCTGGAAACCTAATTCTACCTCTTTATACCCGTCTGGATAACCATTGTTACCTGTGTAGTTGCCACACTTAATGATGTCTTGATCCCCTGTAGGGCCGAACTCACCGTCACCATCGTTGTGGGCGAATAGGTAGGCGACATAACTATCGTTATTGATGTTATTACTGCCTCCTAAAGTAAACACGCTGTCTGTTGGAGCCGTGTCATTCCAAGCACTAGAATCATCTAGCGCAGCGTCACTAACATGTAGTCGAAGATAATCTGTCTCAGGCGATGCGCCTGGAGATGTGGCTGCTGTGCTGAGCATGCGGTGATAAACATTCCAACCAAAGCTACTATCTAAATTCTTAACGATAATCATACCAGGAACACTACCAAGATTGTGGCTGACTGTACGACTAGAAGTACCATTCCCAGTGTAAGTCACCACATCAAAGAACTTAGGGGCTTTGCGGAATGTCCAAGAGACGTAGTCTAAATCACTATTAGTGAACCCACTAAATGCACCAAGGGTAAAACCATCTGTGTTGAAGGAGGTCATATAGGTACTAGAATAGTTCTTCGCAGCGGTGCTGGCTGTCTCCAAGTAATTCCCTGCACCCATCTCCGTATCTGTAATAGTTGAAGAAGAGAACGCATTCCTTGCCTTAAACCACACCATGCCTCCCTCAGTAGCTAAGTCTATATTATTAGTTATAGTCTGACCGCCTACCTGAGTTTGAGTCCCGTGATACAAATAAGTGCTGAACACATCCTCTACGTTCAGGGCTTCATCACCAGCGGCAGACATCATTAGCTTTTTAATATTGCTCATTCTATATTACCCTAAGTTTAACCCTGCTGTGAAGCCCTGCCAAGTAGTGCCACCATCATATGTGTAGAACACAAACTGATCTACTGCAGATGCTGTACTTGTAAGTTGTGGCGCACCTGATGCTGCATACTGATCTAAGCTAGGCCACACTACAGCAGCAGGCCATGTTACAGTATAACCACTAGCACTTGCATCCTGTACAATCTTTAGTGAGAAGCCATAGGCTGTACCGCTTGATGGTGGATTACTGAATGTAAACGTAGTGTTTTCACTTAGTGTGTGGCTGAATACGTTACCTGCTTCACAGTTAATTGTTGTGCTACCACCTGATGACGTTACAGCTTGATAGGTTTCATTGTAGGATGATACTATAAGTTCGCCATCAATGTCAACATCACCAGTGTAAGTTTCTAGTGAAAAACTTGTAAGTTTTGTATCAAGCTGTGTTTGGATGTTAGAAGTTACACCGTCTACAAAGTTTAACTCTGCTGTAGAGGCTGTTACACCATCCAGAATGTTAAGCTCTGCTGTAGAGGCTGTTACGCCATCCAGAATGTTAAGCTCTGCAGTTGTAGCAGTAACACCATCTAGGATGTTTAGCTCTGCAGAAAGTGCTGTAACGCCTAGATCACTTAACCCATCTGGTTTAGAATCTAGTGCAGCCTCTAGCCCATCTACGTTAGCGATAGTGTGGTTGTGGCTATCATCAGCAATGACTGTAGTAATAGTGATGTTAGAGGAGCCATCAAAGTTAGCTGCACCCGATACGTCACCGCCTAGGGTGATAGTACGTGCTGTTGTAAGAGCATCTGCTGTTGCTGCCACACCAGAGATAGATGCATTAATGCTACCTGTAACAGTAAGGTCACCGTCTACATCAGCATTACCTGTAACATTTAAAGTACCTACATTAGCAGTGTCTACTGCAGCAGTGTCAATGTTAGCTGTACCATCAATGTACAGGTTACGCCACTCAGAACCTACAGCACCTAAGTCATACGTATCATCTGTAGCAGGTAGTACATTAGAGCTTACATCAGCAGCAAAGCTAACGGTGTCAGTGGCTGCATCACCAAAGGTAAGGTTACCTGCGATAGTAGCATTGCCAGTTACAGTGAGGTTACCACCAATAGTAGCGTTGCTTGTTACAGCTAAGGTGTCCTGTAGTGTAGTAGCACCCTGTACGTTTACTGTGCCATCTACATCAGCGTTACCTTCAAGGAACAGATCTTTATAGCGAACTGCATCAGTACCCAAACTAATTACATTTGTAGTCTTAGGGCGTAGCAGAGTAGCTGTAGCTATAATATCTTGTACAGGGCCAAGCCTTGTAATAGGCGCACCATTCTCAGCCGTACCATCATGTACATGTCCTGTAGAATTATTGAACGCTGCATCAATAGCGTTAAACTCATTATCAAAGTCATCAGCATCAATTACGTTGCCGTTAGCAATGTTATTAGCTGTGTCTTGGCGTGTATAACCTGCCATATCAGTTTTCCTTACTGTCTATCATCTGTAGCATACTCAAAGAGTGCTGTGTCTAATAGGAATGCTGCATCATCACTATTATCTTCAATACGTATCGCTACTGTTTCACCAGAGCCAATAACTTGGTTAAGGTAATTCTGAGTTCTAGGCGCACCAAACACAGCAGTGCCAAAAGTAGACGTGTTATCACTATAGATGCCGACCGCACCACCCGTCTGTACAATCTGAAACGAAGGTGGCTGAATATACCCTGTTCTGCCTTGATTAAACTTAATACCTGCAGTTATATTGATAGCACCAAAAGGCTTAATGTAAAAGTTCAACTTATAGAAAGTCTTACGTACTTGAGGGTCATTAATAGGCATATAAGGTGATTCATAGATAGCATCAATAGCAGAGCCATTACGGCTAGTGCCTACATCTAAGTTATACACGTAGCCATCATTATTAGCAAAGATACGATACTCATCCTCACCAATAAACTGAGAGTCTGCAATGTATACTTTAAAGCCTTTAAGCTCAGCCCACTGAAAGCCTTGACCCCCTTGGTCAATAAACTTAGTACCTAGCACACCCTTAGCAACACCATCCCGTTCACTGTCTACATAAGCAAACAATCTGTACTGAGCTTTACTACGAATAACAGTACTGCTAAAACTAGCAGCGTAGTCCTGTAGTTTAGTTACTGTAGGTCTAATGTTCTTAGATGCAACATCAATACCAAAGTCACCAATACGGTCTGTAGAACTTAGTGTACGCAAACCGTCAGGGCCAAGGAACATAACATCTGCGCCTACCTCTTGGATAGTATCAGCACTTAAGCATCCCAAGTCTTCTGTCACAGCACTCATAGAAAAGTCTGCTGCGCTAGTACCTGTGATACGCATGATCTTATCTACAGCAAAGATGATAAGCTGATCACGGAATACAATAAGACCTGTTATCTCTGAACCAATACTTATACTACCAGCACCGTTAGCTGGGTCTAAGTCATCTGCACTATAGGGTGCTGTAAAGACTAGCTCTGTACCTACACCAAAGAAGAGCGTACTCTTAAACATACAAACATGACTAGCACCCTCTACAGCATCATTAGTTGCTGAACTTGTCATGTGCGTCAATGTACCCGCAGTGCGATCATAGTATGCAGGGAAGTTTACACCATCAACAAAGCATATCTGGTATACGTTATTGAAGTTGTATCGTGCCTGTCTTACCTTAGTGAAGGTAGTGTTAGGTGCTGTAGCAAGAGAAGTCCATGTAGGTGTAGCATCAATGGCGTTGCCTATGTAGTATACGCCATTACGTGCAGCAATGACCTTTTGGTTGTTAGCCTGCTGCACTAACGCTAGAGCCTGTACTACACCAGAGCCAGGAAGCTCAGCATCAATAAACTTTGTGTAGCCTGCTACCTTACGGTAACCACCATCAAGTGAAGGCTCAAAGTTCTGCAGTTGAAATGCTGAACCTACGTTATTAATACCTTGTTGTAGTGGGCTGATGTTTGTAATCAACCCACCAGTAAAAGGTACAGGAAATGTTTGCCACTGTGTAGCCATTATTAAGCTCTCAGGCTAGGTCTATTGCGTGTAATAACTGTAGAACGTATGTAGTCATAACGGTTTATGTACAAACTACGCATGTACTTAATACCTGATTCAAACTTACCCTGTGCAATCTGAGATGCCTGTGTATCAGCACGGAACTGATAAGCGTAGAACATAGCACCATCTACAATAGTATGCTTAAACTCAATAGGAACGTTAGGTACATCATCATACAACTCAAGTGATACCTGATTGCGGTAGTACTCATATACTATTTCATATGCTTTGTCTGGGGTAGGTATTATGAGAAACTCTTGACTAGGTGCTCGTGAAACATGACGGGGAATATCTTGTAAATCGCTACTAGAGTTATACTCATAATCAACGTATCTGTCAAGGTATTCTTGATAATCCATTGATTTAAGTTTAGTAGTGCTTACATTTAATGCGTCACTTTTCTTTATGCGAAAGCTTTGCATATCAATTAGTTTAGCATCAGTAGGATAATCGTAACGTGTTACACCAGGAGTAAGAGTCTCTTCTTCTAGGATGTGATTCCAAGGCCAGTTATACTCTTCATGGTTGATATGTCTTAGTGAGGCATTTACAGCATCCTTAGCTGAACTATAGAAACCTCCAGCAGTATCAAAGTTAGAACTTGTTAGCTCTACTTCATTAAGCCTGCGATTTACCTCGTTTACTAGCCCTAAATAGTTATATGCCATTATTTATTCCTTACACGTAAACGAACCTTACGTTCTACTACTAACCCATTCGTGTCGGCTATACGGCAGTAGAACTGATACTCTATATTATTATCACCAGAGCCTAAACGTGCAGTTGCTACTTTGTCTGTGTTAGTAGCAGAGATAAGCTGTATGCCCTTCACAAGCTGCCCACTAGGGATAAGCTGAGTCTTTACACCATCAGCATCATCAACAAACCAAGTAACACTACTAAGTGTTGCACCGCTAAGAAAGCGTGACCAGTCAATGCTATAGTCTAGTATTTCATCAGGGTCTTTGTTGGGCCATTTAAGAGACATTATTATTATTCCTATGCTGCACGAACATACGCTGTGTTACCTAGTGTACTATACTCACCAATGTAAGCAGTACGATCTCTGCTGTAGTTATCTTTAATTGCTTCATAGTCAAACTGTACTACATTGACTGTCTCATCTCCTACAGTAAATGTACCTTGTACGCCTGTTGGTACTACTACAGCTTTACAGTCTAGTGTGACAGTATTCAGTGCTGTTGTACCTGCGACACCCGTTAGCGCTACATCAGCCTCAGCATCAATGACAACCTCATCCCCGTCAACCAGAATAGAGTCAGTGATAATGTCACCTTCTACCCCTACAGGAAGTACAACAGACTTAGCTGCTACAGTTACAGTATTTGCCGCACCAGTGCCTGCAACACCTGTAACGCTAAACACTGCTTCTGCATCGATGATGATCTCATCGCCAGACACGAGTGGGTCATCCGTGATTACATCAGCTTCTACACCAGTCGGTGCAACTACAGCCTTAGCTACTACTGTTACATCATCTACTGCACCAGTACCTGATACACTGTTTGTAGTAAAGACAACACCTGTACCGCCTGTGGCTGTAACTGTGTTAGCTGTTCCTGTAGCAGATACACTTGCTGGTGTAAGAACTGCCTCAGCTTGGGGGGTAGGTACACCTATAGCACCATCACCCTGTGTGCCTACAAGATCAACATTAGTACGTGAGCTAACGTCAATCCCTGTATCTACTGCACCTGTGCCTACTACACCAGTAAGTAAGACTGTAGGGCTGGCCTGCTCATAGCTCTCACCAAAGGTAGCTACGGAGAAAGGATTAGTTGAGTAGGCCATGCTTTACTCCTTATGCAGCAGCATCACTTGAGAGTACACCGTACCAGTTTGTACCACCATCACGTGTATGGAAGACCAACACATCAGTTTCACCACTTGCAGGAGCATCTGGTGCAGTACCACCTGCCCACTTAACTGAGCTAGGCCATGTGACTGTTGAGCCGTTGCCTGTTAGCTGTAGGACAAAACCAACAGAACGTCCTGACGTTACACTACCAAAGGTAAAGGTTGTGTTACCTGACATGGTAAGGCTAAATGCACCTGCATTATCTGCATCAGGTGCGGGAGAAGTGCCAGACAGACTATCATAATCCTCTTGCAAACTCTCCGCTAAAACAACACCAGAAAAAGTAGGGGATGAGGAAACATTAAGCGTAACTGAACCGGACGATCCTCCACCAGTTAAGTTAGTACCAGCCGTGACGCCAGTGATATCTCCAGTGTTTGTGGTATAGCCAGCACCGTTAGTAAGCTGGTTATTATTTGTAATGTAGTTAGCATTGGTTGCACCAGTGTAACCTAAATCACCAAGAGTTAAAGTACGAGTACCCATGCTGGTAATAACACCGTCTGTGACGAAGATATTATCAATAATAGTTGAGCCAGAAGTATTGATGTCGCTGTCAGTGCCGATTACAGTGTTGTATGTACCAGACGCTTGCTTACCATCCAGCGCAGTCTGCAACCCATCTACATTTGAGATAACGTGGTTGTGGCTATCGTCTGCTACAGTAACAGTGAGTGTAGCATTGCCAAGGTTAGTGAATGTAGCGCTACCAGACGCATCACCAGAAAGCGTCAATGTAGGGTCAGCCGTGGCTGTGGTAGCAATGGACACGTTGCCCAAGTTAGTCATTGTGCCTGAGCCAGTAACTGCACCTGTGAGTGTAACTGTCGGGTCAGATGTAGCAGTAGTAGCAATACTGATATTACCAGAGCCATCAAAGTTGGCATTACCTGTGACAGCACCTGTGACAGCAATATTACGTGCGGTTGCTAATGTGCTTGCCGTACTTGCGTTGCCACTAAGAGCAGCAGTAACTGTACCAGCACTAAAGTTACCAGAAGCATCACGGGCTACAACTTTAGATGCCGTATTGTTAGGGGTAGCATCTACGTTAAGCGTAGGTGTAGAACCCTCACCAGATGTACCACCTGTAAGGTAGTTTCCTGATGTAACAGTAGATACGTAATCACCTGTAGTGTCAGTACCAAGTGCTACAGAGTTAGGCTGGATAGTAGTAGCAATAGAAGCATTACCTGTACCGTCAACACCAGTAACGCTACCAGTGACATCACCTGTCAAACTAATAGTGCGACCTGTCTCCCAAGCTGTTGCAGTAGCTGCATTGCCTGTTGTGTCTTGGTTACCTGCAGTGTTAACACCGGGAAGGTTAATGCTTGCTGTACCATCAAATGATACACCACCAATGTTACGTGCTGTCTCAAGGGCAGTAGCTGTATCAGCATTACCTGTTACATCCCCAGCGACATTACCTGTTACATTACCTGTTAAGGCTGCTGCCACACTATTAAATGTTACATCAGAAGATGTTTCTACAGCCTGACCAATGTTAATGCCAGAGCCATCTACAGTAACACCTGTACCTGCATCAGCAGAGAATGTAGTACCTGTGAGTGTTACACCGTTACCTGCACTGTATACAGCAGTCTCAGCGATTACAGAGAAAGTAATGTTAGTAGTACCGAATGTAATCGTACCACTTGTGTTCATCACATAGAGTTCACCTGCACCTGTGTCACCTTCTTTAACGAAGAATGCGTCACCTTCACCAAACGCATTAGGGTCTGATACACCATAAGAGTCAGCATCTGTAGAACGAGTAAGTACCCAGTTAGTAGAGCCATCACCTACAGTAGTAACAGTATAAATACCATTGTGTGCAGCATTAGTTTGGTTATAAATAAGTACACGATCTGCAGAGCTAAGAGCTACGCCATCAATAGTAATAGCTGCTTGTGTACCTGCATTAGTAAGTGTAGCACCTACGCCAGATGTACCATTGTCATATGTAGCGTTTAGGTTAGTTGGTGATTCTACACGTACTGGGTCATGATAGTGAATACCTGCAGCAGCAATAGTGTCAACGTACTGCTTTGTAGCTGCGTGTAATGCACTCTGAGGATCACGATTAAGTTCAAGATCACCTGCAGCATTAAAGAATGCAGCTTTAGTAGCAGGCTGTGTAATGAACACCTCAGACTGTGCTGTAAGACTAACGGCACTTCCTGAGTTAGAACTTGCTAAAATGGTAGTACGAGCTAGGAGTGATGAACCTTCTGTCCATGTACCTAGCCCGACTTCCCATTCATTAGTGCTAGGCTCTAGTAAGGCATAGTACGTAGTATCGCCATCAGACAAAGCAGCAGCAAAAGTCTGAAAGCCATCCACTGTACCATTGAGGGTAAGTGTACCCGTACCTGTAGTGGTACTTGTTTGTTTTACTCTGTCTTTAATTACTAGAGCCATAGTCTATGCTCCTATTAAGCGATACGAATGATAGCGTTTGATGCGTCTGCAGCAGGGAACTGAATAGTGTAGTCACCATTTGTAGAAGTTTTAGTACCACCAAAGTCAATCACTGCGATTGCTGCATTAGAAGCATTAGTATTATAAATAATACAACCGTCTGCAGAGATAGTAGAAGATGTGAATACTTCATCATCAATGTCAATGATAGCAGTTGTGCCATCTACTGAGATAGTAACGTTGTCTAGTACTTGACCACCAGCTGTATAACCAGTGCCTGTAGCTTCGTCAGAGTTACCAGTTACGTCAGAGTAGTTAGTAGTTGCAGCACCATAAGTGCCTGAAGGTGTAGCTTTAATCAGAGCCAGTTTGATAGAGTGGGTATCCAAATCATGAGTACCACCCAGTAGTTCCGACTTAAAGCTTGTACACATTGCTGTTGTGATAGCCATTATTGGAGTCCTTTGTAAGAGTATAACGTACTAAAGGGCCAGCCTCAGAAGAGACCAGCCCAATAGGTTACGCAAGATTAGGCAGCGTTGTAACGTGCTGTGATAAGTGCCTCGGGGCGCAAGATTTTGCGTCCGTAAAGGTGCATACCACGTACAATGTCAGCAAAGCTGTCTGGGTCACGGTAGTTCTCAACTTTGTTGATCTGCTCAGCAGAAGCAACAGCATCGTCCTGACCAGCTACGATAACACCGTAGTTAGCGTCTTGTGCAGTTGTACCAGAAGTACCAGCACCAGTGCCTTTAGCAGGCAAAGCATTGGACACATAAACACGGAAGCCGTGAATGTTGTTCAACACCAGACCGTTTTGCAAGCCTGAGCCACCAAAGTCGCCATTCAACATACGTGAATCTTCGTCTTTGAGCATCTCTACGAACACGGGGTCAAGAACGACCCAACGTCCACGTGCATCTACATTTGCTGTGTCCATCTTACGAGCCATACGTGCAAGTACAGTCAAAGGGGATACAGTTGTAGCTGACAGGGCTGTTGCACCTGGCAAACGTGGAGCCAATGGTACGGAGTCACCTGCAGTCGCTGTACCAGCAATAGTCAAGTTACCGAAGTCAGTTGCGTCTAGGTGATTAGCTGCAAGATATTCACCTTCTACTGCAGCATTGTCTAATGCTGTGCCGTGCTGTGCATCACCACTAGAGGTAGCAATAAATGCACCTGCAGATGTGTGACCTGAGAGGTAAGACAATACGTCTGCATCCATTGCATCAGCCATCTTATATGCAGCACGATCAGCAGCCAAGCTGGTGAAGTCTACGTTTGCAAACTGCTCTTCAATGTCATCCATTTTGAAAGCAAAGTAGTTAGCTTTGTCAATGGTGAGCGAGAAGTCAGAGTCATCAAGCTTCTCTACTGAGATACCTGTGTGACGCTGCAGAGCGTTGACTGTTACGTCTGGCTCTTTTTGAATGCGAACTGTGTCGCCTTGGTTTGCAATCTCACCAAAGTAAGAGTTGTTAGTGATTGCGTTAGTTACAGCTGCACGGCGAAGTGCAATCTGTGCTTGTTTGGAGTAAATAATCGGGGAGAAGTTCCCGTCAAATCCACCACTAGCGGAAGTAATAGCCATGATTGATTCCTTTCAAAGATATGGCGTGAAGATAGACACTACATACCCACTTGAAAGAGGCTCGTCTTAGTAGGGTGGTCAGCGTTGCTCTAAGGATGGCCGTCCGTTGAGCGCTGGGCCTATAATCTGAGGTAGTTCTTTTGGTGTGGCTAGTGCTTATTGAAAAGCATGTACAGGCAGTTTATGCCTGACACTGTACATACCTATAGTTTTATCTACTAATGAGAGTTTGTCAACTTATTTCTTACTCATATCGTAAATAAACTTACCAGAGCGCTGAGCATCAAAGATCTCATCCATGCGCTTCTCGTATTCCTTAATAGACATCTTAGCTACCTGTGACTCAGTGATGTACTTAGATGAATCATCTGTGTCTGGTGTAGCACGTCCTTTAGCTTTAATCGAGGACGCTGCTGCCTTATCTGAACTAGAAGAGGCTTTAGTCTTAATGCCTTGATCTGCCTTATAAAGATCAATAACACGTGCAACTGACTTAGCGTCTTCACTGTTCTCATACAGAGCATCCTGTACGACTTTAGGTTGTTTCTCTGCCCAAGAGTGGAACGCATCATCTGCACGAATCTCTTGGAAGTCGGGGTGAAAAGAGAGTAACTCTGCTTCTGCCTTCTCACGCTTAGCTGTAGAACGTAAAGATTCAATCTCTTTTAAACGTCCATCAAGCTCAGAGGAGCGCTCACTAGCTTTCTTATCAGCGATAGCCTCAACGATACCTGCTACATCTGGATACTTCTTAGCCCAAGCCTCTACTTCGTCTTCTGACTTAGGTAGTACAAGCTCATTCTTTGTAGCTGCATCTAGCTGTGCTGTAAGCTTATCTAGTTGTGCCTGAAACGCTTTCTCTTTCTCTTGAGTGTGTCGCCGTAGATCACCATAACGTTTCTTGAAGTTCTTTTCCTCAGGGCTTAGATCTTCATCTTGTGCTTTGGCTTGTGGTTCTTCTTCTTGTTTGGTACTACTCTCTGCCTGAACTTGGGGTTCGCTAGGCTCTGAGCTATAGGGTTGCGCTTCAACAGCTTCTTCTTCTGTTTCATCTTGTGTTACGCCTGCCTGTTTAAGCAGTTCCCGTAGCTCAGCCTCATCACGTTCTACACGAGAAAGGTTACGTTTGTGGGACTTTGAGTCCGTTTGAATTAGGGCTTCCGACATTTATTACTCCTTATGTTGGGGCCAGCCTTAGCTGGGTAGCCTTATAGTTTTATGGGTAGTCTAGTAGTTACTTCTTTTTCTTCTTCATCAGGCCGCCTTTGTTCATGCCTCGCTGACCGCCTGCACCACGAGTTGCACCTGCTTCCTCCGCTGCTTTATCATCCTCTGACTGAGGAGCAGTAGAGGGTGCTGACTCACGACCAATCTCTGCAATACTCTTACCTGTATCCTCAGATTCTTTTTGAATATCTCTAGACCTAGATATAGCGCTTTTTGTTGCGGAGAACGTATCATCTTCCTTGTCTTTGCGTAACTGCGCAGTGGTACGTGGTACTGGACTTGCTTTGAGAGCATCATTAGCAGCTTTAACTTCTGCTGTTTCTGCAGCTGTTGCAGCAGGAGTGTAACCTGCCTCAGGTGTATAAGTATACGGTTCTGTTACACCAGGGGTATCAGTCATAGCTGCTTCTACTGCCTCAGGCGTCATTACAGGAGGTGGTGCTGTAGGTGCTACCTCAGGCTTCTTAGCTTCTTCTGTCTTACCAAACAGACGCTCAAACAAACCAGGCTGATCTGCAGTCATAGTCTCTGTAAGATCTGTATAGAAAGCCTTTTGTTTAGCATCCAAGGAAGGATCTTCCATACGTCTCGCAAGCTCTTTAGTGACCTGCTTAGATTGATGCCACGTAGCTGCTTTGAAGGCCATACCAATAAGAGGATTAACCATACCTAAACCTAATGCAATAGTGGTTCTATTTGTATCTTTCTGTGCATCAACTAGGTCACGTAACTCTGCTGCTGACAAGCCTTTGTAGTCAATAGGCTCTGGATCAGATGCACTTGGGTCAAACGAACTATCATCGTCACTAGTTGCAGTTTCTTTAGCTTCACTAGGTACAGCATCAGGAGTGTAGGGAGAATACCCATCAGGCACTGCACTCATAGGCATACCGTTGAAGAACAGAATAGTAATGATATTACCTGCAGCATTGCTATACTGGCGCTGCTCCATGCCTGTGCCTTGGTAGTTCTCTTCTGTCAGAGGGATGTCACCTGTATCGACTAACCCACCAGGAGCATAACCAGAGATGTAACCACCCTTGTTCATCATAGGTTGTTCTGGCTCACCATCGTCAACTATCTGTAGCTCAGAGATGTCAAAGGGTAGTTCATCACCACCCATCTCCATACCAATAGGCTCACCACCAATACGTCCATTAGCTTCCATAGCATTGAAGCCTGTCTTAGCTTCTGTACGTAGATCCTCAAAGAACTTGACACCAAAGAAACGAACTACATCAGCAGGTACAACATACTCACCCTCACTTAGTTGAGCAGGGATGTCATCACGTACTTCTTCTGGTAAGGAGCCTGTAGGGACTTCATTGCCTGACACGGGATCTACCTCTGGCTGGTCACCAAAGGCCATTTGCATCTGTTCATCCATTACTGCTCCACCCTCGTTAAATAATCTAAGTTTGCCATCTTTAGTTCTAACAGCAAGCTCTTTTAGTTGTGTTTTAGTGGGTTTCTTTACACCCTTAGCCAATACTAATGGCCCTACCTGAATAACCTCATCAGCCTCAAATACGGGAAGACCAGTATTCTTATCATAGAAGTTACTCTGCCTGTAAGGGTTCATACCTACTTGTGTCCACTCAGGGTCAGATAAAAGCTTACGTGCTTGTTCTTGTAAAGAATAAGGGTCTTCTGGAACATAGTCACCATACACACGAGCAATAGTAGCCTTACCCATAGGTTTCTCTGGAGTATCAGTCCCTGCTTTAGCGCCCCTTAATCGTGCTTTACCTCTAGCTATATCCAAGGCATCCTGTGACTCAGATCCAAACTTAATGTTCTTAAGACGAACAGCTTGACCATAACCTAATACAGAACCTTTTGTATCATTCTTACCGTCATGTATAGATACAACCCAAGTGTCGTAGTTGTTATATGCAGGTATATCTAACCTAGAGCCTACACGAGTGCCTGCAGGGATGTCAAAGCCCTTCACACCTACAACACCTGTCTTCTGTACCTTCTTTCCTAAAGACCCTGCGACCTGTGCAACAGTAGGCATTAATGGCATAGTCTCTTCTGTGTATATAGAAGTAACAGGTAGGTCTTCTTTTATTATATTACGAGCTTCTTTGGAGGTGATGTTACCTTGGTATAAATCTTCTGCAGCAGCTTTAGAAGCTTCTGTATTTGCTTGACGTTTATTCTCTGGTATTTTATTAGCCTGTTGCCACGCTGAAAGAGCATCATCACTCTCTAAAATAGCAGCGGCTTCTTCTACATCATCCTGTTTAGGTTTTAATTGTACATTACCAAGACCAGAACCCATAGCATTAGGGTCTACCTCTACACGCTTGGCTACATCAAATACTTCTTTAGCACCCTTTTTAATGGCTTTAGCAGCAACATCGCCTAAGCCTGGTACAAGTCCTACAAGAGCAGCCCCGCCCAGCGCACCCGCTAAGTAGTAATTAGGCTCATCTTTTTGTAGTTCGTCATAGACATCTTTAGCAGCCATAGCGTCACCAATGATAGGTGTAGCACTAGCAACAAAGGTAGCAGCATCTTTAAAAGACACCTCTGGAATGTCTACAGCAAGTTTCTTACCTTCTGCAGCCCAACCTAAAGCTTCCTCTGTCTGCTTATCTAAGTCAGCCATTCACTTTGTCCCTCAAGTACTTTAGTTGTCTCAGCGCTTTGATAGCACCCTGATGTCGGTATAGCTCTGCAGTATCAGAGATGTTTTCCATACTTCTATGTGTGGAAGAGATGCACCCATCAAGCTCCTCAATGAACGCATCCCATATCTGTTTATCGTTAACTAGCTTCTTAAGCGACATTACCAGTAAACCCTTGCTCACCCGGTGTAGGTGCTGTGCCAATGCCTATCTGAGAGCCACCACCACCTGAGGTGTCCTGTACGCCCTGTGGAGCCTGTCCTTCTGGTGCTGGGCTACCCTGAGGCATGTTAACGCCTTCTGGCCCTGCAGGAGGCTGTACGGGAGCCTGGAAGCCTTTTAGGATCTCAGCTTGGATAGCCGCATCCTGCATGGAGTTAGTAACCTTGTCTGGGTCAAGATCCATAGACTTAGCAATCTCACGGATGATGTAGTCCATCTTAGCAAAGGGAGCTAGTACTGGGTTCTGTGCAACTTGCAGGAACTGCATCAAGCGTTGTGACCGTACTTCGTTAGCCATCAAGCTTTCTGTACCAGAGGCATGTACCTCTAAGTCACCTCGAATCTTCTCATCAAAGTCAAACTGCATGTTGAATGAGAAGAATGCTTTACCTAGTGGGCGAATCAAGTAGTCATCTACGTTCTTAACTACCGTCCGAATAGAACCGTTAGCAGCACTCATAAGCATGGAGATACCAGAAGCTGTACGCCCAACGCCTGATACTCCGGTTTGTCCATGAGCAAAGCTAGGAAATCCAGTACTCTCATCAGCTAGAACTCGTGCCTTATCAAAGAGTTGCATGTTCTCTTGTGCTACGTTAGGGAACTTAGTACCAAAGATTCCTTGCCCTGGAGCACCACCCTGACGCCGGAACACCTTGCCTGGGTACACAGATAAGTCTTGACCCGGAACCATGTTGGTCTCATCTACTTCAATGATAAGATTACCAGACAGTGCAGCATTGTCAATAGCCATACGCATAAAGCCATTCATCAATGTCTGAGTATCATCCATGTTCTCAGCAATACCTACACCAAAGAAGGAGTAAGGGTTATGCTCATAGGGTACGGAGTAGTAAGGGATACGTGTAGGTTTGAATGGATTAAGTACAAAGCGAAGTACCTCACCATTACAGATCCAAACGTTACAGTTTACTTCATCTAAATCTTTAAGTGCCTTGGGGATAGCAACACCATGCTGTTCAAGTACAGACGTATCAACAAAGCCCCAGAACTCTAATACTTCCCAGCGCTCAGAGGCTGGCTGTGTATCGTCATCCTCCATAGTCATTTCCCAGTACTTCTGAATGTAGCTGGGGCCTTTATCAATAGCCATGCCGATTGAGTCTGACATAAAGTAAGGGCGAGACTTGAGTGAGCGTAGCTGTGTGCGGGACATCTTATGACGTTGAACAACATACTCTGCATCATTCATAGACTTAGCTTCTGGGTCAGGATAGAAGTCCCATATAGAAACGTGGCTACACTCAGGTACGGTCTTTACAATAGGGTCATACTCACCCTCATCATCCCAGTTAGGATACTCCTTATCTACAGCAAACGGGCCTTTCATGACACCTGTGCCAAGTAGAGCCATCTCAAATGCCATAGAGCGTAGATGCGTAGAAGCACCAGACTCTTGAAGCTGGTCATGTATCTTCTTTTCCATCTTCTTAGCTGCAACCATGGCAGGATGGAATGTAACGGTAGTTGGTGTAGTACCGTCACCCTCAATGATCTTATCTGATACTGCTTCTAGCTTGCTAGACAGGGGGCCAAGACGCCTAGAGAGATCTGCTAGTGTCTCACCAGGTTCTAACTTATTGTTACCATCAAGTAGGTATGGCTGTGCTTTGCCTTGCTGTGTTACAGGCTTTAGTGCATCACCAGCAGCAGCAGCATTAGGATCGACATTAATGTGTACCGACTCAGCTACACCATCAGGGAGCACAGAAGGGTTTACAGAAAGAGGAAACTTGTTGTTACCGAATAATACGTCTACGATCTGACCGTATGCTGCAAGTGTTTTAGTCTTAGTGACCTTAACAAATACACGAGACTTCTCAGTGTCAGTGAACTGTACATCCTTGCCATACAAGCCACGATAGTTACGATAAGCACGTAGCCAACGTTCCTCATCCGCAAAGCGAGAATCCTCAGCACGTTTGTAGCGCTCTTCAATAAAAGATACTACACTTGATTTAGTCTCAAAGATACTGTCAGTACTGTCTTCTGCAGCTACGACTTCATCTGTTTCAAACATTTCTTCTTGTTCTGCCATTATCAATACCCGAATGATGGATCACTAGCCTGAAAGCCAGTGCGTTGTTTTGCTGGGTTGTAATCCCATATGCTGCTACGTGGACGTGTCATAATACCATATCTTAGAGCGTCATATAAGTGATCCTCTGCATGAGTATCAACATCTTCTGGGTTTCGCTTGTCCAGAGGAATACTAGGTATCTGTGCAATAGTGTTTGTACAGTTATCCATGAATACAAGTTGAGGCTTCTCAGTGAACTCATCCACCTTTAACCGTCTATGTATCTCGTTCTTACCTGCGACACGTGAGCCTCTTGACCTGTCAGACGGACGCCAACGACACCCTTTTTGATTCATCTGCTCTGCCAAGCTAGGCCCAGTGTCGCCACGGTTGTGCCATAAAGAACTATCTAGCACCCCGTATCGTATTGTACCATCTTTTGCTTCTGCTTCAAGTATTAAATCTGCTAAATCAGAAGCTGTAACTTTAGAGACGTACATCTCACGGTACACAATGACTTGCTCATCAGGTGCTACAGCAAACCACAGAACACCAGTGTAGCTACCATAACCGTAATCGCAAGACCTAAACTTTGCCCAAGAGTCAGGTACATCGAATGCGTCCACGACATGTATCTTTCGGTCAAACTCTGGAAAAGCTGCACCCTCGTTAATGTCCCAGTTACCTTCAAGTAACTGCTTGCGCTGATGCTCTGGAAGCGAGAGAAGCATTGCTTCATAGTCGCCAGCGTCAGCCAAGTACGGATTGTCGAATAGAGAGGCTGGAATAAAGCGTCTTTTAAATAGAGGCATACCTTCTTTACTATGCCCTTTAGGGAAAGTAATCGTGTCGCCTGTTTCAATATTAGTTGCCCAGAACGGCTTACCACCGATTGCAGGGTCAATAAACATCTTTTTAACCCAAGCATGTCCTGCTCCTCCGGGGTTTGTTGTTGCTCTCATGTATAGGCCAAGATTGGAAGCATGTGCAGATCTCAAGCGAGACCTCATATAATCCCAAGCGTAAGGGCTAGACCATTGCGTAAGCTCATCGAATCCAATCCAGTTAAAAGCCTGACCTTGATACCGTGTGACATCCGTGTCTTTATCAAGATAAGACATCCAAAGTCTGCCACCCTGAGGAGAAGTCCATTGCGATTTACGTTCCGACCACTTAATACCAGGTATTGCACGGGGGTATAACTCCTGACTCTTTTGTATAAGTTCTCTTAGTTCTTCCGTAGTATGTCGGACTAGCAACCCTGAGAAGTTAGGGTCATTCAGTCCATGTAGAGGGTCAGCCAACATGGCGTAGCTCTTACCTCCACCAGCTGCTCCACCATAAAGTACCTCACGTTCTGACGCACTCAAGAAGGATGTCTGAGGGCCAGGGTTAGGTTTGAATACTACCTGCTGAGCTTCCTCAACATCATACTCAGGCGCTTTAACTTGTGCAGGTATACTCTCTACAACAGTAGCAACAGGCTCCTCAATACTTTTCGTTAGGGTCTGTGTAGGCTCCTGCGCCTTTCCTTTCGAGCTTTTCGATTTGGTCAAGCGTTTCTTCGAGCCACTTGGCAAGCTTACGTTTAATTGTAATTGCTTTTCTACGTTTTTGCTCAACTTCGATTCTTTTCTTTAGGCCTGTAAAAGATATAGTTCTACCTGTCTCTTTACTTAGCCAGGCTGCTACCGCACGATAACTATACTGCTTAAGGTGACGCTTTGCAAGCTCTAAAGCCTCAAGTTCTGACTCAATAGGTAAAAGCACCCTATCGTTCTCTGGATCTACCCTGTAGCCAAACGGTACTTTCTTAGCAATCTTAACTATAGGATGCCATTCTTTTGTGTGGTTCTTGGGTGGTAACGGTAACTGCCAGAACCCTAAGTCTCTATCAGGTATTATTCGTTTGAACCTTCTTTTGGTGGCAGATAGAAGATGCCTCCACCAGATGTTACGTCTATTTTGTCTACCTTACCAAGTCCTGCACGATCTAGCAAGTCCTTAGCTGCAATCATCTTCTCTTTTATGCCTAGCTCAGTAGGGTCATACAGAGCACCTACCATAGACATAGCAGCTTTAGGAGCAACACGTGCAAAGTAAGTACGTGTCTTCTCACCGATCTCATCCTTGAGAGCTTCAACAATAGCCGAAGTGCTAGATGCAGGGTCATAACCTGCAAGCTTCTTAGCTGCTACTGCATCACCGTTAGCCTCATCAAAGAGTACCTCTAGGAAGCGCTGTTGCTTTTCTGTTAGTGCTCTAGCCATGTTATTTCCTTACCACTTGCCTTGTTTTACGCCTAGGAAGTACATCCCTATTATTAAAGCACCCACACCCGCTAATGCTACTGCAATACCTACAGCCCAGTTAATACAGTTGTCTATGAACTCTTGCTTCTTATAGACTAACTCACGTTGTTCTTTGCGTTGCTGTGCTTCTATTCGTACTATCTCATCCCAGGCACTAGGGCCATACGTCCAAGAGATGTGTGCCTTAAGCTCTTCTCGCATCTCTTTGAGCTTCTGCTTTTGTGACCATATGTCTAATGCAGTAGCTTGGTTGTCATTAAACATCTTGTACATTGGAGGGTTCTTAGCTTTTTCCTCCAAGAAGTCTAGGTCACTTACAGCCTTAGACCATTGAGATACTGCACCTGCCATACCACTGATTTCTCTGCCTACAGATACAGCTTTCTTGATGCCATTGTAAGCCGTAGTAGCTGCCGCCATAGCTGTAAAAGGATCAATCATTTGAACTTAACCTCTACTGGACATACATAGTTATAACTTACTCTGTACACTCTGTCATACCAGAGACCATTCTTAGGTAAGCCACAGTCGTAGTAACAATACTGAAATAACCTATTACCACTGTCAGTCCATGCGTGATTGAATGATATAAAGGCTAGTACGCATAGCAAAACTACTTGCCCTTTTTATCTAGCATACTTTCGTGGTCACGACCAATGTACTTTAGCTCATTCTCAATAATAGCTACTCGTTGTTGCAGTTCAGTGATCCTAGAGATAGTACGGGTTAAAGCGTCTAACTCCTCCCATAACTCTTCTACATCATCCCATACGTATTGTATTTCTACACCATTACCTGCAACATCACGTTTAAGGTTAACGTTATCTTCAATAGCCATACGGGAGCCAAGCTGGCTTACTGTTTCTTCTAGGCTTGCTATTGTGGAGGCTTGTTGAGATACCCACCACACACCACCAGCAAGCTGTACAGCCATAGCAGCTACAAGTGCTAAAGGTATCTTAACGTTTTCCACAATAGCTCTCCTAACTATTTGAAACTTTCTGCTATGACATTGCGTATCTCTCCACGAGCAATGCCAATATCGTGTAACTCTTTGTCTGACATGTTGGTTAGAATCCAATAGTCAGCACGGGCTTGTTGTGCTTTCTGTAAACTTGCGAGAAAGTTTGTGAATGTTTTAACGATTAGTGCGTACATGGTATGTTCCTATGTGTTTAGCCTAGCTCCACTGCTAGACTTACATAGTTATACTCATGTTAGCGCTATTTACCTCTACTAAGTTTGCATACCCGCTATGTGTTATCCAACAGGTACAAACGTTTCAGTTACAGTAAGGATAGTGTCAATATGACCAGCAGTAGTGGGAACGTTTTGTATCTTGTCACCAGGCTGTAGTACTAGGTCAATGTTTGTGAAGGAAACGTAATCACCAGCATTCAAACTCTTGCCTGACAGAAAGTGAGACGTATAAGAATCAGCTGCTACATACCATTCTACATCTACAGAGTTTGTACTGCCACCACCGTTGACTACATGGATAAACGTAACCTCAGCTACACAGTTAGCAGGGCATGTATATACAACCTCTGTAGTATTGGTACTGTTGTGACCATACACAGAACGCATACGTGATGGCTTGCCCTGATTAACTAAACTCATTACTCGTCAACCCACGCTTCATTCTCTGGTGTGCTAGGATCATCTGCTATGTAGTGACCCTTAGATGTACGAGCACGTTTCTTACCCTTAGGTGCTGCAGCCTTCTTAGCCTTCTTAGGCTGTGTAGCTGCAATGTCAGCTGCTTCACAGATAGCATTAACGTTAGGGTCTTTGCTCTGTACGTTACCGTAGTTGTCTTCACCAGCTGACTGGTTACCCATGGAGTCCCACACGTAGCCATGCTCATCTACACGGTAACCCTTAGCTTCCAGTGCTTCTTGGTACTTGTGATAATACTTCATTACTTCATCTTCTTCATAGGACGTTCTGCTGGATTAGATGCACCACAAGCTAAGCCACCTTCCTTGTAGCCCATCTTCTTCTTAGTCATACCACCCATACCGTAGCCTGACTTCTTAGCCATACCGCCACCCATGTAACCCATCTTCTTAGCTACTTCTGGTGCTTCCTTCTTAAGAGCCTTCATACCTTTGTTCATCATTTTAGTATTCCTCATCCATGTGTTGATCTTTACAGTCCCACCCTTGGCAGGACTTCTCTTGGCTACAAACAAACTTAAACTTACTACAAGCACCTAAGCCAGACTCAATGTTCAATGACTTGAGAGTACGAGCACGGTTGTCAAAGTAATCACAGTTACCACAGGTCTTTAGCTCAGCCATCTCTGTAGGCTTATCCCAAGCCTTGCCTAGCTCCTCAGCAGTAGCACCATACATCCAGTATGTCTCTGCACGGTCACGGTTCTTAGGGTCAACCTCAGGTGGCTCCCCTAACATCAAACTCATCATCATGTTCGTTTCTTCCCTGATGCTGTAGTAGACCACTTAACTTTCTTTGGTCCTGTTTTCTTTGCTGCTTCTTTCTTACTAATCTTAGAAGCTACTGCCTTTGGTCTACAAGCTGGGTAGTCCCTACCGTCACCCTTAGACCTACCACAAGGCTTACCTGTCTTAACGTCTGTCCACTCTTCACCAAACCACTTACCTAAGCCACCAGCGGCATAACCACGAGCATTAGGCAGTACGTGTTGGCTATTTAACTTTGTTGGCTTTCGTGCCACTGTACTTACCTCCACGTGCTTTGTAAGTCTTAGTAAGCCAAGCAGACGCATAAGCGCTGGGCCATACGTCAAACTTCTTCTTAGCCTCAGCCTTGACCTTGTTATACAGTTTCGTGTTAGTCGGCTTAGGTGCTGCCATTACGCTGGCTCCCCATTGTAGCTTAGAGCTACACAGTTAGGCACTATCGTTGCGTGACTGTACTGCTCTTTAATCTTACGTGCTTCAGCTACGATAGAAGCCTGACACTCCTCTACACTGCTAAACACATACGGACTAGTCAATACCTGGCAATGCTCAGCTAAGGCAGACATACATACCATCATAACACCAAGAGTACCTATGCTCACCATTTTACTTTATCAGCCCAGTACGCAGCAGAGAGCTTACCCTTCTTGATATTCTTAGCATGTCTAGCTTTGAAGGATGCACGTTTCTTCTTCATGCGATCAGATTCACCTGCTTTAGGCTTACCTGCTGTGGACGCTCCCTGTTCACCGAAGCGGATGAGCTTAATGGTGTCACCTTCTTTGGCAAGGACAGCGTGGGACTTGGTAGGGTGCTTGGGAGTACGCTTGGGTTTGTTGTAACCTTCAAACTTCTCACCTCTATACTCAATCGCCATAAGGTCTCTTCCTGTCAGGGTCTAACACATCACTACGAGATAACATGCCCTCTAAGTACATAGCCCTCTCTACGTGATCCAGAGAGTACCTAACCCCTGTGTCAGCCTCTATAGCTGCACGTGCATAGAACACGTCACTACGAGGGATATGAATACGGCGTATACGCTTGGCACTACCGTCAGCTAAAGCAGAGTAAAACTCTTCTAGTATGTTATCATCTGCATATAGTTGTACGGGTTTAACAGGCATTGTCAACACTTTTCTTAATAAAAAAGGTACGTGTCGCAAACTACATGTTAGGAGAGAGGAGACATGAGGAGAGTATACACATATGTTTGTGACACGTACCAGGAATGTAACACTTATGTTTATACAAGTTTATGTGTGTTACATATGGATAGTGTACAAACTATTAAGAAGGGTGTCAACCCTATAGTTAAACTATCTAAGTTAAACTTACTATTAATTATTACTTATATAAAGTTATAAGTGTATAGTTAAACTCTGTAAGTTAAACTCTTCCTATGTCCAGTAACTTTATTAACACACTCTTTATATAGTTTAACTATTTATTATTTATTACTTGTATTAAGTTTAACTTAAATGTTTAACTCTGTCTACTACTACTACGTAGTTATACTCCACAGAACACCCCTGTCAATCCCTAAAATACGCATACTCGTAAGAAAGTTTTACTAATGAGCGGATCTTTGCCTATGTGTTACATAAATGCACCACTTATATGCTTATGTGTTTGGAATGTGGCAACAATAAGGCAATCTAAAATACCCGTGCGTGTAGTTGTACATATATACGTAACCCCATACCCGCCCGTGGCCCTCGCACCCCCCCTCTTTTAGCATGGCATAGGGCGAATCGTGGTGGTTTGACTTGGTAAGTTACTGTAAATGCTGTACTCTTTAACTGATGTGTCGTCAGACTATTCAAGAAAAGCGTGTGTTTTCAAGGAGTTTCAAAAGTGTGATCACAAATCAAAGAGGGATGCACAAAACACCAAACCACACCCCCTATTATGTGATCACAAATAGGCCACCCCCTCAAAGTAATGGCTGACTATATAATGGCACAAAAGAAAAACATTCCTGCCAAGCCACAATGCGACAACATTATCCAACAAAAACACAGACTTATAAAATAATTAGGATAAAACGCAAAATAATTCTGGACAATCACAAAACATTCGGGCCATAGTGAATACATCGAAAGCGACAAGGTTCAACCGCTAGCAGCGTAGCTCTACAAAAGAATCAGCGTCCTAGGCGATCAAGCCGCATAGAAGAGCCGCATAGAATACCAAGACCGAATAAAAGTAAGACCGAATAAAACGATTGACTAACTAAACCGAATATGCAGACTGAATAGCAACAGAAGTAACGGCACATAGACTAGCTTAAGGACAGCGTCCAAGATACGGGGCGGTAGTACGGTGACTTGAATCAGCCCGTCAAAGGTCTGAGCTAGTGTGTCTAACAGATATAGCTAGGATAGGCTTTCCAGGTTACCGCTTGGCTTGTGCCTATCTCATGGTGTATCTAACCAATCACCTTAACCAATTAAATCTAACACAAGGAATGACCCCCATGTATGTAATCGAAAAGAACATCCCAATGCCAAACGCAACTCGCAATGGCGTGGCTTACTATAAATACCCCTTCTTCACCATGAATGTTGGTGACAGTTTTGCTGTGCCTGTAGATCCAAGTACCACGTTAGGATACATCCGTACCCGTAGTCGTGTGGCTAATTGTGTATATAAACAACACCAGCGTCCCAATAACAACAACATGAAATTCTGCTACCGCACAGATAAGGTGAACCGTGTGATCCGTGTCTGGCGCACAGCATAAAAACTAACTTGACAGGTAGGCGCTTGATGTGCCTACTCTCTGGATAGTTTAACCCCGAAAGGATGACCAGATGACCCAATATGTTCGCAACATTCTTAAACTCTACCGCCAAGCTTCCAATGATGACACGCTAAATGGTGTGGAATGGTACGCTAGGGCAGAACGTGTGGCGGTACAAATAGCTGACACTCACAAGCTTCCTATCAATACAGTGATTGGTGTCATGGCGGCACTATCGCCTAACAATAGGTGGGAGCGTAACTGTAAAGACACTGACACCATGTGCGCTGCATGGCAGAGTGGCGACAGCTTGGATGACTTCAAGGTGTCATGCTATAACACGATGAAACAGAAGGCGTGGTCTATTCTACAGGATGACTTGATTGATGATGATGACATTCTGACACGCTTGAACGGGCAGAAGATCCGCTCTTTCTACTCTAACATTCGTGGACTGGATGAAGTGACTATTGACGGTCACGCTCTTAACATTGCCCGTGGTCAGCGTGAGGGCTTGACCTCTGATAAGACTAACATGGGCAAGCGCCAATATCGTGAGTTACAGGTGGCGTATGTCACAGCAGCCAAGCGTGTGAAGGTCAAGCCTCATGTGCTACAGGCTATCACTTGGACTACATGGAAACGTATTCATAATATCTGAGGAGATGTAGCATGATGGCAACACTTTTAATCTTTGCCCTATGCTTGGGCTTCTCAATCGCTGGGGCTGCGTTTATGTATTTCCCATTAGATGACAACAAAGAGGATGAATGACAATGCAAAACAGCACCAAGAACATAGACGAGATACTTATAAAGATGAAATCTGATCATCCTGGAGACATCATTGCTGACATCCTGCACTGGTGTGACCACTACAAAGAAGACTTTGGTGATCTGCTGAGACGAGGCACAGACTTTTATCACGATGAAGTAGGAGACTAATATGCAAACGATTATGACAAAATACCTTGGCCCTACTGACACCAAAGCACCACGGGTCAAAGCAATGACATCCAGCGGTCACAGAGGATCAACCTACACTGTGGAATGGGATGACAGCCTAAACATAGAGGGCAACCATGCTGACGCAGCACAGAAACTATTGGACAGGCTGGGCTGGCGTGGTGAGTGGCGCATGGGTGCAATGGACAGGGGTTATGTATTCGTGAACGTAAATGATATCAACTCGCCTAAGCTTATGGCAAAACAACATGATTGGAGGGTAAGCCAATGATCTACGCAATCGCTGACGTACCGCACAAAGACTATGACAATTATGACACACTCAATAAGTTGTTTCACGCAATCATGCCACATGGCTGGCGTGTTAGTATATGGAAGAAAGGTGAGCTACCTTCACTCTATAAGAAGGAGAAGCATGGCAACATCTGCAGGATATTCGTGGACTATAGCAGCACTGCCATGCGTCAACATCCAGATGATTCAGTTCTGTCATACCAATGCCATGATGCAGAGGGTTGCCTGACATTCCATGAGGTGTTTGACAATGTGGACAAGCTCATAATCTATCTGACAGGGAAGGTATAAGACAATGACACTAAAAGTATATGATCACACACACCGCTGGCCTGAGAAGGTTTTTGATATGCCAGAAGCCAATGCTGTCCGTGATGGCGGTAATGAGATTACAGTTATGGGTAACGACTATCGTGATGGCTTGAACATAAGCATAAAGAATGACGATTTCAGTGTGGATATTACACACAAAACAGCAGAAATGTTAATAGAAGCCTTGCTTAGTAATGGAGAAGCAGAATATCTTTTGCAAGATAGCGTAAGGAGCAGGCTTCAATGGGGCGGGGTCAATTACCCTAACCTATGGCAAAGCCTTGTAGAGGAGATGGCATAAATGTCACACTTCCAGGATTACTTATTAAACTTATTGTAACGCACAACTAATAGGCCTAGGTATGGGTCACACACAAAGGAGAGTAACAATGCTAGACGCTAAAGCTAAGGATAGGATCATCGCTATCGTAGAGGATTACGTTAAAGTTCCTGATCATATGCGTGACCACTTATGTGAGACACTATACAAGGCCTATGTTGAGGCTAGAGAAGAACTGGAGAGAGACACTCCCTATACTAGTAACGGTAAGAACAGGAGAGAAAACAATGACTAACCTAGAACTAAGCACAAACGAACTGTTGATGCTCAAGGATCTACTTGAGGGTGACATGGAGCAGACCTCATGGGGTGATGTTGAATATGATGACGTTGAACTGATGCAGTATTACCTTGATCGTGCCGTGGTGCTGGTCAAAGTAAGAGAGGAGCTAGGCGCATGATAATCGTTAGAGTTTTCAGTGAGGTTTCAGGCAAAGAGACGTGCTGGGAAACAATCCTGTCTGGCTGCATGGCTGAGGCAGAGAGCAAGGCAAGGTGGTTCAACAGAATGAAGAACACAAAAGCAGAGATAGAGGTAACAGAATGAAGAAGAATTATCGTACCGCATATGATCAACTTAAGAAGCTAGGCGTCACAGTCTATGAGGATGACGATGGCTTTCGTATCTCAGGAGAGGACAACTATCCAGAGGTGTGGGCTGACTACTACTGTGAGTTTGGTGGCACTGTCCTAGATGACTTTGGTGTCAACCACAAGATCAATGCCATCCTAGAAAAGCAGGGGCTATTCGCTGAGTGGGAGAACACTGGCGTCCTAGGTGTTGCAGAAATGTAACGTGATATAATGGTAACATTGACGCAGGCAAACACAACGACTAACCTATAAATGTCTAACACAGGAGAAACAGACATGACTAACACACAAAACTCTAAGATCATCACACACCTTCGTGCAACCAAGGGTCTGACCCAGCGTGAGGCTATGCTGGACTACAGCATCCAGTCATTCACTAAGCGTATCTCTGAGCTACGCAAGTCAGGCTACCGCATTGATGGCGTGAAGGGTAAGCACCCTGTGACAGGTCAGCAGTACACACGCTATGTTTTGATTGATGAAACTAGTGGAGCGTAAGGGTAAGTACATAGGGTATGATGGTGATGGTAAAGTTATCATCATATCCACTAACAAAAGTATTGTAATGCAATACATGAAGGAGAGAGACAAATGATTGCAAGTCGTGCCATAAAAGTATACGCAAGTGTAGGTCAGCCTGATGGTGAGTATGTCACCACAGTGTTTACCCCACATGATGCTAACCAGGCTCGTATCAAACTGTTCAAGCGCACGGGTGTACGCCGTGTTATCTTCAAGACGTTAGCAGGTAATGAGCTATCATTCAGTAATGACAGAGTAGAAAAACTATGACAGTATATCCCTTCAACACAACTAACTTGATGCCTGCCTCAGACTACTATCACAAACTGTTGAAGCAGATTGATGATGCGTACTGGAACGGTGGAACGGCTAAGGCATTGGAGCTTACAGCTATGGACGTTAAGGAACACATAGAGAGAGGAGACGCATGGTATCCCAACTTCTAATGCACTCACTGCCACTAGCTGTAGCACTTGCTTATTTTGGTGGCTTACTTTATCTCTGGTATAAACACGTGAAAGGAAAGTAACATGAAGATCCCCAAGGCTTCTTCCACACTACAGGAAGTCATTGATTTCTATAGTAAGTCTGCTGCATTTTGTCGGCTATCAGGCTCTACACAGAAAGACTATGACATCCACTTGGCTGCAATATGCAGTACTGTAGTTGAGGGCAAGGCACTTGGGGCTTATCGCCATAAGTCTATCAAGGTACGTCACCTCACTCAGGCTTACGAGGATTGGTTATCCTCTGGTGTTCGCACAGCGAATTACCGCAAGTCTGTGTTATCTATTGCGTGGAAATATGCGATGAGGCATGACGTAATGACGCACGATCCAGTAGCTCTAGTACAAACCAGGTCTGGTCAACCACGGCGTGTACTATGGAGCCGAGATCAAGTGCAGACATTCCTTGCTACAGCTTATGGCGACTTCCGTTGGCGCAGCATTGGTCTGATCGTCCACATGGCATATGATTGGGGGCAGCGTGTTGGTGATATGCGTGTTCTCACTTGGGATAAGCTAGACTTAACTCAGTGCCGCTTGGACTTAACTCAGAGCAAACGCAACGCAGAGGTACACCTCCCTATCTCATCAGGGTTGTGTGATATGCTGCGCCAGCAGAAGGAAGACTTTAAGTTTCAGGAGTATGTAGCACCCCGTGTTAAGCCACGAGCAGGTGCATACACACCCTATGATAAACTAGAAATAAGCTATCTTATCAATGACGTACTGAAAGAAGCTAACCTACCTACCACCCTGACAGCCATGGACTTACGGCGCACGGCAGTGACAGAAATGATGGAGGGTGGGGTAGACTTAGCAGGTATCATGCAGGTGACAGGACACAAGAACATAACGTCCATCAAACCCTACATGGTCAACACATTCAGCGGTGCATCGAAAGCATTAGCAGCTAGAGGAAACGATGACGATGAACATTCGTAGTTACGTTGAGGCGCTCAACCTACAGGATGGTGACACCTATCGCAGCAACTGTCCTCAGTGTAAGGGTAGAGGTACATTCACAGCCATGAATGATGGTGGCACAATGAAGTACAACTGCTACAAGCTAGGCTGTCGGGTTGGCGGCATCTATGAGACAGACATGACAGCGGCAGAGATCATCATGCGTATGAGACCACCCCCTGAGAAGGCCATAGAGGAGGCTGAGACCATGGAGATCCCCGCTTACCTAGTGTCCCCTACCTTTGAGCATAAGAAGCACACAGCCTTTGTTCTGCGCTGGGGTATTAGTGACTATCCTGGCTTGATGTATGACGTTAAACAGGAGCGAACTGTCTTTCCGATACACTACAGAGGAAGGCTCATTGATGCAGTAGGTAGGGCCGTGGGTAAGAGAGCGCAACCCAAGTGGTATCGTTACACTGGTGCAGCTGATTACTTCACAGCAGGTAATGGTGATGTCGTTTTACTTGTAGAGGATGTCGTATCTGCCATCGTTGCCACCCAGCTAGTGCCTAACGTCACAGCCTTGGCTATCCTTGGCACTTCACTATCCAAGAAACACATGGATAAGGTAGGCACATACCGCAAGGCTGTGGTTGCACTTGACCCTGACGCCATGGATAAAACTTTACAGTTCAGCAGAGACATAAGGCTCTGGACAGGAATAGAAACAGTTGCTATGAAGTTATTTGATGACATCAAGTACAAAGTTAGCGATGACGTTAAACAATTAAAGGAGATATGTAGATGAAACTAATGTTCTTACTTATATGGTTCTATGCAATACCAGAACAAGATATTAGGTATCACCATCTAGGTTCATTCGAGAATGAGACAAAGTGTATGACAGAACTTAGACATGCTTCTGTTCTTGTCAACAACAAACTAGAAACTATAGCATGTATTGAGGTACAGGTAGATGATTAAAGCAACATACATAGACCGCATGGGTACTGACCTTACTGTAGCTAACGCTGCCCGTGTGTCATTCGGTAAGACAAGCGAGATGGAAGACGATCCGTGGGGGCCACCTAAGCTCAAGGCTAAGGATGCTAAGCTGATTCGTTACCTTGCCAAGCATAAACATATCAGTCCCTTTGGGCATTGCTTCGCAAGCTTCCACGTCAAGGCTCCTATCTTTGTGGCACGACAGTTAGTCAAGCATAAGTTCTTGAGATGGAACGAGATTTCTAGGCGCTACGTTGATGATGAGCCTGAGTTCTACACTCCTTATGCGTGGCGTGGGCGTAGTGCCGACAAGAAGCAAGGCTCTGAGGGTGTAGTAAATGTAGGTGACTGGGGTAGCTCAGGATGGGCAGCACTTAAAGCCTACAAAGATCTACTAGCTCACGGTGTAGCACCTGAGCAAGCCCGTATGGAACTGCCACAGTCTACTATGACAGAGTGGTACTGGTCAGGTTCACTAGATGCCTTCGCTGACATGTGTAACCTGCGTTGCAAGGATGACACACAGGCAGAGACACGAGAGGTAGCACGACAGATTGACCACAAGATGATTGAACTATTCCCTGTATCGTGGGATGCATTAACGGAGAATGAAGATGCCTAAACTATATGACTTAGAGCCTATGATTATGGACTGCTGGCATGTATGCGATGACCTACAGGTAGTGTTCAGACAGATAGGTGACGGTGAACGTGAGCCTACTCACGATGAAATGATGAACACCTTGATGGGTATGCAACAGCTATACCAGTGGAAGTTCGAGCAGTTGTTCTTCAAGTATGAGGAGGTACTACGTGACAGACAATGAGTGGCCCTTAGAGGCAGACTTTAGTGACATCAGACCTATGACACCAGAGGAACGTAAGGCATCTAAAGATCGTGACGAAAAGAATAAGTGGCGCAAGTGTGTTAGTTGTGGTAATGCTAGTAGAGACACGTGGTGTGGCTTTTGTCTGGAGGAAGAGTAATGATAAACAGTGAGTGGCGAAGATTAATAAAAGAACAAGAAGACTTTAAGGAGACAGTAATGGCAGAGCATACATCAGACAACGTGAACAACCCGCCACACTACGGTAAGGGTAAGATAGAATGTATTGATTACATTGAAGACTTCCTAACCAAGGAGGAATACATTGGTTATCTGCGTGGTAACATAGCTAAGTATCTGCACCGCTGGCGTTACAAGAACAAGCAAGAAGATCTACTCAAGGCGCAGTGGTACTTGGATCGTCTGGTACATATGGATGGAAAGGATACAGCATGATACCTGTAGGCCAACTACGTTTGTTACTCACCAAGGCAGGGCTAGACTTTGTTATCACTCGTGTTGAGGGTAACGTAGCACACGTCAACATACTTGTAGCGGAGGGGTCAGATGTTCACAGTTGAGTTTGAATCAGATGCAGCTGTTATCACAACTCTAGATCAGAGTAACTTACATGAGGATGTAGAGGTTATCTTTGGTGACGATGGTGATGTCTACATGAGACAGTTTGAACCAGAGATGGATTCCTACCAGATGTTAATCATGAGCGCTCAACAGTGGCTAGACCTTATGGCTGCATACAAGAGCAGTGAGGGGTCATACTACTTGGAGGTGAAACATGAGTGATGAAGGAATGTATTTCCTGGGTGGTGCTTTCGCAATGTATGTGCTAGCACTGCCCTTACTATACCATATGGTAGAGCCAGAGGATGAGGAGATGGACAACTCTGGCCCTATCAAGTTTACTTTCCTGTGGCCTCTGATTGCCTTGGAAGTAATATACCGTATCTTTGTAGGAGAGAAAGACAATGATGGAACTGGCCCTAATTAAAACATTACTAGACCGTGACTTTTATGAACAACACAAGGGCATCCGCTGCCCCGATAAGATCTTTAGTAAGGATGTACGCAAGATCAAGCAGGCACTAGATAGTGCAATGGAAACCTATGATGGTAACATGAATGTGCAGGACTTACAGGCTGTGTTCAACCGCATGAACCAGAGCATGACCACTGCCACACGTACAGCATACGATGCACTCTTCCGCCGTATTGAGGTTGCTGAACCTATCAAGGAAGAGATAGCACAGGATACACTATCACACCTGTTTCAGCAGCACGTTGGTGATGTGGTTGCCAACCTTGGCTTCGACTATGTGAATGGCACAGAGAATAGCCTTGAGCCTTTGCGCATGTTACTTGAGGAATATAAGAATGACTTCACCCCTAACTTGCGTGTAGACTGGGAGGATGATGACCTTGATACGATCCTAGATGCTACCGCTCTTGAGTCACGCTGGTCATTCAACATACCTAGCCTAGCTCGTAAGGTTGAGGGTGTCAGTGGTGGACATCTTGTTGTTGTAGGCGCACGTCCCAACACAGGCAAGACATCCTTCCATGCCTCACTTATCGCAGCGGATGGTGGCTTTGCTCATCAGGGTGCACGTTGTATTGTGTTGTGTAATGAGGAGGCATACACACGGGTGGCATCACGCTACGTCAGCGCCTCTGCTAACATGACCATGAAGGAGGTACGAGAGAACCAAGCCCTAGCACGTATGCGCTATGAGCCTGTGCGTAAGAACGTCATGTTCAAGGAGAGCACAGGTAAGGGCATGGCATGGGTTGAGTCTGTAGTTAAACAGGAGAAGCCTGACGTTGTTGTGTTGGACATGGGTGACAAGTTCTCTGACATCAAGAGTGAGCGCAGTGACATCACGCTCAAGGCTGCAGCTATCCATGCTCGTAACATTGCCAAGCAGTATGACTGTTGTGTGATATGGATGTCACAGTTGAGTGCTGAGGCAGAGGGTAAGGCAGATCTTAATCAGTCTATGATGGAAGGCAGTAAGACAGGCAAGGCTGCTGAGGCTGACCTAATGCTGCTCATTGGCAAGACTATGCAGGTAGAGGGGCAGGATGAAGATCCAGTACGCTATCTTAACCTTGCCAAGAACAAACTAAACGGGTATCAGGGTAAGATTACTTGTGTGCTAGATGGATCACGTTCTATCTACACAGCTTAGGAGATAGACATGAGACTAGTATTAGACGTTGAGAACAGTGTGACTTGGAGGGATGGCAAGATCTTTAATGATCCCTTTGAGCCTACCAACACACTAACTCAGGTTGGCATGGTAAATGCTGACAATCACGAAGAGTTACATATTGTAAACTTAGATCACAATGAAGCTAAGGATACGTCAGGTGCAGGCCGTGCATTGATACAGAGTGTGCTGGACATGACAACCCTGCTCATTATGCACAATGCTAGGCATGACTTGATGTGGCTGTGGGAGAGCGGCTTCACCTATGACGGTGCAATCTATGACACAATGCTGGCTGAGTACCTACTTCTACGTGGACAGAAGGATGCTATATCCCTTAGCGCCTGTGCTATACGCCGTAACCTAGCTGAGCAGAAGGAAGACTACCTATCTACGTGCATCAAGAAAGGTATCAACACCAATGAGACTGATCTCAGTAAGCTTAGCCTTTATACTAGGGCTGACCTGCTCACAACTAGTGAGTTGTTCCACAGTATCGAAGCAGACTACGCAACCCCAGAGAGTAAGTCCCTACACACCGTCAGAGAAGTTACCTTCGATACCTGTAAGACCCTCACCAGAATGTACATGTCAGGAATCAGGGTGGATCTTGAAGAACTAGAACGGGTGCGTGAACAGTTTGAGGATGAACGCTCTGAGTTAGAGACACGACTACAGCAACGTGTTCGTGAACTAATGGGTGACACACCTATCAATATAGGCTCACCAGAGCAGATGTCACAGGTTGTGTTCAGTGTTCGTATGAATAACAAGAAGGAATGGGATGGACTATTTGAGTTCACTAATGACTCGGCGGAATTCCGCTCAGCAGTAAAGGCTAACAGCCACCCTATCTATCGCACCAAGGCATTCACCTGCCCTACATGCGAGGGTGAAGGCAAGACATACAAGACCAAGAAGGATGGCACTAGGTTTGCTAAGCCTAATAAGTGCAAGGACTGTGATGCACGTGGCTTTCAACTAACACATACAGATCAGATTGCTGGCTTGCGTTTCTCTGCACCTAACAAAAAGTGGGTAAGTGCTAATGGTTTCAGCACAAGCAAGGACAAGATACAACAGCTAATAGGTACAGCAAAGACACACAACAAGGATGATGCTGTCTCCTTCCTGCAAGACTATCTGCGTTACTCAGCTATCCGCAGCTACCTGTCTACGTTTGTGGATGGTATAGGTATCTACTCAAAGGATGATGGCTTCCTACATGCTACGCTCACTCAGAGCGTGACAGCTACTGGACGTTTCAGTGGTAAGGAACCTAACATGCAGAACATGCCACGTGGGGGTACATTCCCTGTTAAGCGTGTGTTTGTGTCACGCTGGAAGGGTGGTCAGATATGTGAGGCTGACTTTGCCCAGCTTGAGTTTAGAACGGCTGCATACCTAGCCCAGGATGAGATTGCTATGGAGGAGATTAACACAGGGTTCGATGTTCACAGCTACACAGCCAAGGTTATCTCTGATGCAGGTCAACCTACGACACGGCAACAAGCAAAGGAACACACCTTCGCACCCCTCTTTGGGGCTACAGGTTATGGCAGAAGTAAGGCAGAGGAGGCGTACTACATTCAGTTCATTGATAAGTATAAGGGGATTGCAGCATGGCATAAGAACTTAGGAGAGGAGGCAATGCGCTTCAATAAGATTACCAATGTTTCGGGTAGGCAGTACGCTTTCCCTGACATATCTCGTAGGTCAAACGGGAGTGTAACACACTTCACGATGATCAAGAACTATCCAGTGCAGGGGTTTGCAACAGGTGATGTCGTACCTGTCGTACTCAATGAGATGTACAAGCGTCTTGAACCTATGCAATCCTGTCTGGTTAATACCGTGCATGACTCAACAGTGATTGACATACACCCTGACGAAGTAGATCAGGTACTAGGTATGGTAAATGATATGAATGAGGGCTTGACTGATCTAGTTGAGTCAGTGTATGGAATAAGAATGAATGTGCCTCTACTATTAGAAGCTAAAATCGGCCCCAACTGGCTTGACACAGTGGATGTTTGAGGTATAACTAGGTACTCTTTGACTCTATTAAAAGGATATAGAAATGAGCAATGAACTACAAATCGCAACAGATCGTGGGCAGTCTATGGCTGAGCTTATGGGTGTGTCTTCCGCACCAGCACAGCAGGCTACACCATCTATTGCACGTGTCGGTATGATCCACCAGCCTATCATGGGTGAGGTTGAGTTCAACGGCAAGACAATCAAGACAGAGGTTGTTCCCATAGGTGCATTCACCCTAACACAGGGCGAGGATAAGGTGTACAGCAATGGCATTACCTTTCGTGTCTTTGCCCAGCGCCAGCAGTGGCAGCGTTGGAACAGTGAGACAGAAGAGATGGAGAAGTCTGTCCTGTCTAACTCCCTTAATGGTGACATGAAGGATAGCATTGGTGGCTTTAACCTTGGGCGTCCTACTGGATACATCGAAGACTTCCAGTCACTACCTGAGGCTACCAAACAGATCATGCGTTCAGTCAAGCGTGTTAAGGTATTCTTTGGTACGGTAACACTAGACAACCCTATCAATGACAAGGGTGAACCAGTGACAGGCAACTACACTGATATACCTGTGGTCATGGATGTTAAGAACCGTGAATCACTCAAGAGTATTGATGCTGTACTGAACGGTTTGAACCGTAAGAACCTACTACCTATCATGTCTACCATTAAAATGTCTGGTGTAGAGGATAGCATTCCTACTGGTGCTAAGTTTGGTAAGATTGAAGCCAAGCTAGGTAGCAGCGTTGATCTGTCAGACAGTGACAATGAGACACTCAAGGACTTCATTGAACTTGTTGAGTACATGAATGGTAAGGTGCTTGATCTACACAATGAGCGTAATGATAAGAGCATGTCAGCAGCTGATGAGGCTGTGGTCAAGGACATTCTTAACAACGACTTCATTGAGGTGGAGTAATGAATCATCCCGCTGAGTTAAAAGTCTTCAACTTCTTACAGAAGGCTATGGCTGGCGAGAGTACTATGACAGAGGAGGTGGCTAAACAAGTCGCCTCCGATGTTGAGGCTGCATTGTATAAGCAGTTTGATAGTGGCCCTCGTGATAAGTTTCGCTTACGTATGTCTAACATTGGCAAGCCTAAGTGTCAGCTGTGGTTTGAGAAGAACGATCCAGAAGACAAGACACCCTTCCCTCCTGCGTTCCTGATGAACATGATCCTTGGAGATATTGTTGAGGCTGTGTTCAAGGGAGTACTACGCTCTGCTGGTGTAGAGTTCAAGGACAACGATAAGGTTACACTCAAGTTACCTCACGGTCAGGAGATCAAGGGTGAGTATGACATGGAGATGGATGGGCGCATTGATGATGTTAAGTCTGCATCCCCATGGTCATACGATAACAAGTTCGCTTCCTTCGATACGCTTGCACGAGGTGATAGCTTTGGGTACGTGGCACAGCTTGTGGGCTACGCAGAGGGCGCTGGAAAGGATGTAGGTGGCTGGTGGGTAGTCAACAAAGCAAACGGACAGTTCAAGTATGTAGACGCCTCTGAGGGAGTGGACAAGGAAGCAGTACTCGCTGACATCCAAGCTCTCGTAGACTACATAGATAATGATGAACCCTTTGAGCGTTGCTTTGAGCCAGTAGAGGAAACATTCTACCGTAAGAAGACAGGCAACTGGGTACTGCCATCAGGGTGTAAGTTCTGTAGCTTCAAGCACAAGTGTCACACTAACTTGCAGCCACGTCCTAGCATCCCTAGTAAGTCTAAGAACCCACAAGAGGTTGACTATACTTACATAGCACCTGAGTATAAGTATGGCTAGAAGACATAACTCACGCTTGTATCGCAGTGGTCTTGAAGTAGAGGCTGCTGCGTACCTCAAGGATAGGCAGAAGATCGTAGCCTATGAAAAGCTAAAGATCGAATGGGAAGACCTAAAGTATCGCACCTACACGCCTGACTTTGAGTTAGACAATGGCATAATAATTGAGATGAAGGGGTTGTTTTCTGCTGCAGACAGACGTAAACATATAGAGATACAGCGTCAGCATCCTACACTAGATATTCGTTTTGTATTTAGTAATGCTAATTCAAGGCTTTACAAGGGAGCCAAGAGTAGGTACTGCGACTGGTGTGATCAGAAGGGCTTCAAGTGGGCGCATCGTGTGATACCAGAAGAGTGGCTCAAAGAGAAGGGCAAGCGAATGAAAGAGCAACGTGTCAAAGTTAAGAGGAGAGAGTAGTGGCTTACGAGATTAAACCTGGTGATGTAGCTATTGTGTTGTCACCTGTTATTGAGGAAGGCGAATGGAACGGTAACATCAAGACAGGTATGGTGTTTGGTTCTGCTGGCTCTGAGGATGGCATGAGGGCTGCTCTTGATGAAGCACTAACTATGTCAGCAGCACAGAAGTTCTTAGAGATATACCCTGATGCTTGGGAAGACTTCTCTGATATAAGGGCTGACATAATGCAGGAAATGTTTCCTGATGAGTTTCATGAAGCAGAGGTAGAGCTAGAAGAGTTAGAGGAAGTCAATGTAGAGGGTAACGTTTACACGCTAGGACGCTGGACTAAGACAGAGGGTAGTGCATGAAAAAGTTTAGCGTGACGTTTGTTGCTAAGGTAGATGACAACAACAACATTCTTTCCTCATACGAGGACAACCATGAGCAGGACATACATGACTTGGTTACAGATATTATCTACGACATAGATGATGTAGAGATAGAGAACTTAAACGTGAGAGAGAGACAATGATTACACAGGAAGACA
>Ga0209195_1000157_pt1 | contig 53125 bp, 39 predicted proteins | sample COGITO_mtgs_1004_3_FD_184788 | JGI IMG/M metagenome (GOLD analysis project Ga0209195, IMG submission 184788) | Pelagic marine microbial communities from North Sea - COGITO_mtgs_100420 (SPAdes) (version 2) | ecosystem: Environmental > Aquatic > Marine > Epipelagic ...
TATCCAGAACAGATTTAAAACCGGCCTAGATATAGCCAAATACACTGCCGACATTATGCGTGAGGATATGGCTGAGTACGATGCCGACCCCGCTGCATACACCCAGTCACTGGGTTGCTGGCACGGTTTTATCGGTCAACAGAAGCTGATTTCAATTAAAAAGCATTTCGGCACGACCAAGAAAAAATACCTCTATCTCTCCGGTTGGATGGTTGCCGCCCTGCGCTCAGAGTTTGGTCCCCTGCCCGATCAGTCAATGCATGAAAAGACTGCAGTTGCTTCATTAATAGCCGAGCTCTATACCTTCTTACGACAGGCGGATGCACGTGAATTGGGTGGCCTTTTCCGCCAACTAGATGCCGCCGAAGGTGAACAAAAAGCTGCTATACAGACCCAGATCGATAATTTTGAAACCCATGTCGTACCCATTATTGCTGATATTGATGCCGGTTTTGGCAATGCCGAGGCAACCTATCTTATGGCAAAGCAAATGATTGAAGCCGGCGCCTGCTGTATCCAGATCGAAAACCAGGTCTCTGATGAAAAGCAATGCGGGCACCAGGATGGAAAGGTAACCGTGCCCCACGAAGACTTTCTTGCCAAGATCAATGCGGTTCGCTATGCCTTCCTTGAGCTGGGTGTCGATAATGGCGTAATAGTCGCGCGCACAGACTCACTCGGCGCAGGTCTTACCAAGCAGATTGCAGTCACTCGTGAGCCGGGTGATCTCGGCGACCAATACAACGCATTCCTCGATGTCGATCAAATCTCTATCGACGATCTCAACAGTGGTGATGTGGTGATTAAGCAAAATGGCAAACTGGTAAGACCCAAGCGCCTACCGAGCAATCTCTATCAATTTAGAAAGGGAACCGGCGAAGCGCGCTGTGTCCTCGACTGTATTACTAGCCTGCAAAATGGTGCAGATATGATCTGGATTGAGACCGAAAAGCCGCATATCGGCCAGATCGGCGCAATGGTTGATGAGATTCGCAAAGCAGTCCCCAATGCCAAGCTGGTCTACAACAACTCGCCATCGTTTAACTGGACGCTAAACTTCCGTCAGCAGATATTTGACGCATGGCAGGAAGCAGGCAAAGACCTGTCAGTCTATGATCGCGCGGATCTGATGAATATTAGCTATGACCAGTCAGAACTTGCCACTGAAGCCGATAACAAGATTCGTACATTCCAGGCTGACGCAGCCAGAGATGCGGGAATCTTCCACCATCTGATCACCCTGCCCACCTACCATACCGCAGCTCTATCCACAGACAATCTGGCCAAAGAGTACTTTGGTGATCAGGGCATGTTAGGTTATGTGGCCGGTGTTCAGCGCAAAGAAATCCGTCAGGGTATAGCCTGTGTTAAGCATCAGAATATGGCTGGATCGGATATGGGTGATGACCACAAGGAGTACTTTGCCGGTGAAGCTGCGCTTAAAGCCTCGGGTAAAGATAACACCATGAATCAGTTTTAAATCCATCAGGGTAAGTTTTGGGCGGAGTAGTACTCCGCCCTTTTTTTTGCCTGTAACTTTTACTGATGATTTTTGAAAATCACAGCAGATAAATTCTTTAAAATCAGTATAATTGCGCCCTTAAATAAACATCTATTTAAACCAATACCTATTCACTCAGTTTTAAGCGAGCTCTCTTGAAAACAGAATTTCTCGGCAAGACCCTCTCCGGCCCATTTACAGTTCCTTCGGGAATTGTCACTACTGCCACTTCGATTATTCAGTATGTATTTGATCATATGCCTCAGGTTGGCGTGCTGACTACCAAGAGTGTCGGACCCGATGTGCGCGCTGGAAACCGCGAACCGGTCTACAGCCAATATGCTCCCGGCTGTTTTGTCAATGCGGTAGGCCTGACCAATCCCGGTGCTAGAGCAGCGGCTGAAGCAATGTCTAAGCTGCGTATCCCAGAAGATCGCTTCTTACTGGTATCGATCTTTGGTGGCAGTGTTGAAGAGTTTGTCGAAGTGGCAAAAATTATGGCTCCGGTTGCCAATGGCCTTGAGTTAAATCTCTCCTGCCCTCATGCCAAGGGTTATGGCATGGCCATGGGTCAAGACCCTGAGCTGGTGCGTGAAGTGACCGCAGCGGTAAAAGCGGTTGTCGATATTCCGGTTATTCCCAAGCTAACCCCCAATACCCCTAACATTGGTGAAATCGCCGCTGCTGCAGCCGCTGGCGGCGCAGATGCACTCTGTGCCATCAACACCGTTGGCCCAGGCTATACCTCATCACATGGTCACCCGGTTTTAAGTAATGGTGCCGGTGGTATGTCTGGTAAAGGTGTACTGCCTATCGCGCTTAAATGCGTACGTGAAATCGCTGCCGCGACTGATCTGCCAATTATTGGCTGCGGTGGTGTTAGCAGTGCCGCTGATGTGCGTGAGTTTATCAATGCCGGCTCAACTATTGTCGGTGTAGGCTCAGCCCTTACCGGTATGACCACCGATGATATGGAAAGCTACTTTAGCCAGCTTGAATCGGATATCTGTTTTGATTCCAATAAAGCCGAGGCCCATATTCGCTACGATATAGATATGGACTTTGAACCGGTGGTTCTGGTTGAGAATAAGCGTATCTGTGATGATATCTGCGTAATGACCTTTGATCGCAAGATTAATATTCAGGCCGGTGAGTTTATCTTCCTATGGGTACCTGGACTGGGTGAAAAGCCTTTCTCTGCACTCTCCGATGATCCCTTCCAACTGGCAGTTATCGATGTGGGTACCTTTACCCATGCAATGATGGATCTGCCTGTGGGGACAGAACTCTATGTTCGCGGCCCTCATGGTATTCCGGCTTCACCACCGGAAGATGCGAAGATTATGGCTGTCGCTGGCGGCACTGGATTGGCGGCTGTCTATCAGCTGGCCAGAGACTTTGGTAATGCTGAAGTATTTACCGGTGCGCGGACTGCTGAGCGTCTCTACTATCTTGAAGAGTGCAAAAAGATTGCCGATGTTCATGTTGCTACCGATGATGGCTCTGAGGGCTTTAAAGGCTTTGTCACTGAACTATTGCGCAGTCGCCTTGAGCAGATGTCTCAGGCCGAGCTGGATAAGCTGGTTTTCTATAACTGCGGCCCTGCACCTATGGTCCATGCTGCAGCAGCGGTTCAGCGTGAATTCTGTAAAGACGATCAGATCTTTAGTGCGATTGATTACCTGACCAAATGCGGTGTCGGTATCTGTGGTGCCTGTGCTTCGCCAGATGGCAAGCGTATCTGTGTCGATGGACCGTTTATGCAGGGAACGCCGGAAAGACCAGTCGCTAGTTAATCCCTGTCATCCCGACTTTTTATAAACCTGTCATCCCGACTTTTTATAAACCTGTCATCCCGACAGAGCGCAGCGACGAGGGATCTCCTTGCAGGTTACTCATTATTTGTACTCTGAGTCTTTGTGCATTGGAGCTTGATAGCCCCTGCCTCTCCCCTTGAGATCGGTCCCATGGTTTTCTAATTTTCAGCGTTCGCACAACTCGCTGGCGCTCAGAAAAGTGCTCTCTTAACCTGAAAATTAAAAACCCATAAGCGGGCCCTGACTGATCTCAAGGGAAGAACCAGGGACTATTGGAGCTATAGCAGTACACCTAAAGAAAAATTAAACCCTAATACAAAAGTAACTATAACCTTGCGCCGATATTAGGCAAGCCGGAGATGTTCTCCAAACTAAGAGTAAAACGACTCCCCATTAGCTGCCATCTGACGTAGCTTTTCTGTGGGACGGTAGAGTTCACTGAGCTGCGTATATTTATCCGCACGCTCAACAATCGAAGCCAAACCCTGCTCATCCATCCAGCGGCAGATACCACCGTGGAAAACCGGGAAGCCAACACCGTAGATCAAAGCCATATCCGCTTCGGAAGGCGACGCCACAATGCCCTCTTCCAGACAGTGAATCATCTCCATTGCCATAGGCAACATTAAACGATCCTCAATCTCCTGCTGATCAAATAGCTTCGTCGGCCCAAACTCTGACTCAAACATTGCCACAACATCAGGATCAACCAGCTTGGCAGGCTTACCCTTTTCATTGAGCTCATATTTGTAATAGCCAAGTTCATTTTTCTGGCCCAACCGATTCGCCTTAAAGATAATATCTGTCGGCCAGTTATCACCCTTACTAAAGCGCTCGGGCAAGCCATTGGTCAGCACGGGATAGCAGTGGTTAATGGTATCTATACCCACCACATCCATAAGATAGGCCGGCCCCATAGGTAGACCCCAGGCCTCCATCACCTTATCGATCTGTTGGAAATCAGCACCTTCGGACAGCATTATCTCAAGACCGGACAGAAGCGCGAAAAGCACTCGGTTAACCAAAAATCCCGGGCAGTCATTGACCACAATAGGCTTCTTTCCCAGCGCCAAGGCATAGGCACTAACAGCGGCTATACATTCATCGGAGGTTTTCTCGCCGCGAATAATCTCCACCAGTGGCATCGCGTGCACCGGATTAAAAAAGTGCATACCACAGAAGTTCTGTGGGCGTTCCAGAGATTCGGCCAAGCGGTTAATTGAAATAGTTGAAGTATTGGATGTAATAAAGGCACTCTCGGCAACCAGAGACTCGACAACAGGCAATACCTGCTTCTTAACCGCCTCTAATTCAACCACCGCCTCAACAACCATATCGCACTGACTAAGCGCTTTATCTTCAAGAGTAGGTGTAATTGCACTGAGTATCTTCGCGGCTTTCTCCTCGCTCATCTTGCCGCGGGAGACACGTTTGCCGAGCAGCTTGCTAGCCTCTTTAATGCCCAGATCAAGAGCATCCTGATTAATATCCTTCATTACCACAGGCAAGCCACGGATGGCATTTTGGTAGGCTATACCACCACCCATAATACCGGCACCAATAACGCTGGGAGATTGAACCGGAGTAAACTTATCGGCAAGAGCGCGACTGCGATTTTTAGCCAGCTTAACGATATATTGATCACTTAAAAACAGCCCCACCAAGGCTCGCGCCTGCGGTGTTCTGGAAATCTCATAGAATGCTTCATTCTCAAGTCGAATCGCCTCGTCACGACCTAATCCGGCAGCACTGGTTATTAACTCAACGGCTTTTAAAGGCGCCGGAAAATAGTTGCCAACTTTGCCAATAATAGCCGCGCTAAAGTTTTCTGCGGTAGCTTGTAATTCCGCTTCAGAGAGCTCAATGGGCGAGGTCTTTTGAACTCGTCGCGGCTTATATTCACGGCTGCCATCGGCCATTTCAGCGAGCATTTTTAACGACTCAGCACGCAGTTCTTCAGGCTCAACCACCGCATCAACGGCACCAGCGGTAAGCGCCATCTTCGGCTTTTGCTGCTCACCAGAAGCGATCCAGTGAATACCGGCAAACATACCTGCAAGCCTTGGTAGTCGCACAGAGCCACCCCAGCCCGGCAGAATCCCCAGATTGGTTTCCGGGAGACCTACAGCCGCTTTAGTGGAGATAACCCGACAGTCACAGGCGAGACAGATTTCAAAACCGCCACCGAGGGCAAATCCATTAATCGCTGCAACCGTTGGAAAAGGCATATCTTCAATGGCGGAAAACAGTCCATTGGCATGCTGTGCACCCTCGATAAAATGCTCCTTGCTTGCAGAGAACATCTCTTTAAATTCGGTGATATCTGCCCCGACCACAAATACGGATTTGTTGCTGGTTAGCAGCAGGCCTTTTATATCTGTAGCAGCCTTAAGAATATCAATCGCCTCTCGCAGTTCACCGAGAGTTTCAATATTAAACTTATTGACCGAGCCACTCTGATTGTCAAAGTTGAGTTCGACAAAACCATTTTCTATCTGCACTAGACTTAGTGTTTTTCCCTGAAACATAGCAGTTAATATCCTCGGTAAAAGTTAAATAATTGGCTGATATTCTATCTTGGTTAAAAGCATAGTCTATGTTTTACTGCGACTGAGCGTTTCTGCTTTTTAGCCTTGGATAGATGACTATGAACCTGCGTGAAAAATTGCATTTAGAGCAACAGAGCAAAGCCCTATTTGGGCAGGCACAGGGCTATGCCTTCGACTATGCAGATGACGCTTTGCAAAGAAATATATTCCCCACAGAGCAGGCCTTAAAAGATCTCGGCCAGTTTGCCGAAGATCTACCCACAGCTACAGGTGATTCCGCCGCTATCCTCGAACAGCTTCATCAGTACGGCTCCCCTGCGACCGTTGCCCAAACCGGTGGACGCTATTTTGGCTTTGTGAATGGCGGCATTCTTCCTGTAACACTGGCGACCAAATGGCTAACCGATTTTTGGGATCAGAATACCGCGCTACAGGTTATGTCACCGATCACTTCCAAGCTTGAAGAGGTCTGTGAGCAATGGCTAAAAGAACTTCTGGATCTGCCAGACAGCACAGTGGCTGGTTTTGTCAGTGGCACTTCCTCAGCAATATTCTGTGGCTTGGCGGCTGCCCGCTTTCGCATCTATAACAACCAACACTGGGACTTTAATCAACAGGGCCATAATGGCGCGCCACCTATTCGTATTATTGCCGGCCGTCACACCCATGGTGCAGTGGTTAAAGCGATCGGCCTGCTGGGTTTTGGCATAGATAATATTGAATGGGTTGACTGCGATGATCAGGGGCGGATTATCCCTGGACAGATGCCCGCGCTAGATAATAGCTGCATCATTCTACTGCAAGCCGGTAATGTTAACTCCGGCGCCTTTGATCCCTTTGTAGAAATCTGTGATAACGCCAATGCGGCAGATGCCTGGGTGCATATAGATGGCGCCTTTGGGCTCTGGGCCGCAGGAACAAAGCGGCTTAAACATCTAACACCGGGTATGGAAAAAGCCCACTCATGGTCGGTGGATGGCCATAAGACTCTTAATACGCCCTATGACAGCGGCATACTGCTCTGCCGCGACAAAGAGGCGCTGGTCAGTGCGCTTCAGGCTACCGGCGCCTACCTAACCTCCTGTTACAGCGAAAGCCGCGATGGAATGCTCTACACACCAGAGATGTCACGTCGTGCCAGAGCCATTGAATTATGGGCGGCGCTAAAATATCTCGGTCGCGATGGTGTTGATGAGTTGGTGGTGGGTATGCATCAGCGGGCCCAGCAGTTTGCCGATCTGCTTAAAAGCGCCGATTTCGATATTCTCAATGATGTGGTGTTTAATCAGGTGATTGTATCGCCCTCTGCAGATGACCAAACAACTCAGTCAATTCTCGAAGCGATTCAGCAGTCTGGTGAGTGCTGGGTGGGTGGTTCACTGTGGAATGGCCAAAAGGTTATCCGTATTAGTGTCTGTTCATGGGTAACATCAGAGGAAGATATTAACCGTTCAGCGCAGGCCTTTATCAAAGCACGGGACTCGATTATCGCGGCTTCTGATAAATAATCACATCGGCCCCAATAATAGTGGGTGCACTGCCCCACTGCTGGCCAAGGTATTCAAAGCTCTGAGCTGAAAAGAAACTGATATGGGTCGGGTCGATTTTATAGTGCCAGTTAGCAAACATCTCCACATCCCCCGCCAACTTAGTCATCAGCCCCAGATAACCACCAGGCTTAAGCAACTCCCAGAGTCTCTGCAGCTCAGTTATCGGGCTGGCCAGATGCTCAATCACTTCGGTGGCGGTTATAAAGTCATACTGATGCGCAAATAGACTGCGGTTATCGGCATAGTAGAGGTCGTAGAGAGAAACCCCATGACCCTGCTCCTCAAGCATCACCGAAAGACAGGGGCCCGGCCCACAGCCAAAATCTAGCCCCTGGCTTTTAGGGGCAAGACGTTGCAGCAAGGGGTCAGCCAAGCGGCTAAGAAATTTTCTATAGCCACTGTCATTGGGGTTATTTTCATGGTGGTCGTACTGGGCTTTTTCGTCTGCAGCACTCAGATGGAATTCTGGCGGCACAAATATCAGCTGGCATTGATCGCAGCGTAAATAGTCACGCAGTTTATCCCTACAGAAATGTTCAGTATCAGCGGATAAACACAGGGGGCAGCAAAGCGGGATTTGAAGCATATAGTTTATTTTTCTGCTGCTGATTAAGTCGCTGCAGTATGTCAGTAGATTCACTCTGAATACAGGCTTTCAAAGCCTAAGCTATAGGATAAAAAGCCTATTTTAGCGATTAAAAGGCGAATATCGAAAAAACTCTGCAAGATGTTACGATTTCACATTGACGCAAACGGGGTTGGTCAGTATTATGCGCGCTCTCGAAAGAGACCGCATGGTAAGACATTCGGGGATTAGCGCAGTCTGGTAGCGCGCCTGCTTTGGGAGCAGGATGTCGGGGGTTCGAATCCCTCATCCCCGACCACTTTCCGGCTTGAAAGCTATGCCGCCCATAGCTCAATTGGATAGAGCATCCGCCTTCTAAGCGGAAGGTTCCAGGTTCGAGCCCTGGTGGGCGGACCAAGGTTGCTATCCGTATTGGTTTGAAGGTAAAAATTCCTAGATTATTGCTTTAATGGTGGACGTAGCTCAGTTGGTAGAGCCCCGGATTGTGATTCCGGTGGTCGCGGGTTCAATCCCCGTCGTCCACCCCATTTTCTTGTTGTATCTCTTTTAAAACATTATTTTAACCATTAAATTATTCGATGAAGTTTAAAAAAGGTTGCGTTAATCGCATCTCACGCCTATTTTGTCGCCCTCAATATAATTAATAATTTAACAATACAGGTATCAACATGTCTGCACTTATTCTTGATGGTAAATCACTGGCCGCGCAAACCGAAGCTGAACTAGCTAAACGCGTTGCCATAGTAAAAGAACAGAGTGGCGGACAGGCGCCGATACTGGCGACTATTCTGGTTGGTGGTGACCCCGCTTCAGCAACCTACGTAAAGATGAAGCAGAATGCCTGCAAACGTGTTGGCATGGAATCTATTGCCGTTGAAATGCCCGAGCAGACCACCACAGAACAGCTGTTGGAAAAGATTGCCGAACTTAACAGCAACCCGAACTGCCACGGCATATTGCTACAGCACCCGGTTCCTGCACAGATTGATGAACGCGCCTGCTTCGACGCTATCGCCCTTGGTAAAGATGTCGACGGTGTCACCTGCCTTGGCTTTGGTCGTATGGCAATGAATGAACCCGCCTATGGTTCAGCGACGCCTCAGGGGATTATGCGTATTCTTCAAGGCTACAATATTGAAATGGCCGGCAAGCACGCAGTGGTCGTTGGTCGCAGCCCTATTCTTGGCAAGCCGATGTCTCTGATGCTGCTTAACGCCAATGCCACAGTGACTATCTGTCACTCGAAAACACAAAACCTACCTGAGCTTATTAAACAGGCGGATATACTGGTTGGCGCTGTAGGCCGTCCAGAATTTATTAAAGCTGAGTGGATTAAAGATGGCGCTGTAGTGGTCGATGCTGGCTACCATCCCGGTGGTGTTGGCGATATCGAACTGGCCCCTCTGGTTGATCGAGTGGCCGCCTACACACCAGTTCCCGGTGGTGTTGGCCCCATGACTATTAATACTCTGATTCTGCAATCAGTAGAAGCGGCAGAGAAAAGCCTACTCTAAGAAACAAACCTACTTGAGTGAAAAAGATTAGGGCTTGTTGCTAATCTTTTTCATCATTGCGGCAATCGAATCCCGCGCATAGGGTTGTTCAATAGACCACAGCTGTTGCGCAGTTTCTAACGCAAGAATCTCCTGATGACTACTCTTAGTTGCGGCTGCCTCTCTCAGGGTGTGTTTAGTTCGCAGCAATAACTCTTTGGGTAAATCGCGAATATTGGCCGTGAACTCAAACGCCTTATCAATTAAGCACTCCGCTTCAACACACTTCCAAGCCAGCCCCTTTGCAACAGCCTCAGATCCGGTTAATGACTGCGAGAAAAGAAGCATTCCCGACGCTGTATTCCAATTGGCAATCTGTTGCAGCATCCAAGTATTACCACCACCCGGGTGCAAACCAAGACCAAAGAAGCGCGGTTCAAAACGGGCAGCCTCAGTCACTATGCGGACATCGCAACCCACCGCCAAATTAAAGCCAGCACCCACTGCAGGGCCATTTACCGCGGCAATAGTTGGTAGCGAACAGTTGGCAACAGCTAAAAAGCCGCTATAGATTTTTTCCAACACCTGTTGATTTGGGTTTAGATCGCTGAGCTGACCACCGGCACAAAACGCGCGGCCACTACCGGTAATAATTAGCGCCTTGACCTCAGGGTGGGCTTCAGCCTGAGCAACATAGTCAACAATCTGCCCACAGACCTCTTGAGTAAGCATATTGCGTTTATCTGGATTATTTAAAATGATCAGTGCCGCGTTATCGCGGATCTCAAATAGGACTGTGGTCATAGTATTGATCTCAGTTGAAACTAAAGCGAAAGCTTAAGGATAGCACCGCAACTCTTCAAAGGTGGAAGCGCTTACCGTATAGTCGATATAAACTAGCCGTTAACCAGCTACAGAATAACTATGAACGAGAATAACCCCTTAACCGCAGAACAGCTTGTCGCTCATCGAGGCTATCAAAAGCGCTATCCAGAAAACACGGCATTGGCGGTTACCAAGGCGATAGAAGCCGGTGCCCTCTTTGTTGAGATTGATATTCAACTGAGCCGCGATCAGCAACCAATGGTCTATCACGATATCAGCTTAGAAAGGGTTAGTGGCTGCGCTGGTTCGATCACGGAGTTATCCCGTGAACAGCTGGAAAAGCTTCCCGCCTACGAGCCTCAACGACTTGGCGAAGGGTTTATCGAAGAGCCCATTTCATCTCTGGACACTGTGGTTGAGATTATTCGCCAGCATCCGACAGTCACCTTATTTGTCGAGCTAAAAGAGGAATCGATTGATCATTTTGGTGCAGAAGTTATGCTGCAAAATATCTGCGCAGTTTTGCAGCCGATTGCCCAGCGTGCGGTGCTAATAAGCTTTGATTACAGCATTATTCAGACGTCTAGAAGTAAGGGCTGGCAACAGATTGGCGTGGTTCTGCGCAACTGGACAGATATCAATAGCCCAGAGGTTCAGGCGATTGACGGCGAATATACCTTTGTTGATTACAAAATTATTCCACCGCAGGTTGACCTAACAATGCTAAAAACCAAATTAGTCGCCTATGAAGTGGGTACGGTTGAGCTGGCAAGAAAACTGGCCAACCAAAAAGTCCCTATTTTTGAGACCTTTGATATTCAGGGTTTACTCGAAGCCGGTCAATAAGCTCTGTAGTGAGATTATTGGCAGCTATAATTAACAATAAAATAACCCTAAACAGCGATTATTAATCAATGGAACAAAACTTCGATATCTGTGTAATTGGCGGCGGCATTCAGGGTGCAGGCATTGCACAGGCAGCTGCCCTCTCCGGTTTCTCTGTGGCTCTATTGGAAAAGAGCGACTGGGGTGCGGGGACCTCCTCTAAGTCTAGCAAGCTAATCCATGGCGGCCTTCGATATCTTCAATCCTTTGAAATTGGTTTAGTACGTGAAAGTCTTAAAGAGCGCCGCACACTTCTTAATATCGCTGAAGATATAGTTAAACCCAACTGGTTTTATCTGCCGATTTACAAAAATAGCCAACATAAACCCTGGCAGCTTAGTATTGGCTTAACCCTCTATCGAATACTTGCCGGACGTAAAAATCTCGCTGGTTTTAAACGTCTGCGCCGGGCTCAGTGGAGTCAGTTAAAGGGCCTTAATACCGCTAATCTGCAAACGGTCTTTGCCTATCAGGATGCCCAGACCGATGACAAGACTCTAACCCGAAGAGTGGCCCTATCCGCTCAAACAGAGGGTGCTACCCTACTCTGCCCAGCTACTGTAATCAGCGCAGAAAAAACCCATAGAGGCTATTCAGTCAGGCTGAATATCGACGGGCTGGAAAAAACCATTTACTGTCGCACTCTGGTCAATGCTGCAGGGCCATGGATTAATCCAGTGGCCGAAACCATTCAGCCGGCACCGCCAATGGTCAATGTAGATTTAATTCAGGGAACCCATTTAGAGTTTGCTGAGCAACTTAGTGACAAATGTTTTTACCTAGAGGCGCAACAGGATCATCGAGCGATTTTTGTGATGCCCTACAAAGGCGGAACCCTACTTGGCACCACCGAAAAAGTATTTAGCGGCGATGCAGATCAGGTGCAACCCAGTGCTGAAGAGATTGAATATTTACTTGAGGTTATCCGCTACCACTTCCCACACTTTAATCATAAACCTAGTAAAGCCTGGGCTGGACTGCGGGTTTTGCCGGCCAGTGATAACAGCCCTTTTAGTCGCAGCCGTGAAGTGCAATATGCGGAGAGCGACAACTATCTTGCGGTCTATGGTGGCAAGCTGACTGGGTATAGAGCTACCGCGGAGGTAGCGATCAAGAAAATTATTAAATCGATGAATTTGGAAGGTCGACGGAAAGTAAAAGATTCATCTAAAGTAGAAATTTAAATTCTACTTTAGATGTTTTTCAGTGCTTGATTATTAAAAGGCGCAAGTTTTAACCGCGACGCCACTTAGTCCCTTCACGACTATCTTCTAAAACCACACCCAGTGATTTTAGCTCTTCGCGCACCGCATCGGCACCGGCGTAATCCTTATCCGTTTTAGCCTGATTGCGCTTAGCGATCAATGCTTCAACGTCCTCGGCGGAAATATCATCGCTACCCCGTGACAGCGTAAACCACTGCTCTGGATCCTGTTGCAGTAACCCCATTAAACCGGCATTAGCTAGAAGACGACCTTTGGCAAGAGGGAGATTATCACCCTCAGCACTGTGCATTTCTCGAGCCAGCTTATGCAGCTCGCTTATCGCCATTGGCGTATTTAAGTCATCCAGTAGCGCGATATAGGCATCGCTATCAGAGATATCCACCGATGCAGCCTCTATATCATTATGGGTGCGCAAGAAGCCATACAGCGTATCCAACGAGCGCCAGGCACTGTCGAGTAGATCCTTGCCGAAATTCTGCTCGGATCTGTAGTGGGCCGATAAAATTACATAGCGCAAGACTTCACCGGGATACTGCTCTAGTAGATCATTAACCATACGGAAATTGCCCAACGACTTGGACATTTTCTCGCCTTCAATATTAATAAAGCCATTGTGCATCCAGACGTTGGCAAAAGGTTTGCCATCGTGGGCACAGCAGCTCTGGGCAATCTCGTTCTCGTGGTGAGGGAAGATAAGATCCTGACCGCCACCGTGAATATCAATGGTATCGCCTAGATGCTTTTCAATCATTGCCGAGCACTCAAGGTGCCAGCCCGGACGACCGCGACCCCAGGGACTATCCCAACCTGGTTCGTTATCGGCGGAGGGTTTCCAGAGCACAAAGTCTCCGGCATATTTTTTATAGCTGGCAACTTCAACTCGCGCACCGGCCAACATATCATCCAGTGAACGACCGGAGAGCGCGCCGTAATCTGACATTGATTGCACGGCAAACAGCACATGGCCCTGCTCGCCTTCAACGCCATTATCAATATTGTAGGCATGGCCTTTTTCAATTAGCCGAGTAACCATGTCGATCATTTCAGGAATATGCTGAGTCGCGTAGGGAACAATGGTCGGCGAGAGATTATTTAAAGCGGCCATATCATCAAAATAGGCCTGGGCATAACGGGTTGATAAGGCGCTGATATCTTCGCCGAGCTCTGCGGCTGTCTTCATAATCTTATCGTCAATATCAGTGATATTGCGTGCGTACTCAACCTTTGGATAAAGGGTATTAAGCACTCTATACAGGGTGTCAAAGACTACCGCTGGTCGCGCATTGCCAATATGAACGCGGTTGTAAACCGTAGGCCCACAGACATACATGGCGATCCTCTCAGGATCGATCGGCTCAAAGGGCTGCTTGCTGCGTGTCAATGTGTTGTATAGGGTTAAGCTCATTGTTCTCTCTTTGTGTTTTTCTTGTTCTGTTAAATCTTTGTAAAACGAAAAAGCCCTTAGCGCAGATTAGAAGCCTTTAGCGCAGATTAGAAGCCTTTAGCGCAAGTTAATAGTCCTGTTAAAGACCAGCTTTTCAGCACTGCTATGTTTGCCATCTAAACAGTAATAACCTTCACGCTCAAATTGATACTGCTGACCGACAACGGCATCCCCAAGACCCAACTCCGCTTTACAGTTTTTAACAATCTTTAGTGACTGAGGATTGAGATGATCAATAAATGAACCCTCACCGGCATCGGGCGCCGCCTCGGTAAATAAGTTCTCGTAGAGATACAGATCGCAGTCCACAGAGTTAGTCGCCGACACCCAGTGAATAACACCACGGGGACGAATACCCTCTGGCGGGTTCTCACCAACCGTATCGGGAACATAGGAGCCAACAATCTCAATAATCTGATCATGGCTATCGCGAATAACCTGATCGGCGCGAATAACAGAGGCACCACGCAGGCGCACGTAGTCGCCAATCACCAGGCGCTTAAATTTTTTGCGCGACAGGCTGGTATCTTCACTAAAATCGCTGTGATCAATATAGATCTCACGGCCAAAGGGTAACTGACGAGCAGGCAGATCATCGCGATTGGGGTGCCCTGCTGCACTCAGAAGTTCTTCTTTACCCTCCTCATAATTGCTCAGGGTGATTTTTAGCGGATTTAAAACACACATCGCCCGTCTTGCGGTTTCATTGAGATCATCGCGAATAAAGTGCTCAAACTGAGCCAGGTCGACAATACCATCGGTTTTGGCCACGGCTAAGCTATCGCAGAACTCACGAACAGCCGCTGAGGTAACCCCACGGCGACGCAGACCAGAGATAGTCGGCATACGCGGATCATCCCAGCCATCCACATGATTTTCATCAACCAACTGCTTTAGCTTACGCTTACTGGTCACAGTGTAATTAAGGTTTAGACGGCCAAACTCATACTGATGAGGTGTGGATGGCAGTGGCAGATTGTTGGTAAACCATTCATAGAGCGGACGGTTAGCGGCAAATTCCAGAGTACACACCGAATGAGTCACACCTTCGATGGCATCTTCCTGACCATGGGCAAAATCGTAGGAGGGATAAATATTCCAGGTATCACCGGTGCGGTGGTGGGCCATTTTTTTAATTCTGTACATGACCGGATCGCGCATATTGATATTTGGTGACTGCATATCAATCTTGGCGCGCAGGGTCATAGTGCCCTCGTCAACGGCACCGATCTTCATCTGCTCCAGTAACTCGAGACTCTCCTCAACAAGACGCTCACGGTAGGGGCTGTTTTTACCCACTTCGGTGAGAGTTCCGCGGTACTCGCGCATCTGCTCAGCATTTAACTCACAGATATAAGCCTTACCTTCGCGGATAAGGTGCTGTGCCCAGCTGTACAGTTGTGCGAAATAGTCAGAGGCAAACTTAGGCTCCCCTGCCCAGTCAAAACCCAACCAGCGAACATCTTCGATAATCGCCTGTACATATTCATCGTCTTCTTTTTCCGGATTGGTATCATCAAAGCGCAGATTGCAGACACCGCCAAACTGTTGGGCGAGACCAAAGTTCAGGCAGATAGATTTGGCATGACCTATATGTAGGTAACCATTTGGCTCTGGTGGAAATCTGGTCACTACAGAATCAACTCGGCCAGCGTCGAGATCGGCGCTAATGACTTGCTGGATAAAATTGGTTGGTTTTTCAATATCAGTCATGGATAAAAATCTGGTCGCTATAAGGTGGCCGAGATTATAGCGGCAGCAACCATTGCAATAAACAAAAAGGCGGTATTCACGGCATATTTATCGGTCTTCAGTGCAATTGTCTGCTTACTGGGCGTATTTAACACAAACACTGGTTTAAATTCCCCAGCTTACAAACTAAAATGGCCAACTTTAATTATTTCAAAATATATCTACAGGGATCTTTTATGATTACTTTGCGCACTACTCAAGGCGATATCTCCATTGAACTGGATTTCGCTAACGCTCCTGCCTCTGCAGCCAACTACCTGCAGTATGCTCGCGACGGATTTTACAACGGTACTATTTTTCACCGTGTTATCCCCGGCTTTATGGTTCAGGGCGGCGGCATGGATACCAATATGCAAGAAAAAGCATCCCGCGATTCAATCCAGAATGAAGCTGACAATGGCCTGTCTAACGATATCGGCACTCTGGCTATGGCGCGTACTAACGATCCCCACTCCGCTTCTTCTCAGTTCTTTATCAATGTTTCCAACAATGGCTTCCTTAACCACAGTGGCAAAAACAGCCAGGGCTGGGGCTACGCGGTATTTGGCAAGGTTGTCGACGGTATGGATGTGGTCAATGCCATCACTAAATTGCCTACAGGCAGCTCTGGCTACCATCAGGATGTTCCAGTTGAAACCATTGAGATCACTGAGACTATTGTCAGCGATGCTTACTCTGACAAATAAGTAGTCGTCGAGAACTCTATGTCTGTTCTGTTTATTTCAGATTTACATCTCGCACCTGAACGCCCGGCGGTAACCCGGGCGTTTTTGTCTTTCCTATCTGATCGCGCTTCGGCGTCTGAGTCTCTCTATATTCTCGGCGATCTCTTCGAGGCCTGGATTGGCGATGATGACCCCAGTGCAATGGCTGCGGAAGTTCAGGATGCCCTGCGCAACCTTAGCGATTCCGGGGTCAATCTGTTTATCCAGCAAGGCAATCGCGACTTCCTGCTCGGCAAACGTTTTATTAAACGCTGCGGTGCTGTAATGCTCGGCGATGAACATATCGTTGAATATGCCGGTCACAGGGCTTTGGCTATGCACGGCGACTCGCTGTGCACCGATGATATCGACTATCAGCGCTTCCGCCGCAAGGCGCGCAATCCAATCTATATGTGGTGTCTCTCTCACCTACCCCTTAAACGCCGACAAAAGCTGGCCACTGATTGGCGGGCAAAAAGCATGGCGGCTAATAGTAATAAGGCATCGGCTATTATGGATGTCAATGCTCAGGCTGTAGCTACAGTGATGGACAACAACGGCGTTGATGTTCTTATTCATGGCCACACACACCGTCCCAATCGCCATGCTTTGGCAACTGGGGAGCGGATTGTTTTGGGTGATTGGCATGATCTTGGTTGGGTGCTCTGTCTTGATGACAGTGGCTACAATCTTGAGAGTTTTGTTATTAGTTCCCAGAAGTAGTTAGATCTTACCTTTTTTTGTTTTGGTGCTCTGTTTTAGATTGGGGCGGCCAGAGTTGCGAATGGCCTTCAGCCGACACAACGAAGTTCTTTTCTATTTTTTTAATCCATAAATTTTTAGAGCACCTTGAGAGAGATTTAAGGACAGAGCCGAGAAGGGTCTTCCGGGACCGTGCGCCGTCGGGAACGGCGCTCGAACGCCCATGGATGGCTTGAGTGAGTCCCGGAAGGCCCTTCTCGGTTCTGGCCGCCCCGATCTAAACCAGTACTCAAAGCAAAAAAACCTATGAAAACCACCCCAACAAAGTGGTAATACTCTACCGACAGGGTATTATTGGATGCATTAGCAATTCTTTTGAGGACAACAGCATGGAAACTGAAAAATACAACGCAAAACAGATGCCTTCCGGCATTCAAAGCACCGCACTTGATCCTGCGGTCGTTAAAGTACTTCGCAACACCTATATGCTGCTTGGCGCAACAATCGCATTTAGTGCCGCCATGGCCGGTGTAGCAATGGCCCTCAATGCCCCCTACTTTGGACTCTGGACATTACTACCCTACTTTATCTGCCTGTGGATGACCGAGAAAAACAAAAATAACTCAAGCGGCCTGCTCTGGGTATTTGCCCTGACTGGCTGGTTAGGATTTACCCTTGGACCAATTCTCAATATGTATCTCGCGGTACAGGGTTCTGAACCCATTGTTATGGCCCTTGGTTCAACCGCACTGGTCTTCTTTGCCGCATCAGCCTATGTGCTTACCACGCGCAAAAACCTTAACTTTATGACCGGCTTCCTGATGACCGGCATGATAGTAGCCTTTGCTGCAGCTATCGCTAATGTGTTCTTGCAGATCCCGGCACTGGCACTGACCATCAGCGCAGTTTTTGCCCTGCTCTCAACAGCGATTATTATGTGGCAGACCAGCGCCATTATTCACGGTGGCGAGCGCAACTATATCTCTGCAACTGTGACACTATTTGTAATGATCTATAACCTCTTCCTAACTCTGCTGAGCTTCTTCGGCATGAGCAGCGACGACTAAGGTTATCAGTGACTTTAAAGGGCCCTTAACCGGGCCTTTTTTATTCCAGTATAAAAATTGCTATGAGCGAGAAAAACTACTTAGCCAAACTGCCAGCCTGGAGCGTCGATAGCGCCAGTCAGCTGGCAGCTGAAGATAAGCTGCAGCTCACCGCAGCGCATCTGGAAGTACTCGAAGTCGCCAGACAGTTCTTCGATCAATATGGCTTCTCACCCTCGATGCGTCCGCTGTGTAAAACCGTCGCCTCAGAGCTGTCTATGGAAAAAGGCCGCAGCATTTACCTGCTGCAACTATTTCCCGGCAGTCCGGCCAAACTGGTCGCCAAATTCGCCGGTTTACCAAAACCGAAAAACTGTATTTAACAGGCTTTAATCACCCTTGAACGCAATTGATCCCCAGCTCTACCCTGCCCAGCTCGAAGCCAAACAGACACGCTTTAAGCAAACTCTTGAAGGCCTAAGTTTCCCTGAGATCGAGGTATTTGATTCGGTACCCAGCCAATTTCGAATGCGCGCTGAATTTCGTATCTGGCACGAAGATGGCCGCGCTCACTATGCGATGAATCGCGCTGGGGAAAAACGTCCCTATATTATCGATAGCTTTCCAATTGGCGGCCCATTAATCAATAAGCTGATGACCCCGCTAATCGAGGCTATTAATGCCGAGCCGGTGTTAAGCCAAAGACTGTTTACCGCAGAATTTCTCACCACTCTTAGCGGCGAAGTATTGGTCACACTGATCTATCACCGCCCTGTGGATGAAGTGTGGCAGCAGGCTGCACGGCAGTTGCAGACTGATTTAAATATTATGGTGATTGGTCGCAGTCGCAAACAGAAGGTGGTGTTAGAGCGCGACTATGTACTGGAAAAGCTGACCGTTGATGGTCGTGAATATTTGTATCAGCAGGTTGAGTCCGGTTTTACACAGCCCAATGCCGAGGTCAACCAGAAGATGCTTAGCTGGGCCAGCAGTTGCTGCGCCATTGAGAATAACAGCGCTGAGAACAATGATTTACTTGAACTCTACTGTGGTAATGGCAATTTTACTGCGGTATTAGCACAGCACTTTAAATCTGTTCTGGCGACGGAAATATCAAAAATTTCCGTGCGTTCCGCAGAGACTAATTTCACTCACAATAAAGTGGATAATGTGACCGTAGTGCGGATGTCTAGCGAGGAATTTACCCAGGCCTTAAACGGCGAACGACCTTTTCGCCGACTGAAAGATATAGACCTTGATAGCTATAACTTCTCAACCATCTTTGTCGATCCACCCAGAGCTGGGTTAGATGACGGCACCCTGGAACTGGCGCGACGTTTTGATACGATCCTCTACGTTTCCTGTAACCCAGAGACTCTGCGAGCTAATTTAGACAGCTTGACGGAAACCCACGAGATAGTCAGAACAGCCATCTTTGACCAGTTCCCCTGGACAGATCATTTGGAGAGCGGTGTGTTACTTAAACGCCGTTAACTGAAGGTTTTTGATTACTTCACTACTTATTTAACTAGTGTCTGCTGAATACCGGTTAAATCTTCCGCGCTGGCGTAAATAAACTCGCGGTAATTGGACTCGATAGATTCTCGCTCTGCATCCAAACGACGCTTATCGCTTTTACTCAGAGCAGCCCAGTCGTCGAGAATAGGGATATGCGCCGTGGCGCCGGCAAGTTGCGTGAAGACACTGACATGCTGAGCTTCATCGACACTCAGGTTAATCTGTTGGCTCAACCAAGCGATACGCATCGCCGCTTCCGTTTCAGATAAATCTTTTTGCACCAGTGCCCGAGCAATGATCTGTACCGACTGTCGTGCTTCAATTTCTTTTTTACTCAACTCTTTGGCTAGCTCTATCTGAGCCTGCTCTGTTTCAACTCGTTGCTGACGAAGCTTATAGCCCAGATAGCCAGCATAGATACTCAAGGCGATCAGCAACAGTCCACCGGCTACCAGCATTAAACTACTTAAAACCATTCTCAAACTTTCCCGTCTGTTTATTTAGTCTTTTGATTCGGGGAGATCCGAATCATCTGCTAGCTGTGCTGGCATATCAAAAGCATCCAAACCAGCACTCTCAGGCAGGCTTTTCTTCGCTTTGGCGCCAAGCTTTTTCAGCTCCTCTGTGCGACGAACAAGATTTCCTTTACCAGTAGACAGGCGTTTATGGGCAGTATCCCAGGCCTCCTGACTTTTACTGATATGTTTGCCAACTTCATCCAGAGACTCTATATAACGTACAAACTGGTCATATAGACCACCGGCCTTATCGGCAATTATCTGTGCATTGCGACTTTGGTCGGCATAGCGCCAGAGATTTTTAATCGTTCTCAGGGTCACCATCAAGGTACTGGGGCTAACCAAAATAATGCCGCGATCATAGGCATCGCGCATCATCTCAGGGTCCTGATCCAGTGCCAGCATAAAGGCCGCCTCAACAGGGACAAAGATCAGCACAAAATCGAGGCTGTTAACGCCCTCAAGCTTCTCATAGTCTTTGTGGCTAAGCCCTTTAATATGGGCGCGCAGTGAATTGAGGTGCTGACGCAGGCACTGCTTTTTGGTCTCATCGTCTTCAGCGTGGAAATAGCGTTCGTAATCAACCAGACTGACCTTGGCATCGATAACGATATCGCGGCCTTCGGGGAGATGAATAATCACATCTGGGTTACGGCGTTTACCGGATTCATCCTTTAGTGCCACCTGAGTATCGTACTCACGGCCTTTAGATAAACCTGAGTCTTCAAGGAGTTTTTCAAGAATAAATTCACCCCAGTTACCCTGGGCTTTATTATCGCCGCGCAGCGCATTGGCCAGCGAGACCGCATCCGCGGAAACCTGCATGGTCTGCTTTTGCAGCTCACTAAGCTGACCGACCAGCTTATTGCGATCGGCATTTTCTTTATCGTAGGCAGACTCAACCTGCTTGCGAAAATCACCAATATCCCGACGCAGTGGGCTCAGGGTGACCTCTAAAGCCTCTTTATTCTGCACAGAGAATTTCGCCTGCTTATCTTCAAAGATACGGTTGGCGAGATTTTCAAATTCCGTACTAAGGGTTTTCTTGGCATCTTGAAGTAGCTTTAACTGGGCTTCGTACTGACTATGCTGACCGACAAGGCGCTGTTCGAGAACACCATTGGCTGTCGTAAGCTCAAGGCGAATACTGCTGAGTTCAGCCAAATCAGCATCGCTTTTAGCGCGCTGACCACGGACTAATAATTGACTGATAGCGACACCCAGACTGAGGCCGATAAGAAGTCCGCCCAGTGCCCAGAAAATAAAATCGAGTTCATTAGATATTTGCATAGCTTTATTGTATCAGCCTACTGTCAATTGCACCGCAGTTTTGCGATTATACTGGCCTATTTAAATCATAATAAAAGTTGTCGACTCAGGGATGCTGCCACCACTTATAGATATAAGCCTTTTTCGCGACGCTATAGAGCGCGACGCTTTAATATTGACGCCCAATCATCGTCTGGCCGCCAAGATTAATGACGCCTGGGCACTGGCGATAGGCAAATCTGTGTGGCGCCAACCACGCGTCTATTCTATTGATCACTGGCTAAAATACTGCTGGGATGAACTTCAGGATCAAAACCACTCTCTGGTCTCGGGGCTTGCAGTCGTTGGGGCACAGCAGAGCCGCTACTACTGGGAGCGGGCTATTGCCAAAGATGATTCTGCCCATAGCAGTAGTTATGCAAAAATTGCCGCGGATACATTAAAGACATTACAGAACTGGAACCTCAGTGCAGATCAGGTACCGGGCGAGACACCGGCGGTGGAATACTTTAAGCGCTGGACCAATAGCTTTGAAGAGCTGCTGCAGAAAAATAAATTGATCAGCCAGCAATCCAGCTGGCAGCTTATACAGCGTGGCTTTGAACAGGCTGCCCTGCCCGCTGAAACAGAGATCATGCTCTATGGTTTTCAATCTATCCCGCCACTACAGGCGCTTGTTATCGAAACTGCCAGCAGCTCAATCGTTAAAGTAGATACAGATAGCACGGTTTCTAAAAATAATAATCAGGCCTACCGTCTGGAATGTCAGGATCCCCAAACAGAACTGCGGATGGCAGCTAACTGGGCCGCTCAGCAGCTAAAGGCTAAACCCCAGCAACGGCTGGGAATTATTGTGCCGGATCTGAATAACAGCCTGCCGCAGGTGGCCCGCGTTGTTAGCGAAGCACTTAAGTCAGAAGAGACTGAGATGTTGGTGAATATCTCGGCGGGTACAGCTCTGGCGGATACAGCGGTTATTAGTGCGGCTCTTGGGCTTATCGAAATCTTGCAATACGAACGACCATTGAATAACTGGCTGCAACTTCTCTACTCACCGTTTTCAGCATTTGATCAATTGCCACTGCAATCTCGTGTTGACTGCGAGCTGGCTCTGCGCAAAACCCGGCGCTTTGAATTTACCCTCGAAAAGTTTTTATCGACAATTATGCCCGACGAAGAATCGCCGCAGATTGATCAACAGCATCGTCAATCAATAGTCGATATTCTCCAGCCTTTAATTGATCTAAAAAGATTTTCCAAGGTCAAAACCGGCACCCAGAAAAACTTCACTGGCTGGGCTCAGTTCTTCAATCAATTTCTCGCCGATATGGATTGGCCTGGCAGCCGCAGCTTAAACAGTATTGAGTACCAGCAGCGCCAGCAGTGGGATAGTACTATTGAGCAGTTCTGTACTCTCGATAACCTGGGCATTGAAGTGGGTCTGGCTACCGCTTTAAAACATCTTCAATTACTGGCTCAGGACTCGGTATTTCATCCTAAAACCGCCGATGCGCCATTGCAGATACTGGGGTTATTGGAAGGCTCGGGACTGCACTTTGATCAGCTGTGGATAGTCGGTATGCACAGCCAGAACTTCCCTGCTTCAGTGGCGATTAACCCGCTGTTGCCCGCAGATTTTCAACGCCAATATGAAATGCCCCACAGCCTTCCGGAGCGTGAATTGCAGATCGCTCAAGAGTTGCTGTCAGGCTATAAAAATAACAGCCAGCGATTGATTCTTAGCTACCCGCTTCTGCGTGGTGAAGAGCAGCTTGAGCCCAGCCCCTTAATTCGCGATATAGCGGTATCCAACGGCGCAGAATTATTTGTTGAGCCAGAGGCTTATCCACCCTGGCTGGCACAACCTGAGCAGTGCGAACTGGTTAAAGATCGCGCGCCCGCCTACAACCCGGCGAGTGAAAATATACGTGGCGGCAGCAAGCTTTTGGAGAATCAGGCGATCTGTCCGTTTAATGCCTTTGCCACACACCGCCTTAAAGCCGAGCCGCTGGAGGAACCTATTCAGGGTCTTTCGGCAATGGATCGCGGTTCACTGATTCATGAAATACTTTTCCGTCTGTGGACTGAGTGGAAAAGCTCCAGCCGTCTATATGCACTCTCCGAAGAACAACTCTCTGCACAGTTATCGACGACTATTGCCGATACTTTAATTGAATGGGCTCCTCGCCATAGCGTTCTGCGCGGTGAGCGCTTCCGGGCTCTGGAGCAGCAGCGTTTGGAGAAATTACTTCGCGAATGGATCGACGAGGAAAAGCAGCGCGAGCCTTTTGAGGTTGCCGATCTGGAGAGCAGTGCCAGCATAAGATTTGGCGATCTCAATATTTCCCTGCGCCTGGATCGAGTCGATCAAATAGGTGATAAATTACTGATTATTGATTACAAAACCGGTCGTGTTCAACCCAGCAAATGGGAAGGAAGCAGGCCTGTTGAGCCTCAGTTACCGCTATATCTTTTGGCCAGCAAACCTCAGGCCAATGGCTGTGCCTTTGCTCAGTTGCGGGCTGGTGATATTAAATTTATTGGCAGCAGTGACAGCCAACTAATCAGCTTTGAAAAACCTGCGGAACACTGGTCAGAGCAAATTGATGAATGGCAGTCTGCACTGTCTAATTTAGCCGCTGAGTTTTGTCAGGGTTATACCAGCGTGGAAGTTCATCACAAGACCAGCTTTGGGTATCAGGATCATTTACTGCCCTTAAATCGCTGGCCTGAAGAATCGGATATTAACGCTGTTCTTCCAAACAATTCCAATGCTGCGACTGAAGAGGATAATCTATGAATCAGTCAGTAGTCGATAGCCCGCAACGGCAGATGGCGCTGGATCCAACCCAGAGCTTTATTGTCTCTGCACCAGCTGGCTCAGGTAAAACCGGACTGATCACCCAGCGGGTTTTACGCTTGCTATGTAGCGTAGAAAATCCCGAAGAGATTCTCAGTATCACCTTTACCCGCAAAGCCGCGGGTGAAATGAGCAGTCGTATTCACAGTGCTCTGCAAGCTGCGGCCTATGAGCCAAGACCAGATAATGAGTACGAGGCCCAGACATGGGATATTGCTGCCCAAGCCGTAGAACGCAATAACCAGCTGGGATGGAATCTGCTCGAGATGCCCGGTCGTCTGCGTATTCAGACTATTGATGGTTTCTGTCGCTATATTGCCAGCCAGTTTGCCCTCGAAACAAAACTCGGCGCTCTACCGGAGCCCAGTGAACAGCCTGCGGTTCACTATGAGCTGGCGGCACGCAATCTACTGCAAAGAATTGAGGAAGATGGCGAGGTCGGCGAACAGTTAGCAGTCCTGCTAGCCCATACCGGCAATGATACCGCGCGCTGCGAACGACTGCTGGCAGATATTCTCGGCAAGCGTGAGCAGTGGTTGCCACTGATTTTTGATGCCAAGGGAAATCAGCAGTATTTCCAGCAGGTGATCGACCAGATTATCGGTGAGACACTTTTAACGCTTCAGGATGCTTTGCTGCCAATCGCTGGCGAGCTAATTTATCTAGCAGATTTTGCCGCCAACCATATACCCACAGATAAACCGTCTCCCATAACTGAGCTGGCCGGTATTACCGAGCTGCCAGATATTAGTCTCGAGGGTATTCAGCAGTGGAAGATTTTACTCAGCATGCTGGTTACTGGAAAGAATGAACCGCGCAAGCAGGTAACGAAAAATAATGGTTTCCCGGCGGATCAAAAAGACGCCAAGCAACAGATGGGCGTACTGCTCGAATGGTGCCGCAACCACCCCGATATCCATGAGTTAATTCTCAATGCACTCTACCTACCTGAATCCAATATAAACCAATCCCAGCAGTTGATGCTCGATGCGCTAAGTTGTCTGCTTCGCCATTTAGCCGCTGAACTTGAGACTGTGTTTAAACAGCATGATCAGTGTGACTATCCGGCTATTACTCTAGCGGCACTGGAAGCTATAGAGCCTTCACCAGAAGATGAATCCATATCTGATATCACGCTTCGGCTAGATTACCAGCTGCGGCATATTCTGGTGGATGAGTTTCAGGATACCTCTGGGGCACAGATTAAATTGCTCGAACACCTGATTGCCGGTTGGCAGCCAGATGATGGCCGAACCCTTTTTCTGGTGGGCGATGCCATGCAGTCGCTGTACGGTTTCCGCAATGCCAATGTCGGACTGTTCATCAATGCCCAGCGCCATCCAATTGGCCCAGTGCAGTGCACACCGCTGGCATTAAGCTGCAACTTCCGCTCGCAAAAAGGCGTTATCGACTGGGTAAACGATACCTTTAGTGAAGCATTTCCTGCAGTACCTGATATCAGCCGCGGTGCCGTGCCCTACTCTGCATCTGAGGCCTTTAAAGCCTCGGGCGCTGATCCCGCAGTAAGCTTCCAGGGTTTTTGCGGCGATGATTATCAACAGGCAGAGGCTGAGTATATTGCCAAGACCTGTAGGGAACTATGCGATAACCAACCGGGCGAATCTATTGCGATATTGGTACGCGGTCGCGGTCATCTGAAAAGCATTGTTCCAGCCCTGCGTGAAGCCAAGCTTAAATGGCAGGCAATTGATATCACACCACTGGCCAGCCGAATGCCGGTTATTGATATGCTTTCGATAACCCGTGCCCTACTTTCACCGGCGGATAAAATTCCCTGGCTAGCACTGTTGCGAGCACCGTTTTGTGGCCTGGATACAGCGGATTTATTAACCATTAGCAATAGTACTTTTGATAGTGCTAATAATAGTGCCGGCACAAAGCGCGGCGATGCGATTCTCGCGCAGCTAGAAAGGTTATCTAATTCTGAAAATTGTCATCAGGCTTATAAGCAATTATCGGATCATGGTCAGAGCGCATTACAACGGGTTGTTCCACTACTCTTAACTGCCTGGAAAAACCGTTCCCGCAATAGCCTGCGTGAAACTGTAGAGCAGCTTTGGGTTGAACTGGGTGGCCCAGCAACGCTGAATGGCAGCGCGGATCTCAGTGATGTGCGCAGCTATTTAGATCTGCTGGAAAACTGGCAGATCGCAGGAAGCCTGACCGATTGGACAGGTTTTCAGCAGGCGGTTGAGAAGCTCTATGCCGCGCCCTCGGGGGACAGTTGTTCTGAAAGCAAGAATGAAAACAAGACTGATAACAGCGGCCAAACGGTGATTCAACTGATGACCATTCACAAGTCAAAAGGGCTCGAATTTGATCATGTGATACTGCCGGGACTGGCGCGTTCATCTGGGTCTGATAGCAAGCCTTTGCTTCGCTGGTGCCAACATATAGATGAGCACAACCAGATGACACTAATGATGGCACCACTGGGTGCTCACGATGAAGAAGATGATAGCGTCTACAGCTACCTTAAACATGAAGATGCCTTTAAGACTCGTCTGGAAAATACCCGTGTGCTGTATGTGGCGGCAACCCGGGCAATTCGTAAACTGTATTTATCCGCCTCGCTCAAAGCGGCAAAAAAACAAGGATGGCAAGCACCGGGTAAGGGCACATTATTGGCACCGATCTGGAAGACGGTTGAGTCAGGGATAGATGACCAGACATACCCTGTCTATTTGGGCCCGGAAGAGGATAAATCAGATGCAGTGACTATAAAACTGCAACATATCCGCCGCCTGCCCGCGCAATTCGAACCCCAGACAGCATCTCAGGGTTCTATGTTGACGGGCAGTGAAGAGATAGCGATCGCTGCAGAAAATCAGGTCGATGAAAACTTATCCACCCGCGCAAGATTACTCGGCACCGTTCTTCACCGAACTCTTAAACAGATCGCCAATGAAGGCGTAGCCAAATGGACAGCCCAGCGTATTTCACAGCTACCCACCGCCTGGGCAGCGCAGCTTAAAGAACAGGGAATACTGGCCAGCACTGCTGAACTCGACAGTCTTAGTAATGCTATTCAGCTTATGCTCGAAGACCCAAAGGGGCAGTGGATATTGCACAGGCATGACCAGGCGCAGTGTGAGCAAGCCCTGGGTTATTATCAGCCAGAGCAAAATCGCGCCGGCACTTCGGTGATAGATAGAACCTTTGTCGATGGGGGTCTGCGCTGGATTATTGATTACAAATTTTCCAAGCCCGCAGCCGATGAAAGCCAGAAGCAATTTATCGACAGGCAGACCAACGCTTATCAGGGCCAACTCAGGCACTATGCCAATTTGTATAAAGGTCTACAGGACAATCAAGTACGCTGTGCACTCTATTTTCCTCAAATCCCTATGTTTATTGAGGTTGACGCGGAATAATCTTCAATATTGATAATATTTAAGTACAATAGCTAACTTCGAATAAAGTTAATTGTTAGGAATTCCAACATGGATCCCCACGCAGTAGAAAACATTAATATTGAACCGCCAGAGATCCTGATTACTCCGGCAGAACTGAAGCGTGAAATACCGCTGTCAGAAAAAGCCCGTGACGTTATTTCACAGGGTAGAACAGAGATTGAAAATATCCTTGAACGCAAAGACCATCGGGTTATTGTGGTCGTCGGCCCCTGTTCAATTCATGATCTTAAAGCCGCTCAGGAATATGCTGTGCGCCTAAAAGCCCTTGCCGAAAAAGTCAGCGATACGCTGTTGATCGTTATGCGCGTCTATTTTGAAAAGCCACGCACAACCACCGGCTGGAAAGGTTTAATTAACGATCCGTTTATGAACGACTCGTTTAAGATTACCGATGGTCTGCATATAGGCCGCCAGTTACTTCACGATATTCTTGAGATCGGCCTGCCCACGGCAACCGAAGCCTTAGATCCTATATCGCCACAGTATATGCAGGATCTGATCGCCTGGTCTGCCATTGGTGCACGCACCACTGAATCACAGACTCACCGCGAAATGGCTTCCGGCCTCTCCTCATCGGTTGGTTTTAAAAACGGTACCGACGGCAGTCTGACTGTGGCGATTAATGCCCTGCAGTCCGTAGCTAGCCCGCACCGCTTTTTGGGCATCAATTCCGACGGCAATGTTTCGGTTGTTACTACCAAAGGCAACCCCTATGCCCACGTAGTACTGCGTGGTGGTAATGGCAAGCCGAACTACGACTCGGTCAGCGTTTCAATCTGCGAACAGGAATTGGAAGCGGCTGGAATAGCACCAAACATTATGGTCGACTGCAGTCATGCCAACTCCAATAAAGACCACAATCTACAGCCGCTGGTTTTGGATAATGTGACCAACCAGATCCTCGAAGGGAATAAGTCGATTATCGGCGTTATGATTGAGAGTCATCTAAATGGTGGCAACCAGAAGCTGTCGAGCAATGCCGATGAGATGGCGTATGGGGTTTCAGTTACCGATGCCTGTATCGACTGGGAAACTACTGAGACTTCATTGATATCTATGGCAGATAAGCTGCGTGATGCTCTTAAAACTCGCTAATAACTAGTGATATCGGTCAGCGTATTGATAGTTTGATCTAAAGCCCCTACCCTTTATTGGATTGGGGCTTTTTTATAGGTTCTATTTTTATACTTAAATTCAGTTATTAACCTGATAGAGAAACAGCTCTTATGCCGAGAATACTTTTACTCATCGCAATCATCTTTTCTGTCTGGTACTGGTGGAAGAGTTTTAAAAGCCTACCCACAGAAAAACGCCGATCGTTCCTCTGGCGCAGCGCATTCTGGTCAGTATTGGGTTTCTCAGTGATACTCGTGGCCAGTGGAAGAATGCACTGGCTCGGCGCGGGTCTGGCAGTATTAGTGCCGCTGGCAAAAACCATTTTTGGTTTGGGGTTGCGGGCCCTGCCATTTCTGCAAATTCTTAGCCGCTTTAAAACCAGTCCCTCGCAATTTCGCACCAAATCACTGCTGGTTACAGTAAATTTTTCGACTAAAGAGATGGATGGAGAAGTTTTACAGGGAGAATTTTCCGGCAGGCACCTCTCGCAATTAAGCACCTTAGAACTTCAGAGCCTAGTAGAAGAGTTTAAACAATCAGATCGAGAGTCCTACGTGTTATTGCAGACCTATCTGCTGCGCAACACTCAAGGCGGATCAAATCAAGGTAGCTCGGATCAAAGCTATCAGGCTAGCAATATCTCCGATCTCTCGGAAAAAGAAGCCTATGAAATTCTCGGCCTGGAGCCCAATGCCGCTAAAGAAGATATTATCAAAGCCCATAAGCGACTGATGCAGCGACTGCATCCCGATCGCGGCGGCAGTGACTATCTGGCAGCGAAAATAAATGCAGCGAAAGATAAGCTGGTTTAAAAACCACCGTCCTTTTATTCCCCCTCAATAGGTCGCTCGATCTTTAACTCAATATAAAGTGATAACTGGTTCGCATTATCAACCTGCACTGGTTGCGCGTTTTCTATGACATCATAAAATCGCCTCATTGGTTATATATATTGATGTTGGCAGGTGGCTGACAAGGAGACAGTAAAGGATGGACATCACTAAAACAACTTTTGGCAAGCTTATTTACGGCACAGCCGCAGCTCTATTAATCAACTGCTCAGCACTTGCTGAAACCGTTGAAATCACCTACGAAGGTCTGGGTACCGCTACCACATTGGAAGTTAAAGATCGCCCAGATATAACAACTGGCGCCTTTGAATTAACCATTGATGGTGATAACCGTTTAGCGGTGATCAACGACAATTCCAGACATTATCTCAGCACCTGGAATGCCACCGTAAACACCTACAACGATATTCAGAATGGTGCAGGTAAATACAACAATCACCGAAACGACAAGACAAAATACAGTCAGGCTGGTTATCTATTTACCCTGCTGGATTTTTCTGAATCTCTCAGCGCAACAGCGGCTAAATACAATGCTCTGGTTAACTATGTGATCTGGGATATTATGGGATCAGTGCCAAAGCTTGATGATCGTTCAGATCGTCGTACTGCAAAGCAGCTAAAAGAACAGGCAAGCGGGCAGAAAAACTTTGATTGGTCGAGCACCATGTTGGTTTATACCTCAAATGAACGCCTTGCCAGTAGAGAGCTATTCGCCTCTATTCAGCCACCTATAGCAACACCAATCCCCAGTGCGCTGTTTCTATTTGGTTCTATGGCTCTGGGATTATTTGGAATAGTCGCAAGAAAGCGGATTAACGCATAAAGTCATAAAACACTCTGCCCAATAATAAAAAGGCTCCTCCGGGAGCCTTTTTATTGCCTGCTGTTTTTCTGCTGTATTTCAAGCGGTTTTTTAACGTTAAAGGCAATATAACCACCAAGCGCATATAGCCTGCAAAGCATTTGCCCTCTACAATAGAGACATTCAATAAAGGTCAATTCAATGTCTCAGCCATCAGCAACAATCGCACTTACCCAAGATTTAATTCGCCGTCGTTCAGTTACCCCAGAGGACTGTGGTTGTCAGCAGGTGATGATCGATCGATTAGCCGCTATTGGTTTTCATATTGAGAAGCTGCGCTTTGAGGACGTAGATAATTTCTGGGCGGTTCGCGGCACTGAGGGGCCAACACTGTGTTTTGCCGGCCATACCGATGTAGTTCCTACCGGACCGGAAGAAAACTGGCAGTTACCGCCCTTTGAAGCCACTATCAAAGAGGGTTATCTCTACGGGCGCGGTGCTGCAGATATGAAGGGCTCACTGGCCGCTATGGTAGTTGCTGTTGAACGCTTTGTAGCAGAGAACCCAGATCATCAGGGGCGCATTGCATTCCTGATCACCAGTGATGAAGAAGGCATAGCCACCAATGGTACGGTAAAAGTCGTCGACTGGTTGCTAGAGCGCGATATGCTTCCAGAATGGTGTCTGGTGGGTGAACCCTCAAGTACAGACCAGTGCGGTGATGTTATTAAGAACGGGCGCCGTGGATCACTTGGCTGTACTCTGACCGTAAAAGGTTTACAGGGCCATGTGGCCTACCCTCATCTGGCAGATAATCCGGTTCATCGCGCAGCACCAGCACTGGCCGAATTAGCCGCTGAAGAATGGGACCAAGGCAACCAGTTCTTTCCCGCCACCAGCTTTCAGATTTCCAATATTAATGGAGGAACCGGCGCGACCAATGTTATCCCCGGTGAAGTTGAGGTTATTTTTAACTTCCGTTTTTCTACCGAGCTAACTGAGCAACAGTTAATTGAACGCACAGAAAAGATTCTCAACAAACATGGTCTTAAGTATTCAGCCAACTGGAATCTTAGCGGCCTGCCCTTTTTAACCGCTAAGGGCGAACTGGTTGCCGCAACTGTTGCTAGTATTACCGAGGTCACCGGACTGGATCCGGAATTATCGACCGCCGGCGGTACCTCTGATGGCCGTTTTATTGCCCCCCATGGTGTTCAGGTAATTGAACTGGGCCCGGTCAATGCGACCATTCATAAGATTGATGAAAATATCAGCGTCAATGACCTGGATACACTAACGGACATTTACCAATCTTTACTAACAAAGCTTTTCACATAAAGGGCTATAAAAGCCGCTCAATAACGCCAACAAGGAGTCGGCTATTAACCCTTTGACGAGTTTTTTGTATCTCTCGACAATCTTGATCTGGGGTTCAACTTGGCTGGCTATTACCTATCAGCTTGGGGAAGTCGATCCCTTAGTCTCAATTATCTATCGTATGACGCTGGGTTCAGTACTGCTGTTTATCTGGTGTTTGGCGCGAAAAATCCCGTTAAAAATAAATCCTGTTACCCATGGGTTTCTTCTCGCTCAGGGCGGCCTCTTATTCGGTTTAAATTTCTGGGCTATTTATATTGCTGAAATCTATTTAACCAGCGGCATAGTGGCGGTTATATTTTCACTTTTAGTGTTCTTCAATATTATTAATGGACGGATTTTCCTAAAACAGCCTATTTCAGGAGTCACTCTGATTGGGGGACTTATCGGTATCTTCGGAGTGGCAATGCTGTTTTACCCGGAGATTGCTAAATACGCTTCCACTGAAAATACACTGTTTGGTTTTAGCATGGCTGTATTAAGCGTGGTCATAGCTTCGCTGGGAAATATTGCCGCCACTCGCAATGGCCGTACGGGCCTTTCTGTGTGGTCAATCAATGCCTGGTCGATGCTCTACGGTTCTCTTATCTTACTGGCAATCGCACTGTTAAGCGGCGCTGAGTTTACCTATGAGAACAGTTTTGAGTACACGGCTTCATTAGTTTATCTATCTGTATTTGGCACTGTGTTGGTGTTTGGTGCCTATCTGAAATTACTGGTTAGCATAGGCCCGGATCGCGCCAGCTTTACTGCCTTGATTATCCCTTTTGTCGCCATAATGCTATCGACTGCCTTTGAGGACTATCAGTGGACTTCCTTTGGGATTGCAGGATTTATCTGCGTGATATGCGGTAACTTCCTGGTCATTGCGAGGCGTTAGCAATAAATCAGGGGGATTAGGCGGGAAGCTTTTTCAGGGTATAAATATCATAGCGGGTCGACTTACCCTCTAACGAATAGCTAGGTTTCTTTTCCGCCAGATAATTAGCGCCAGCCGGACGCTTAACAACCACACGATAGGTAGCTACATTGAGAGCCAGCGCTAACAGCCCATCTGCATCTGCATCAGTACCCACAATGGCATGAAAAGCCTGCATCTGTTTTTTAACTTTGGCGGACTTCTTGCGCTCGGGAAACATTGGATCCAGATAAACCACATCTATTGAAGCTAAATCACTGGCGTCCACTGCACCGCCCTTTTCTCCCTGCTGCAGATAGTCTGCTGAATTGGCTTCTACCAAACGGCATCTGTGCATAATCTCTCTTAACTCAGAATCGTCCTCTGCACTGGTTACAGCTCTTGTTAGCCCATCAGCAAGCAAACTGTGGACAATGGGATTGCGCTCAACCATGGTCACAGAACAGCCCAGTGAGGCGAGCACAAAGCCATCGCCACCCAAACCTGCGGTAAGATCCAGAACCCGTGGAGAAAACTTACCGGAAACACCTATGGCCTTAGCAATGGCCTGGCCATTGCCACCACCAAAACGACGGCGGTGACTGTGGCTACCACCGGCAAAATCGCAACTTATAGGCCCATAACCCTTATCAGCAGATGGAACCAGAGATAAGCCCGACTCTGATAGCTCGAGAAGGTAATCATAGGTTGCAGAATCAGCCTCACGCAGAGGTAATTGAAGCTTTTCAGAGAGCTGCTGTGCGCGGTGGTTGAGATTCGGAGAGGTAAAGGCTATTTCGATAATCGGCATTGGCCTATTTTGCCATTTAACTCTATTGATAGGCAGACTTTTACCGCTTTATTTAGGGCCTTATAAAAAGCTAGCCAAAATCAACTTACAAAATAAGCTTAAATATAAAAAATATTACCCAATCAGTTATTTGTCACACCGATGTCTCTATGACAGCTTTATTACAAAATCAAAAAGATACCCACAAAAGCTGTGGATAACTTTGTGGATTAAATGGTGTTTGGATAGGTTAAACCCCCAAAAAACCAACAGTTTTGTTAAATTGATCAATTTTTAACCACATCAATAAACCGTTATAAATCAATGAGTTATGAAATTAGAAGGTAAAAATCAATAACTTACGCGAGTTTCGTGAAAAAAATTCTAGTTAAAAAAGAACTCTGTGGAAAAAAGTCATAAAAAAGTTAAAAAAGAGGCCTTAAAAGGACCGGAAGTGTTTGCATTGGGTAAAAAAAAATGTTTTCAACCTGAACCAAGAACTTAAAAAAGCGCGCTGTAAGTACTTATACTCAGCTGAGTTCCAACCAATCAAAGCCCTGCTGCTGACAGGCATAATAAAGATTACCGCTATTTGCAATAACTGGCTCCACCGCAGTCCTGACTTTATCGATGGTGTTATTTTTATCGCTGATATGACCTATAACCAACTGTTGAATACGCTGCTGATCAATCACCGAAAGCAGTGTTGCTGTCTGCTGATTATTTAAGTGCCCCCAGGGACCAGAGACACGGTCTTTAAGGAATTCAGGGTAAGGCCCAGCCATAAGCATATCGAAGTCATGATTGGCCTCCACCAGCAGCCCATCGCAATTGGCATAGGCAGACTCTATATGCGGGGTTAATGAGCCAACATCGGTCAATATACCCAACTGGTGGTTATCGCTATTAAAAAGGTACTGAACAGGCTCTCTGGCATCATGAGGGACAGGAACTGGCGTCACCGACAGATCTCCAACCTTAAATTGAGTATGACTATCGATAATATAAAATGGAAAGGCGCGATCTTCAGCCTTGCGACTGCGCATACAGCCAGCAGTTACATAGACATCAATATTGAATTTGGCGGATAGAGGTATAACGCCCTTCCAGTGATCACTGTGTTCGTGAGTGACTAGAATGGCGTCTATATCATTAGGGGTTTTACCAAGCTTTTCCAGACGCTTGGTGGTATCCCTAATAGAGAAACCGCAGTCGATCATGACACAGGTGTCACGCCATTCGACAAGCGTGGCATTACCTTTGCTGCCACTGCCGAGAGATGCAAAGCGCATTGTGAAAGCGCCTTAAGACATATTATTGCGTAAAATCTTTAACAGCCGAAGGGTTTCGGCTTTGCCAAGACCTTCAGAATCGGGACCTACAACCCTGACTTCTACATTGGCACCGACCACCTGTACCAGCACTTGATAGTTGACCTGTAGAATTTCGTCACCGCTACCCTCGCCAAACCAGCGAGCAAAGAAACCTGGTTCATCAGTGGATTGATCGGTGTAATTTACATACAGAGTTCCCTCTGAACGGTTCTTGTCGACAAGAGTAAAGCCACCGCGATCAGCGGAGTACAGAATCGATGCCCAGGCGCGATCGAAGCTCAGTTTGATCTGAATAAACGGGTCGGCAACCTCTGGGGTAATCACCACAACTTTTGCCTCGCCACCAATATTTTGCGCGAGCAACGATACCGACGCGTAATCGGACGCTCCGGCCAGCTCATTGGCGAGCATAGTCAGCATATCTTTTTCCCGCTGATCACTATCAGAAGCCTGCGGCCATACCGCCTGTTCTTCCTCAGAACGGACAGCCTGATTGTGCAGCAGCGATATTTCCGAGCTATTTAGCTGAACGCCAGGGGAAATCTGAAAGCGGAAACGGTGAGAATTATCTTCATCGGAATTAAACTTTACCCAGACTGTTTCAATAACCCCTGAAGAGCCTTCGGCTAGCGCAGCGGGAACACCGTTGCGGTTTAAAACACTGCGCACCCGAGGCCAGAGTTCACTGGGGGGATTATTGATCAAGACCCAGCGACGACCTTCCAGACTCTGGATTTTAACCAGCTGCTCGAAGGTATTAACCGATGCTGGCTGTGGACGTGGCGCTTCAAAATCAACCAACTCGATGGATTCGCTGGCGATCTGCGGAATCGGGTAGAGCTGGCCGATAACCGATCGATCAAGACCTGCGGGTATAGCAGTGACCTCAGTCTCTTCAGTGAGCAGATAGTCATTACTTCGATCGCGTAAGCCGAGCCAACCACAGCCGGTTAAACTCAGGATGACAAAGATATTCAGCGCACTTATCAATGATTTCATTTTAATCGGTAGCCCCGTAATTTTATTATTAAAAGTCGTTAAACCAACTCTGCACTGAGCATAGCATCTCGAACTACCTCATAATGCGATTCAGAAAGCGGGGTCATTGGCAGACGCAGTGCGTTGGCCAGCAATCCCAGTTCAGCCACTGCCCATTTAACCGGTATAGGATTGGCTTCAACAAACAGGCTGTCGTGCAGTGGTGCCAGTTTCGAATCTAACTGCAAAGCCTTCGTCGCATCACCGCTGAGCGCCGCAGCGCACATCTCTGACATCAGTTTTGGCGCAACGTTTGCAGTCACCGAAATATCGCCGTGACCGCCAAGCAACATCAACTCTCTGGCCGTTGCATCATCACCGGAGTAAACCGCGAAATCTTCAGGACATAGAGCTATAACTTCTCTGGCCCGATCAAGGTCACCGGTGGCCTCCTTGATACCGACAATATTGTCAATATGGCTGAGCCGCTGCACGGTTTCGGGCAACATATCGCAGGCGGTACGGCCCGGCACATTGTAAAGAATCTGATCTATATCCACCGCCTCGGCAATGGCTCTGTAATGTAGATACAGGCCCTCTTGAGTCGGTTTATTGTAATAGGGAGTGACTAATAGGCAGGCGGCGGCGCCAGCATCAGCGGCGGCCTGAGTAAGCTCAATAGCTTCGCGAGTGGAGTTGGCACCAGTGCCAGCGATAATTGGAATACGACCAGCAGCCTGTTCAACCACAACACTGATAACTTGGGCGTGTTCAGCAACACTGAGAGTCGCTGACTCTCCGGTAGTGCCAACCGCAACTATGCTATCGGTGCCCTGCTCTATATGCCATTCGACAAGCTTCTTCAGCGCGTCCCAATCCACCTCTAGAGAGTCAGGGTGCATCGGAGTTAACAACGCGACAATACTTCCGCTAATCATGACCTACTTCCTTTTAAAACTATTCTGTGAAAAACACGTAATGGTACTGTTGGCACTCAGGCTACACAAGCTAAACCTACACTCATATGGCCGAGCGGCGACTTTTCTTTTTCGTCGGCAAGTTATATAAATCCGGCTCGCCCTCAGGGCGGTTTTTAAACCGTCTGTGTACCCATAGGTACTGGTCTGGTTGGAGCATAATAAACTCTTCGACAATCTTATTGATTCGCGTGGTATCGACTAGATCGTCGCCAACCGGAAAGTTCTCCAACGCAGGATGGATAGTAATTTTGTAACCCTGGGAACCGGGTAGCCTGATATGGCTAAAGGGCACAACCGCCGCACCGGTTTTTTCGGCAAAGCGCGCTGTGGCATATACTGTAGCTGCAGGAATATTAAAAAACGGAACAAACAAACCCTGCTGCAGACCGTAGTCCTGATCCGGGCCATACCATAGAGCACGACCTTTCTTAAGAGCCTTCATGGTACCGCGCACATCGCGGCGCTCGTAAACCACGCCGTTGAGTATGCCCTTAGCCAATCGGCCACGGGCCTGCAAGAAATCGTAGACCGGATTGCCATGAGCGCGGTACATACCATCCATTTCAAGCAGTGTCGAAATAGCCGCTGCGCCAATTTCTAGCGTGGTGAAATGAATGCCCATAAGCATAATTCCGCGATCTTTAACCGCTTCCAGATGCTCTTGCCCTTCAAATTGTAGTAGCTTGTTAAAGCGTTTTTTCGACCACCACCAGGCGATACCCACTTCCATAACCGCAATACCGGTACTGATAAAATTAGCTCTCAACATGGCCTGCTGTTCTGCGGCACTAAGATCTGGAAAGCAAATTTCGATATTTCGCCGGGCAATAGTTTTGCGACGACTTGGCAAGGCATAAAAGATTAGGCCAATCGCCCTGCCCAAAACCAGTAACAACGGAAATGGTAACAGGGTGATTAAACGCCATAGGCCAAAAGCAAACCAAGTCAACCAATAGCGCGGATGCAGCAGTGCCGGTTTAAATTGAGTGGCTTTTGAACTCATATCTAAGGCTTATACAAGATTGCTGATCTGAACATTGGGATCGACATCGGCATCGTAATCCACACCGTCAATCTCAAAGCCAAACAGATTGAGGAACTCCTGCTTGTAGCCGACAAAATCGGTTAGCTCGGCAAGATTCTCAGTGCTGATATTAGCCCAGGCTTCAGCAACTACATCCTGAACTTCAGGGAGTAATTCTAGCTCATCGACACGCAGGCGACCCTCTTCGTCAGTCCGCGGTGAATCGCTGTAGAGACATTCAGAATAGAGTCTGTAGAGCTGTTCAATACAACCCTCATGAGTGCCTCTGCGCTTCATCTCTTTAAACAGCATGGCCAGATACAGCGGCATAATTGGAATTGCCGAACTGGCCTGAGTAACAACTGCTTTGAGCACAGAAACTCGCGCATCGCCGCCACTTGCCGCAAGCTTTTCACGAATTGAAATCACCCGCTTATCAAGATCTTTCTTGGCCTGACCGATAGTGCCATCCCAGTACAGATCCCAGGTCATCTTCTCACCGATATAGGTAAAGGCCGTGGTCTTAGCGCCTTCCGCCAGAACACCGGCTTCGTCCAGAGCATCGATCCACATCTGCCAATCTTCACCACCCATCACCGCAACCGTGTCAGAAATCTCCTGATCATTGGCCGCTTCGAGGCTAAATTCCTGAATAGTTTCTTTGTCGGTATTAATACCGCGCATGGTGACATCTTTACCCACCGGCTTAAGAGTAGAATTAAATACCTCACCCGTTTTAGGGTGCTGTCGACGGGGAGCCGCCAGACTATAGATAACCAGATCTACCTGACCGAGATCCTGCTTAATAGTCTCGATGGTCTTGGCTTTAATCTCGTCGGAGAAGGCATCGCCATTAATGCTTTTTGCATATAGGCCATCCTGCTCGGCAAACTTGTGGAAAGCCGCAGAGTTGTGCCAGCCGGCAGTGCCAGTCTTGGTCTCAGTGCTCGGCTTTTCAAAGAAGATGCCCAATGTCGATGCGCCGCCACCAAAGGCTGCGCCAATACGCGCGGCCAGGCCGTAGCCGGTTGACGAGCCAATCACCAGCACGCGCTTCGGTGAAGCTATAGGTGACTGAGCTTTAATAAAATCAATCTGATTTTTAACATTGGTTTCGCAACCCACTGGATGAGTTGTAATACACATAAAGCCGCGAACGCGGGGCTTAATTATCATTGAACAGTCTCCGTATATAGCCGATTAGAGTTGAAGGTGCGCATGATACCCTAATGCCAATCTTTACCCAAAAATTAAGCGCAAAAATCTCTCTATTTGAACAGATAAGCGCAGGTATTTGATCATCTTGTAATCGCAACCCGTACAATGGGCATAAATCTATACGAGTTAAACCATTGAACCCTGATCAAGAAAATCCATCCCTGGGCTACCCTTTTCTGCGTGAAGAATTTTTACAGGCTCTGGAAGATAGCCAGAGCGCCTGCGAGAGCAGTGGCTGGAACCCAATCCACCTGCAACTGCAATCCGAGAGCGAAGCACAACAACAGAGCAGCGCCTTTATGCCGCTCTATCTTAAAGATCATTCAATGGGTGAATATGTCTTCGACTGGGCCTGGGCCAATGCCTATCACGACAATGGCCTCGACTACTACCCCAAGCTGGTTACTTCGATTCCCTTTACGCCCTCGGTTGGGCCAAGAGTTCGAACCACTCAGCCCTTAACAACTGGCGAGTGCCGACAACTGGTCGATGAGGTTCTTGAGGTTGCCGAGGAAACCGGCGCGTCCAGCTGGCACTTTTTATTTCCCGGTGCCGAACATTTAGAACTGTTTAGCGACGAAAGATTGTTGCAGCGCAGTGGCGTGCAATATCAGTGGCACAATCGCGGTTATGAGTCTTTCGATGATTTCACTTCGAGTATGATGTCGCGCAAGCGCAAGATGATTCGCAAAGAACGCAAGGCTATTGTCGATCAGGGAATCCGCGTTAGCGTTGAAGTCGGCGCGGCTATCAGCCCGGAAATCTGGCGGCTGTTCTATCAGCTCTACGAGCGTACCTATATCAAACGCAATGGCACCAGAGGCTATTTAACGGAAGAATTTTTTAGGCAGATTGCCGCAACTATGCCCGAGCAGATCGCTATGGCGGTGGCCTGGCAGGGTGATATCCCTATCGCCTGTGCGCTGTACTTTTTTGATGATGAAACACTCTATGGACGCTACTGGGGCAGTGTCGATGAGTTTACCTATCTGCACTTTGAACTCTGTTATTACAGCGGTATTGAGTTTGCGATTAGCCGTGGTATTCAACGCTACGATGCTGGTGCCCAGGGTGAGCACAAGATTGTGCGTGGTTTTGAGCCGGTTGAAACTCACTCATTGCACTGGATTAAACAGCCTCAATTTAGGCATGCTATTGCGCGCTTTTTAGAGCGGGAAAAACTGGGGATCAACGAGCATATACTCCAGGCCCAAGAGATGCTGCCCTACCGCAAAGATTAATCCGCTACCAGGAACCTGTATTGGCCATCGACAGCCAGGGCTCTTGTGGCTCCAGGGTCAATCCCTCCTGAAGGATTTCGATAGAGATATTATCCGGTGATCGCACAAAGGCCATATGCCCATCACGCGGCGGACGGTTAATCACTACACCAGCATCAGCCAGACGCTGACAGGTCTTATAGATATTCTCGACTCTGTAGGCCAGATGACCGAAATTGCGACCCTGGGAATATTGTTCCGGCTCACTACCATCCTCAGCTTCCCAGTTATAGGTCAGTTCCAACAATGGTGACTTTGATTCACGAGCTTTATCTATATCATCGGGCGCACCGAGAAATACCAAGGTAAAACGTCCCTTAGGATAATCGTCACGATACAACTCGACCAACCCCAAACCCTGGCAGTAAAAATCCAGTGACTTCTGCAAGTCAGTTACCCGCACCATAGTATGTAAATAGCGCATAACGCCTCCATAACCTTTAAATAAAAAAACCATCCATAAAAAAACCATCCATAAATAATCCACCCATAAAAAAAGGATCTTTGATTTCTCAAAGACCCCTTATGGTATAGATAATAGCTAACTTAGAGCGCTAAGTGACGAATATCGCTAAGCAGCTTAACCAGATGGGTCATAAAGCGACCGGCATCACCGCCGTTGATCACACGGTGATCGTAGGACAGTGCCAAAGGCAACATTAGACGCGGCGCAAACTCAGTGCCATTCCAAACCGGTTTAATCTGCGACTTAGAAACACCGAGGATACCCACTTCCGGAGCATTGACGATTGGCGTAAAGCCATTGCCACCAATAGCACCCAGACTGGACAATGTGAAACAACCACCGGACATCTCAGCTGGCGTTAACTTGCCATCACGAGCCTTGGCAGCCAGATCCATAATATCCGCTGAAATCTCCCAGATACCCTTTTGATCAACATCTTTAATCACTGGTACAACCAGACCGCGAGGTGTATCCACAGCCATACCAATATTAATGTAGTGCTTCTGCACCACATGCTGACCATCAGCGCCCATAGAGCGAGCAAAGATAGGATTGGCCTGCAGTGTTGCGGCCAGAGCCTTGATCAGGAACGCGACAGGGGTTATACGCACACCGCGCTTCTCACCTTCAGCCTTAAGGCCTTTACGGAAAGCTTCCTGCTCAGTGATATCGGCATCGTCAAACTGAGTAACATGGGGAATATTCAACCAGTTGCGCTGCATATTGGCTGCAGTGAGCTTCTGGATCTTGCTTAACTTGACCTCTTCGATCTCACCAAACTGGCTGAAATCAACCGCAGGAATTGGTGGGATACCAGCGCCACCAGCAGCTGGAGCTGCAGCAGCGCTTTCTTTATTTTGCATAACCTTCTTAACGAAGTTGCTAACATCATCTTTCTGGATACGACCCTTGGGGCCAGTACCTGAAACCTGAGTTAGGTCTACACCGAGCTCGCGGGACAGTAGACGCACGGCAGGACCGGCGTAGACATCGGCACCAGCAGTGGTGGCAGTCTCTTCAGCGACTGCAGCAGGAGCAGCTTCGGCAACAGGTGCAGGTGCTGGAGCAGCGGCCTGAGGTGCTGGTTCTGCAGCGACTTCAGGAGCAGCTTCCGGAGCAGGCTCTTGACCAGCAGTCACTTCAAACAGAGCAACATCATCACCAGTACCAAGCTTATCGCCCTCGGCAACAACAATCTTTAGAACTTTACCGGAATGCGTGGATGGAATATCCATAGTCGCTTTATCGGATTCGAGAATCACCAGAGTATCGCCTTCGCTAACCTCGTCACCGACAGCAACACAGATCTCGATCACATCAACTTTGTCATCATTACCAATATCAGGCACCTGAATCATTAACTCAGAGGCTGAGGCTGGCGAGCTTGCAGCGACTTCAGCAACAGCTGCTTCAATAGGCTGTTCATCGGCAGGTGCTTCTTCGACAGCAGCCGGCTGTGGCTCTTCAGCAGCAGCTTCATCGGCAACTTCAATCTCGGCAATAGGATCGCCAACACTGACTGTGGCACCCTCTTCAACCAGGTATTTAGTAAATACGCCAGTTGCCGGACTCGGTATATCCATAGTGGCTTTATCCGATTCCAAAACCAGCAGGGAATCTTCAACTTCAACACTATCACCAGGGGCTAGGCCCAGCTCGATAACTTCAACTGTCTCGGCACCGCCAAGATCTGGAACTACTACTGTTTGAATTGTCACATTAAATCCTTTATTAGCATTTTTTTCGGCAGACTGGCTTGCAGCAAAAAAAGCCGCAGGCTCAGCCTATCTGTACTCTATAAACGCAATTAAACGTGTAATGGATTGGCCTTTTCAGGATCAATACCAAATTTCTTAATCGCCTTAGCCACTACCGATGTTTTGATCTTACCCTCATCAGCCAACGCTTTCAGCGCTGTAACAGTAATAAAGTGTCTATCAACTTCGAAGAAGTGACGCAGCGCCGCACGGCTATCACTGCGGCCGTAGCCATCGGTACCCAATACATACAGTGGGTTATCGATATAGGCACGCAACTGCTCAGAGTAATTCTTCATATAGTCGGTGGCGATAACCACTGGCTCGGAACTACCTTCCAACTGCTCGGCGACATAAGACTTCTTGGCTTTCTTATCCGGGTGCAACAGGTTCCAGCGATCGACCGACTGACCTTCACGGGTCAATTCGTTAACACTGGTCAGACTCCAGATATCCGCTTCAACCGAGAACTCTTTCTTAAGAATTTTAGCCGCTTCACGAACTTCATTAAGAATCGTACCCGCACCCATCAGCTGAACTTTCAGATCGCCTTTAGCGCCCTGCTCGAACTTATACATACCTTTAATAATGCCCTCTTCGGCACCTTCAGGCATGGCTGGCTGAACATAGTTCTCGTTCATAGTCGTCAGGTAGTAGAAGCAGTTCTCTTTATCTTCGAACATACGCTTAACACCGTCCTGAACCACAACTGCCAGCTCATAGCTGTAGGCAGCGTCATAGCTCTTACAGTTTGGCACTGTGTTGGCAAGAATAAGACTGTGGCCATCCTGGTGCTGCAGACCTTCACCGTTAAGTGTGGTTCTACCTGCAGTTGCACCGATCAGGAATCCTCGTGCCTGACTATCACCAGCGGCCCAGGCGAGATCGCCAATACGCTGGAAGCCAAACATGGAATAGAAGATATAGAATGGAATCATCGGACAGTCACTGGTGCTGTAGGCAGTTGCCAGAGCTAACCAGGCAGACATAGCGCCGGCTTCGTTAATACCCTCTTCGAGAATAACGCCCTTCTTGTCTTCCTTGTAGTACATCACCTGCTGGTGATCGTGAGGCACATATTTCTGACCTTCAGAGGTATAGATACCCAGCTGACGGAACATGCCTTCCATACCAAAGGTACGGGCTTCATCGGGAACAATCGGCACGACTGAGTTGCCAATCGTCTTATCTTTAACCAGCGTAGAAAGAACACGGACAAACGCCATAGTGGTAGAGATTTCTCTCGTGCCACTGCTCTCAAGCTGCTTCTTAAAGGTATCCAGACCAGGTGCTTTCATGGCCGTAAAGTCAGCCTGACGCGCTGGCAGAGAACCACCGAGTGACTTGCGACGACGGCGCATATATTCAAGTTCAGGGCTGTCTTCCGCAGGACGGTAGTAAGGCACTGATTCCAGATTGTCATCAGACACTGGAATACCAAAGCGATCGCGGAAGCCTTTCAGGCTGTCGATATCAAGCTTCTTCACCGAGTGAGTATCGTTGGCCGCTTCGCCAGCACCACCCAGTCCATAACCTTTAACGGTCTGAGCCAGAATAACCGTTGGCTGACCTTTGTGCGCTGATGCTTCTGCATAAGCAGCGTAAACCTTATAGGGGTCGTGACCACCGCGGTTCAAATACATAATCTGTTCGTCGGTCATATCCTTAACCAACTCGAGCAGCTCTGGGTACTTACCAAAGAAGTGCTCACGGGTATAGGCACCGCCGTTAAACTTGTAGTTCTGCAACTCACCGTCACAGACTTCGTTCATACGCTTAACCAGCAGACCTGAAGTATCTTTTTCCAACAGGCGATCCCAGTGACGGCCCCAAACGACCTTAATCACATTCCAGCCAGCACCGCGGAAGACACCTTCCAGCTCCTGCATGATTTTACCGTTACCACGCACAGGGCCATCGAGACGCTGCAGGTTACAGTTAACCACGAAGGTAAGGTTTTCCAGCTGCTCGCGACCGGCCAGCGAGATTGCACCGAGGCTTTCCGGCTCATCACACTCACCGTCACCGAGGAATGCCCAGACCTTGCGATCACCGCGAGGCACCAGGCCACGAGCTGACAGGTAACGCATAACGTGCGCCTGATAGATCGCCTGAATTGGGCCAAGACCCATAGATACAGTTGGGAACTGCCAGTAGTCCGGCATCAACCAGGGGTGTGGGTAAGAAGAGAGACCGCCGCCATCAACTTCACGACGGAAGTTATCTAGCTGCTCTTCATTGAGGCGCCCTTCAAGGAAGGAACGCGCATACATACCTGGAGCACTGTGTCCCTGGAAGAACACAAGATCACCGAGATGATCGCCCTCGGGGCCACGGAAGAAATAGTTAAAACCAACATCATAAAGAGTCGCTGCAGAAGCGAAACTGGCGATATGACCGCCGATACCTTCACTCTTCTTATTAGCACGCATAACCATCGCCAGAGCATTCCAGCGAATAATCGAACGAATACGACGCTCCATAAACAGATCGCCGGGCATACGCTTTTCGCGGTTGGCCGGGATTGTATTATGGTAGGGAGTGGTAACCGATGAAGGCAGCTGTAAGCCTTGTTTGTTAGCGTGGTCTTGCAGCTGATTGAGAAGAAATGTGGCTCTTTCATCGCCATGCGTCTTACAAACAGAATCGAAGGCTTCTAGCCATTCTTGAGTTTCAAACGGATCTAAATCCTGAGTCATTCGTCACCAACCATTTTTTTATTAGTCATTTTTTCGTAGCCCCTTGCATACAAGTGTTACTGTATAACATGCCACAAAAAATCAGGCGCCAATTTTAATGTAGCTCAGCTACAAAATCAACGGGATGCCCGGATTTAAAATAAGGTTAAGGCTTAATCAGCTAAAAAATGAAGATTGTAACCAACTGTTTTATATAACTATTTTCTAAATCAATCTAAGTTAGTAGAATTACAAAAAGAATGACCCTCAATATTTAGAAGTCATATTGGTAAACCGCGCCCTGCTCACGCAGGTCTGTAGTACTAATTTCCTGCTCCGGCGCAGCGGTCTCAACCGACAATCCGCGGATATCACCGACCACCACAGCACTGTAAGCACGGTTTAAACTGCTTAAAGTCACCGCGGCAACCTGCTCAGCCAACTGCTGACGAAAATCAAAACTGTTATAACCCAAACCCACCGATTCCATAAACCGACCATTGAGCTCGGCTAAATTTTTCGGTGTTTCCTGCAAGCTGCTCAAAACAGATGTTTTATAGCGCTTTAGATCGGCTTGGTTAAGTGATGCAACCTCCTCCGCATAGCGGTTCAGGAATTGATCAAACTCTGACCGCAACAACTGTTCATCCGCTGTAGGTGATTGCACCAACAGTGCAATCCCAGGAACCCGCAGATGATTGCTGGCAAAAGCGGCAACCACATAGCCCAACTGTTTCTCTGTGCGAAGACTGGTATAAAATGGAGAAGAGAGCATTTCGCCAATCAATAACATATGGGCGCGCTCTTCCAAAGTATCGCTGCGACCCTGTATATAGAGCATTAAAGCTGCATCACTATGATCGATGGGAATCTGTGCGCGATATTCGCCAAGGTCTAATTTAGCAACTGTCTGCTGTGGCTGAACCGCTTTAAGCTGGGTCCAACTCGATAGGCTGGCGATAATTTTCTCGGCAGACTGGCGATCATGATTACCACTGATCAGAACCTTGAGTTTAAGGTTCTGGGTAAAATCTTTAACCTGGGCAGCAAGTTCAGGCATAGATAGCTGATTGACCGCATTGGCTTTTTGAATTGGAGTCCACTGCCCTTTAAGCATCGAATAAAGACTGGCGACAACCTGGCGAAACGGATACTCACGGCGGAAATTGTTAAGGTCTCGAACCATTGATTGCTGAATTCGATCAAAGCGCTCCTGCTGCCACACTGGGTTTTTGAGTGCCGCAAGAATATCGTTTAACAGTGCTGATTGACGGTCTGAATAACCACCGACAACAACACTAAATCCTTTATTGGTCGGCTGAAGCGAGAACGTTAAGCCCGCCTCGGTGGCCGGATAAACCTTTGCCCCTAGCTGATCATCAATATAGGCGAGATAGAGCTGTATAGCGGCGGCCTTGGCCGGGGAATTGATACTAGCGGATTCCAGTGCGGCAATAATATGTGCCTTGGGAACGCCAAACCGGGTATCCTGAAAATGCCATGCAGTCACAGTGTCGCTCTGCACTAACAGCTCGGGAATTGGATTTTCAGCAGTCGCCAGTAACTCGAGATCCTCTGCTATATAAGGGTTGTTCGATGGTAATTTAAGCTCTGCAAATTTTTGCGGCCGATTCCATTTTTCAAGCTGTGTAGCGGAAATCTCAGTGACTGAATAGGGAGTCTGATACATAAGACTTATCTGATCGCCCTGTACCTCTGGGGCAGTCAACTGCAGTAGCATATTCGCCGGCGTCAAATACCCACTAACCTCTGCTAACAGATCAGCATCAAAATCATTCATCACGAAGTTTGCCTGCAACACATCGGCCACCGGATACAACTGCATCATCGATGCAAGAGATGCAACATAGCCAACCGGGTTTTGCTTTTCCTGAAATCTAAACGCGAGCGCACTTAACTGAGCACGCTCATCAAAACGCCAACGCTCAATGCCCTGCTCACCAATCAACTTAACCCAGGCAAAGAACATCTCAACAATCTTTTCCTGATGTTCCAGCCCCTGAGGTGTCAATGACATATCCACAGAGAACAGTGCACCACCACGATCCTCCAGCGCCATCCCTGCCCCCAGACCATCTGCCCAACCACGCTTCTTTAATTGATCGAGAAGACTGCCATCGCCCTCATGGCCGATAAGTGCGCCCAGATAACCGGCAGGTTTTTTCTGCCAGTGAGGGAGCATCTTTGGAATCTGAAACGAAAGACTTAGACTGCGGGAATTTTGCAGCGGCGTAACAGAGATTTGCACAGGTAGACGCTGGGATTCAAAAAATGGCGCGCGGTGAATATCAACTTGCACATCATTGTTAGCCACTAGCGAAAAGCGCGGCTCGACCAACGCCTGCAATTGATCGAGATTTTCACTGCCGAGAACCACCAGCTTCATAATATTGGCTGAGTAGTATTTCTGATAGATTGCCAGTAATTCATCGCGTACCGGACGGCCATCCAGATCGGCCAGAGTCTCAAGGTTACCAACAGTGAATTTCGACAGCGGATGCTGAGGATTAACCTGTTCCTGAAGCACGTCCTGTGAGCGCCTGCCGTCATCCTTAATCTTTAAACGATACTCGGACTCCACCGCATTGCGCTCGCGATCAACGTACTTAGCATCAAAGTTCGGCGAGGTAAAAAATTGGGAAAAACGATCCAGTGCAGGCTCCAGATAAACCGCATCTATATCAAAAAAGTAGTTGGTATTCTCAAGGCCGGTGCCGGCATTGTGGGTACCGCCATGCTCACTAATAAAGCGCTGATACTCGCCGGGGTCCGGATACTTTTCAGTGCCAAGAAATAACATATGCTCAAGAAAATGAACTAACCCTGCACGATCAGCCGGGTTTTGATAGCTGCCAATATGGACATCGAGAGATGCAGCCGCTTTATCAGCACTGGGATCAGAAATTAGCAGTACATCGAGCTTATTACCCAGACGGATATACCGGTACTGGCGATTATCATTGGGACTGGTGACTATTTTCGAGCTTTGGTCATAGCTGTGGTTATGATCAGATAAACCAGAACAGCCCTGCTGAAGGACTAATATAAAGACCGCAGAAAACAAAAATCCACAGAGACCCATCAAACGACGCATATAAAATTCCTTTGCTTATTAAGTTATAACTACTGTGCTGGTTTAAATTTAGGCTGAGCCCTATTATTCACCATCCGCAGGTAAATCCAATGGCGGCTGAAACTCCATCTCGCGCTGAGCTTTGCGCGGCCAGGCGTTAAAGACGGCCTTAACTAGCGTCGCTAAAGGTATAGCGAAAAACACACCCCAGAAACCCCATATTCCGCCAAAGAGTAGAACGGAGATAATAATAAATACCGGATGCAGATTAACCACCTCGGAAAACAGCACCGGAATTAACACATTGCCATCGAGAAACTGAATAACCCCATAGACACCAAACAGCCAGAAGAACTCATTGCTAAAGCCCCACTGCATATAGCCAACCAGCAGGACCGGCACAGTGACAACCGTCGCGCCAATATAGGGAATCAGTACCGAGAGACCCACTAATAGCGCCAGAAGAGCCGCGTAATTAACCCCCAACAATAAAAACGCCGCGTAGGAAACTGAACCGACAATTAATATCTCAATCGCCTTACCCCGCACATAGTTGGTAAATTGCATATCCATCTCATTCCAGATGGTGCGCATCACCGAGCGCTCTTCAGGCAATAGACTGCCCATAAACAGCAACAGCTGATCCTTATCCTTTAGCATAAACAGCACCAATAACGGCACCAGAACCACATAGATCATCAGGCCGATAATGCTCGGAAAACTACTGATAGAAAAGGATAGCGCCTGCTCCGCCAGTCGGCCAACTTCTTCGGTAAGACGCGCCATAATCGACTGAAACTGCTCCGGGCTAACATACTCGGCATAGCGCTCTGGCAGATCTACCGCCAGTTCACGCAGGCGACCAATCATACTGGGTAGCTCACCCACAAGCAGTGAAGTCTGGCGACCCACCATAGGAATCAAGCCGACAATCACCGAAAGAAATCCAACCATAAACAGCAGGTAGGTGCTCATAATGGCAACACTGTTAGGTACCCCGTAACGGCGCAAGGTATTCACCACACCCTGAAGTAAAAACGAGAGAATGACGGCAGCAAAAACTGGCCCGAGCACTGCGCCCAGAGTGGCGAAAATTACCAGTGACACAATCAGGATAATGGTCAGCAGCAAGGCTTCTTCAGTGCCAAAATACCGCTCAATCCACTTGTGTAATATCTTCTTCATCCCTTCTATCCCTTTTGTTTGTGCTGGTTTTTGTAATAGCTAATTGCTCAATAAATGCTCTAACGCGAAAATGACAACGATAGTTTGGCCGTATCTGACCTGAAACTTGTGGATATTTCAACTGTCGAACTGTGCATAATTTTCCGCTACAGTGATGCTATCACGGCAGTGCTAATCATATGTAACCCGATATAGGCCTATTTTGAAAAAACCGTTTCTAACACAGCCTTTTTTGCGCAATCTCTGCAAGCAGAGACATATTCTTCAAACCCTGCTTCTTTTATGTGGCCTTATACTGCCCCTAGGCAATGGCCATGCCGTAAATGAAATCAAACTTCCGGTACTCGGCGATGCCGCATCGGGGATTATCTCCAAACAGCAGGAATATGAGCTGGGGCGAATCTGGTTAAAGGTATTCCGCAGTCGCGTTAAAGCCTATGACGACCCGCTGATGCAAATCTATCTCGAGCAGCTACTCTACAATTTGGCCACCTACAGCGATCTCGAAGATCCGCGACTGGAACTGGTTATTGTTAAAAATCCCTCGATGAATGCCTTTGCGGTTCCCGGTGGCGTAGTTGGATTTCATACCGGTGTCTTTGCCTATGCCGAAAATGAAGACCAAATGGCATCGGTTCTCGCCCATGAACTGGCACACCTTAGCCAGAGACATTTCTCCAGAGGCGCTGAAGCGCAGAAAAAAACTTCAGTACTGAGTATGGCGGGCTTATTGGCCAGCGTGGTTCTGGCCGCCACTGCCGGCGGCGATGCAGCCACTGCTGCAATGATCAGTTCTCAGGCTCTGGCCATGGACAGCCAGCTGCGCTTTAGCCGTGCCAATGAGCGCGAAGCCGACCGGGTTGGATTAGCGACCATGGAACGCGCCAACCGCGATCCCGGTGCTGTCGCTGATATGTTTGCCACACTGCTTAAGGCGAGCCGCTATACCGGCAGCCGTCCCCCGGAATTCCTATTGACCCACCCGGTGACCGAGAAACGTATAGGTGATGCCCGCAACCGCTCAATGGGTACGTCCATGCGCCAGTATGCGCAAAACCCGCAGTTCTACCTGATGCGTGCCCGAGCACTGGTGGCGATGGAGCACAATATTAACAACAGTATTAATCGCTTTAATGCAGAACTTAAAGCCAATACCCTAAAAGCCGATGCCGCCAACTACGGTCTGGCGTTGGCTTACTTAAAAGATAAGCGGCTCGACAAAGCCCAGCAGATAATTGCCACACTACTGGCCAGCAACCCCAATAATCTGACCTTTCATTACACGGCTATTGAAATCGATATAGCTCAGAAAGAGTATCAATTAGCTGTTACTAAATTAAATAAGCTGCTAACACTGAATCCGAATAACTATCCTTTGATGGTGCTTAAATCTGAAGCACTTTGGCAGGAACATAGCTACGATAGCGGCGATGCCGTGCTGACCGCCCTTTCGCGAATGCGCCCCCAAGACCCAATGATCTGGTACCGACTGGCCGAGGTACGTGGCTTGGCGGGTAATATTTCAGGCCTGCATCAGGCCCGTGCGGAATACTTTATTCTTATTGGCGTGTTTGATATGGCGCGGGAACAGCTCGGGCTTGCAGCCAAACTGGCTAAAAGTGACTTTAAGCAATCGGCGATTATTCGTCAGCGGCTGAGAGATCTTGTGGAGATGGAGGATCGAGCGGAAAAGCTTTGATTGTGAGCTTTTTATAACGAACTTTTTATTACGAGCCTTGCTGCTCGCGGAAATCAATCATACGACCCAGAGACTTCATTGCCAGCTCACCAATCTGAGCATCGACAAACACTTCATTGCTCCCCTCTTGCAGAGAAGCCAGTAAGTTTTCCAGACTATTCATACCCATCCACGGACAGCTGGCACAGCTACGACAGGTTGCGCTGCTGCCCCCAGTCGGTGCGACCAATAGCTCTTTATCGGGCACCGCCTGCTGCATTTTGAAAAAGATCCCCTGATCAGTAGCTACAATCATCTTTTGCTGAGGAAGACTTGCCGCAGCGGCAATCAGCTGCGAGGTAGAACCCACTGCATCGGCAATATCGATAACGGACTGCGGTGACTCGGGGTGAACTAAGACTGCCGCATCCGGATGAACCGCTTTAAGCTCAAGCAGGCGCTTGGCTTTAAACTCTTCATGAACAATACAGCTGCCATCCCAGAGCAACATATCAGCACCGGTTTTACCCTGCACATAGCTGCCGAGATATTTATCCGGTGCCCAGAGAATTTTTTCACCGAGACTATCCAGATGGTCGACCACATCCAGCGCAATACTAGAAGTCACCACCCAGTCAGCTCGAGCCTTAACCGCTGCCGAGGTATTGGCGTAAACCACCACGGTGCGATCCGGGTGCTGGTCACAAAACTCGGCAAATTTATCGGCTGGGCAGCCAATATCCAGAGAACAGGTTGCCTCTAGCGTTGGCATTAGCACGCGCTTTTCAGGGGTGAGAATTTTTGCTGTCTCACCCATAAACTTAACGCCGGCAATCACCAGTGTCTGAGCACTGTGAGTCTTGCCGAAACGTGCCATCTCAAGAGAGTCTGAAACCACCCCGCCAGTCTCTTCAGCCAATGCTTGAATCAACGGGTCGGTGTAGTAATGGGCGATAAGAACAGCGTCTTTCTCGATCAGCTGTTGTTTGATCTGTTCTTGCAATTGGGCAATTTTCTGCGCATTAATCTCGGGCTCAAACTGAACCCGGTTAAGGTAATCCTCAACCATAGATCGTTGACTTACATTTTCAGCCAGCTGCAGTCTATCGCTCATATTTCGCTATTCTCAATAAAGTTTGAATATAGAATCACAAACCTGGACTACTACCCCAGGGTAGAAAGCCAGTAAACAACGGTAACAATAATTATAGACAGCACAGCAACTGAGGCAATCGCATCGACTTTGCTATCTTCAGCACTGTAATCTTGGTCTTGATTGTTGTCGTTAGACATAGGGGATACCTTAAGCTTAAAAATTATAATCTGAATAAATATTTCTTCGACGATCGCAGTTATCGACCCTCTCAAGGGCGCGCATTCTAGCAACTGCATTCTCGGCTGTCTCGCCTTTTGAAAGTAAAGCAACTGGCTAAAGGGATAAAACCCGAAAATACCCCTAACCAGAGAGGTAAAAGCCATGGATATTCCAAAAACTACCTGCATATATTCAAATAGTAATTTAAAAGCGCCGCCTGTGACGCTATTATTGCGCCCCTTAAAGTAAGGTAGGACTTTGTGCTGTAGATTTTTCGCTCAAATTTCACCTGTATAGGCCGGTCAGGCAAAGGATAAAGAGGTAAGCAGTATCCATGTATATCTATGATCAGTACGATCAAAAGCTCGTCGATGAACGAGTCGAACAGTATCGAGACCAAACTAATCGCTATTTAGAGGGCCAGATCAGTGAAGAAGAGTTTCTTCCCCTGCGCCTGCAAAATGGTCTCTACGTTCAGCGCCTGGCACCAATGCTGCGCATCGCCGTGCCCTATGGACTGATGTCCAGCCGTCAGGTGCGCAAGATCGCCGCTATTAGCAGAACCTTCGATAAGGGCTATGTGCACTTTACCACCCGTCAAAATATTCAGCTTAACTGGCCA